>Ga0131853_10008780_pt1 | contig 18429 bp, 16 predicted proteins | sample TergutLab28metaG_FD_92764 | JGI IMG/M metagenome (GOLD analysis project Ga0131853, IMG submission 92764) | Labiotermes labralis P1 segment gut microbial communities from Petit-Saut dam, French Guiana - Lab288 P1 (version 2) (version 2) | ecosystem: Host-associated > Arthropoda: Insects >... | reverse complement strand
GTGATCCCCACCGCTCACGCTTCAAGCTTCACACTGCAGTACTTTCCGTATTATGTGTGATGTTCCAAGTATAGCTGTCTTTTGTAGTGAATCTATCGAATGTCTTCCTGGTACAGCTTCCAAGTTTTTCCTTAAGCTACTCGTTACTATTCCAGTGGCTCCAATTATTACTGGTATAATCGTACATTTCAGGTTCCACATTCATTATATCTCTATACATAAACTCTTGTATTTTAACTTCTTTTCCGCTTACTTTTATTATTATTATTATTATTATTATTACTTCGTTAGGCTTTGAAATTCTGCTGGCCAGAAGACGCTGCCTGATATTTTACCCACACAAATAATTATTCCAGTCTACCATTTGAAATGCATATATTGCGACAACTGGCCTGTTTAGGTTGCTGACCAACAAGTAAGTTTCCAGACAGCTTGCTGTCACAGTGATTAGTAGAACCTTAACTTTGTTCGGAATATGTAAGCCAGTATGTATGTATATTCTTTGTTACTGAACCAACACACCGGGGATGAAGCACCTCAAAAAAAAAAGTGAGCCAGTTTTCACTCTCATGCAATGTAACCCGTGCCCCTTTAAACTGCACTTTAAAGCACTGATTTTCTTTTTTCTTCTATGTGTTTGGTGTTATGTAAAAAAATACGCCACTCCTACGGAATCAAAATCAAATGTGACTTAATCTATGCCACATTTCTTGTGTTTTCGGTATTTTACCTTTTTTCTGTATGTAATGTTGTCCGCTTACAATTGAATTGCTATGCATTCAGGATCGCAATCCATCTTCCCCCTATGGGCCCCCCCCCCCCACTTACCCACTTTCAGTCGCCGTTCTTTAGTGCTCAGTGAACTGCACAGTGTCAAACTTGCGGCAAGTGTTGCTGTTTCTGTCTGTTGAAAGCAGGCGGCAGGCTGTACAGTTGCAGTACAAGGTTCATTATTTCAATTCTTATTCATTCATTGCCCTTCCTTTCTGCGAGCAGCTGGAGAAATGTTTCATCTGCGGCAGCATAGCGGCGTCTGTGTGCAGTAACGATTTTTACAGCCTGTGGCAGTGGCAGTGCTGGTGCTGGTGGTGGTGGCGATGACAAACTTATGTACTTGTTCTAATTTAATTATCTTCTGCTTCATGTACCGAGACACTCAGTGTCTCTGCATTATATAGCTTCTATTTTAGTTCAGCCAGTGTGGATAATGAGCACTTGTGGAAAGATACTAACAAGAAAATACCGACGCAATACTTGGAGAAGGAAAACCTTCCTCGGTGCCACTTTGTCCACCCCAAATTTCCCACACTGGATACCCTGGGACGGAATCTCTTCAAGAAAGAGACAAATAACCGCTCGAGCTAAGACACGGACCCTACACTACTACCACTACTACTACTACCGCTACTTCTTCTACTGCTACTTCTACTACTAATGTGTTAGTAGTACGAGTACTTGTAGTAGTAGTAGTGACTGCTGGTAGTAGTTGTAGTAGTAGTAGTAGTAGTGGTTGTAGCAGTAGTAGTAGTAGTGATGGTAGTAGTAGTAGTAGATGTAGTAGTAGTGGTTGTGGTAGTGATGGTGGTGATGGTGGTGGTGGTGGTTGGTAGTAGTAGTAGTAGTAGTAGTAGTAGTAGTAGTAGTGATAGTGGTAGTAGTAGTAGTAGTAATATAGTGGTGATGGTAGAGTAGTAGTGGTGATAGTAGTAGTAGTAGTAGTAGTAGTAGTGATAGTGGTAGTAGTAGTAGTAGCAGTAGTAGTGATGGTGGTGGTGGTGTTGTTGGTAGAGTAGTAGTGGTGATAGTAGTAGTAGTAGTAGTAGTAGTAGTAGTAGTGATGGTGGTGGTGGTGTTGATGGTAGAGTAGTAGTGGTGATAGTAGTAGTAGTAGTAGTAGTAGTAATATAGTGGTGATGGTAGAGTAGTAGTGGCGATAGTAGTAGTAGTATTAGTAGTAGTAGTAGTAGTACAAACATTATTATTCACTTTCAGTACAAATTTTTATATTTTGTTGACCGTGCATCCTAATATAATGATGGTCTATTTTACAAACTTGATGTACAATTTGGGCATCAAGTTGGTAAAAAAGACTATCATTACTATCCATGTTATATGAAAAGATAATTTAACTAAATCAGAACTGATTGATCTGTCTCAGGATATGTACAGTACAAGTGACAGGCCGCTGTGGGCACGATAACGAAATTCTGAGGTAGCTGCGGAACTGTCAGAACTTAGCTCCATGGAATTATTTAGTTTTTAATTGATCATTTTTACTGGAACGTGCTGTGTACACGTGCACTGAGCGGTACAGAATACATCGACATACACACAGACCGCAGGACCAAACTGACCGACACACCTTTCAAATCCAGCAGCTCTCCGTTCACAAACGTGCAGACTGTCAGTTATTTCGGACAGGTTCATATAACAAAAGTATCGAGAGGAAGCAGCGAACGACATTCGCCATACACAAAAAGTGGCGCATGTAACAAACTTCTGATAGCACCTTCTTACATTAACCTCTTGTATCAACCTGACATGAGATGTTGAATGCTTCTGTTGCGACAAAGACGTAAGTAAATAAACTAGACAGCCAAAGATAAAGGTTTGTTTTGTACCTTGCCAAACACATTGTTGAGTTACAATTCAAACGCCGCCTTTCGGGTGTCTGATACTGTCACTTTCCGCATAGTAATCTTGGAGAACATAATCGCCTCACTTTACAACTCGCAAAACAATGTAGATATTTTACAAAATAAACGAGAAAAGTTTAGGGGGTGTCGCTGACGCATAAATAAAGCAATAAGGTACTTTGTTAAATAAGTTTCAAAGCTCAGCCTTCAACTACATTTCACCTTCCAAAACTTTATTTCAGGAAATTAAGTCCTCTCCCCTCAAACCAATCTTCTCCTGTTATTGCAATGTCTTCTGTCAACTTAATTGGAATCACTAGCGTAACAAAGTCTAATAGAAATCGGGGTGTTGAGATTCTCTTGTTTAAGAGCCGAGATAACTCAGTCAGTATCATGACTAGCCTACAGTCTGGGTAACCAAGCGATCGGGGTTGGGTTACAGGCATGAGGATGAGATGTCTCTTATCTAAAGGGACTCTTGACCCCCATTTGACCCTGTCCAGAGCCCCTTTACTAGGCGACAAAGCGTCCTGTGGGTGAAAGTTACAATCCGCCCCCATTGGTGCCCAGTTTAATACACCTCTGTCTATACCTGCACTAACCCACACTTCTTCATGGCGTCGTTCTTAATTAATTATAGACAACAATTTGCTTTTACTTGAACTACAATTTATCCGACGACGTCGCATCAGCTGTTGAAAAGTGATAGCTTCAGTTCACCAGTATGCTGGCTCTTATTTAGGTAAGTGTATTTTTACACACACTCCTAATACCAGACGGATAAACTTGACAAAATGCATAAATGCTTTGATTTAAAAAAATGAAAACACGCAACGGCCATATAGCCTTCTTATTACACGATTATTAAACTTTGAATTTACGTATCGGAACAAAAAATGAACAAAAATAGAAGACGTGCTTTGAAGCATTAGGAGATGCAGGAGGATAACGAAATGACGAAATGCCTTAAAAAGTGTCTTATCTACCTGCTATCTGAATAAACATATTGGTATTCTTATAATAAAACCAACTTGCTTGATCGCTTGATTACTTATTTATTTACTTACTTACTTACTTACTTACTTACTTACTTACTTACTTACTCACTCCATGATGTAGAGTCCCTCTTGATAAGCTAACTGATTTGCAGCTAGTCAAGAAATTCCCCGCATTTCACGGAACCCGAATATTCATTACCGCACTTACAAGCGTCCGCCACCTGTCTCTATCCTGGGCCAGCCCAATCCAGTCCACATACCCACATCCCACCTCCTGGAGATCCATCCTAATATTATCCACCCATCTACGTCTAGGTCTCCCCAGTGGTCTCTTTCCCTCCGGTTTCCCCACCAAAACCATATACACCCCCCTCTCCTCGCCCATATGCGCCACATACCCAGCCCATCTCATTCTTCTCGATAACCAACTAGATGCACTAATTACTCAAATTTATTTTTGGAATAAAACTACATGTTTCGGACAGTTCTTCTGTCAATCATCAGGAGTTTTTCTCTGTACACACAGCAAACCTGCATAACATAAACCACTGCTGTGCGTACAGTGAAAAACTCTTGATGATGGACAGAGGAACTGTCCGAAACATGTAGAGTTTTATTCCAAAAATAAATTTGAGAAATTAGTGCATCTATGTTGGTTTTATTATAAGAATTTATAAAGTGCACCGTCACCTGAACGTCAAATATTGCTATTCAGCTATGGAGATTTACAAAATAAATCTTCAAACACAAACCCAGCACACAATAAATGTCTTGTTTGCCAATTACCTAGTGTGTACTTCGCCACTAAATTTCCTGTACCTTGTGCGGCTTGTATGCCATGATCGGGCCGTAAAAAAGGAGAAAGTATAATCAACCTCACGCGCGGCAAAGAAAACAGGAAGTGGCACAGGCGAACTTCTTGCAAAGCGGGGCGACATAATGTGAAATTAGACAGAGACATTTTGTTTTTTTTCGTGGTGTTTGGGAGTGATTCATCAAAGTAACTTTAAAAGGAAACGTCCGTCTTTAAGCTCTCATGGCGGCTAAATTCAATAACTCAAGTTATTGAGCACACGGAAAAAAGTCATTCAGAAGACGAAAAAAATCTGTAGCACCCTACAGCAACATTAGGTTCAACTGCATTTTATGCGAAGTTTGTATTTTCACTTTTCTAGCTAATTAACTCACAGCTATGCCGATTACAAAACTTAGATATACGGGATTTTTTCTCATGGCTTTAAACAGCTCCTACTTGGCCTAGGCCTCCAGTATGAGGTTCGTCGATCTCACTCAGACACGCCGCACTCGGTAGGACTCCTCTAGATGAATGATCGGCCCGTCATAGATACCTCTACCCGACAACACACAACACTCACCAAAGAGAGACAACCATACCCCCGGAGGTATTCGAACCCGCAATCCCAAGAAGCGATTGCCCACAGATCCACGCTTTAGACCGCGCGGCCACCGGGATTGACTAGAATTACAGTACAGTATGTTTGTTTGTTTCTTTGTTACTGGCGCTACAGCCACCAATTGACCAGGGCCTTCTCATTACCGAAGTTTCTAGATCACACATAATGACGCATCACAGTCGGTAGGACTCCTCTGGACGAGTAATCAGCTCGTCGCACAGACGTCTACCTGACAACACACAACACTCACTGCACACAAACATCCATGCCCCCGGCAGGATTCGAACCCACAATCTCAGCAGGGAAGCGGCCGCAGACCAACGCTTTAGACCGCGCGGCCACTGCGACCGGCACAGTACAGTCCGTACAAAATAAAACAAAGTGTCTCTGAGTGCCGCTAAGGCGGCCATACCTCACCAGAACGTACGGAGAGATGCTTGCAACGTTGCCACTTATTTTACCCTTTAACCGCCGAGTTAAACCCCACCTGCCATCTGCTGGCATTATTAGGAGCTCACCATATTCTCCACGTTAGCAGGGAAAGAGTTGAGTGTGTTCAATACGATGCGCCGTACCGGATACAGATACAATCTTCCCACAGGCATTTTGCTTAATCGGATTTTTTTGTCAAAATATAGGTTTATCAAGTTAAGTGACGATGTACCCACTTTCAAACGTCTTGATCTAACCAATGCAATATAACGTACTAAACGGAATAACGCTGTGAGAGACTAAGAGGACAAAACTGATTCATAAACGCTTTAGATTTGAAATTTGCCTTCCCTGGCTTGCTATGGCAAATTTAAATAACATGAACACGGTCTAATATATGCAATAAATAGCTAAAAGGCAAAAAAAAAATAACAAGGGAGCTAATTTGGTTCGTACCGTTTCTTGAAACACGTCAGTTTGACAAACATCAATTTGTATTCTTTCTTTCGGGTGATCCTCCGACGTATGAATTTTATGTACCGAAGTTTCGAAACATTCTGTCTGTTCCATCTTCATAGGTGGTGTAAGCAGGAACATGTTCTTGAACTACCTATGAAGATGGAACAGACAAATTGTTCCGAAATGTCAGAAAATAAAATTCAGACCCCTGGGTATCACCCAAAAAGAAAGAATGCAACATTCAGAACACGGAGAAAGTTTGAAATCCAAAAACACCAGGTTATATGAGGATGTGTGAATTATGTCGTTGTATCCAGTTGCAGTGTTCACACATAGCAGGCAGATTGCTCTGTGCCCAAAACTGTGTCATATGAAGGATAAAGATGTGAACTGACTGAGTTACGGAAGGAAGACAAAGCCACGAAAGGGATAAGGGAATGTCAGAAAATGATTTGAGGTTGCATTTACGAAAGATACAACCTCCCGCCGGCTTTCAAATGGCAATTACGCTAACATCAGATAAATGAGCTGTGTATTATCATTCGCCTTAGAGTAATATCTTGCATGTAAGCCAAGTAGAACTTTCCTTTTCGTATTGTGACAATCCAGTAGACGTGTTATCTAACAAAGACGCGAAATGACAAAGTTAATGACCCATGCAGTAATATAAAACTTTTTAAAGCTTACCGGTTATATGATGCACCAACAGGTTTAACATTCAAGAATTCTACATTATGCCATACTACTTTGGTGTGTTTTGTATTTATCACAGAACAAAGAGCTGATTTTGCCCTATGTTACGCTGATTGCTTTTTATAACTGAGATGAAAAGTGTTTACAGCGCGGTACGGACTGGGTTGAATTTTATATATTTATTCAAAAAATACAGGTACCGAATATTTTTAACATGGTATATACTCTCCGTCTTTTTTTCTCTTCAAAATGCAGTTTGTTTCATAATTCTAACGTATTTGGTTCCTGTAATATTCACATTTTATATACAGGGTGTGCTAAAATTTTAAAAAAAATCCGGCGCCAAAAGGTTAAACAAAGCAGTCTGCGCTTCGTCTGTAAAGTTTTAAGCAACACTTCCGCTCTTTCTGTTAATTCCTTAACCCCAAAATAAGCACGCGTACGTCCTGCAATAATTTTTAAAACCCTTCAATCTGACCACAGTGTTTATACATTTCAAATGATGTCCACAACACGCAGCTGTGTTATGGTAAACATGTATAACACTTTGGTCTTTGTAATGTGCATGGTGAGTGTTTACTGTGAGGTAGAAACTGAATCTCTCAATGTGATTCAGATGTATTTTATGCCTCAGGGTGTTAAAAAGGGCCCTACAAACTCAATTTCTCTGTTGAATTATGCGCAGTAACATTTTATGGAGTTCACGATGCGAGACACGGAGAACCACTACATTCTATACGAGGGCTCTATGAATGAGGAATAAATTTCTGCTGACAGGGTTGATTAATTGACAGAACGCATCCAATCCATCAGTCCTGTCAACAGGTTGAGCGCCACGGCTGACCTTTCAAAGCAAATGTTTCTTTTCGCAGGTCAGATTTCAAGAAAGAAAGAAAGAAAGAGCAAACAACTTCATCACGATACGGAGCGTGCTCAACAACTCTGGTAAGTGATCCACTTGAAGACTAAGTGAAAGTACTTGTTTTCCAACGGTCCCCAAATGCCGAAAGAGCATTGCTTTTTGAAAAATTCCCAGGCTTTGCCCGTTTGTCTTTCAGGAAAGTGCAACATGTAGATCAAAACGATAATTAAGCATTGTTGAAATGATTCCGAGGGAGGAAAACTGAATCACTTAGTAGAAGACTCAAGGTTAGCCTGAACCGTATTTAATTATTCAGCCCGTACCGCGCAGTAAAAACATTCCGTCTGGGTTACATGCAGCAATCACTTAATGCTGCATAGGGAAATAATCGCTGTTTGGTCTTAGATCCCATTAATATACTGTGTGTGCAGAATTTGCCAATTCTTTATTTATCCATCTGTCCGGTTTTCTAACAGCTGTCGCCGTCTTCCGGAAACCAAAAGGCATTCCTGTTTCTCCATTGTTCTGGTTCTAAATTTCTTGTTGTCATGGCTGCTTGTGGGGGACCGCGGTAGCACAGTGGTTAAGGTGCTGTGTTACAAATCGGAAGGTCGCTGGCTCGATCCCAGCTGGTGTCAGTGGACTTTTCTTTGACATAAAATCCCTCCGATCGCACTATGGCCCTGGGGTCGACTCAGCCTCTAACAGAAATGAGTACCAGGAGTATTTCCTGGGGGTAAGGGCAGCCGGTGCGTAAGGCTGACAACCTTACCACCATCCTGTGCCGTTGTCACGAAATCTGGGAACCTTAAATTCCTGGAACCCTCTGGGCCACTCCAGGACCGTAATGGGGCTTCTTTACCATGGCTGCTTGTACTCCTTCCATCCATGTTTTTTCTTGGAAATAATGGGAGTGAACAGGAAGCTGGACATCATAGATATCGTACAGCAGAAGAGACTACAATGGTATGGCCACGTCAGTACTTTAAAGTTTTAAAATAAATCATACATATAGTAACAACTAGCCTGTAGTAGGTTAACAATGCGGTCAGCGAAATAATTACATTAATACTGATATCGAGTATTTTAATTTTGCCACACACGCACAGCAAAACACGGAGAATAGGAAAAACACAGAGAAAATGTAAAAGAAATAAAATAAGAGAAACTAAAAACAGGAAGAGAAGAGAATTTAGAAATTCTTCGTTGGGAACTAATTAAATAATAATCATCATTATATGTCTTTAATGGAGATGGGCGACTTGTTGACCCGTTCCGGTCTCATGTATCCAGAAGTCTCTTTAAACCTTTAAACGCCGAGTTCAATCCCATCTGCCATTTACTGGCATTATTAGGTGCTCACCCTATACTCCACGTTAGCAGAATAAGGGTTAAAGATCTACCATGATTCCTTCTGCCAGTTGGGGAGTAGTGTTAACTACTGAAATAAATATACTTAATAGATGTCACCCTATCGCAGTTTCCTTAGTCAACAGATAAACAATCAAATTACCGTCTAAGACAACAAACACTGTAGGTAACATTCAAACCATTAGGATCATCATCAGGATTCTGTATAAATATTGTGTACATTCACAATAACATCCAGCCCTTGTTTAAGCACCACTTTCATAACGCCTTCCTTTTTGTTTCAATGCTCCTTGTCAATTTATATGGCTTCTTAAATTACGCCCTCCCATTTTCGGCTTAACGCCCTTTGGCTAGCTGCGCTCTATTACCTTGAGCCCTACGTATTCCGTTGCTTATTATGACAATACCATTTTTTATTCATGCTTTCTTTATTTATGCCCACTTTTTCAGGAACATAACTAGGACGTGAGACAGGGTTATCCTGTACATACACGTACTCATTTTTATACTGTACAGTTTTTTTTTATTTTCGTAAAAAGACTGACAGTTGTCCGTAGGGAACGAAACATGATGATGTCCTGTAATAATAATAATAATAATAATAATAATAAACAAAAACACTGATATGAACATGTGCCAAAATCAGTAGAAACAAGTCAAGGAGGCAAGGAGGAACCAACAAGTACAAACTGACAGAACTATCCCCAACAACAAACCAGATATTATAATCCGTGATAATGAAAAGGGAACATGTATGTTAACAGACGCTGCAATCTCAGGAGACAGAAATGTAATTAAAAAAGAAGCCGAGAAGATTCTAAAATATAAAGACCTTACAATAGAAATACAACGCATGTGGAATGTAAAAACAATGGTGATACCAGTAATAATAGGGGCGAATGGGACTATTTCAAAGTCATTCAGAAAATACGTGAGCAACATATCAGGAAAACATGAAGTCAAGGAACTACAGAAAACAGCCATATTGGGCACTGCACACATACTGCGGAAAGTACTAACGTAAAAGTACAATAGATTCAACACTGGAACTAACGATATAAGCACCGTGAATAGTAACAACAGAAAGCTGCAACACTCTATTCCCTAGGGACATAGTTTGTCTCAGGAATATAAGTATAAATACCCTGCATACAGGAGATGATGATGATGATGATGATGATAATAATAATAATAATAAATACACATTTTGTTAGTAATTTGGCTAATTTTCACATTCGTACCGTGCATCTTGATATTATCAAAGTTTCATTTATTCACCAACTGATGCACTAGTAAGTTGTCTTAAAAAACAATATTAAAATTTACATTAAAACAGCTCCGATATGTTTCGGTGTTACAGTTACACCATCATCAGGGAGCGCATTAATTCGTTCTTACTGCAGTTACAGTGGTTAAAATAGTCTATTTTAACAACTGACGACGGCGTAACTGTAAACACCGAAACATGTCAGAGCTGTTTTAATATACATTTTAATGTAAATTTTAATATTGTTTTTTAAGACAACTCACTGGTGCGTCAGTTGGTGAATAAATGAAACTCTGATAGTAATTTCACTGTTTATTTTCCGATAAAATTAATCAACTTGTTGACGAGTAGATAAAGAATATATTGAGACAATATTAACATCTGTGCTCCAGATGCTAGTGGCACAAGTGTGTATCTATGTGGAGTTCAACACGACAATTCATATTCTTCAACTTAATCCAGTTTCATTGTCTTGCTTTTCCAAAATCAACCTAAGGACAAGAAGATTAATTTTCTATCTCACAAAAAACACACTACGTCTCAAAGTAATCAGAAGGTTAATGCTTTTCAGGGACATTATCGCAGTGTATTCTGAGAATCATAACAAACCCTTCAATACATTGTATGAACAAAGTGGGCATTTCTGTGGCGTTCAGGGGAATGTTACACGTAGTAAAACCAAGCCGTAAGTGGTTCAAAGAGACGATACTAATTACTGCATTACAATAGTGTAAGTTGAGGTTACGAAGTGATGTCAACATGACGACAATGGATTCTGCATTTTTCTGCAAAAAAGAATGGAAAGAAAAGACAGTAAAACAGCAAAATTTCCTACACTCTTTTCTCTCTGTGGCTGTGTGATATTCGTTGCATTAGTAAGCCGATACCCAATAATACGCCACCTAGGCTTTATATGAGGTGAACGTCAGTCACAGCCGAACGAGGAATTACCATGCAATCTAACACGTGAGCTGGAATTGATACTGCCTTCCTACAGCGTGTTTCAAAATAAAGATTTCGCTCAGGTTCACTATTAATTCTGGATATCTCGTATACGATTCTGAACGACAGAAGAAGCAGTGCAGCAGGTATTTCTTCAGTTCCTTCGATTTTTCCCCTGTAACTGACCATTCTATTATTGCTCCACCCTTCTATATCACTGCGCTACCGCACAAAAATTCAAGAAGATAACCTAAAGAACACGAATAAAGACCAGAATAAATAGATCCATGCTGACTGTAAGAATATATATAAAGAGTATAAGCAGCACTAAAAAAGATTAAAAAAAACAAACATCGGACACCAAGATCAAGAAACCAAACTACTCAACAAACCAATCTCACCAAGATGATTAAGAGGAAGAACAGCCGTATTAAAGGCTCTTAACAAAAACCACCACATAGCCGATCTAGGTATCGAATTAATTTAAAACTTATTAATCAAAAGACTTCCTCTGCCAAAACGCTCTCATAACAAACATCAGAAAGACAAAAAAGAACAGAAGAACACAAACCATGATCCACCATCGAGGCAAAAGATCTACAAACCCCCTCAAAAACTCCACAAATAATCATAATCATATTCTTATTTTTTTAAGTTTTAGGTTCTTGTGACCGTGTGTCACGGAACGTAGGGTGAAGAGAGATAAACCAACAAGATGCAACTAATCCGATGTTTATTATCAAACTTCTGTCTCAACATGTTTCGGGCATCATTATGCCCATCACCAGGAGAACAAGACCGTGTATTACTGCATATGGTTACTGTTCGAACAGTAATCTTCACACAGTGCACACAGCTTACGACACAGCTCCACACAACCACAGCCAGCACAACACGTGCAGAACACCATATGCAGTAATACACTTTCTTGTTCTCCTGGTGATGGGCACAATGATGCCCGAAACATAGTGAGGAAGAAGTTTGATAATAAACGTAGGGTTAGTTGCATCTTGTTTGTTTATCTCTCTTCACCTCATGTTCTTATATTCTTTTATGTCAAAAACCCTACTCATATGAACTACAGACCAAGCAACAAATTCTCAAATCATCGGCATTCAACGATAGGGTTCATTTCTGACCGGCTATTTAAACAATAATGAAGTTGACTTTATTTGGAGGGGGGTTGGTTAATGCAAGTTTTTTGGAATTTCCAGGGGGTCGTTTTACGCCTTGTAACAGATGGAGACGAGCATTAAGCCTGGAAAAGCTTGTAACTGCTGAGAAGGCATAAGGTGAAGGAGATATGTTTGTAACGCTAGTAATATTCGTTAAGGGAGTTAAGTATTAAATAATGTATAAATCGAAGGTTAACTGCCATACGAATAACACACAATAAATTGTAGCACACAATCAAGTATATTCTCATAATAAAACCAAATCATCATCATCATCATCACCATTTGGCACTATAACCCTTTGTCGGTTTTCGCCTTCTCAGCCAAGTCTCTCCAAGTTCTTCTATCCTTAGCTATTTCCTTCCAGTTTTTAACTTTCAGCGTTTTTAGATCTTCCATAACATCCTCTTGCCATCGTTGTCTTGGCCCTCCTACTGGTACACTTCCCATAAGTTTCCAATCTAGTATATTCCTTGCTTGTCTTGCTTGGTCAATAAAATCAAATAGATGCACTAATTTCTCAAATTTATTTTGGAATAAAACTCTACATGTTTCTGACAGTTCCTCTGTCCATCATCAGGAGTTTTTCTCTGTACACACAGCAAACCTCTATGACATAAACCACTGCTGTGTGTACAGTGAAAAACTTCTGATGATGGACAGAGGAACTGTCCGAAACATGTAGAGTTTTATTCCAAAAATAAATTTCAGAAATTAGTGCATCTAGTTGGTTTTATTATAAGAATTTATCGTGATGCATGGCCACCTGAACGTCAAACCAAGTATATCTTCACCAAATTACCACGCGCGTTAAAGTGCGAAGTAAAAGTGAAACACTGAAGTTCATGATAATTATGTTACAACTGCAGCAAATTCACCTTTACAAATATGCTCAATCACATATTATTATTCTTCACCGACATGTTTCGCTCGCCTCTGTGACGACCATCATCAGGCTGTCTTATAAGGAGAATAAAATTTATACAAAACAAAAGTGCAAAAATATATGACAGAACCACTAAACGTTACACTTCAATTTTACTACAAAGAATCTCCTGATCACATTCTGCGCTGCAAGCCGGAAGGCCGCGGGTTCGATTCCCGATGGTGCCACTGGAATTTTAGTTGACATAATTTTTCCGGCTGCATTATGGTCCTGGAGACGACTCAAATTCTAACAGAAATGAGTACCAGTGTTATATCCGGGAGGAGGGTAAAAGCGGCCGGTGCGTGGAGCCAACTTTACCACCTTCATGCGCCGGTTGTCATGAAATCCTGGAGTCTCAACCTCCTGGAACCCTCACGGCGTGTTCAGGCCTGTACAGGGATTGGTTAACCTGCTAATCTCATGGTCATAAAACATCAAAATTACAAATTTACTTTCTTCTTAAAATACAGCCCTATAAGGTGCGCTTATGTTGTTCAGTGGCAGTGCATAGCAGATTCACGTCTTGTTACTGTACTGATAAATGCGCATCTGTCTTTAATGCACGGAAATGGACTATATGAAGTCAACATTCCAGTTACGAATAAAAGACAGCGGACTGCGACCTTCAGATATTAATCTGACAGTTCCACGCCATTTCATGATTTACCAGGCTTTGTGACAAACAAAAAGTTTTTTAGACAGTGTTAATTTCGACAATAGCCACAGACGGGGAGGGGGGGGGCAGGCGGGCGGGGGGGAGAGTGGTCGTGATACAGAGAGAAAGTTAAATGAGCGGAAAATCATGTCAACGACTTGTCAATTTGACAGCACTGCGGTTCCGGTCAGTAGACCTCCTGCACGTGAAACAGGCACGTCACACACTGACATGCAAATTAATATTTTATTTAGAGCAAACTCAATGGAGCTGGGTACGGCACAGCGAATAGGCAACGGGACGAAAAGCCGTAGGATCGGTGTTCTGTTCTCGTTGGGGCAGAAGTCTTTCTCATCGGTACTGCGTTTAGATTGGCTCTTGATTTCACCCATCTTCCCAGTCACTGGGTACAGTGAAAACGCTTCCCCAGAAGAGAGCAGCTGGTATATAACATTCCACAACCCATATCATTCTGAATACAAATAAAGGAACTTTATGTCATTTCCCCTGTACCGCCCAGGTAACTGTCTAATTATCTACTCAAAGGCCACCAACCCATTCATCCTTTAGTTCAGTGGCCCTGAAGGATTTGTGCCTCCTTTGAGATTATTTTTTCCTGTAGCGCTGCGGCCCAACGCGGGCCATGGCCTCCTAATTCTTGAGGTTTCTAGATCACACACAAAGACACATCACAGTCGGTAGGACTCCTATGGACGAGTGATCAGCTCGTCGCAGAGACCTCTACCTGACAACACACAACACTCACGACAAACATCCAAGCCCCCGGTGGGATTCGAACCCACAATCTCAGCAGGCGAGCGGCCGTAGATCTACGCCTTAGACCGCGCGGCCACTGGGACTGGCCCTTTGAAAATTTATTACCGAATATATTTAATTTTCTCACGGCAGTGTTGCTTAACAATCGACCGTTTTGCAATATTTACCGGTGGCGGCTGGTAAAGTGTTGCCGTCCCCTCGAGGGATCGTATTGTCTTCTAAACTTCTTTAACCTTTAGACGCCTAACGTCAACTATAGTTGACGTACCGCACTGCTAACCTCCAAAGTAGCATTTTATATATTTATTCAACAAATACAGGTACCGAATATTCTAAACATGTTATATACTCTCCTTTTTTTTTCTTCAAAATGCAGTTTGTTTCATAATTCTAATGTATTTGGTTCCTGTATTATTCACATTTCATATACAGGGTGTACTAAAATTTAAAAAATAATTCCGGCGCCAAAAGTTTAAATATTTAAGGGTTCACAACGGCGTAATAACCCAGCAGACGTTAATCGGTGCAATATTACTCGTTAAAAGCAGCCTGAGTTACCTAACACTTCTATGGACGCGAGCTACATTCTGGGGTTTTTTTTTACCAATGCCACCACATGTCCTTGTGGACTTCGTGGTCCTCCCTTCTGGGCATGGCAGGAGTGTAACCGACTTCCGAGTTTGGGACGCCCATGAGGCGCAGTTACGTTGTCCCGATGATGTGAGTGGTGATATTGGAAGATGTAGTGCCAGGAGGGCCCTTAAACCTAAATTCTACTAACCTACCCAGACCATGGTCACCGCGGAAATCCTCCCCTTCAGGGAAAATTCCCACGCTAGAACAGGGAATCGAACCCGGGACCTCATGAATAGTAGTCAAAGCCTCTGACCACTAGACCACGAGGCTGGTCATATTCTGGGTATCACACAGCAAATTCAGTGAAACACAATGTTTATTCCAGTGTTAATTCAACAACATGTTTCGGCCTGATAGGCCATTATTAATTGTTGTGTCTGACTGGATTTACTGTGGTTCTTTTTATCCGATTACGCAATGGGTGAATCGTCTTAAAAACTACGTCAAACAGGGTTTTAAATATACCAAACACTAAACACAGTGTTAAGGACAGAGTGTATGTCCTTACTCAAGCACAAAGGTAGAGGAAGTTCTACTTATTTATGCCACATAGTTCAAATGACTCAACTCCTGGATAACCTGTCTGAGTCCTACCGACACCAAACGTACGTTACCTTCGGATTTAGTAGACAGGTTATTACAGTGTGCATCATATCCCGTGTCTTGAATTTAAAATTTCCTATTTGTAAAAGCTTAACGTTGGCTGAAATCCAAATCCGTATAACAGTAAATAGTCTATAACAGGGATGCCCACAAAGAGACATGAAAGCCGCACGCGGCTTGCACACAAGTTCTCTGCAAAAATTATAATCAAACTTCATTTCTCGTAAAATCACCGTAGAAAAGACAATTAGCGCATACAGTAGACCTCCCCCCCAACAATAGATATTTATTTATGTACCAAAACAGGAAGCCGTTACTGCGTTGTATCAGGCAGTGTGCAGTTTGTTACCGTGACTGTACTTAATGTCAATGTTGCTGACATATTAACTCGACATAAGAAGAAGAAGAAGGAGAAGAAGAAGAAGCTCTCGCTGAAATTGTCTACTAAACTGCTTATCCGAAGCCGGTCTCCCTGACAACCACCTGTAATAAAACCGCCAGAACCCTAAAGACTCATATGCTGGTGTACTACAGTTCGAACCCAAGAATCAAAGAACGCTCCGATCCCAACGGGAATAGAATTCGTAATCATCACGAACACAGTGCGATCTATAACGCTGGAGAAACACACGTTTACCAGATATTCACCCCTAGTTTTGTAACACCACTATACAATGTGGGGGGGGGCGGCACGCGGTGGCGCAGTTGGTTGAGGCACTGCGCTACAAGCCGGAAGGTCGAGGGTTCGATTCCTGATGGTGCCATTGGAATTTTTCATTGGCATAATCCCTCCGACCGCACTATGGCCCTGGGGTTGACTCAGCCTCTAATAGAAATGAGTACCAGGAGTATTTCCTGGGGGGTAAAGGCGGCCGGTGCTTAGGGCTGACAACCTTACCATCTTCATGTACCGACTGTCTTGAAGTCTGTGAGCCTCAACCTTCTGGAAACTTCAGGGCCACTCCAGGGCTCTAATGGGATTGCTTTATCTTTTACTATACAATATAATATTATACCGCCGACCAAGAATTTTGGGGCCCCCTGTTTGAGAAGCACTTCACTCGCCCTTAGAACCTGCGGCCCTGTAGTCGCAACCAATGGAGCCTGCAGAACCGTTTATCGAATTCTGTAACTATAACAAATATCTAAGTGCATGGTACCGTGGTTTCCAGTCTCTCGTTTGTTGCAAGTTCACAAACTAATTTAATGTAAACAAACACTTGCACGTCGAATTCCTTATCTGTGTGCTGTGTTCCAACAGTGCAACTCGCGATCATATAGTACAGGGGTGGCCAGGTAGAACAGTTGCGAAGGACGCAGCTTATGGGACAACTTAAACACAGCCATGTCTATTTATACCAAGTCAAACGTACGGTAGCAACACTGCCCAATGCTTCAGAGAATGCAGCCAGCGCTCCCTTTTGTGGGCAGAAAGAAATCTATTAATTCATTGATAAAATAAAATACTCTTCCCTTATTCGATCCCAGCTGGGGTCATAGGAATTTTTCGTTGACATAATCCTTCCGATCGCACTGTGGTCCTGGGGTCGACTCAGCTTCTGACAGAAATGAGTACCAGGAGTATTTCCTAGGAGTAAAGGCGGCCGATGCTTAAGGCTGATAACCTTACCACCATGCTGTGCCGTTTTCATGAAATCTGGGAACCGTAACTTCCTGGAAACCTCTGGGCACTTCGAGCCTGTAATGCGACCGATTTAGCTTTTTCGCTCTTCCCTTAGTGATGGCTTCTTATTTCCGTTCATCCAAATAAAATTAACTGGTTTTAGTTACTTATCAGTCCCTTTTCTTTAGAAAATCTTTTAAAACGTCATTCAAGATCAAATTATGACGCATATGTAGTATTTTATGTCAGTGTTTACAAGCAAATGCCATGAGCCACGCCAGTGATATATGCGAGCCAGCTGCTTTATGGGTACTCCCAATATTATATAAAATAATTGCTTAACCTTTTAAAGACGAATCTTATGTGTTTTATATAAGGACTCTGTTCGTATCGCGCAGTAAACACTATTCATCTCCGTTATAAAAACTACTCTTTTAATGTTCTGGAAGGTAAAATTTGCTATTTTGTTCCAAGATCCACAAAAAACACACAAATTCCATTGGACCACAATGTAGAATATTTGAGTGTTAAACCTTTTGGTATGTAAAGTTACCGGTAGCCTCTAAAATGTTAAACTAGGAATTTATCGTAAAACCTCCGAAACATTACCTCCTGAGTTTTCGCCATGAAGAGGCCATCTTACGAACAATACACACCTATATTTACAACGTAAAAAAGCAACTGTGCTCACTGTCCCGCAGTTGATTATAATTGATCGTTATCAGGAATGTCAAGATCAACGACTGCATTTAAGGGGGGGGGGGGTTGTAATATTTTATATATTTTTCAAATCGAATTTTTTTATACAATTTTCCTTGATATAGTTGTTCTATGTGATAAAATCGAGAATAATGAGATGGGCTGGGCATGTGGCGCGTATGGGTGAGGAGAGGGGGGTGTATAGGGTCTTGGTGGGGAAACCGGAGGGAAAGAGACCACTGGGGAGACCTAGACGT
>Ga0131853_10008779_pt1 | contig 18433 bp, 8 predicted proteins | sample TergutLab28metaG_FD_92764 | JGI IMG/M metagenome (GOLD analysis project Ga0131853, IMG submission 92764) | Labiotermes labralis P1 segment gut microbial communities from Petit-Saut dam, French Guiana - Lab288 P1 (version 2) (version 2) | ecosystem: Host-associated > Arthropoda: Insects >... | reverse complement strand
GTCTAGAGAGGTGTGTGTGTGTACTGCACGGTCTAGAGAGGTGTGTGTGTGTACTGCACGGTCTAGAGAGGTGTGTGTGTGTTCTACACAGTCTAGAGAGGTGTGTGTGTGTACTGCACGGTCTAGAGAGGTGCGTGTGTGTACTGCACGGTCTAGAGAGGTGTGTGTGTGTACTGCACAGTCTAGAGAGGTGTGTGAGTGTACTGCACAGTCTACAGAGACACTCTCTAGTGTACGTAGGTACCCAGCTGTTTTATTCCAACTCGCGTAAGTCTGATTCTCCACTATCACAAAAGTAGGTGTTCAGAATTATATATTATACTCGATCCGATCTTTTTTGACACGGTGTATACTCCACACCTTAATTAAACTCGCCGTATAAAACCTGAAAAAATTCTCGAGAGTTACCACTGTACACTCTTCATCTTTGTGTGGTGATGTTTAAAAGTAATTAATTATTCAGTAAATTTATACACACGTAGGATTAAGCCAAACTAGGTCAAACTAAAATTAATTTCACATGTATGTATATGCACAGTAGGGTAAATGCAGACTTATTCTCCTAAGGGCCGACAAATTACGTATGTCACACATTGCTACCGACACTGTCCAAGTAGTAAAATTGTGTGTCTGTGCCTGCGACCAACACACTAAGGTTACCGGCAGAATTATTAATTAAAATTATTAATTAAAAGTTGGTACTTGCAGACGGCTACAGTGTACTCTCCGTGTTATAAATTATTGTACTCATTTGTAACTTGTTTACAACAGCTCGATTTATGGGCTGTCGCAATGGTATATAAACCCTGCAGCTCGAACTACACAACAAGTTCCTTTTCCTAGTCTCTTAGCCAAATGTACAGGGTATCCGTTACGTCTGTATTTCGTAATTTCAGGATTATGTTCCTGAACTCATTACGGAATTCGAAATGTCACAGTCGTAGGTTACTTTGAATTTTGCGATCCCGGTAAGTATCAGAACGCTGCGTTACGGACGGACACAAGGATTGTCAGATGACAATAATGCTGACATTTTGATAAAAAGAAGGCCAGCACTCTCGTGGGACATTCCTGTCCACATAAGCCTTCATATTTACTGCCGACGTGATAGGGCACCTGTCCATTTGCGTAGGCGGCGCTGAAATGGGCCGGAGTGTGTATCCATGCGGACGGCAGCTATTTCCAGCACTTGTAAACAAACTGTAATAGTGCAACACTGCTTGAAGTAAACACAACCATGTCTTCCATTAACTTTTCTTTGTTTCTGTGCCAATCTCGCCTTACTCAATCACACTTCAAAACCCCACAATTTTGTAACGGCGGTGAATCGAAAGCACGTTAATATGACTCTGTTGACTGGGTATGAGGTCAGAAGTCTAATCCTAAGATGTGACATACGAGGGCTGTCCGGAAAGTATTCGTCCATTTGAATATCTCGAGAACCGTTCGCGTGGCCTTGACATAACTTGGCAGCCAGTCAGAGAAGACCTTACTGTACATCCGTGAAGAGTCACTCTCCCGTGGGGCTAGTCAGTAGGCAGTGAGACGCCGTTGACTGAGCTTGTGTATAGTGAGACCGTCGTGTTCACAAATCTCTTCATAGTGAGAACCTTAAATCTCAGACTGTGAAAATTACTGATTCAAAGATGATGAGTAAAACTGGATAAGCAAAAGTCATAGAAAATAAAGCCAAATAAAATTTTATTTGGAACACTGAAAATAAGGCAGCTTGTGTGACCTTGGGATAGGTGTTCCTCCGGGGGTACGTAAAGCCTCATAAGGGACATATTAAATAAATCTCATATATTTAAAAGCACGGGTAGAATGGACAAGTAATGGTTTGGTAAAGTTTTTAAACCTCCTCTGCATGATACCGGCGAATTTTCTTTGAAATAAAACCTTTCCCTGTAACTTCAGCTTTTATACAATAATACGTACTTCTTATAGAAATATTAAATAACTACCGAAATTACATGTCGGGATAGCTCAGTAGGTATAGTGACTACGCTATGGCCCGAACAACTAGAGGATTCTGATTCCATTATCGGCAACAGATTTGTAACTTCTCCAAACCATCCAGACCGAATCTGCGTCCCACTCAGTTTGCTATTCCATGGGTATCTTTGGATCCTTTCCCGAAGGAAAGCGGTCTAAGCATAAAAGAGACAACTCAGCTCTACAACCGAGGTTAAGAACGAGCGGAGCTACTTCTCCATTCCCACACGCCTCTATGTCGTCCACAGGATTCGTGTTGCCTTACTAAGATAGCGTAACTTAAAGTCTCAAGGACTACGTCGAAAGAAAAACACTCGTAAATTCTGAAGTAAAAGACGAGTGGGAGACCTCCACATATATAGGTAAAGCAATCCCATTACAGGCCTGGACAGACCTTGAAGGTTCCAGGAGTTTGAGGCTCCCAGACTCAAGACACTCGACACATGAAGGTGGTAAGGTTGTCAACCGTACGCACCGGCCTCCTTTACCCCCAGGAAATATTCTTGGTTCTCATTTGTGTTAAAGGCTGAGTCAAACCCAGGGCCATAGAGCGGCCGGAAGGATTATGCCAAAGAAAAATTCCAATAAAACCATCGGGAATCGAAACCACGACTTTCTGGCTTGTAGCACACAGTGCCTCAACCAACTGCGCTACTGCGTACCCCCTACATATATAGGAGTATAATATTAAAACGGACCTTTGATAAATAAGGTGCGAATATACGAGTTGGATTCACGTGGATCAGGACAGGGAAGAGCGGCTGAAGATTGGAGGAGTTTTCGTTGACACTGTAAAGGAACTACTGGCTTACTCGTACGTAAGAGATAGTGGGAAATATCACGACTATGTAAGTAACTGACAGTTACTCAATAATAACTGCGGTTCCTGGAATTATAATACGTGCTGTTCAGTTAAAATCTTTGTACCATAAAACACGGTTAAACAAGAACAGTAATATAACCTGCGGAAAATATTTAAAATGAACTTGTGCATTTTCTTTTAAATAATTTCCCTTGAAACAACACAGTAGGCGCATTAAAATTTTCACTAGACTGAACCATTAATTATGTGGAAATAATAAAGCAGGCTGGTAAACACATGTGCCGCGGGCAAATATGATTAATTACCTTTCAAAAACAAGTTTGCCTGTAACATGCAGCTCCTTCGTGCTAAGGTAACGCCAATACCTGTCGACATGTGCCCTGGCTCAAAGGTAAATTGTATTTTAAAGAGAACTCTGTTAAAATCTGTGTGTACACTTATGGTTATGCACACAGGAGATGTGGAACAGGAATTCAATTATACGATTCTACCTATTAATTAGTTGTGAATTGCGTTTTAGAAATTAATAGAGAGACAGAAGAAATTACCGTCTGTACACCGTTTTGTTTAACGGACGTAACTTGGTTTTTCTCTAGTGTCATGAATACAAGAAATTAAGAGGAAAAAATGAAGTCTATATCACACCGCGCAGAAAAAGAAAATATTAAATTAATTTAAGAAAACATACAGTTATTACCCAAAACTCTGAAGTCCGCAGAAGAAATATGAAAGCACTTTACCACCCACTGTTCCCCGACACCCAAAAGAAACATTTTTCTTTCCTAAGGCTCCCGGAATTCGTTCTTGTGTCCTTCTGGTGACAGTATTAACATGAAGGTGAACATGGCAAAAATTGAAGTACTCGAGGAAAACCCTGTTCCCCTGACGCCTTCATCGCAAACCCCACATGTACCGATCAGGCACCGAACTCGCGGCTCCAGTACATCCAAGTCATTTAAAGACCGATTCCCCATGTCACATTAAAAACATGTCAACGCCATTACAAATACCGACAAGTTAATCCAGTTTCGAGACATACCCGCTGTTTATCCCGACAGTAAACACAGTACGTGGGAAATAAGCAGAGTTGTTTTCTGATAACTGCATTCTTCTGCGATATTACGCAGCGTAAAGTGGTAACTCATTACCGACGTTTCGGGGCAACCTATCGTTCCGACCTTCAATTGAACCTTGCAGATAGAACCGAGAGGTTGTACCGAAACGTCGGTAAAGAATTGCCATTATACGCTGCGTAATATCCCAGAAGAACGCATATCTCATTTACTTCGCGGGTTTAAAAACTTTACAATGATGCAGGAAAGTCTAACTGGATTGATCATATCCAGCCTAGGAACTGCCTTCTACAACACTTTGCTTAAGTAAAGGGGCGAAAAGACGAGGAAGAAGACGTAAGCATACAGTTGATGATAAGGAAAACAGAGGATACAGCAAACTGAAAGCGGAAGCACTAGATTGCACTCTCTACACAAATTTCTTTGGAAGAACCTGCGGACCTGACAGAAGACAAACCACGCAGCGAATGAACCACCACGCTTTTTCAGGTTTATATGTGGCATATTTTAAGGTATACAGTTTAGATTTTCAGGCAGATTTAAGGTAATTAAGTTCCTTATCTTAATATCGCGATAATAACGCGTCTATCGGTAACTATGCAAGAACTCAATAACACACACTCGCTGTGATAAACGAAGGCAGAGGGAATTAATTTGCAGCACAAAGCAAACATCACATGTCTGGTGAGGTTAGGTTTAATTTCAAAGACAGGCAGATGGTTGCACTTTGGTTATTGGCTGTTCCGTCAGCGTCTACATTCAATCTCAAATAGCAGCCCACGTTTCAGTTGACTTATTCAATTAACGGCTATTTAACGCGCAGTAATTTGCTCAGACAACGCAAGTAAGTAATTAAATGGGCGCGATACACAATAAATGTGACAGTATAATTGAAGACACAAGTTCACATATTTTCCAAGAATCTAGGTACAATCTCAATATTCTAGAAGCCTGAATGATACCTAGAATCGTACAAAATTTTGTCTTCGTGTAAAATAAAATTATGGAATTCTTGCTTTTGATATTAAATTGGAACGCCAAATGTTTTATTGAAATTTTGTACTTGACCGAATTTCGGATTAGATAGGAAACAGTTAACGTGTCCACAGAGAACATGTTTGTTTAATAATCTTTTTAATCAATAATTTTCTGTGCTGGTACAAATATATCCCCTTCTTAAATGAGTCTATTCTTTATCAAATTAAATGTCTCTAGACAAACAAAAATATGTTTACTGCCCTATTTTGTTGCGGCAACGAGTGTACGCTTTAAACTCTGAAGCAGTCCCATACAGCCGAATTCAAAGCTTTGTGTACAGCAAAAAGCAGGACAATCCTATTGCATAAGCTTTAAATCAAACCACGAAGCTATTCATCGCACTAATTCCTCTGCTCCTCAAACCGCATGTTCTCAAGAATAAAATCTCTTCAATAGAAATCCAACTTTGGATTTTAAACAATTTTAAAAATATAGTGAGTATCAGATACTCATACACAAACCAAACCACAGTTTTGTTCTCAAAATCAAATAAAATAAATGTGCAATAATCACATTGCAGAATTTCAAACATTTGCTTGTAATGCCTGTCGCAATCCACAGGCCTCAAAACTTCATCTCCTCAAAACAATTTGTTTCAAGTACTGACATCGAGTCCGGGTAGTTCAGTCGGTATAGCGACTTGCTACGAGTTGGACGGTCCGGAGATCGAAACCCGGTAAAGGTGAGATTTTCAGCACCCGTTCAGAACTGCCCTGGGACCCACCCAGCATACTATACAATCTGTACCAAGTCCTTCCCGAGGGTTACACCGGCCGGGGCGTGGCGTTGACCACCAACCCCCGGCTAGAGCCGCGGTTAAATAACGAGGAAAGAGATAACTCTACTCCCGCTCTGGGCCCTCATGGCCTGTTCTAGGGTGAACTTTACCCTTACTGGCATCAAGCAGGTTTCGTCACTTCTCCCAAACCGTTCTACGTAATGTTACTTTCAACACGAACCACCGGTATGCTTTCCGTAGCAGACACCCACAGACACTCCGCAAACAATGAAACTTCTAACACTGTACTCCATTCCACCGGTACCCACAAATCGCACTGAAGTCCGTCGGTCATCAATATTTGCCCACAGGTGGTGTTCTTTTGCGCTGGGTCGACAGCTGTTGGTTGACGGCGATGCTGTTTCACCGGCCCGACTTAAGTCACTGTCTTGATAGAGAACACCACACAGTGTTTTCGAAGTTCCAGTAACAATACTTACAACTGGTCGAACACAACTATGAGTTAAACAGCGACATCTTGCGGGCAAAATCGACCACAATCAGGCCTATATATATATAATATTTTTAAATACTGTCCTCGAATTCTGACCTAAACATGCAACTATTAAAGAGACATAACTTTTTTAAGCATTTATATTTGTGTATTAACGAATAATTTAAAAGTTAACACCAACAAATTCACAAGTATTAAAATTACATCTTCACAAAAAATTCACTAATCTTAGTAAGTAACCAACTTAATGCACAAAGTCTTGTTTTATAATAAGTTTATTATGTGCCTCTACATGTTTCGAGCACTATGTGCTCATCATCAGGAGGTCAAAATTGTATTATACAGCATCTGGTGTCGTCACACTCTGTAGGTGGCTGTCCGGTGCGCACCTGCGCACATAATAAACTTACTATAAAATAATATTTTGTGCATTAAGTTGCTTAATTACGAAGATTATACTGGGATGCACGGTAAGCAAAACATCAAAAAATACAATTCACTAGTTATTAATTGAATAATTCATCTGTGTTGTATACACATGCTTGTTCGATGTAGAAACTACTTCAGGATGATCTGAAGAAGATCGAAACATGGGGGAGATTTAGTGAATTTTGTGTGAGACTTTAATTTTGCTTTGCATTGGCTGGTGTTGATTAATAACTTAAGGAAAGTTGTGTTGACTGACCAATTGTAAGTACTGTTACAGTCACTGTCACTTCTTGTGGACCAGAGAAATTATATTCGCTGTTTTACTGTCACCTGATCATCTGTATTTGTCTAAAAATGCGTTATTGCAAACCTCGTTTCGCTTTTGTTTAGACATCTCACTTAATTCAGTGCAATGGAAGAAATGTTTATTCTTAAAGGACAAAATATGGTTATCGAATTTCTATCAAAGATCTCAACGATCGATGCCCGGACGGTTCCTCGAAGCACCAACAGGTCTCACGAAGAGTGCGCAGCAAGACGTTGGCATCTGTTGCGTCACAAGGAACTATTTAGAAAGAAGTGCAAAAGCGACGTAAATCGCCTTCGACAATAGGAAAGGTTCCATGGAATAGACCCTAGAAGCATTTCGCAGTGAGTGTCATACTGTTATCCTTCCACTTTCTAGGCAACACTGGAGAAAGCAGAATAATACATCGTGGGAGGAAAAAATTACATCACACTGCTCAGCCGGAGGGATAAAGAACCCCCATGAACGAGTGAAGCGGATCAGGCCTCCGCAAACCCACGGCAGTAAGGTGTTTCTCAAATAGATTAATAAATTTTTTGTGAGTTTTTCGGTCTCGATTCTGTTCTTTTACAGAAGGCAGTATTCTTGATCCGTTACGAGATCTGGCAGTAACGTGGCTAATAACTACATGGGGACCCCGATTGTCGGGTCCCGGCAGCCCCGTCTGGTTATCTACGCCACTGCCTCGAACATTTTAATTTGACCTGACGCTATGTAGCGTGTTAGAAACTTCGCGGTCGACACAAAAGAAACAGGCAGCACACCCTAGCACACCACACTGTGTGACATCCCAGAAGACGGTGGGATCCATCAGAAACTCCAGCAAAACTTATGCCTTCACACAGAACAGTTATTCAAGTGTTCAAGGGTTAACCACACAACACATTCAGAAACTGTTTCGATGACACTCACCACAAAGGATGCTGGTATCACGAAACCGCGTACATACAATCCCCGACTTAAAACTCTTTCACACGTAAGCAATTTTTAAAAAAGTTACAAGTTTGAAATTATAACTTTTTAAAAAGATCCGAATTTTTTCTTTGCGGGAATGAAAGAGTAATGAGAAGAAAGTGGCGGAAGAATACTGCTGGACGATAACACACGCGCCTAGCACAGGTTCCAGTGGAAGGGTTCTTTTCATTCAACCGGACTCCCTTGTGTATACGTATACGAGCGGGTGCTGATAAGTCCTTAGCTCTACCAGGAAGGAACACAATCTACAGCGAACATACTCGGGATTTATTCAACATACTCTCCACGAAACTCAATACACTTCATAGCCCGCTGCTCTAACTTTTGCAAGCCACTCAAAAAAAATCAGAAATTTGTCCGCCCAACCCGGTCTCCGCGGCAGCAATGACCTCCGCGTCGGAAGAAAAATGGCGACCTTTCAATTGTTTTTCAGTCCAGGGAGCAGTTGGTAGTCCGACGGGGCCAGATCCGGAGAATAGGGTGGTTGATCAAGTAACTGGAAACCCAGGTAGGCCAGTTTCTTCTGGGTTGCAAGTGCCCGGTGAGACGGAGCATTGTCGTGCAAGAACAAGACCCCTTTTGTGAACTTCCCGTGGCGTTTTTCCTTCAAAATGTCCTTCAAGTGTTCCAGCAGAGTTGAGTAATGCTCCGCGTTGATAGTTTGGCCCTTTGGAAGATAATCAATGAAGAGGATGCCGTCTTGATCCCCCAAAAAATTCGTGGCGAAACGTTTTCCAGCGTTTTTTTACACTCGGAATATTTGGGGCTGGGTGAGCCGCTATGCCGCCACTCCATTGTACGAACGTGTAAAATAATGCACTGCTCAAACATCCCATTCTGATAATCTCAATCTCCAGTTCTGTCAACATTCACTACACGATGCTCATATATATGTGCAAAACATCAGAACGCATTCTCTGGGAGCAGTGGCGTCGAACAAATTGTTACGTCCTCATTCTGAAACAGCTTATGTGAATTAATTCTGTTTTATGTTACCGTAACACTGTCCACTTGAGCAGTCGAATATGAGACCTTCTCAATCATTAACATGGGTGCCAACTTGGAGTGTGGCATCTCATTGTGTTTTCTAAAACAGATATGGAAAAATAAAAATTCCGGACACAACCTGATGGAAAAATATTAACGACAACCATAATTCAACGGTAACGGAGTTTATGATCAAACGTAAATAAGACTTTGTAAGTCCTGAAAGGTTTTATGAAGTTTACATAATTTTGACTCCATCTAATAAGAGTAACAAACATAAGTTTAACATAATTACAGGACAAAATAAATAACGTATTACATGTAAAAAACTGGTGTAAGGTGTGAGACCTCACTGCCATATTGAATTGATATGTAACATCAAGTCTACTATTAAATCTTTACATTTTTACAATCGATTGCCTGATGATGGATTTAGTACAAAATACGAATGAAGACATCACGAAGTGCTTGGATACGTATTGTAATACTAATTTGTACGTCAGCACAACTGTTTTTATTACACAAGGTAGTATGTAGGCCACATGTTTCGACTAATAAATAGCCAACTTCAGGCATATTCTTTACAGGTTAAGTCACTGGATGCTGTGCACACATTGGGATCCCAGTGCGTTTACATCAGTGAAATGTTTAAACCGTATCATTTGCCTATGAGAGTAAAACTTGCAAAGTATGTAACTAATTGGTTAAAATACATTTAAAAATTATTTTAACCAATTAGTTATATACTTTGCAAGTTTTACTCTCATAGGCAAATGATATGGTTTAAACATTTCACTGATGTAAACGCACTGGGATCCCAATGTGTGCACAGCATCCAGTGACTTAACCTGTAAAAAATATGCCTGAAGGTGGCTATTTATTAGTCGAAACATGTGGCCTACATTGTACCTTGCGTAATAAAAACAGTTGTGCTGACGTACAAATTAATATTACAATTTGGTACAAAAGCCGAAATAAGTATCTAGTTACTGTAAATAAGAAGGAATTTGCTTACCAGTTGCTTTGTGTAGATTGAGTGAAAAAGTTCTCTTGATTCATGAGTGCCAACACTGCAACCACGATGCCGCAACCATCCAGAAGCTGGTAGGAAGGTGTAGTTAGAGATTTTTTCGCCCGTCTGGCAACGGCTAGCAACGAACAAAGTATGTCCTCGCAGTCCTCTCCGATCAATAGTCATGAGCATGTCTAAGTTATGTGCCTCAACTCCATTGTCCACGAAGCAATTTAGCCTGTTCTGTTGTTTGGAACGCGAATTTACTGCCACTCGCATTTCGTTTGTACTTTAATTTTGCGGTCAACGGTTTAATCTCGGAACTCTAAACAAAGCTCTGTCCGTCTGTTGACTTTTATTGTTGGTTCAGTCTATGCGTCCCAATTATGACGTCATCTGTACACACATTATCAGATTGAAAAGTACCACTTTGTTGTTGGTACCTGCCTTGTTGTCTCCGTGTTATCGAATTATTCTTCAGGAAAAAAATATATTTTTTGCTACTTAATGAACTGCTTGAAGATTATCGCCTCCTGAGATATGACACTATGTAATTGACTTTACTGTTACTCCTAAAGGAACTTCTGCTACTTTCGCTCTGAAAATCGACGTAGCAGCTTCCTAAAAATTTCATAAATTCTACCGCTGTGTAGGGTGTCACATCCCGGGCTGAAGTAATATTTACAGAAGAGCTTCACAATAAATTCTCTGCAACTACAGACGTTTAAAGGTTCAATAGTATGTTCAAAAGAGACCACAGTTTTTTCCTATTTTCCGCACAATAGTTTTTCTATAATAAATCTCACTTCCCACTGACGGCCAATTTATAAGCCACCTACGCTACATCCTGACAACGTTGCTTCTAATTTCGTGATTCCCGACAGCCTTCTACACACTGTCAATCCATGTTCTTCTTTCCTTATGATGAAATCCAAAGATTTACGCTCATAAAAAACGGGAAAGTAAAAGGTAAAATTATACTTGTGTAAGACATAAAGGCACATGGAGCAGCGGAGATATAATTCCACGCATTCGTGACCTCGACATCAGAAGAATGTACGTGGTTAGCTTCACTTCCCAGCCACTTTACCACCTGCGAAAAGTCAATAGTCCACAAATGAATAAGTGACTTGGTGGTGCCCACACAACCCATCTAGACTTTTTTGGAGAAGAGAAGCAAAACTCGTGATTCTTCCGGAATCTAACCACGAAGTCGTTCAGACTGCTGTCTCGCCACTAAACCGTGAACGCTATCCCCGATTCACATTAAAACAGAAACGAAATAACTATGATTTTGTATGTATTAATCCTTACGTTATGCCTTAACAGAAATAAATAGCTGCATGCAATTATCATACATGTTTGAAAACTATCATCTCTTATGTCCATACGATATCAATCAACACCCATCACAAACACGTTGTGTCACTAATACACATTGTGCCCTCCTTTGAGGGTGCTGGTAAGCAGAAACTTGTTCATACTTAAACACTTTATTATCCAACTAATGCACAATATATAATATGTAGATACATTTAAAATTATAAAATATTTAAAAGTGCTCCAACATGTTTCGGGTCACAGAGGATCCATCAGTGCCTTCATATACACACACGCACAACGGGTCAGAATATGCTGCCATAACACCGACCTTGTTCATGTCAACGGACACGATAGAATCATACTTGTAATTTTTAGTCAAGCTCTGTACAAGGCTCCCTGATAATGGATCCCCTGTGATCCCAAACATGTTTGAGCACTTTTAAATATTTTATAATCTTAGTTGTATCTATATATTATATACTGTGCATTAGTTGGATAATAAAGTGTTTAATTATCATTGATGCACGGTGCAAACATGAAGATTGTTTACACTTGTTTATACTTACACTTCACGGAATGTACAGTTCGTTAGATTTAATGGTCCCATGGAGGTACCAATATTACGAAACTCTGAAATGCTTAATTTGATATAAAGGTATGAGTGTTTCGGAGGTCACATGCTCCTATCATTATTACGCCACGCTCAAGATTTCCTCCGAAGGTCTGGTACCACACTTACGAAACTTCTCATTTCACACCACAGAAAGACCTTACTTTTAACTTCAAATGACTGTTGCGGTATCCGAACGCTTGCCACTTTCCTTGCAAATTAGTTCTTTCAGGGCGAGAGGCTTAAAACTAATTATACTTCAAACGTTTGCTGAATTTAAGATTATAAGTCTTTCCAACAAAAGCAATTTTGGTACATACATGAAATAAAAAGTGATTGCATAAACAGGGAGGGAAACGTGTGGCAAAAAATTCAACCATTATTTGGATGTGAAGCGGAATATGTCTAGAAACAATCGCTGTAGAATCTTAACATTCCTAACAAGGCCATTCGAAAAGAGTCGAAGACAAAGGTAGAAGCGGTCAATACATTGGTCTGTCAATCAACGACTCATTTCAATTCCATTTGGTTTACGCTGCAGAAAAGCCATGCATTTGAAGTTATTGATTTTATTCTCATTGTATCTTGTTCAATTGTAAACTACGTCAAACTGGATGACGTTTCACGTCAAAGTTGCCCTTTGTTCGTCAAATGACAAGTGCAGGAATTGTGTGGGACGCAGCAAACTCTTGGTGACGCAGGAATCAGTTGTTACAGTTAACACACAAATTAAACGGACAACTCAAACACAAAATTTGGTTATATTTCGACGTTCTTTGGTATAAATACTAAATAACCACTTTCTATTAAAGAAGTAAGAGTAAAGGTCCATAATGTCCCTGTTTGAGAAAGAACTTTCCTAGATTTCGAAATATATCAAGCAAAATTAAGAGTTAGTCGACGTAGAGCACTAAGGAACAACCAAGTTAGACGGATTCTTAAGAAACCTTACCTTATGTAAATATTAACAAGACAACAGGCAGTGTACGTGTAACGTAAGACTGTGGCGCGTTCGTGTAACCGCTGTTGCAGTGGAAAAGCAATAAGAATCACATATTTCAAGTGTGTGTTTGTAGCCTTAGATATCCTGCACGCAATGCGCATACGCCATGTTTTCATCTGTGACCTGCCCGGTTCTACTATATTTTTCCACATTATCCCATAAACGGCACGATTTTCGAAAATAAAAAAAAGAAGTTATTGAACACAGAATGTCTGTTTTAATTTTCTCTACAACGTTTTTCCGAAACATTTCTCATTCTAAGAAGAACAGAGCGAGATATGATCAAAAATGTATATCGGTCTTCATGTAAAGTACCCGTTATTCTTGTCCAGTTTTAATAAATCTTTAACTTCCTCCACAGTTTTTTCGAAAAATACTCAAACATTAAATTTCGTGAAAATCCGTCCAGTGGGACCCGAGTTGTTCAATGCTGACAGATATAATAGACTCTTTTAGCAATATTGCGAATGCGCCTAGATAAACTTACGCTTACGATAGTGAGGCCACGGAAGGAAGATGCAGGGATGAGGGGGGGAACACTACATCGACGCTCTTATCCGTCCTCATTGTTGTCAAATTATCATCAGCGAAGGTTATCCTGTGGGTATTGTTACCAACGTTCCCGTGAACAAAATGGCTAAGCGACTAGAGGGGAATACGTTAAGTAAGCTCAGAGGAGAAGCGGGAAAGCTCGAATGAAATGTGCGGGGTGTCGGCACATGGTGCGCTATTTCCGTGGCCTCACTACAGCTCGGCGAAAATTTCACAGACAGGAACACATGCACTCTTGTATCGCGTAGGTACGTTTGTTCATTTTAAGTTTAGTTCATCTGCAGATCCTGTCAGCACTGTACAATATATAGCGCCCACTGATGCGATCATTAGTCACAAATGAATTGGAGAAATGTGGTAGGACCTGGACCTGTACCATCCCAAAATCTGATTCGAAAGAGAGAGAGAGAGAGACGTGTTTTATTTGTCACGGCTATTGGTTAATAAGCCGATCCCACTGGCCGTGCGGTCTGAGGCGTGGGTCTGCTGCCGCTCGCTTGCTGGGGTTGCGGGCTCAAATCCAACCGGGGTATGTCTCTCTCTCTTGTGAGTGGTGTGTGTTGTCAGGTAGAGGTCTCTGCGTCGGGCCGATCATTCGTCCAGAGGGGTCCTAACGAGTGTGGCATGACTGAGTGTGATCGTGAAGCCTCGAAAGTTAGGAGGTCCTGAACCACTAGGGGCCGTCGCGCCATGGGATAAAAAAATCTGTTACTAAGATGAGGTGTGGCACCTCTGTTGGTACAGTGAACAGACTTACTTACTTACTCCATGGAGCAGGGTACTTCTTGAGGGCCCAACCGGTTCTCAGCTAGTCAAGAAATTGCCCACATTTTATTGAACCCGAAGGTTCATTACCGCACTCACAAGTGCCTGCCACCTTTCCCTATCCTGAGCCAGAGCGAACCAGTCCATGACCTCACATCCCACTGCCTGAAGATCCATCTTAGATTTATGCTCCCATCTACGCCTGGGTCTTCCAAGTGGCCTCGTTTCCTCAGGTTTCCCTACCAAAAACCTGCATACACTCCTCTTCCCCACACGCACTACATGTCCCGCCCATCTCATTCTTCTCGATTTGATCATCCGAACAATATTGGGTGAGGAGCAGGGATCATCAAGCTCACAGTGACCAGACAATAGTCTGAAATCCGGGGTTCAATTCCCAGCAGATACAAAGCATTTTTCCCTTTTCCAGAACGCCCAAACCAGCATTGAGACACACCCAGCCTTCTACACTGTGAGTGCCTTGAGTTGTATTACACACGGTGCAACTGTCGAGGACGAAAACAACCCCCGCCTCTCTAAAGTACCGACATTAAAAATATGTAGATCTATACATCCACTCCCGTATATATCTGCACGTCATCCACACGAACAACTGTTGCCTCTACAAAGACAAAATTGTTACTACGAATTAGAGCAGCTCTTTCCGACTTTTCTTTTATGTACGAAACCCTAAAATAATTTGTCATGTCTCCAGGAATCCCCCACCTATATACACGTTGACAGGCCAGACAAAAAAACAGGAAGTTGTTAGCGCACGGTGATTACCCCTGTATTTAAAATTATTGGACAAAAATTCCCGCGATATTTCGAAATATTTGGAATTTTTTGTTGTGTTTTAAAATTCTTGCATTTAAAATGATAAAAACTAATTGACTAATACACGTCAGCACAACAAATATTTATTACAGTACATAGGCTACATTTGTTGTGCTGATTAGACAAATGTTTTTATCGCGTTACAGCACGTCGTGATGCCCTCTTTTAAACTAAATTTATGTATTTATCCCACGATTTTCCGCGGAACCCCTACCGATGTTGGTTGCTAAGTACTGGTTTAGACACTGGAAGAATAAAACGCCACATAAAAAAGTCTATCGCAAAATTGAGTTTTTGTAACGTTACTGCAGGTGGCATCATTTAACAACCACCTAAGGCAATACACTGTTTCTTAATTCTGAGGCCCACAGTCTGAATTTGGATGGCAGCGAAAACTTCAATCTGAAATTCATGATGGTTCCACCATTTTTAAATAAGTTACGATTCGCCTCGTTCCTGAATTATCCAAATACGGGGTCAAAAGCCTACATTTCCGTCACTTCCATTTCCGAGGCACGGTTAAAACCAATGAGAATAAAGGGCCAAGTGAAAGTTGCCAAGTAAACAGCCACTGCAGCATGCGGCTTCTCTTCAGTCTCGTTTGCTCAGAAGTAAAGATACTTCGTGAGACTATTATTTACTAACAAGGATGTTGACGGACTTAAAGTTAAGTAACTTAATTTAAGTACACAAAGTTCAACTGGTTCCATTAGCATTGTACAACTTAGGACATAATCACATTCCCTTCCACTCAGCCACTCTTTACGGAAGTTCATCGGGGTTATTAGTGACGTCTTTATTGACATCAGTGTTTATTACTTACAGTCAGAAGGGTTACGGTTTCAAATCTCGCCTCGGACACAAAATATTTTATTTTTTAGTTTTCTTTTTCATGGCGCAACAGCCCCCCTCCCCCCACCCCTCCAGCTGACCAGGGACTCCTCATTATCGAGGCTTCACAATTACAAATGAATACCTCTACCGATGTTTTCGTATTTTTCCTCAGTTACTCCAGGAAAATACCGATATATTACCTTAAAGTAGATGTCCAACCCCTCCTTCTGGCCTAGGGGTCGATTCAGCTCCTAAAAGAAGTGAGTACCAGGAATATTTCGTGGAGGGTAAAGGCAACCGGTGTGTACGACTAAGAATCTCACAACTTTCATGTACCGACTATCTCGAAATCTGGAGACCTCAACCTCCCCGAACACTCTGGGCACTGCAGTCGGTGTGTGCAGAGATTGCTTTACCTTCTCACCTCTTCAAAATAAGTGCCAGTTTCATACCGTAATGCGATCAGACGCTACTGCAGGCATGTGCTCACAAGGTCATTAAATGAATCATAAATATAAAATTTCCAGACCCGAGATAGCTCAGTCGGTATAGCGACTACGTACATCGGGGTTCGAGTCCCGTAAGGTTTAAGAGATGTTTTTCTTTTCCAAAAACGCCTAGACCGGCTCTGAGAACCACCCAGCCTCCTCTTCTTCCATCCAGGGGTTAAAGCGCCTGGGGCGAGAAGCTTACCACTCACATCCATCTACTACCGAGGTTAAGAAAGAAAGAAACTATCCCTCTACGTCAATTATACGCCTTCATGTCGTACAAATAGATAACTTTACCCTTTACATTTCACCGACATCAAGAAGAGATCTAAATTCCCAGCTAAAAAACTTTCAACACAGTAAAACGCATATAAGCATCAAACCCACGACAGCGAATCTTTCTTCTCGAGATAGTGGTCAATAAATTATCCACCTTGTACGTAATCCAATATGTCACTGTTGTTTTAACAACGGCTCCATCCCGAACATGATGCTCAGCCAAATAAATCCAATCCACTGCGTGACACCATATTTATTTAAGATACATTTTAATATCATCCTTACTGAACGTGTGATGTGGATATCAGTTAGCACTGTTGCTCCGTACTCGGTCGATTCCGACTGCAGTTTATCAACCGACAGACCGTCTGTCACGACCAAAGTTTATCGCTGCATTCCTCAGGTCCTCTACACAAATACCGGGACAGGAGCTTACATTAGGTCACGGAAGTTCACTTACACACAATTTACAATTAATTAATTAATTCACTTTCTGACACTATAATCCTACTTCCCATTTGATCCTCTGAACCAGATCGTTCCAGGCTTTTCTATCTTTGACAAGATAGCTCCAGTTTCTTAGTTTTATCTTCTTTAACCCTTTAAAGACTATTTTAATTATTACTTCATCTCTCCACCCATTCTTGATTGCCCTTTGGTTCTTACTCTTATAGGGCTCCATTCAATAAACTTCGCAACTAGTTTGATATCTTCCACTCTGTTAAGAAGTCGCCACCATTTTATTCTTTGTTCTTTTATGTGTATATATATATATATATATGTGTGTGTGTGTGTGTGTGTGTGTAATATCTTCTCCTTTTATCAACTTCTGCAATTCGTTACAACTTTTTATTCTCCGCCCTTCCTTACACCGAACTGGAACAATTATCTTAATATATTTCTTTCAAAAACCAATAAACCATTAATGTCCCTTCCAGAAAATGTCCAGATTTCATAAGTGAAGTTCACTGTCAGCCTTCTCAACGTCATTTGAATCTTCCTTTTAGTGCATTTGTTTATTAATTTAGAGGCCATTAATCCTTTATATTCACAGTAGGTTCTATTTTCCTTTCTCAGTTCTGTGTGTTATTTTTTCTGATATGCTGTTATAATCAGTTATTACTTGCCCCAAAATAAGGACACCTAGAGGCACTTATACCCCCCTATTGCTATTTGCTTATATTGATTGTGTGTGTCTTCTTACTTACTTTTATACATGTTGTTTTTTCTTGATGGATTATCAATAGTATTTCTTGTGCTGTATTATCTAGTGCCTGTAATGCTCCTCCCAAGGCTTTAAGATTCCTACATATCACGACTGGGTGTGCATTGATCTGTAATATTTCAGTGGACCTATTTCCCCAGACATCTAACTCCTTATAACGCAATCCAGTACTAACTTCAACACTATGACTGTCAATGTATCACCTTGTCTTATTCCCACACTAACATTACAACTTTCTGTCATGTTGTGCTCTGTAACTACCTGCCCTTGAGAGTCTTCAAAGTATCATTCTACGTATTTAATCACATAAGTTTACTAGGTGTTACTTGTAGTAGAAATATTTTTATCATTTTATGTCTATAAATACTGTCGAATGTTTACTTAAAATCTATAAGCAGTATATCTATCTGTATATTATACTCGTATGCCACTTCTGTTATTTTCCTCAATACGTGCATATAATCGATTGTTCTTCTATTCGTTCTGAACCCATTTTGGTAATAAAAATTATTTTTTCTGCAATATTCTGTCAGTGTTACACATTATACTTGCCAGTATTTGCGCATACAAATTAAAATGATTATTCCTCTGTAATTGTCAATTTATTCCGATCACCTTTATATATATATATATATATATATAT
>Ga0131853_10008774_pt1 | contig 18434 bp, 14 predicted proteins | sample TergutLab28metaG_FD_92764 | JGI IMG/M metagenome (GOLD analysis project Ga0131853, IMG submission 92764) | Labiotermes labralis P1 segment gut microbial communities from Petit-Saut dam, French Guiana - Lab288 P1 (version 2) (version 2) | ecosystem: Host-associated > Arthropoda: Insects >... | reverse complement strand
TGTGTCATGTGGTACAGTACCTCACAATGTGCCACAGTTGTGTCATATGGCACAGTACCTCACAATGTGCCACAGTTGTGTCATATGGCACAGTACCTCACAATGTGCCACAGTTGTGTCATGTGGTACGGTACCTCACAATGTGCCACAGCTGTGTCATATGGCACAGTACCTCACAATGTGCCACAGTTGTGTCATATGGCACAGTACGTCACAATGTGCCACAGTTGTGTCATATGGTACAGTACCTTACAATGTGCCACAGTTGTGTCATATGGTACGGTACCTTACAATGTGCCACAGTTGTGTCATGTGGTACAGTACCTTACAATGTGCCACAGCTGCTGTCCTGTATATTCTTTCTAAACCACTGTTTATAGTCATCTTGCCATTATGTTGCTGAGCAATGGAAAGCCTTGGCAGTTAGTTCCATGTTGTGAACTGACAGTAATTATGTGAAACTGAAGACATATACCATACAGGTGCATGTCATTGCCTCGTGTATTAGCTGGAGCAAACATGGCGAGGTTTTTGTATGTTATTTAGCAAAACTTTGTCAGCTACAGAAGTGATTTAGCAGTGACGGAGGTTACAGAGGATTATATTGAATGGGAGATATCTGAAGGTAAGACAGAGGTCTGTTCAAATATGCCATTAAAGATAATCTTATCTGTACCCACACCCTGATGCCTCTCGTGTTTAACTTTGATTGCTAGATGCAGGTGAGCAGGCATCCTTATGAACTTACTGCTTTACCACCATGAAAAGAACCCCTGATACCCAGTGAATAGGAGACTGGTTGGTCCCCAGAGCTAGTCAGGACATTTAGGTGATAAGACAAATCTCTTACCCCTACCAGGAATTTAACTGTGGTATTGTTCTGATGGAACTGTCCCAGCTTCTCTTTATTTATATACTGTCCAGCCCATATCCTGGTCAGTATTGAATAGGATAGAATAGAGGGTAATAGAATACAGAAGGGCAGGCAATGTATTGACCTGTGCAGTATGACTATTATCAATCTTTTGTGAGCCCTTGTGATCATGTTTCAATACACTGTCATAATATTTCTGTGCCAGGACTGAGTAAAAGCACAGTACTGTACCTGTGGGTCACAAGGGGTATTTTATATCTGAACAGTTGGCCGCACGACAGTGTCTAAGTGTGAGTGTTTCCTGCTTGCTTTGTTTCAGATCGTGGTGCTGAGGTGAATGCAATGGACTCGTGCGGTGCAACCGCTCTGCATGACGCTGTGCTCAGGGGGGACAAAGACATAGTGGAAGAGCTGTTGCACAGTGGTGCTAACCCACTTATACAGGCCATGAAAGGGTGTGCATTGTAGTGTGTTTTTGTGCCACAGGTGGATGTAATGTCTCAGTTTGTAAGGTGTCTGACAGTGGTCTCGATAGCTAGGGTTTCATTCCTCAAAGGGCAGGAATTTTTGTGTACCATGTGTATGTCCAAATGTGCAGTTGTATTGCGTGTGTTTTGGTAACCCCTCATGGCTAGAGAAACTGTGTACTTAGTATTCCACATGGCTTCATATCACTTGTATAAATATACAGAACACCAACTTCAGTACAGTACGTGTGTTTTGGCTGTACAGAGCCAAAGTGTGTACGTTGTGAATGAACAATACTTGTCATAAAATTTGTAAGTTGTGTCTTGTATATTTATGTACCGGATGAAGAGTGTAGAGCTGAAAGTAACCACATAGCTATACCCAATGAATGCTGATGTCTGTCATGTGGCGCTCTGTCTGCTTATCATGCTGCAGGCTGCAGTACATAATACAGGGGCATCTGTGCCTCTGTACCATTATCTTATCTACTGTGTATGTAGTGACATAATGCTGCCACACCCACACACACATACAGTTTTGTGGTTTTGCGTGGTTCTTCCTGCTGGCATAGCGTATGGAAATACAGGGCGAGCATAAAGTCTTTCCCTGATAACAAACGTTTGTTACAAGAAAACTGCTGTACGTGGAATACAAACACTTTTTTTTTTCAAAAAATAACTCAAGAAATTTTTTTACAACACATTAGTACACTTCAATATGTGCTCCTTATGTTGCACGGAGAACGTCTCATCGATAATCAATTTCTCTCCACGTGTTTCATGATGCCACAAAACACACTGGGCTTTCTCCTTCATTGATGTCATTTTGACGCTAGCAGGTTATGCATCTGTAACATAACAATAAGCACATGACATAAAATTTTAGAAACTAACTTAAATAATGGTAAAAAAAAATATGTTTGTATTCGACGTAGTTTTCTTGTAATAAATGTTTGTAATCAGGGAAAGACTTTATGCTCACCCTGTAGGTTCATTGGGAGTTACATTGTGAACATGTAGCATGGAGGTTACTTCGTGTTCACTCCAATTAGTACAGGAGAATGGAAATGTCTGTTTTACCAGATACAAGTACCTATTTTCCCACATAATGTGTGGCTTCCATACAATTTTCACATCCCTTTTTTTTTTTTTTTTAGACAGAATTGGAAATTGAAACATATAGTTGCTAGTTTAATATTGTGAAATCAAATAGTCATGTGCTGCCTGAATTTGTGTCCTGTCTTACTGCAGTTTGTATATTTGTTTGTCAAAAGGAAGTTTGGTGGAAAAACTCCTTTGGACCTAGCATCACAAAAGCCAGAGTTGCTTGCGTTAGTAAAGAGATTTACTTCATTCTCACCATCATTGAATGGACATCAGGACATTAGTGCCTCCGTACCAGGTGGCAGCTCTGCTGGAGGGGGGCGTGTCCGCAGTGTGTCGGTGAGTGGCGCGCATTACTTCAGGTACCCACTGGCTGTTGAACATAAGACACTGTGATGACCTCTGTTTTCATTTATCTATGCTTTCTGTTGTTTTGTTGACTTTTACTCTTGGAGGACCAAAAATATTAATAATAAAAGTATTTCTGTAGACTGAATTACTGTATTTGGGAACAACCAACAAACATTTTTGGCCCTGGGATGTGATGTGTGTTTGCTGGACTGCGGAGGATTCACAATTTACAGCAGATTGCAGTGTGTTATGGGCAGTTAGCTTAGCATAACTTCTCCAGATTGTTAGGTACCAGTGCTCATCGGTTTGTGCGGACATTATAAGTTACGTGGATGCATTGTTTAGCATCCACAGCATGTTAAGTTGTCTTTTAAAAACAATGTATATGTTTTGTTTATTTGTAAGGGTTGCTTTTGCTTAAAGTAATGACCTTTGCCTCGTTGACGTTTCCTATACAAAGTGAATACAGTTGAAATTGCCAAAGTTCATGTGATGTGTGTGCTTGCTGGTGAGTGTGGGCCTTCTCTTTATTAAACTGAAGTGTGTGTGTGGCAAATGACTGATGTTCGTTACTGTAAGCATAACCTCTTAAGTACAGCTGAAGACTTCATAGTCAAAATGTGATCGAACGTGTGGCTGCATACTGTATTGCATGTGCAGTGCTTCAGTGCTGTTTTGCTGTTACCACTAGAGCAGTGGTCTGCTGTAGGCAGGAATGGTCAGTGACAGTGCCCATTCCTTGCAATTCATTTCTCAAAATAGTATCAGCTGATTGGTGGGTCTGATGCAAGCACATTGTGTTCTTTGTGAAGTGCAGACTGAGTCTTTGTAATTGCGTGTGAGTTTAACCTGGACTGCAAAGAATTAAACAGAAATGAGTGTCTCTCAGAGGATATCTCTGGTCCAAGGAAAGCTACATAAAAGTCAAGTTAGGGGGAAGTGTCTTGAGACAGTACAGACTGGTATTAAACAATATATGGTACATAGGCTACATGTTTTTGGCTTTTTGTGAAAGCCATTGTCAGGTGATATGTATAGTATGTACAGAGGAAGTTCAGGTACAGCAGTATGTATGGTGCAGATGTACAGGACAACCTCTTCCCAGGAGACGGGTGTGGTTCACCGAATCACATACAGTTTTAATTATTTCTTTTTTACTTGCTGTTTTATTTACTCAATTTATTGTTGATATAAAATAATGGAGTGCTATATCCAGTAAAACAACTAGATCTTTTCTAGGAAACTGACACAGTCACTTCTCTGTACTTCCACTTACACCACACTCGTATGCAACTGCTTTTGCACTGGATTGCTAGCGTCTGTTAACTGCTCCCAACCATTTCACCATTTAAATCTCTCTCCTACCTATCACCAACGGTTCTGAATATACGTTGACAAATTAAACCCAAAACTTACGGCTATGAACCGTCTGTAACTGATGGCAGCAAACCTAAGAAACAAATATAAAAAAAATGTTTAGGTGCAGTCTGTACATAAATGTTTGGCTACAGTCTGTACATAAATGCATACAGTTATGTGATTTAAATCTTCTTGAGGGAAGTAAATATTAAAACAGGTAAAATCTCCAGGAATTCATTCTAGATGAGTGGTGATGCTTGTGGAATAAAAATGAAGATTGTATAAAGCATCTTGTTTGTGTAAAATGTGAATAATATGTCATTGAAAATTCATATGATAACATATTTATATGTATATAAATGATTAATGCAATTTGTGGTTACAGATGGGAGGTATGTAATGTAATGTCATTGCATTCACTTATATTGTATTACAATTGTAAAATAATATGATCTATGTGGGCATAATGAAGAAATTGTATTCAAGTGAAAATGTGGAAGTGTATAATGTTGATTATAGTGTGTAACAGGAAGAAAAATTGTGTATTTTGTGGTGGTAAAAATGTTGGTGATCGTATACTGGCAGTGTGCGTGTCAGGCAGGAGAAGATATGGTGATAAAAGGAGTTAATAATGAAAATATTACAGTGAATCGTTTTGCAGAAAATTAATTTGCTGTAGTGTACCTTATAATATGCACACACATAATTTAGATTGCACTTTCCTACTAAGGAGTGCTGTAATTAAAGTTCACCTGTATAAATTTCGTATGTTTACTGATGGCATTGGGAGGAAGCCAAACTATGTGCCCTATCATGTTCATTGTATTTGTTAATTGTGTTGTTTGAATGAAGTAAACTTGAACCTGGTTTTTCACTGTACACAGTGGGATGACCCTAACAAACAAATGTAACTTGGAAATGGAACATGACATAGAGGATAACAAAGAACAGTCTGCGTGATATGAGGTTCTTGTAGCGGTGTTGATAAGGCGTCACGTCTCTTGGGATGTGGTGCTGTGTTGTTGCGTGAGCGGTTCCCAACATTTTGACGGGCCAAAGTGCCTGCAGAATGTCTGAAAACACTGGCCCAGTTGCACAGTGTTTTGTCATAGGAAACACAATCCTCAGAGAGTTCCTTGCTTGAAGGTGTGAGGTCGTCTGTTAACGTTAGGTTATTTGTTACTCCCTTCCTTCATCTTATTTGGAATGTTCGTGACAGAAGTGAAATTTGGTTGTTTCTATTAGTCATTTATTACTTTCATAAAATTTTATGTTCTGGTGTATTTTTAGGTGGGGTCATTCAGCAGTGGTGGACGAGGCGATGTGCTGCAGCACAAAGATGGCTCCACTGTCAGTGTACATGGGCACAGCTTCCTGTCAGAAAGGAAACCATCAACACGTTCTTCAAATACTGTTGCGTTTTCATCACAAGTGTCCTTGTTAGATCTCAATCCACGTATTGACCAGGTTTGCACTGTCAGTTCTTGGAAAATGGGTTTTGCATTTATGTGGTTTGCAAGTTACGTGTATTCAAATTAAATATGGGATAACTGTTCCTGGCAGATCTGTGGTGTTTGTGTCCACACAGCAGATCTGCTAAAGATGCGAGTCTCCCGGTACAGTGCACAGTGTCTGGCAAGTGCTGCCATTATCTTAATGTTTAACATCCAGCACATGTGCATTGAAACGTAGGAAATAGCTGCTGAATGGCACAGTGTCAGACCTCAGCAGGCATGCATCTTCAATAGCAGTACTGAACTTTGGGATTATGCAGGGTCCAGCAGAAATACCTGACGATTTGGCAACACAGCTGTGAGTGGAACTGTTGGCATGGGGAATTTGTCCTTGAGCGCCCTTCTAGCGAGACTCAAAGCATTTCAGTTGTCATGGAGTGCTGGTCTGTAGAGCATCGGGCTTTTGCTGTCGAGACATATTTCTAAAACAACGATTCTGTCGTTGTGACTCAGCAGATATTTCGTAGGCACTTCAGTATTCATTGGAACAACAGTGTCCCTAGGCACAATACTGTGCTGTTGGGGGTGAGAGAAACTTCAGAGTAACAGGAGCCTTCACATAGAACTCCTGAGAACACTGAATGAGTGCATCAGGCTTTTGTCAGAAGTCCTCGGCAATCAGCAAGCAGGAATGCCGTTGCATTAAGAATGTCTGATTGCATGCTGAATATTGCACGAGGACTTAAATTTTCACCCCTACATAATGGTTGTGGTTCAAGCAATAAATGATCAAGACACTGTAAATTGAAAAACTGTTTGTGAGGTTCTGTTGAACCTCCAGAAATGCTTGTGGGAATTTGTTGACAGCAGTGGATGCCACCTCACAGACACTGTATGTGTTGACAGCAGTGGACGCCACCTCACAGACACTGTATGTGTTGACAGCAGTGGACGCCACCTCACAGACACTGTATGTGTTGACAACAGTGGACATCACCTCACAGACGCTGTATGTGTTGACAGCAGTGGACGCCACCTCACAGACACTGTATGTGTTGACAGCAGTGGATGCCACCTCACAGACACTGTATGTGTTGACAACAGTGGATGCCACCTCACAGACACTGTATTTGTTGACAGCAGTGGATGCCACCTCACAGACACTGTATGTGTTGACAGCAGTGGATGCCACCTCACAGACACTGTATGTGTTGACAGCAGTGGACACCACCTCACAGACACTGTGTGTGTTGACAGCAGTGGACGCCACCTCACAGTCACTGTGTGTTGACAGCAGTGGACACCACCTCACAGACACTGTATGTGTTGACAACAGTGGACGCCACCTCATGGACACTGTATTCAGGAAGTGAATATTGTGATTAAAATGCTTTGAGATAAACAGAATTTTAGTAATAAATTCCCATAAAAAGACAGTATAGTATACTTATCATTTTATTTTAACTTAAAAATTGTCAGGTTTTTCTGCCGCACCCTGTAATGTTTGCTGCATCAATTTTTCTGCTGCACCCTGTGGTGTTTGCTGCATCAATTTTTCTGCTGTACCCTGTGGTGTTTGCTGCATCAGTTTTTCAGTGGATCACTGAAAAAGAACTGTTACAGTGGAAATGTAGATTCTTTGTTCATAATCACTTTTGACTTTTGATCCCAATAACTTGGGTATGCATTTGGTTTGCTGCTGGATGCAAATTAATAAAACACATCATAATGCACTAACAAAAGAGATGAGTCCATAGTAATCTGTTGTTGTCGCAGGTGTGCTCAGAGGTCCTCATTGCTCATCAGGACACAGCGTACATTGTAATGTACTGCCAGTTGAAGTGCAGACCATGCTGCAACGTTTGTGTGTTATTGGGGGGTGGGAGAGCGTGTAACTGAATGGCGGTGGATTGGTTGCGTGCAAGTGATGAAGTGCTCTGCAGTCAGCTGCTGAGTGCTGTACGGACAGACTGTTAGGATATCAGTAATGGCTGTACTGTACAGACAGACTGTCAGGATATCAGTAATGGCTGTACTGTACAGAGAGACTGTCAGGATATCAGTAATGGCTGTACTGTACGGACAGACTGTCAGGATATCAGTAGTGGCTGTACTGTACAGACAGACTGTCAGGATATTAGTAATGGCTGTACAGTCTTTTGAACACTTTAATCAGATTTTTTTAATAAAAATTGAATTTCTTATGTGGGAGAACTTTGTGTCTGGGACACACTGTATATCTGACCATAGTTGGGGTTTGTACTGCTGGAATTATGCACAGATATGGACCACTAAATTGCACAATTTTTTATTTCTTGCTCTTGGTAGCTTTGGCCATCAACTGATGTGTGTGGAGGAAGACAAGCTGCACAGTTTTTTCCCTAACAGCTTACTGTCTATTGCAAGAGTACTTCATTGTTCCATTTTCATGATTTTATATGTGCACAGTTAATTATGTATAATTCTTGCTAGCCTTGGTGTATGGATTGAAGTTTGTGGAGGAAAAGTGGAGTAATTTTTTTCCCAAGAGGTTTTCTTTAATACTCAAATATTTCACAGCATTGTTCAGTATTTTTTGTCCCTCTGTGCTTGCACATGGCGTATGACAGTTTACTGTTGATAGAGCTGATGAGCAGTAGAGAGGCAGCAATGCACAGTCATACATCATCTTTCCTTGAACTTAATTAAGTACCCGTTAAGTGTGGAGGATTAATTTAATTGGCCCAGACTGGTGTGCAGTTGCAAGATGTGATGTCTGTAATGTTCAGTTTGGTACAGTGGAGTTGGTGTATTGTGCTGTATCAAAAAATTCATCATTGTGTCAGTGGACTAATGTTGGCTATTGCTTTACATGAATAGGCTATTGAGAATCTGGTGCGGACGCACATCAGTACACCGGTAAGACCGCTGGTGACCCACAGTAGCCTGCACCTGTTGTGGCCACAGCCACAGAGAATAGTGGAACTTGAGGGACTGCCGTTTGTTCTTCAGAAAGAACTGCACATCTCTGTCATCCAGAGTCCAGTGTCCATTCACAGGTATCGTTATGGCAGGAATACTGCATAAAGTCTGTGGCATTTGGTGGGTGAGACTTGGTTGACATCGTGAGACTAAAGAGAGCAAGGTTGTGCCTTTCGGCTTCAGGTTACGTGACTGATTATAGGAGGAGAGTGAGGTCCAGTTACAGTACAATGAGTGTGCAGAGCTATTGTTGCTTGCACAATTGCAACAGTGAGAATTGCTGTTGTTGTTTTGTGACATGTTATCTGTAATAGTGTGGGCTGTTGGTGAGAATCATGCTGGTGGTCATGATCCAGAATGACAGGGAGTTTGTGGAAGTAATCTTATTATCACTAAACTGGCTGCAGTGTAAATGTTTATGTGGCTGTAAACTCACAGTTGGTGCATTATATTGAAAACATTACATACCAACTGTACAAGCTTACCTTGAAAACGGTCTCATATTCTGAAGGGGTCTTGCGAGATGGACAAAACCATCGCAGCATGAGTGAGTGGAGGAAAAGCTCCATAGGTTTAAACAACACTGTCTATAAATTAGAACTGAGGGTTTTAAGGTTCCTACAGAACTGCTCTTGAGGATTCAGGGCTTCAGGGATGTGATGCAGTGTCTGTGGGTGAGTGGTGCCTGACGTTGGGAAGCATCGCGGTTGTGAATTGTAGAAATTAGCATTTAGCTTAATGGTAGCATTACATGCTGAAGGTAGTTTGTCATAACAATGGAGACATGTTGCACCATCTTCCTTTTCTGCAGATCGCATTCACTGACTGCTTGGTTTTGGCACAAAATGAAGTGTTCTGCATTCAGTCTCATTTTTGTAATGTCCGCGTGGTCCTGTTGCAGGATCCTGGATGTCTGGGATATCTGCCGGCCAGCACTGATTGCCCTTGACTTTGACGTGAAGATTGGTGACGTTCAGCCTTCGTGTGGCAAGTGGACGGAGAGCCAGATTGAATGTGTTGTCAATGAAGATCTGTTTCCATCCAAAGACTCCTACCAGATACACATAAATTCTGACAGGGTGTGCAGGGGTTATTGCTCATTTGACAGACACTTCACATACCGTAAAACTTGAATGAATTTTTATTTTCTTCTCATTAAGCATTACAATTAATGTTCTTAGATGTGGACTGTTGTTTTGTAGCAGTGCCTGTACTGCAGTGTTCATTGAGCTCTGGAGACTGTCTCCTTTCCATTAAACATAGGGAGAATAGCCTCCCTCTGTGTTAGTGTAGACAGAGCCTCCAACTAAACACTTGGGAAATTAAGATGTATGAATACAGTTTGTGTTATAGTGAGGTTGGTTTTCCACTAAGAATAGTTTTGCAATGGACCCTGTTGCAGGTTTGTATATCTGCTGGCAGTCTCTGTGGTCTTCACTATGCCCTGTGTTCATTCACGCAGCTGTTGCGGCTGTCTGCTGCTGAACCAGATGGTCATGTCCTAGTTCCTGTGTTGATTCAGGACCACCCAGCTATGCGACATCGCGCTGTTCTTCTGGATATGTCACCACGGGGCAGAGTTCCAACACTAGTAAGTTTAGTGTGAGTTACTGATCTAAGGGAAGGCATGGATAAAACTGTAAGATCATTTACTGTGCTTCCTTTGCAAGACTGTGAATTACCGGTCACATAGTGCATAGAAGTGTCTACCTACTGAACGCTGGCAGAGAGAGTGGGTAGTTGTGTTCAGAGCTGCCACAAAGCGGCAAAGGAATGTGCAAATGAGTTTAGGAAGAATAACGATAAGATGAAAATATAGGAACAGCTGAATTGAAGGAATTTGTGGACCACAGGCATTTATGCGGTATGTGACAGTCACCAAAAACAAGAATGTTTGGTGTGTGGTGTTTTGGGTTGTGATGCTCTAGTCAGGTGGGCAGTTGTCAAGTTTTGTTGGAATATGCTGCCTGCAGGTTTAGGGTAGAAGCAAGCCAATATTGGAAATGGGCAGATTGTTTGAAAGGTGGGACGTGCAGCATGCAATTAATCTCATTGCTTGTGACTCTACTGCAACTGCAGAAGATGGCGCAGTCTGTGTAACAGAACTACTTATCTCTTCATGCAGGCTGCATTTCTAGACGATGTCACCCTGTAACTAAAACTGTGGGAGTGTTTAAATGTTGTGGATTGTGATGCTGTGCTGATGGGTGACTGGTTTGTGATGTTTTGAAGGTTGTACTGCCTTTGTTGTGAAGGGCTGTAAGGTCTTGGGACTAACTGATCTAGAAGTTATAAGCACTGTGGTTCCTCAAAATATCAGAAACCACTTGCCCAGTGATGCAGCATCTTATCTCTTAAGATATGAATCTTCAAAAACAACAGTGTGAGGATCCTGAATCTTGTAAACCAGTGTGTTTTAAGGGTGCTTAATTTGCACAGACTTGCCAAGGTTCACAAGGAATGTGTTCTTCAGAGGCCCGTCATTAGCACAGTGGAAGTTTGCACATTCACCCTAGCAAAACAGCTGCACAGCTGTCAGCACTCTTTAACAAATTCTCACCAATTCATTCACACAGCAGTCTGGTCTGGGCAGAGCCAAAGGAAATCCTTGTCGGCCTAGATGCTGTTGTGCTGTCTGCCAACTTCTGATTAGGGAGGTGTGAGTGGCCTGACTGATCTGTTTGATGAAGGCATCATGTGGCATTTCATGTCAGTGTGCGGTTCTGTGAACAGACAAGATCCGGTTGCAACTGGCCCAGCACTGGCTTGTCGTTGGCGGAGGACCTTAAGGAAGGAGCTCGCTGAATGTCATCCCATTTGCCACTCCCTGATTTAGCTATTTTGAGGACTTTTGTGACCTGACCTTGAAGACAAGGAAAGCTGAACAACTTCCTCTACCTCATGGGCAGCTTACAGCAAAACTTCTAGTTCACTGTCACAATGGATTTATTTATAGAGGACCTCCTGTCCCTCATAGAATGCTGTAATTGCATGTCTGAAATTGTGCAGTGCTAAAAATAGAACAAAGTACAGTTTAAAGTGGGCATACAGGGTGTTGTGTTTATGATGTGAAATATTATTTAGCCATCACGTGCGGAGTTTCTGGGGAGGGACAACACTTGCACCATGTAACTGCACTGTGCACCTTTCGATCTTTAAACCGTTGACATCGAACGATGCAGCATTGTATTGCAAGGTGCAAGATTCAGCTTTCTAATGATGTGGCATTTCTGTGCAGCACTATGGGGGGGTTTACCTTGGTAGTTGTGGTTCTCTCCATTAGAACAGGAAGGAATGTTATGTTTATTGGACCATGCATCATCTTGATAGTTGAATAAAGAGAGATGAACTTGATGTCACTTGCTTTATTATTTCATTATTTAATGCTCAACATGTTTCGGATGTTAATACATCCATCCTCAGGAGCTTGTGACTTATTTGCTGAGTTATTTCATGGGTTGTATTGCTCTGTAAGGATAGAGGTTTTTGCATTAGCGTACTTGTTTAGTGGCGAGTGTTTAGTGGTGACGTGTGTGGTTGTTTGAGAAAGCGTGTTTTTGCAAATATTGGCTGCTAATGCAAAAACCTCTATCCTTACAGAGCAATACAACCCATGAAATAACTCAACAGATAAGTCACAAGCTCCTGAGGATGGATGTATTAACATCCGAAACATGTTGAGCAGTAAATAATGAAATAATAAAGCAAGTGACATCAAGTTGGTCTCTCTTTATTCAACTAGGAAGGAATGTTTGTTCAGAATGTCCTCTTCCCACCCTGGTTTTGTGCAGGTACCTTAAGGTAGTCCTGGGACATTCTGGAAGAAATTGTGGGGGGATGCAGTGCCACACGCACTGCTCAATATGAAGTGCCACACATACTGCTCAATATGAAGTGCCACATGCACTGCTCAATTTGAAGTGCCACACGCACTGCTCAATATGAAGTGCCACACACACTGCTCAATATGAAGCGCCACATGCACTGCTCAATATGAAGTGCCACACGCACTGCTCAATATGAAGTGCCACATGTACTGCTCAATATGAAGTGCCACACATACTGCTCAATATGACTAGAACTACTGGATCCACCACTGAAACACCAGTTCCTCACATGCTGCCAGGTTTCTGTGCATCCTACAGCAGTAATGCATTTTAAGGCAGGTTGCATTTAAAGCTCCTTTATCCTGGGCAGTATTGGAATTTACACTCCAATGCCATAGAGGGGTTAATGTGGGGTGATCGTGACATTTTGTGTGTAGTGGTGGTGTGGTCATTTTAGGGTAAATTCTGTGTGAAATGTAACAGTATTGTGGCTGCCTGGTTTCTGTGTGTGTCTTTTTTTCTTTCGGGAGAAGGGGGGGGGGGGGGGAGGGGCTTATGACCTAAGAATGTAAAATGTGTTGTGGCAGATCATGAAGGTACCCAAAGACCTTATACTGGAACATTTTTAATACATGGACAATTGCAAGTGTCGTGGTGGTTATAAACTTGGGAGATACACTTGACAAACAGCATTTTTACAGTGTGTGGTAATGAAAATTGTACAGTTCATTTTGTTTTTACCTTAATATGTGTGTAAGGTGGGAATATTTTCTTAATTTGTTATGTGAAAGAATGGAGGGTTTCTGTATAATTGTGGAGAGAGTTAAATGTGCTTTATAGGGGAGTGAGTTTGTGTTATATTTGGGTGAATATGTTAGGTCTTGTTAGCAGCGTCAGAAATGGAACTAGTCCTTGTCAGTTCCTGAATGTTCAAGTCTTTTCAGTGCTGCTGTGAGAAACTGAAATATTGCATTAGAAATCCTTGTTGTTACCAGCATGAGTATATTGAATATTGTCAAATAAATTATTGTGTGTGTGTTGCAGGACTTTCTGTTTCATATGATAAACCTGTGGTCGTCCATGAAGGTGAGCCATCTGCACCTGTACACACAGCTGCTGCCAAGCTCTGAATGGCAGCTTTGCTTCACAAGGAGGTACAGTTCTGCTGTCTAGAGGACCTTTTGTGTAGAATGACCAGTAGAGGTGATCTGTGCAATTTTCAAGATTGATGGAGAATGGAATTTTCAGAGTCATTTCTGGTATCCAAGTCAGTATAGGGACTGGGCAGTGAGCACTGAGGTTTGGTTCTTGCCAGGGGTAGAGCTTGGTCTCTTGGACTGTCCTGGGGCTCATCAAGTGTCCTGTCTGCTGCGTACAGAGGTTATGTAGGTGGGTATGAAACCTGTGATGTGAAGATGGCCATTCACCTCCATGTAGTGTTGAGGCTAATAATGTATCTACATTGCTGCAGTACTGCTGTATTTACTTGAGTTTCCTGATTCATCCTGTGAAATGTGGGGTTTGTTATAGTCACACATAAAGTTCAATGTCAATCCGTCTACCCTTGAAGGTGAACGCTGCATGTTGGAGTATGCTAACCCAGCAACAAAGTATTACATCCCAGACAATCTAGATCCTCAGAAGCCCCACTGTGGAAACCCTGGATCCAAGGGCAGCTTGTCCATAAGGGCTGCAGCCATCCCAGAAATTTTGACAAAAATTAAATATCTGAATGAAAGTTTTGTTAGCAGACATGCACATTGTTTGGTTGCAGTGGCAGCTTGTGTCACAAGGTGGGCTGAGAGGTGGGAAGACAGTGGTGGCTTGTGTCACAAGGTGGGCTGATAGGTGGGAAGACAGTGGTGGCTTGTGTCACAAGGTGGGCTGAGAGGTGGGAAGACAGTGGTGGCTTGTGTCACAAGCTAGGCCGCAGGCACTGCAGCTAGACAGAGTTTGAAGGAGGACTTTATATATATATATATATATATATTAGTGTTTACCGTTTCTAATGTTTCAAATGCCTAGCTGTTTTCAAAACCATATTTGTGGATGTTTTTAATTGCAATTAATTGCAGTAGCTGCAGTTTGCAGTTACACATGAACAAGAACACTGTGGAGTGTTTACGGGGAATCAATTTTTTGCAAATAGCTCTTTTTGAGAGGGCTGAGATTAAGACTCCATGTCCTGCAGCACCTGCTGCAGTTATTTTGCAAGTCATCAGCATGCACAGCACACATTTCGTTCAGAATATTTAACCCTGCTGTCTATGCTAAGCATAAGTGTTTGAGTGGCTGTACTGGAAGAAACGCTCTGTAAGCCCTTCTCATTAATCATGTAACAATCCTAGCCCCAGCCACACCATTAGCAGGTACCACGAACTGCCAATGTGTAGATATGGTATGTTCTGTATAGGTATTTTACTCTTTAATTGAGTATTGTAAAGTTCATCTTATGTGGCAAACTGTCAGTGGAGGCAATCTTGTATTTATATGAATACACGGTTTTGTGGCATAATGTTTATTTCAGCACAGGAACACCTTTATCATTACCTTTGCATTACTGTATGAACAAAATGTATAATGGGGAGCGTATGTGTGTTTTTGCATTTTCTCCACATAGTTACTGAGCAGATATCGATGAAGGTTGATACGGAGGGTCTGTTTTGAAAGTTGTCATGTGGATTTATTTTAGATTCATGTGAGTGCAGTGTAGTCCAGATTGAAGACTTAGTTCTTCGGGATGTGGTGCTGTGTTGTTCGGACAAGGTGCCCAGGCACTGTTGGATGTAGAAGACGAAGGCACTGTGATCCTTTGAAATGTCAATAACACTCGCCCAACAGCACTGCATCACATCCCAGAAGACCGCGCTCTTCAGCTACGCTGCCATGAGAACCTCAAAACTTTTGTAATATAGACTGACATGAAGCTCATGCCATATGTAACCATTTCTTCAGAAATGGCTCATTGTTGCTGTTGTAGTGAGATGGTGACAATTGATCGCTACTGCCAAGACAGATTCATTGATCTGTTACCTGTGTTGGATGTGGATTCACATGTTTCATATGAGGACCTGACAGACATGTGGCCTACGTTCCAGGAGATCCTAGCCATCTTTCCAAATTTGAGGTGTGGTAATGGACACAACTTGATTAAGTATGGTAGAGTGTTCCTGTATGGCACTTTGTTTTGGGTTGAGTGTGCTTAGTGTGTTATATACAGAAGATTGCTTGGCATTCCCTGGAGTCTGATTGCATTGTTATGACATGTGTGTGCAGGCAGTTTGCTTACAGCATGGAGTACAAGAGTAGTGGGGGTTGCAACATGGGCAAATGGAGTGCACAAACATTCCTGCAGTACTGTTGTCTGTCTCCCCAAGAACTTTGTTTGTGTTCTTACCTCATTGTGTCACTTTTATTCCATCTGTTTCCCTGGTTGTGGCACAATTTAATGTTGAGGTGAATTCACCCATTGCTTGGCATTGGCATGTTTTAATGGTTTACTGCATGGGCAAACAACCCTAGCTTTGGCCCTTTGATGACTGGACATAATGATTACAAAATTTTTACTGTATATCAAAAGGTGTATAGGGATTTGATGTTTCATGTGACACTCTTGTTTAGTCAGCCTATTGTTGTGGGTTCTTAGAATAACAAGTGATATAATGCATTGTTGGTTTTATCTGTTTCAAGTATCACATTACTGTCAGCTGTGTTGTAACAGCACCAGCTTCTCAGGGGCTCAGCACAAGTGCTGTAATTATTATCTGTACATGAATGAACAACCAGTTGTGACCCCTAACCTCACAATACTGGTGTCCACAGAGGTCTTATTTGTGTTTTTAGAAATTTATGACCTAATAACCAAAACGCATAGAAATATGGAGTCTTTTGCAAATTGTTCCACAACTCAATATCTGTATGTTTGCTGTAGTGCACCTCAACGTGGAACCCCTAGTGATCCTGACCACATCAGGCCCATAGTCCAGCTCTGCCCCTGTGTGGGTCATCATTCTTGTTACCACAATACGGATTGCTTTGATTCTTCTTGCACGAAGCGTTCCGGTGTCATCCACAGATGTTGTGACAACAGAACCCTTCACATATCTTCAGAATAAAAAGTCTAAAGGAGTGATATAATGGGAGTGTGGGGCTAGGCAGTCAGTCCATGTCTGGTATTTACATCCTGAGTAGGTGGATTGAACATGACTTGAAATGGAGGAATTTAAGAAGTGCCTTCAACAAGGCAGTATCTGCTTACAGACATGACGGACAGCCAAGTGAGATGTGGAGTGTGTTTCAACCCTACATGCAAGAGAGATTGTGGAGACAAAAGAAAAGTCAGAAAGGATGAAAAGTGAAGCCAGAAATAATTGACTAATAAATTTATGTGAGATGTGGATAGGGCAAACCAAAACTTGCCCTGCTGCCCATGTTGCAGAAAACCCGAGAAATGGGCCGAAGGATTTATGCTATTTTTGCTATAGATGGCTGCAGTAAACAGTTTTATTCATTCATTCATTCATTAGTATTCAGCCCTAGAGGCCGGTCCGGCAGGAACCAGAGCCCGGTTATGGAACCAATGTGGCTCTTGGCACTGCATCCTAGGCAAATTCTTGGGGATAGTGTGCCATTGCTTTTCCCCGCCTTTAGAGGTTCCCACTTTTGCCACCACATGCCTCTGCATCCTCAGCGACACGAGAGATCCTAGTAGCGAAAGGTGGAACTGTGGGCGAGAAAGATGTCCGGTAGTAATTTTGCCTAAATTCTGACTTCCACGTAAATTTAGGGATCTTTTACATGCCGCAGATCTATGACATGGGACCGACGGCTTTACTTCCCCTCTGAAGGAAGGCGTGCTGAGGATTTTTTCGCCCTAAAAATCTGATGGCTTTGGCCGGGTTTGAACCTGCGAACTTGGGTACCAAAGACCAGCACTCTACCTCTAGACCACCGAAGTTTTATATTGTTCAAAAATACATCACAGTCCAAAATCTAAAGGACAAGGACAGTGCTGTAATGGACTTCTAAATTGACTGTATTCAGAAAATGACAAAGATTAGGACAATTCTAGCAGAGATAATTAGCCACTAGCCTAATCATCAACATCATTGATAGCCCTGCCTTGAGAAGGACAGCTGGTGACAGGTACAGATGACTGTCTACAGGGTGGACTCAAAATTCGTAAAATGGTTCGTGTTGTAACAAATGAAGGAAGGAAGTCTGTGACTGTGAGAAAATGCAAAGTTTGCTCGGAGAATAAATGAAGAAAAGAAACCAGTGTTAAGTGCTGGAGTTGTGGTGAGGCACTGTGCAGAACTGTGTGTTGCAGCAAGTAGCACAGGAAGAGAAATTGTGGTGAGGCACTGTGCAGAACTGTGTGTTGCAGCAAGTAGCGCAGGAAGAGAAATTTAATATTATTCCAGATACATATTGCAACTTCTCTTTTAATGGAACTCATATAAATTATTAATTGCATAGATGTAAAAACAATACAGTTATACTGCATGCATTTTTGGAAAGCCGTTGCTGTTAGGGAGAAGGTTACTTCTGTATACTGTATGCTGTGTCACATGCAGAGTTGCACAGTGTTTTGTTCAGTTAGTAGCACGCAACGCAGAACCATCTGCTCTCTATAGCCACTTGTAAACAGCTAACCTGACACCCCTGTAGTACATTCTGTGGACAGGTGTGAGAAGAGTGACTGAAATCAGGTCTTTGCATAGTGCCATAAGATTGTAATCTGTCTCTGTAATTGAGTGAATGATTTTTGGATGCCCTGGAGAGAGACTAATGCACATTTTTTGAGCATTCATCATGAAGAAATGTCAGCCTTCTTAGTGCTGATAGAGAGACGGTTATGACGTTTGTGTATCTGTGTAGATTCTGTCCAAATAAGTCTTGAAGTGCTGGGCAGATTTGCATGGACATGATGCCAGTGAAGGCACTTCACCCCTGTTTAGTAGCCTGCCTGTTATTAGTGATTCTGACATGGTAGAGCAGTATTGATGGTGGTGGTTGTTGTGGGATAGTGATAGTG
>Ga0131853_10008773_pt1 | contig 18434 bp, 11 predicted proteins | sample TergutLab28metaG_FD_92764 | JGI IMG/M metagenome (GOLD analysis project Ga0131853, IMG submission 92764) | Labiotermes labralis P1 segment gut microbial communities from Petit-Saut dam, French Guiana - Lab288 P1 (version 2) (version 2) | ecosystem: Host-associated > Arthropoda: Insects >... | reverse complement strand
GAACTTCCCTCTACTTTAAAAAACTCGGAAAAGGAAGGCGCAGAAAAGGGGTTTCATTTGCACTAGGGAAAGGTTTTTTTTCAAAATAGGGGGGGGGGGGGGGAAGAACCTCAAAACATGTGAAATCGATATATAACACAAACCCCTCTACGACGTCCATCGGCAGCAACATAACTACCGTGCTTGTGAGAATCAGACTGACTGAATGTTGACTAAAACAATCATCTATGATAGTCATGTTCATTAACTGCATATACAGTTGAATTTCTTGTTCGTACGAGCAAAGAATATACTAAAGGATGACTAGGAACAACAGACATCAATACAATGCAATACAGTATTATACTATCCTATATTATACTGTACCATATCACAAGCGGTAAGAATATTTAGAAATAATGTCTTATAGCAGAACCCATAAGATAGTATATCAGTACTAAGTGGAGTGTATCCTACAATATTTCAGGAATGTCTGAAAAAAAAACATAGAATTGTGCTAATAACTGCAAAAAGGCCAAGAGGTTAATGTTGTTTCTGCTCCTGATTGTGATGACGATGATAAGGATTACATAAACAAATTTTCCATACGAAAGTTGTTCGCCCCAGCGTCAGACACAGTGTGCAACAACAATATGTGGGCAGGGCGAGAGGGTGACCAGTCACATGAGTCCAGTGACGAGGCGATAAATATCTGTAGGGTTCAGGCATAGGGTCAACTTGCTGTTGGCGCCCATACTTCTTTATTTATGCCGAATACCGAGAGACTGCGTGTACGATAGGGGATTCTTTATGAAAATAATTACATCCAATTGGTGATTAGGTCCAGTCAGGACTCTACACGACCGATAAGAACCTGGCAAATCTTTGTCGCGCTTCCACTATTTCATCAGAATCCATCAGTATATGTCAATAAATGTCTAACAAGATGCAACTAAATACGGTTTATTTTACCTGTAAGCTGCTCCACATGTTTCGGATGGTTTCTGCACCCATCATCAGGAGCACAAATAACTGTATCTACAGCTTCTGGTACTAGTCAACCGTTGTTGCTACGTGTCGCTATCGTGGAGGAGCTGAAGACTGCAGTCTGCAGGTAGCAACAACGGTTGACCAGTACCAGATGCCGTACATACAGTTATTTGTGCTCCTGATGATGGGTGGAGAAGCCACCCGAAACATGTAGAGCAGTTTACAGATAAAATAAACTGTGTATAGTTGCATCTTGTTGGACATTTGTTGACACAGAATTGCGATGCCCGGTCCCATAAACATAAAATCCATCAGTACTTTCGGAGATACAGCACGTGAACTGATATACGCAACAACGACACAACGCACTTATTGCATACGCTTGTGCAAAGAGAAACAGAGGAACGAAAATCTGTACAACGTTCAGAAATCACACTCCTACAGCTTGAATACGACCAGCTTACACTTTCAACAGACAAATTCGGGCAATCAGTTTGAAGCCCATTTCCAATGTAAATGGCCAATATCCGGACGAGTGGAAAGGTGTACGCCTTTTCTAAAGTTTGGGACATTTTGTAAATGCGATCTTCTTGACTGTGCATATTTATTTGACCTCGAATTCTGTAAGTAAAGGTACAGATCTGTTATTTCAGACAGAAACACATCGTTGCAAACCTACTCACACTGGTCAGAGTCCGACATTCCTTGTCCTTGGGCACTTTAAATACAAGCGCTGTCGAGAAATGTTTCAAAGGCAAGTTGCAGATCCCACGCACGCACGCACGCACACGCATTACACACATTTCTGTGTGCACTGTATGTTATCCTACAGATCATTGTGTGATAATAGAGTTTTGACAAAAATCAGTTCAGTAACCCACCACTGGGGTTGTTATACCACACAGGAGGCAGGTTAGAGGAGCCGAAACTACATTCGCCAGACAACCCGTAGGTACTTGCTAATGTATGTAGACCCTCTATACAAAATTTCATGGGAATCCATGGGACTGTTTCGGGAACTGAAACAAGCTTATGAAATGACAGATGTTACCTCCCCGTTGTGTGCTCATTTTACGCAGTTTTGTAAAGAGCGAAAAACAACAAAGTATTGCACAATTCTATCAAATTTTTCTTATTAAGTTCGTAATTGGAATCAGTAGTTAACTAAGTTTCGCTTGTGTTTCTAATTTTCATCTCGGCCTCCAAGTAACGTGACAGCCTCTGCTGTCAAAGTCCAAGAGTGTATAATTTTTGCCTTGAACTTTAGCAAGAATTCTCTTTATCAACCTTCATCAAAGTCCTTTCAAGGGGAGTTCTGAAGATAAAAGTGTTAAAATACAAAGGCGGACTCGGCGATATGCTCCGAACATGCAAGTACGAAGAACTGATATTGCAAATGTACTGAAGTACAAATACTTGTATGGAATCCTTGTGCCTATTAGATGTATATTACACGTGTTCAGTGCTACATACTTGCATTTTATTCCTTTATCATTGCAGCTATATAACCTTACGTAGCTACTGGCACAATCGTTAAATAAAATACTTCTCTCTCTATCCCCCCCCCCCCATAAAAACCAAATACATCAAAGCCGGGCAGTGGATGTCATAATTTGTGCTCTGAGTTGTCCCTTTCGCCATCTTTACGCCCAAACAACAATGTGGACGCAGATTTCGACTATAGATCGTACTATTGATAGTGCTGATACTCTGAGATACTGAATAAAACCGCCAGCAACCACAGACAGGCATGTTTCAGCCCGACACTACGAGTGGATAGCACCATCTGGGTGTGCCCCTGTCGGGCACACAAGAACTACCTCCATTTGCATATTTCATCGGCTATGATCGTATGTTGACAGACTGCTGGTACGGATCTGTTATTGTAAGTCTAGCCTTCATATGCAGAACTATATCAGATCCTTATTTTATGTAATGTACTAATTATCTGTATGATGATTGAATATTACGCATGTGAAATTGTCGTATTTGGTTTGGATATCAAGTACAACACGGGTCACACTGGTATAATGAAGATTACAATTAAATTCAGTCAAGAAATTATAGCGTGCAAAATCCCACCCCGAACACAAAATCATCATACACATCAATACGGTAATGTCTGTTCCCAGTATCAAGATCTAATGAAGTATATCGAAAGGATCTATTCAAGACAGACGATTTTAGAAAGGGTACTGTTCGGCATTGATGGCACTCTCGTTTGTTTTTTATTAATTTCTTCTCAAATTGCTTTTATAAACAGAAAAGGCCAAAGGTAAAAACCGACAGCGCTGTCTCAAGCGGAGGCCAAGGGAAGCTAACATATTGTGTGTCTTTCGCTTGGCCTCTGCTAGAGGCAGAACCGTAGATTTCAATGTCTTATTTCTTATCTACACGTTTCTTATTTACCCGTTGCTTCTCATCCGTTGACCTTCGAAAGAAATTACCCAGCATCAAGCATCAGTAAATACAATTTTTAATGTTTATTACGATCAAGACTCTGTAAGTTTTGTTAATTAAATATTTTACTGTTTCTCCGTGCAAATTATTCGAACGGGTACGCTCAGTTTCACAGAAAACAGTTCACCAGCTTCGGAGAAGTTACACGATCTTCACCACATGCATTCATTTTGTGGACTCAGACAAGGAGCGCATAAAAAGCCGGTATCGGTACTTTACTTACGGACAAACCCCTGTACCGGCCCGTACCAGCTGTCCTCAACATCCTTCAAAACTAACACGATTCGTCGAAGATCCTGGGACTGCGACCGGAGGGAGGGGTGGGGGCATTCTACTCCGTCATGGACTGCAGAATTCTCGTTACACTGCTGTATACAAGGAAGTTCCCACCATTTAGTGGAGAATCAAAAGCTAATGACAATACATAAGTTCCCATCTTCCTCCACGTGTGTCAAGGCAGTTGCGCGACCCCTTGGGAACCAGATAATGTGCTGAAAGAGGACAATCATTCTGTTCTACAGCAGGGATGGGCAAGATAGTGCCTAGCGATATGCGATATGCACATATGACTAGTCACAAGAGCAGTCACAAGGGGACACGTCTGCCACAAGAGTCGCGTAATATCAGTGAAAAAAATAGAGAAGAACAAATATTAAATATTATTATGACTGAAATTATTGTTTTTGGAGTCTGTCGTACAAGTGCAGATCGTTTTTGCTTTAACTTATATAAAAAAATGTAATAAGAATCAACAAAATGCACATTTTTAAATGTTTTCACTTAATTATAGTGTCTTCGACATGTTTCGAACATCCAAGTGTTCATCCTCAGGAAGACTTGTACAGTACATGCAGTTTTATAGTATTTCTTCATGCATTCATATAAACAGTCTGGTCGCTGGCAGGACGTGCTTCATACTGCATGTACAAGTCTTACTGAGGATGAACACTTGGGTGTTCGAAACATGTCGGAGACACTATACGTAAATTAAAACATTAATGTAAAAGGTGCGCATTTTGTTGGTTCTTATTACGTAGGTATATCAAAATGCACGGTTTAAAAAAAGTGAAGTTTATATCAGAAAGTCGAATGGGAAAAGGAAGAGTTTCGTTTTAAAGCGTGAAATGGTCAAAACCTGCGTTCCTCCAGTCCGTGTCTGGTAGCATAACTTCACTCAGTGCAATTGACATTGTAAGGCCCAGCGGTGAGTATGTACACCATCTGCCGTAGCATCAAGGAACTCTGCATGTTCCCATGTATTTTTGTTTTCTACGATCCTCAGAACACCTCCTATTCCGCATAGCACATTTAGCCCACTGGTTTTAATAATGGACACGATGGTTTTCTCTGTGAGGTAATAAATGAATTTAGAGGCCTTATATATAACTTAGATGATGTGAATCTTCGAAAGACCCACTGATAGATATTTTATTTACACATGAAACACGGCAGTGGCATTAGTTCATCTGCTTGCTACGTCGACCTGAAACGTCACACGCTGTCCCTAATGCACTCCTGAATTGTAAGCTACCACCAACAACTACGGTTTTATCAAGTCTTTATTTATCCAACTGTTAATTTGTCAAGGATTACTCGCCGTGGGGTCAGTCAGTTGTACTATCAGTTGGTGCAAATGTGGCAAAGAGTGGGAAGATCGCATGACGGCCATGTTGGCGACAGGTCGGTTCGAACCCTGCACAACTGTACTCCGTTCAGACAGCCTTAATACCCTATCTGAGGCTGGGGGCTTCGCTATCTGGTCTGGTCGGACGTCGGGTGCCACTGTAGAGGGACTGAACTGCTTGGTGGCTTCGTAAGGATCCAACAGTCTGGATCCTTTCTCACTTGTACTTCAGTGAGACAAATCGCATCAGTGAGAAGATGGAGAAAAACTAGACCAAGAAACAGAGGAGCGTGTTATTACGGTGCTCTCAGATGTGAAGATGTATATGCAGTAGGAAGAAGAACTAACCGATAAAGCCGTAGTTTTCACAGTTTTACCGTGCATCTTGATATTATCACGTCTTTTATTTATCAAACTGAATGCACAATTAGATTGTACTAGAAATGTTAAAACTTACACTAAAATGCTCCTACATGTTTCGGTTTAACAATCATCATCAGGGAGCTTATTTTTGTGCTTTGTTAAAGTTGTAATTATTAAAATAATCAGTTAAAACGTCGTTATGAATCAATTCGGTCGTGTGGCTGCATATTTCTCCAGAGTGAGACTCTGCGCACTGTGCACTGTACAAACACCAATAAGGACTGGATAAATATGCAGCCACACGACCGAACTGATTCATAACGACGTTTTTCACATCTGAGAGCGCCGTAATAGCACGCTCCTTTGTTTCTTGGTCTAGTTTTTTTCCATCTTCTCACTGGTGCGATTTGTCTCACTGAAGTACAAGTGAGAAAGGATCCAGACTGTTGGATCCTTACGAAGCCACCAAGCAGTTCAGTCCCTCTACAGTGGCACCCGACGTCCGACCAGACCAGATAAGCGAAGCCCCCAGCCTCAGATAGGGTATTAAGGCTGTCTGAACGAAGTACAGTTGTGCAGGGTTCGAACCGACCTGTCGCCAACATGGCCGTCATGCGATCTTCCCACTCTTGGCCACATTTGCACCAACTGATAGTACAACGGACTGAACCCACGACGAGTAATCCTCCTCGACAAGTTAACAGTAGCAAGGTTTTAGGCTTTCGAAGCGGCGCAGGTGAGGTATCCGTCCTTCTAGTGCAAGACGCCACGTCACGAAAGCGGTGAAGCGGCGTCACATCTCCACAGATTTGAAGTCGTTCTGCTGGTCAAGTAATTACTGCCTTTCTCGAAACGGATTGTTCAGTGATTTGTTTCTTGTTCTGAGCCAGTTCAATCCAGTCTAAGACCTCATGTTTTTTTGTTCTCTATAAAAGATTACTTAATATTAAGTTGTCATCTTTGTCTATACTTCCTAGGCCGTCTTTTTCCTTGTCATCTTTCATCAGCGTCTTCTGTAAACCTATGCATTTCTCAACGTCGCGCGTGGCATATGTTCCTTCCAACTCACCAAACTAAATCTGGTCACTCCAGTAGGATACAAGAAGGAAATCTTCACTTGTTGAATTCTGCTGTATTGATTAAACAATGATGTACTGCGATAACGTACATTTTAGCAGAGTTTATTTTACTAATAGACAGATATAAATTCGACACATAACTGCATGTGTCGGCTCTCGTGAGCTATCATGAAGTAAATCACGGCGGATAAAGAACACACATACATAACCGATGCTTTCCCTAGACACTGTGCAATATTAGTATTAACACTAATATCACACAGTGTCTACACTACGTATGTTTTGATGTTTTGCTAACCGTGCATCTCAGTATAATCTTAGAAACTGACCAACTTCATGCACAAATTCTTGTTTTATAATAAGTTTATTACATGCCTGTACATGTTTCGAGCACAATATTGTGCTCGAAACATGTACAGGAATATAATAAACTTATTATAAAACAAGAACTTGTGCATGAAGTTGGTCAATTACTAATACTACGTATGCTGTCGTTCTACTGTCCCAATAAGCCACATCGCTGTTTGTTATTGTTGTTTCCAGATACCTAAATGTTGACAACCGGTACAAATCGTTTGGTAGCTTTCTTTACTGTTCTGGAATTCCCGTTAGGTGAAACTTTCGTTATGGAATTCTGTCCGAGAGAAACGTGACAGCTGGGGCGACGGCTAGAAATGACTACAGTGACAAACCATCTGTCCCGGCAGTAAGGCATGTAGGTGCCTGAAGTCCACTCTAAGCTACGCATTTCTACGCAAACGCACCCACACAATCGAACTTGTCAAAGTTCAGTGGTTACAATATGTGTCACGGAACTGAACACTACGTCATATTGCACTCTGTGCACTGGGTGCATTTGTGTGTTCCGTGTGATGGCCACAGTAAACAGCGATTACTGACCTAAATTAGATCAACTGGGTTTTCTTATAATGGAGATGATTTGTGTTCTCTCTGAGGTAGGGACCGATTTTTTTAAAATTTACAATTACGGTTAATTTTAGCCATCAAAGTATTAAAAGGATTGTCTAATCACTGCTACTTAGGAAAGGAGTATATTTGATACTGCTAACTCCCTGGGGTCCATTTGATACGACGCTGCAATAGTGCAGTCAGGTAATCCATTGCCATTCTTAGAAAATAAATTTCTTTGCTTTTGCATCTGTTGTTCTACCACCAGTTGGGATTGAACAATGTCCTTCCAATGCATAAGCCATAGCCACCGAATATCCAGGCTGAGCAACACGCATTCTTGCTTGACACTGGAGGTCTCGAGTTAGAATCTCGACTCGTACGGCAGGTATTTTCACCGAGAGTTCACGTGCTTCTTATCCGTCCGCCATGCAGGTGCTGAGGTGTTACCTTAAAATAGAGCACGAAGGAGCCCCCAATTTATCGTTGGCAAGTATACTCCAATGTCACGCTACCAAACCTCTGCATCTGGCAAAGAGTTGTCAAAGTGAAATAACAAACGCCGACAACTACACCATACGGGCCGCGACAGCTGAGTTCAGTAAAGTGACTGATTATAGACTACAAGGCCTATGTTCGATTCTCGTAACGGACGTGTCCTTCTTTTCGTCATCAAATGGGAACGGACTCTAGCCCCTTTTACCTCCCATCCGCAGCATCTCAAATATAATATAGCGCCTGAAGTGTGAATTTGTTGTCACCTCAATATAGGGTGTAAGCTACGAACCAGCTGAGATTTGCCTTCATATCCCCTATACACTTCCATGTCGTGGTACTTTATTTACCGGACAGCGCCCTTTGTGTGTCCACTGCGCACAGCACACGAAATTAATCACGATTTCTGCCTGTCCGTATGTTTGCGTACTCAACAGTTTCGGCTAAGTACGTAATTTCGATAAATCCGATATGTACACAGGGTACAATAATTTCAGGTTCTGTACATTATTTTGTTTTCACTGTGACTAACTCAGCAACAGTACATTTGCACGTGAAATTAAATGAACATAACAGCTAACAATGTATTCAAATAGCAAACAGCAAATTTAAGAAATGCATGTAAGACAATACAGTACACCTTTCCGGTCTTATTACACTGCGGGTCAGAATCATGTCACGTGTCTCCTATCAGACAGACAGGAGTGCAAACGTCGCAGTTCATATGACCTCGCTGTTCTGTGTGTAAACACAGCGAAGCCGTTCTGGCAAACACCTCACGTGTTTTCTGAAGGCGATGGTTCCTTAACCAAACCCGATTTACAGCACTAAGGAGCACATTTCTGAGGTTTTCTTGCTTTCGACCATGACTAGGATAAACGCCAAGAGAGTCCTTTTTTCTCCACAAGTTAATAATGCCAATCTTTCCCCGATGGGTCCATGATTTAACACGTTTTCTTGGGAACTTTCGCAGTTACATGTCGCAAAAATATACTAACTTTTCCACGTATGTACATCCGTCTGTCCATATGCAACAGTCGCAGAAACATTTACCGGATTTCCATTAAACTTTACTGAAAAAATTTACTTACAATACATCCTAATTTTTGGTTACAAAGGGACAGCAACGAAGAACACCTTATACGAAGACCTACATGTACTTCCAGGTGCATCTCGTGTGTAACTCGCTAAATATGCAACTATTAAGGGACTCTGTTTGTGTAACAACTCGCGTCAAACTACACTCGGAGCGTTTCGCGTGACAGCAGGCACAGCAGCGATCGCCGCAACTCACATGTCACCTGAATGGGGTCCATGCGCGTTTAGTCCAGTCCGTGCAGCGAATACTGGGTCTTCACCCACAGTATTTGCAGATGGTGCTGGATACGGTTTCCTTTGGCTGGCACACGCGCTCCACACCTTACAAATACGTTGTTCATGTCATTTGTGAAGTTCTGCTAGTGAAAATACTACATCATCAATGCTTTTTACAGATCTTCTTCTGCGAGACGATTATTAACAGATACTTAATTCGTTAATATAACCCACACGTAAATATCGCACCGGTTCAAATCTGGCGGGCGAGGAGGGCACAATCCCCTGCTTTATTACACTGTCACGAAAAACTCTGAACACCGTACATAACTGCTTGCAGCGTCAGCTGTTGCAGTGTCTTGTCTCATAAAGAGCACAGGTTCTCTCGTAATTGGACATGACTCGAGAAATGTAGTCAGAAATTGTGAACGATATCGTTGTTGGTTTGGGGCTTCACACAAAAATTGGATCCAGTAATTCTAGTTGCACTGGACAACACGCTGCACGAACCTCAACATAAAGTAATGGCACATCGTGTATTAACATGACATACCTGTTACTCTGAGAGTTCACGTGTCTGCCGAAACATGGAAGCTTCGCTATCAAGCATACGAGTGTGGGGTGTATTTCTTCAGCATTCACCCAATGACGGTAACAGTTCACAAAATTCAGTTTTGCTGCATAATTTGTGTCGCAGAGTTTGTGAACCATAGTTGTCTTATGTGGATAAACCAGTTTTGAGGGTTGTTAGACCGCGCATCTTCCTCATGAAATAAAGTGAAATACCAACTTGATGCAACTTTAGGTAATTTTATTGATGTATTCTTAGCTCGACATGTTTCGGGTACATACGCCCATCATCAGGAGCATTAGATATTGAGTTCCAGCATATGGTTTCCTGCACCGAGCTTTTGGATGGGTGGTGGTCTTCAGAGCCACTGCGTAGGTCGTGTTTACGGTGCGGATGGTGCCGTGCACGGCACCGTCCGCATTCTATGAGAGTACGGTGATATAAGTATTTCAGCAACTACCAGCGTCTAGAAGGACTATGCTTTCTTACACGGCAGGATTATATTTGGTGTTTAACAAAGAGAGACGGTAGCAAGAAGACGTGGCCCATAAAAGGGCTGCGTTTGCTGTGATTTGCTCGACGGTGCGGATGGTGAACGGCAAAGTCCTTCTTTGGTGCACGGTACCATCCGCACCGTCGAGCGAATCACAGCAAACGCAGCCCTTTTATGGGCCACGTCTTCTTGCTACCGTCTCTCTTTGTTAAACACCAAATATAATCCTGCCGTGTAAGAAAGCAAAGTCTTCCTAGACGCTGGTAGTTGCTGAAATACTTATATCACCGTGCTGTCATAGAACACGACGGTTCGTCAACACAACATACCGTCATTGGATTTCAGCCACTCGAATCCAACCCACATCCTTATCTTACTCATGTAAGGCATATACTAGCAGTCCCTCTGTACGACTACGTTTCCCAAGTGTTTCTTTCCTTCAGGGTTTCCGATTAAAATTCTGTAAGCATTTCTCCTCTCTCCCATGCTGTCTCTAAACCCTGAAGTCCAAACATTGCTTCCATTAAGAAGCCTAAGGACTGTCATTACATTCTGAAACACAATTTGGGTTTCGTTCTAATATTCTTAAAAACTTTTTTAACAGTACCACATACATATCGCTCAGTTGTGACAAAAGTGTCACAACTCAAAATTAGTGATTTTTCAGGAGAAACGTTTAAAGGTTTTGAAGTGCTATACTTTTCTATGAGTGCAACGACGACACAACTGCTCTCCAGCGGCTAGTTTTGCAAACTACGTTATGACACTATACCTCTAAAAAATGCATCTGCAGACGTTACTTTCTATACCAATAACTCAAAAATGCCAAATTTTGAGTTGTGACACACTTGTCGCTAATGAGCGATATATATATATATATATATATATATATCGAAGCTTACTCGGACTAGATCGGCCCAAATGACAGGATGAGCAGTGAATAATGAACTTCATCATTCATTATGCACTGCTCAAGCATGCAGCCATACTTTAAGCTACGGTAGGAATAGCATCGCAGCATTTTATTGAACGGACTGACAATAACCGGAGCACCTTGGACAGGGCACCCGGTCCCTAAGACAAGATTCGAACTCGGCACTTCCCGATTGGGAAGAGGTGCTAACGAGTGAGACACAGCGTCCGTCGCAAGACGCAAACTGCCAACATGCACTGCACATTTAGCAGCGTACAATAACGTGCAATTGACTGGTCTGCACTATCAGCCCTCATTCATTTACGACTTGCTAAGAACTGTACTTTTGTATTACACTTGCCTGGCTACCAGTGTGTCACAGACTGCCTAACACAGTCATGTCGCACCTAAATGCAACTCTTGTATGACATTTTGTAAGCGTTTTGCAGCGACCTTGACATTCAAAAGGAAAAGTAACAGTTGGCAAGGCAAGGAAGAATTCCGATCGAGTTCCCAACCTTCTGGATATCGACTGTTTTGATTCGCAGACAGCAGGAAGACTGTATAAGGTGGGATAATCTCTATGACAAGTGACGAGAGAATGAAATAAACCTGCATTGAGTCTTACTACTCCAGTGACAAAACTTCGGTTCCTCGAAGGAACAACCTCTTGATGGTTGCCCGCCTTCCTTGTCATTATGTCCCATCTAGGGTTGCTAGGACTTCAATGCACGGCGGGAGTTGCAAACGCCAGTTATTAATAACCAGACACTTGGCTCGGGGCCAGCACCCCTTCTTCGTATTTGCCAGACTTTGGTTAGATTCTAGGCCAAATACAGACTATCCTGACACAAGATGCATCGTGAATTTCCTCAGCTTCTCCATGAAATATTCCATGACCGCTTACATTCAGCGTTTCCATTTCACCACTGACGGTCATCTTCAAGTCATACACTACGGTCAATTTACTACTGGGACAGCAAGTTAAATGAATACAGAAATACACAGCGCTCGAAAACGTGTTTTTTACATAAATCTGGAGCTCAAATGTACAATTACATCATGCTGGTAGGAGCAGGACTGTCAAGTTCCACATCGATACAGCCAACTGATACCGCCAATGGATACGATACTCAGCCAGCTCCATTGTCTTCCAGCCATCAATGCACTTCATCTACTACGATCTGTCTTAATAACATCGTGCCATCACTTTCTTCGTCTTCTAACTGACCCCTTCCCAATAAGCTTCTTAATCAGAAATACTATTTTCTGCCTACTTGACATTATTATGGAAATAGAGTAGAATTCTGAGATCACAATGCTCTGTGTGTATGTATGTGTCTGTGCGCCCCAGGTTTCAATATTTGAACCACTGATTGACTCTGATCACACTAAGAATAAGCAGTATCCAATATGACGTCCGCGATTTCGTAAATTCAAATTCCCTACAATGGATAACCACAGCACAGAGGGCGTGCGAACTTGTGGGATGTGAGAGCCAGCAGCGCCTCTTACTTTGGGGTCCTCAAATAACGTGTCTTCCAAACTCACGTGACTCCACGTAACATAACGATACGGAATTTGGTTCAGGATAGTGAAAAATCAGCCAGCCCAAGTGAAAAAGGTAATGAAACTTCAGGCCCTATAAAATGCAGGGAAATTTCTTGACCAGCTGAAGAGCTGTTGGCTTCTCACGAATGACAGGTAGTTAACCATGTGGCTACGGGGTACAAATTCCTATATTTTTCAGTTTGAGACCAGACGTTGGTAACTGACTGACTTCCCGCGCTGTACGTATTAATGTGATAAGGAGACGGACAGAAAATATTGCTGCCGCTTAATTAAGTCTGATATATTGCGGTAGGCCAACAGCGATAAACATCCGGACGGTGAAAAGCTTTGAGGTTATATCCGACAAATTAAATATAGGCAAAATTGTACTTACGACGTTCTTCATGAAGATGAAATAAAGTAGCCGCAATAATAGCAATTCTTTTTCCGTGGTAAAACCAACAAGATGCACCAATGTCTCAATCTATTTTGTTTTTGAAAAACACTCTACATGTTTCGGACGGTCTGTTTGACAAATGCCTGTTGCTGTACGTACAGTCTTGGTCTCCTGATGATGGACGGAAAGACCGTCCGAAACATGTAGAGTGCTACTTCAAAATAAAATAAATTTGAGACACTGGTGCATCTTGTTGGATTTACTATAGAAATATATTACGATGCACGGCCCTGTGAACGTCAAATAACAATTCTTCTGTAGGATTAGAAATCTATGCAATGAAAAAGTGACCTTTTTAAGTTCTGCTAGGAATTCCTAATCCCAACGCGAGCCGTATTTCGAGCCTAAGCTTAGTACAGATATTCATTTCTTTCTTCATCGTTGCACCGTGCATTTCGTAGCGTCATTTAATCAGCACGCCAACTAACGCACATACATAAAATTTGTTACATTAAAACATTTAAAATCGCTCCAACATGTTTCGATCCTAAGATCGTCTTCAGGGAGCTACACTGTTCCTTGCTAAAGTCACATTTTTAAAAATCACTCACGGATTAATTAATATAAGGATATTAATCAGCGAGTGTTTTTATGTGACTTTAGCAAGGAACAGTGTAGCTCCCTGAAGACGATCTTAAGATCGAAACGTGTTGGAGCGATTTTAAATGTTTTAATGTAACAAATTTTATGTATGTGCATTAGTTGGCGTGCTGATTAAATGATTAATTTCTTAGCTCAAGTGCACTGTACAGGGCACGCGAATTTCTTGTTACGCAGTGTCGCCCATTCTCCTACTTACTGGACTGCTACTGTACCCAAATATTTTTTTAATACTTCAAGAGCACTGTGCTCTCAAAGAGTAAGTGGAAAGAGAGCGCGCGGATTTTATCAGTTACACCTGTCGGGACTTTTTCCATGTCCACAACACATAGCACAACACAAGGTTTCGGGAAATACCCGTTTTTATCTACAGGCGAAGTAACCTCCCTATTTCTCTAACTTCCGAAAGTTAAGAACTAAACCGCGTCCATGTCGGGTTGTAACAGAATCTTTCACAATGGTTTCAGGAATGTTTTACCAATTCATTATACAATGAATTGATAAAACGCATGTCAAACCATTCTCAAAGATTTATACGATGCAATCACAATGATGGACTTCCACGAATTTGGTAATGGGCCTCCACGTTGAATAAAAGTATGAATTTCTTAATTAGCTAAGCAACCGTCTAATTTTCAAGAAAGGCCCTCACCATAAAGTCGGTATTTTTTGTCTATTTTCGGAGACTTGTGAATTTGCATTGTTACATCACGGTAAGACAGGCCACATTCCACGACCACAGGAAACAAAGGTAAAACAGTTCTGTACAATTAATATTCAGTTATGGAGACTGACTGCTTGTTCATCATCTTAGGCATCACCACAGCCATCAACATCGCCGCCACAGCCACCGCCACCGTCGCCATAAAATGTTATTTCGTAACTAATAACAGCATAAATAGTTATTATTCAGTCATCAGTCACACACAACAAGCTACCTATAAACTAGTGCCGGCTCTTAGGTCGAGCCATTGCACACGAACAGTGACTCTGATAGGATGGAGATCTCCCCACCTTATATCAATCAATACAGTGCAAATGTATACAAAAGACGTACAGTTTATCTACCAAGGTTTATTGATCAGGGTTAATAAAAACATTTTAATTTGTGTCATCCAGACATCTTAAGAGTCTTCGTCTGAATTCGCAGCTCGTCTGTTGAAGTAAGTAATAATTTCCAAAGTCCTACTAAGACGATTTTCTAGGAGTTAGTGTCGTGAACGTATCGTAACTGCAACTGTTCCATGCGGTATACACTGCGTTCTGGGAGACGGCTCTAGTTCTGCAATCAAGTAACCGCTTATCATCATTCTACCCAATATTACGGTAACCGCTTATCATTATTCTACCCAACATTATGGTAATCGCTTATCATCATTCTACCCAACATTATGGTAACCAACATACAAGGACCAATAAGCCCATATCTACACTGTACCTCAATTAATACATATTTCGTCATAACTGCAAAGATGGGGATAATATTAAAATGGATATTCAGTAAGTGGGATGGAGGAATGGGCTGGATTGTTCTGGCTCAGGACAGGGAAGTTGGCGGGCTGTTATGAATGCGGTAATGAACCTTCGGTTTCCACAAAATGTAGGGAATTTGTTGACTAGCTAGCTGAATATCAGTTAGCTTCTGTAAAGGACTCTGCTCCATGGAGTTAGCTGGTTATTCACTGCGGTGCATGGGACCTACTGCACGCGGCTGACATCACTGCCGATAAATGAACTACAAATAAAAGAAGGTAATCCGCAGTGACGTCGGCTCTGCTGCCCTTCATCTAAACTGTTACTAGTGCCACTTATAAGCACTACATAATCACGTATTTACTAGTGCATGACACGTGCCAAGATAAGAGAATGCTGTCATGTGTTTGCAGAAGCATTTCTGTACCTGGGCTGGTATCTCGGATTCAGTGGGGAATTGTAAACAGAACATCCTCGTTAGACGAGTTAAAAAACGTTGCATTTTATACTGCGTGTGCACCACTGGCCGCTGCCCATGATCGAGGGTCACATAGGCAGACAGTTGGTGGTGGACTTGGAGAGAGGCCACTTACCGGTAACCACTGGCGGACTCCGGTATCAGTGGTTGCGTTCTTCTGCCGGACATTTAGACGGACAAAACAGGACGCGCCGGTAGACAAGCTGGTTCAGCCATTGGGGATGTGCAGTTGATATTAGTGCTGATACCTTTACAGACCCTACAATTTTAAGCATATTTTGTTGGAATGACTTTTTTCCGCAACCCAAACACTTCAGCGTCTGCGAGTGTGTTTGAAGAACGAGGGACGAGCGGGTGTTAAACCGTAACTTACAATAATCAGCTGTTGGTTGGAACACGCGCAGAAAACACGTAGGGACCAGGAAAATTGCTGGTAACCACCGTTGGGGTAAACACTCAAAATGATGCACTCCCTGACGCAGCACACTGACTTTAGGGAGGTGTTCTTTACTTTCAAAACAACATACGCTTGCATGGTACACGCGTAAATGTGATTTCATTAACGCCCACAAGAAATGTACGCCCTTTATTGCGTCGATTTTCACGAAGCTCTTAAATATTCAGCAACGTTAGTAGGCCTATGTGCAGATCTCTTATGCCGATTATCCCTAAAATCGGAAAATCTTGCGCGCCACTACATAAAGAAGAGCTTGCATGGCACCAACTTTCGGGAAACTCGTAATTGCTCAAAGGCACTGCGTGGAGATCTTTTACGCAGAATTTCACTCAAATCGGTCAAAGAATACAGAAATTACTGTAAATTAATTTACTGTTACTAAGCCTATTTTAACGAGATTTATGTTTGCTTGACCAGACCGGCCCTGGGGCCCACCCAGCCTCCTGTACAATGGGCACAGGGTCTTTCCCGGGGGTAGAGGCGGCGGGGGTGGGGCTGACCTCCCACCCCCATCTAGAGTGCCGAGGTCCTAGAAAGATTAGAGCTATACCTTTACTCCCCCTAAGGGCCTTCGTGGCCTATAAAAAAGGTGAAACCTACCCTTTGTTTGCTTGAAAGTATTTAAAGGAAATCCTATACCGAATTTGCTTACAATCCGGCAAGAGCTCAGACCAACGGCCAGACGTGGTCTCCACACAATTCCTTCTTTCTTTTACTTTGTAAAGACCACAATGCATAATGAGGGACATAAGTTACATTCTATCCTCGCGACGAAATTCTATATTTTAATGACTAACAAGACGATAGAAATTAAAACCAGATAAATAGAGTGTCGCTTGGACTGCCCAAGAATATGTAATACATCTGCAACATGTTTCGGCCCATTATCCAATTCAATGTAGTATAAATGGAAGTATGAGAGGCTTTACACGTCAGTGCATACATTAGCATTAAAGTTTGGTTTAAAGAACACAAAATATCAAAACAAAACACTGCACAGCGTATCGTGACAACTGTATTTACAATGATTTGCTGCTACCTGTGATTATGCGAAAGGCAGACAATAGTTCCAACAGTTATTACATGTTCTGCACAGGAAGTGTATAGGACGGAATCATAATGGCAACACTGTGTTTGTACACTGTTTCATCTGCGAAATTAGTGAACAGATTTCGACAAAACTTTGTCTCGAGCACCTACACCAACGATAATTAAGCGAATTTAGTGTCGAATCTTATCAATTCAAGATAAACTTTTCGTCAATGGAAGCTGAAATCGATCTAAATCTGTTTTCTCAAAGGTGGCCCATCGTATAAAATCCTGTGAGAGAAGCAAAAGACAGGTGTTGCTTAGGCCTAAAAGGTTTATTCAAAAAACTTTCGATATGGTGAAAACTGAAATGGAAATGCAAAGGAAACTAATCGGATTCTGAGGATATTGTAACGAGGAATTCGTATCTGCAATAAAAAGAACATTAATACGGAGATGACACAAAAATAAATAAATTTATTACCAACATTTTGCATTTTTCCATGAATAGAGAATATTTATAGCCATCTTAAGGGAGCACCAATATATACTAAAGATGACTATCAGTAATAGCCAAAACATGTAGGAGTGGTTCTCTGTTCATGGACAAGTACAGTATGTTCACGACAAACTCATTAGTGTGTATTAATTGCTCGAAGGATCCGCAATATTAAATGGCATTCACAACAGCGAGGAAAGCATGTCAACACAACGCGCCCTAATTGCAGTATGTACATCTTTAGGTAGACAAATCGGTTAGGCTGTGCTTCTATTTACTCCTGACGTCACAACAACATGCAGCGTGAACAGCAAACTGCGATGGGTCCACTCACCACCGGCATCCAGCGAAGTACACAGCCGTGAGTACAGTACAGCTACATGGTGCGTCTTAGGTTAGCGCGCACTGGCAACTTTAGTTGCTAGGCTGTTTAGTTGCCCGGATGCAGAACATTGCTTTAAACGAAAGCGCGCGCAATGGCAACTGTTCTGTTGCGGCAACAAAGCAGTTGCTGCCGGTTGCAGCCTGACCCATTCTCGAGGCAACAGAACTGTTGCTGATAACGACAGGACGCACGTGTTTCAGTGTGGCCGCGCGCACTGGCAACTAAACAGTTGCTTGCTAGCTGCAGTAAGGTGCACCAACCTTGTGTCTGGAGTCATACAGCTGTGTCTGTCGTAGAGGACAGAGAAAAGTTAAT
>Ga0131853_10008772_pt1 | contig 18436 bp, 15 predicted proteins | sample TergutLab28metaG_FD_92764 | JGI IMG/M metagenome (GOLD analysis project Ga0131853, IMG submission 92764) | Labiotermes labralis P1 segment gut microbial communities from Petit-Saut dam, French Guiana - Lab288 P1 (version 2) (version 2) | ecosystem: Host-associated > Arthropoda: Insects >... | reverse complement strand
TTTGTGCATGTTCTTGCAACCACACAAGTGGCTTCGTTCCATGCATGAGAACAACTGTTGCCAGAAAAAGCACATGCAGAAATTGCAAATGAAAAAGTTATCAAAAACACAAATGTAAATAAAACTTTTGGAATTTTTCTCATTGTTATAAGTATACGATTTATATCATCTATTGCCAACAAAAGAACGGCTTAATTGATGCCGTTCTCTGGTTGGTGAGAATGAGTTATTTGCCTTGTTTCCATCTTTTCTTTCATGTCAGTCACTGATTTTTTTGTGATTTTTGTTTTGCAAAGATAGAGTATAAAACTTAGAGCCAAACCACCACCACTTACAAGAAGACTCCATGTCAATGCTGTTGGGTTTTCGACAATCGCACTTATAAGTGCAGAAACAGCACCTGCTGCACCAACTGTGATTGCTGCCGCGGCTGGAACAAGATTATATTGCTCTTCAACTTCTGTTGCGGTTGTAACTTTTCCAGAAGAAACTATTGTTTGACCTTGTTTCTTTTCAATCTTTGTCAGCCTGTCTTCTATTCCGTCAAATCTTGGAGTTACGTTTTTATCTAGATATTCAATCACTCTGTCATCACCAATCTTCACAATTTTTCCAACAGACGCAATTTGTTTTGTAAGTTCGGCAATAACTCTATCGTCGCCTTTTCTGATTGCTTCGTGCAACATCGCAAATTCGTCGAGCTTATCGTCGCCGTTTTTGATGCTTGTTAAAGACAAAATAAACTCTTCGGTCAAGAATCTTGAAACTTTGCCTTCAATCAAATCAAGTTTGTCCGTGTTGGCTTTCATAATCTTATGCATTTCAACAAGCAGGGCTGGCATGTGTTCTGAAATATAAGCAAGTCTTGCAAGTTCTTGCCTTATGAATGTTTGCATTTCTTTTGCTTGTGCATTAATGTGATTGGTTATAATACCAGAGTTATCTTGCGGAACAGCAACAGTTTGCGTGTTTGGCACTTGTTTAAGATAGGCATCAAGCATTTCTTTTTGTTTTTTTAAATGTTCTTCAAGTGTTGCAACAAATGTGTTGAAACCAGTGATTGAGTCTTCTTTGTTTTGAAGAAGCGTTGGCATATGAGTGGTTAGATAGTCAAGAACTTGTGCGGTTGTCACTCTCGGTGTTGTTGGCTTGTTTGGGTCTGCTGGTTTTCTTGCATTTTTTAGCCCGATTTTCACGTCAAACTTATCGTGCTTCACGCCCAAAGAAGAGAGCAGTTCTCTAAACTTTTCTTCTAAATCTATGCAACACTGTTTTTCTTCTTTATTCATTCCGTAAATTTTATCATGTATGTTTGGGGAATGCAATAGGGTGCTTCTAGTCTCTTTCTATTTTTGTGATTTCCGCATCGGCGTTTTCTTCCACAAAACGAATGATTGTATCAAGCGATTGTCTTGCATGAGCATAGTCACCCGAAACAACGGCTATTCCAATAGTTAAAGTTTGATGAACATCTTGAGTGTCCACTTCTGCGGCAGAGCAATTGAACTTCTGCCTTATTTTATCAATGATGCTGCGGCTGACTTGTCGCTTGTCTTTTAGAGAAGTCGAATGAGATATATAAAGTGTCAATTTTGCGTTTTCTATATGCATATAGATATATTATCACCTGTTGGGCAATTCGTGATATAATTGATGAATAATATATAAAGGAGGAAAAAAATAAAATGGTGACTTTATTTTGGAAAATTAAAAAGCTAATTGGATTCGTTATGTTCGCTGCTGCACTTATGGCGCTTATTTCATTTTTTATGAACATTGGCGTTCTTGCAGAACTTTTCAGCGGAGTAGAAGATTTCAATGGTGCAGCTGCTGGCATTGCAACCATTATTGAAATGGCAGGCACTCCACTTATTCTATTCACTCTAGGTCTTCTTGTTTTATTCTTACCAAGACCTTCTTCAAACTAATAGAATTAGTTAACAAAAAAGAAAGCGTTGCCGCTTTCTTTTTTTCATGCTCTGGTGGAGAATGTCGGATTCGAACCGACCACCCCCTGCGTGCAAGGCAGGTGCTCTAGCCAAATGAGCTAATCCCCCAAGCCGCATGATAAGAGATATTTTATCATATTGTCTAAAAAATGCAAGTGTTTTTTATTTACCTCTTGAAATTTTTTTAAATCTAGATTATACTGGGTTTTAACTAAAAAAAGGAAGGAACAAAATGGACTCAAACAATATAACACTTGAAAGCATAGATGCAGCACGTGCAGAGATTAGAACAAAAGGATTTTTTGCAAAAAACAAATTTGGTTTGGTTGCAACAACAACGAAAGAAATGATGGCTGATGTGGAAAGGCTTGAAAAAATTGTGACTATTAGAAAAGGCGAAGAGGTTGAAATTACGAACAACGGAATTATTTCAATTCAAAACAAATTCATCGGCTATGGTCAAAGACATGTGGCAATGGTTGAAATTCTTCACAACGGCAAAAAGCATCGTGTTCCTGCCTCGATTCTAAAAGGAGAGCGTGAACCGCACCACTATGGTTCAGATAGAACTGCAGAATTCCTTGGCAACCTGACATGGAAACTAGGCACTGCAACAATGAAGAAACCATATAAATATGAAACAGATATGCATGACATCAAACAATATAAAGTTCCTGCAGACAAACAACTCATTCTTCGCGGCTTTAGAAGAATAACAACACTTCACACAGACAGAACAACAAGTGAAACTGTTGAAGCAAGAACAAACTTTGAGGGAATTCCTGTTTTGATTGACATTAAGGAACTTACAAATATGGAAATTAGAGAACTTACAAAAGAAGAACGTGCAAAAGGTGAACTTATTATATAAAACAAAAAACGCCACTTGGCGTTTTTTTTATTTACTCATCATTTTATCTCTAGAACGTTTTGCTTCTTTGGTTATTTGATTAATCACCTTTGTTGGGTTAAGCCACCAGTCCCTGCTCCAAATTCGAAGAATGTTCCAACCTCTGCTTTCCATAAACTTGCTTCGGAATACATCTCTTTCCAAAATGCTTGAAGAAGAATGATATGCCGTGTCGTCGCACTCAATTCCAACAAGGTATCTATCTAGTTGCTTATCATAAATTGCAAGTGAAAGTTTATAGCCAGCGTTGCCAAGGTCTGCCTCAACTGTCCAACCTTGTTTTTCAAGTGCTTCTTTTATGCCATTTGCAATTCCTGCTGACGAAGGTCTTGCAACCTGGTTTTGAGTTCTGAAACCTTCTAAGATAATATCAGCTTGTTTTTTGTTTCCACTTGAAACTGCCTGAACATATTGAAGATATTTTTTGAAAAGTTTTGGTCCTTGGTTTTTTGTGTTTTCAACCATCAATTCATCTGGTTCGATACTAGTCACAACATAAATCTTTTTCTTTGCACGAGTTATTGCAACGTTAAGCCTGTTCTCTCCGCCTTCCATATTCAGTGGTCCAAAGTGTGCAAGAACTTTTCCTTGTTCGTTCTTTGCATAGCCTATGCAGAAAATGATGATATCTCGCTCATCCCCTTGAACGTTTTCGATGTTCTTGATAAACAAACTGATGTCTTCGCCGTGTTCTTTTCTGTTGAACTCTGAAAGGAACTGATTGTTTACCGAAACGTTTTGCTTCATCTCAGCGTCAATTAAGTCTTTTATATATTGTTCTTGCTCTGCGTTGAATGTGATTACACCAATGCTTTCATTGTTCTTTCTTGTTTTAAACAACTTCTTTATTAGGTTTACAACTTGTTGTGCTTCGGTTTTATTTTTCCTATCAATCCATCTGCCTTCAACTTTAATCCGCTCGATTGGCTTCACCGCAATGTTGCGGCTTAAGTTTGGCGCAATTTGAAGACGGCAGTCATAGAATGCGTGGTTGCTGAAGTTTATAAATTCTTCGTGAGCACTTCTATAGTGATAGTTTAGATTGATTCCGTTATATCTGCTTGTTGCAAGGTCCAACAAACTTTCAACTTCCAAGGCAGCCTGCGTGTTTAAATCTAGTTCGTCAATATCGCTTCCCATATACCTTCTCATAAAGTGTGCTGAAGGTCTAAGTTGTTTGTTGTCTCCAGCAATAACGATGTGCTTTCCTCTATATATTGTTGGCAATGTGCTTTCAATAAAGATTTGAGATGCTTCGTCGAAAAGAATTAAATCGAACATACCTTCTCTAAGAGGCATAATTGTTGAAACGTTTTCTGGCGAAAGAAGCCAACATGGGAAAAGTTCCAACATAAGGTCGCCATATACGTCCATAAGTTTTCTGATTGACCACAGGTTTTGTGGCTTTCCAATTTGGTATAGGAAGTTTTTGTTTTCGCCGTCGCTGTTATATTTTGTGATATAACTCTTTTTAAACATATCAAGACAAATTTGTTTAACTGTTTCCCTCTGCTCTGCCTTCAAAGAAATGATTCTGTCTTTCACGTTTTCGAAGTCCATGATTTTTGAAAGTCTTTGTTTATATCTTTCTTCGCCTTTCACAAGTTCGTGATATATACGTGCAGGCAGAATCTTTGAAATAACTTCAAGGAATCCTTTTTGAGAAGTTTTTTCAATGTTATAGGCTAGGTTTAGAATTGTCATGTCTAGTTCTGTCATTGTTCTTAGGTTGATGTTCATATCCCTAACAACAACATAGTTTGTCAGAGCATCGGAAAGAAGTTTCAACAGCGTTGCGTTTCCGTTAAGAACGCCTTCGAGAGTCATTGCAAAACCTTTTTTGTCTAAAACAGATTCCAACAAAGAATATTCTTCAACATATCTTCTTATTGCCATCATTGCAATTTTGAAGTTCTTTTCAATTTCGCTTACTTTCTTTCTTTCAACGCGTGCAATAAATTTGATTACCGGTCTAAGGTGACCATTCTCTAGTCCGTTTTCCAAATAGAACGCAAGTGCTTGTCTTGCATTTGGATATGCTGCAAAATTGAATGGAACAATCTTAGAAGAGTTAGCCAACTTTGTGATGAAAGAATTCACCTGCCCAATTGTGTGAACAGACAAATCATCTTTTATGTGAGCAATAATTGGGTTGCCCTGAAACATCTTCAGGCGTTTGAAATATAACTCGCCTTTTCTTTTTTCTTTGATTATTCTTAAAGTGCTTGAAAGTTCGTTATATTTGCAACCCATAAGTTTTTGGTTGTTTATAACCTTTTCATATATAAGTCTTTCCAGAGCATCTTTTCCAAACTGATAGCTTTGTGCATACATCTCTTGGAGTGTGATTCCAAATGGAAGCGGCGTCCAAAGCGTTTCTGTGATGTTCTCCAAAATTTCAACTTCTTTATCAATCAGAGTTTTTATTTTTTTATATTTTTCTTCTTGAAGTCTTGGGTCGGCAATGTTGTTTTTAATCACATCGTGGTGAGTTGTTTTTGTTCGAACATAAAACTCGTTCTTCCCTTTCTCTGGGTCGTTTAGATACATTGCTCTGTCGTTTAGAATTCCTAGCCTGTTATACACAACATCAAGTGCTGCTTTCTTTTGCGAAACAACAAGAACACGCTTGTTTTTGCAAAGTGCGTCTGTGATGATGTTTACAATCGTTTGGCTTTTTCCTGTTCCTGGAGGTCCATAAATCACCATGTTGCCGGCTTTGTTTAGTTGTTCAACTGCTTGCTCTTGAGCAAAATCCAAAGAGCTTACAACATATAAGTCTGTGTTTACGTTTTTGATTTTCTTTGCAAAGATTGAAGTGTCTAGAAGTTCTTTGATTGCTTGCGTTGGTTTCTTTTTTTCAAGGAGGTTATAGTCGTTATAAATTGCGTTTGCAAGAGGGAAACGACCAATGACTGCATATTGCCTAATTTCCATTGGGTCGCCAATTTTTGGTTCTTTTGATGTTTCGAAATTAAACAAACCTTTTCTTGGAATATAGCCTAGTTTAAAACCAAAGCCTCTAAGATATTTCACAACATGCTCTATGTTTTTAAACTTTGGAGTTGCATCCAAATCCATTTCGTCGATATTAAGATTATGATGCTTTGCATATGCCAAAATAAAAACTTTGTTCAGTTGAATGGCGTCGCCTTGTTTAAGTTCAATTTCAACCGTTGTTTCGTCTTCGATATGAATGGTTGCAGGAAACAATAAAAGCGGTGCACGAATAATCATATCTCGCCCTAGTGCACCCTGAACAAATGGATAGCCAACAAAAAGTTCTTGCCTTCCAGTCTCACGTGCAAAGTCTTCCATTTCGCGTTTAAGAGTTTTTAAATCACTCACTTGCCCTAGAATAACTTTCTTATCTTCTGTGTTTAGGTTTTTAAAAAGTCTTGCTTTATGTTTATTGCAAATAAGTGTATACGCTCTCTTTTTTCCATGCCACAAAAAATCTGTGAAATCGTTAATCTCATCATAGTCCCCGTCTAGAATTTTTCCTATATCATAAGCCGATTTTTTGCTTATCTTTTTTGAATATAAACTGCGGCTTCTTCCACTGATTTCAACAAGTCTTTCTTTATAGTATTTATATACCTTTTTCATGTTGTACTCCTAACTTTTCTATTATAAACCCTTCGAAAATATAAAACAAGTAAACGAATGAAAATATAAAAAAACCAGCCGTTTTTAAGCTGGTTTTCCAGATTGAACACTCTGTTTTAGGCTTTTGCTTCGCCTTCCGTTGTTTCAGCATTAACAACTTTAGGTTTTGCATTTGATTCCCATTTTGGCTAGGGCCGCCTTATAGCACTGTGCTGGAATGTAGAACAACACACCAACAACCATGATAATTGCCACAACAACCATAAACCAAACTAGGGTCATTTTTAAGATATCAGCCAACGCATAAACCATGAATGAAACCCCAATCACGGTGACTGCTGGAGCAAGATATCTGTTCCACCATTTAAGGTCTTTTTGCTTAATCATCATTCCAATTAGAACCGGAATAAGCATTGCACTGTGAAGGATTACAACCAAGTTTGATAGTGGCAATGTCCACCACCCTGCTTGGTGTCCGCCGAATGCAAACAACCATGCAACAGAAAGCATTAAGCCAATTGTTGCAGAGTTTCCAGGAACGTTTGTTTTTGAATCTACCTGCGACATAATTTCTGGAGCAGGTCCTTTCTTTCTTATTGCAAGGCTATATAAACCTCTTTGTGCTCCCATGGTGCAACCATTTAATGTTCCTAAACACGAGATAATCACGAACACATATAGAATGGTTCCCATGGCATTTCCAAACACATTCTCAAAACCTATTCTAGTTCCACCCCCAGCCATAACGCCTGCAGGAGCAGCACCGAACATTCCAATATAGTAAGCAAGGTAGATTATAACAATAATAATTCCGCCGCCTACCATTGCAATTGGAAGGTTTCTTTTTGAGTTTTTAATTTCGCTATTCATTGTGAATGGAGCATCCCACCCTGCGAAAGCAAAGGCAGTTGCAACAAGTGCCAAATAGAACGGCGGCGAGTCAACCGCTGAAGGCAATAAGCCAATTTCAACGTTTGACACCGTTGTGCCGTTGACAAGACCAACAATCAAACCAGCAATCGCCATCAAAATCAATGGAATGATTTTAATAACAGTTGCAGAGATTTGAAATTTTCCGCCAATCTTTGGACTTATATAGTTCATGGCATGAACTGCAACTATATATAGTCCAGCAAGCATGAATGTTTCAGGTTGAAACCCTGCTGTTGCTGGCGCGAAGCCAACAAGAATAAGTGAGAACCTGGCAGATACGAACGCCAAAATTCCCGTGATGCTTGGCCAGAATATAACCGCCAAGAACCACCCAAGCATATAGCCATATTTTTTGCCAACAACGGCGTCGGCATAGTCAACCAAGCCGTTGCATTTTTCGTGACGTGTTGCAAGAACAGAAAATGTATAAACAAGTCCTAGCATAATCAATCCGCCGATTACCCATGCCAGAATTCCAAGTTCAATTCTTCCTCCAATAGCTCTTGCCATCTCTTCTGATTTAAAGAAGATTCCGCTTCCAATAACCGTTCCAACAATCATACATGTTGCAGTCAACAAGCCATACTTCTTTGTTAAATTACTTTTATTTTCGTTTTCCACTTTTTTAATCCTTTTATTTTTTATATTTCGGGCCTCTCTAAGGTGCGACCCCTACACCCTCAACTGTTAAACTCCTCCGCCCGCCACGGCAGCACAATAATATCTCTGCCCGCCACGGCGAAGTATATTTGTGTTTTATATATTCCTTTTCCCATATGTATCTCCTTTTAATTTTGGTTCTAAAAAAAATCTGCCCGCAGATGCTGGGCAGATTGATTTTTGACTATTCTTTTTTAGTTATAGCAAAAATTCCTACTCAGCAGCTGCAGGCAGTGTAAAGAAGAAAAATAGAACGTTGTTTGCTATTTGATTTACCATATTTTTAATTATATACCCTTCCTTGGTTTTAGTCAAATGATTTTAGTTCTCATCGTCGTTGTTATCTATAGTTAGAGCCGCCAACTCAACTTGTTTTTTTAGTTGCTCCAGGCGTTTTGCTTCTTCCATCTGACGCATTTCTTGTTGGCGTCTCATTTCTGCTTCTCTATCAACCTTTGGTTCTGGCTCTGGTTCCTTCACTGTGATTTCTTTTAGATATTCTTCTTCAAGCCTTGCACGTGCTGCTTGTTTTCTTTCTTCCAGTTGCCTAAGCCTTTCTTTGGCTTGCTCGTCAGCAGTCATCTTTCTTTCTTCTGCTGGTTGTGCCTTTGCTGAAATTGCTTCGTCTTCGCCTGGAGCTTTTGCAAACGTTGTGTCAACTGCTCCTGCTTTTGTCATAAGTCCACGTGTGGCTGCAACCTTTTCTCTAAGGCTTTCAGCAAGTGCATCTTTTCTTTCCAAAAACTTTATGCCCGCTTCCGACTCTTTAGGGTTGCCCATATCGTCTAGAACTTGTCTTCCATTTTCGTCGTATTCGTATCTGATATAGTCTTCATACTCTTTTTCGTTTTCATATAGCATGCAGAAGATTTCTTCCATTCTGCCTTCTCTTCCAAGTTTTGGGTAATGACGTGCAACAAGTGCCATCACCAGTCCTCGCTGACTTTCGCTTAGACCATTTAGCCCAAAACGAATATGGCTCTCATACAGCCCCATTGCATCTTTGATTGATGTGTCTTTTTTATTGTCCAACTGAACATTTTTATAGTGGTGATAGATTTCGTGTTTATTTATTTTGATAGGACTCATATTGTCTCTGTCACTGAGTTTTAAAATTATATCTTTATCTTTTGGTCCATAAGACGCTGCATGTTCATAGTTGATTACTAGATTTGTGCTGTTTACACCAAGTAAACCATTTGCTGCCTTAATGTCTTTGATAACTTGTGGATGATAGTGCGGGTCGACCACATATTTTTTTTTGCTTTCTGAAGGGTCTATGCCTTTTTCTTTTCTATATATTGCTTCAAATCTTTTTCTACTTTCGGCTTCTTCAAGTTTATCTTCTCCGCTATCTAGTGCACGCAAAAATGCAGCATCTGAACCTTTTTCATTAATAACTTTTATTGCTGCTGCTTTTTCGTCGCAGTGGTCCCAATATTCTTGGACAGCCGCTGATTTTTCATTACTTAAGTCCCAAATTTTTTTGTCAACTGTAAGGAAACGTTCGTTATAACTAACAAGCATATCTTCTGTTTCTTTTCTCATTCCTCGAAGTTCTTCAAGTTTCTTTTCTGTTTCAATTTTTCTTTCTTCAAGACTTGGGTCTTCACCTGGTTGCCTATAAGACAACATAAGGTTTTGAGTTTTTAAACTTTCTTCAGTTTTTCTAATTGCCTCATCTACGCTAGTTTGAACTGCTTTTGTTTTTCCAATTGCTTCGTTTATGGTGCTTCGTTCTGTTTCTGATTTTACAATTTCATTGTTTAGGTTGTTCATTTTTGTTTCGGAGTCTTTAATCGCATCTAAAATGCCAAGAAGTGATTCTTTTTCCGTTTTAACCAAGGCTTCATTTTTTTCAGCCCACTCGATAAGACCAGTTTTTGGTTGGGCTTTTTGTTCTGCTGACATGTTGACTCCTTTTAATGCTAACTAAAACTAGTCGTCTATTCCGATGGTCCCACTATCTTTTTTTTTATATTTTGCTGCACGGGCAAGAGTTTCTGCTTCTTGCTCTGCTATGCTTTTTCTGCCTGCCATGGCTTTTTCCATTTCTTCTGCTTGTTGCTTTTGATATGCTTCATACATTGCTTTTTCTTCTGGGTGTTCTTCAAGCCACGCAGGAAAATCTACAACCCTCATTCTAGGGCCTTTTATAACCCTTCCTGTCATTGGGTCCACACCAAGAATTGGACGCCCCATATGGTCGTCACTTGGAACATATAGTTCAATATCTTTCTTCTCTGACATCGTGTTTCCTCTCTTCTATTTATATATTAACAATTTAAACGCAACTGTCAAAACAACAATGCGTTTTATGCTTTAACTTATTTTAGCACGAAAAAACGCCGTTTGGCGTTTTTGTTTATTCTTCATCGTTGTTTCTTGCCCAAACCGGGGTTGAAATTTCTAGTTGTTTTTTAAGTTCCGCTTGACGTTTTATTTCTTCTTCGTGGCGAATTTGTTCTTGGCGTCTCACTTCTGCTTCTCTATCAACCTTTGGTTCCGGCTCTGGTTCTTTTACTGTGATTTCTTTTAGATAGTCTTCTTCCAGTTTTACTCTTGCTGCTTGTTTTCTTTCTTCGAGTTGTCTTAGTCTTTCTTGAGCTTGCTCTTCTGCAGGGCTTAATTTCTTTTCAACCGTTGCCGCCACCTCTTCTTCTGCAACTTCTCCATCAATTTTTTTCAAGTTCTCTTGCATCTTTCTAAGAAGTTCTGCACCTTCGTCACCTCCTGTTTCGGCTTCAACTGTATTCTTCTTTTTGAATATCCAAGACCACTTGTTTCCAACATTAGGTTTAAAAGCCATGCCTTGCCTAACCTTGTCTCCTATATCTCCAAGGTTATCTATTGTTGCTGTTAGTTCTTTATTTTCCATATCTAGTTTTTTAAGAAAATCGGCACCTGCTGGGTCTTTTTTTATTATGTCTAAAAAGTCTTCATATTCTTTTCCAGGAATAACTTCTTTTTCAGCACCCTCTTTCCTTATTCCATAAAATCTGCACATGAATTCTTCAGGTCTACTTGTTACAAAATAACTACCATAAAATGAGTCCTGCAGTTTTTTTATTGTTCCGGGTTGCAGTGTTTGTTTTAGTTTTTCAACTTCTCTCTCATACCTTTCTAATGCAGGTGTTATTCCTAGTCCAGGTTTAATTTTGCCTGCTTGTTCTGCATTCCTTACTTTACTTAAAAAGTGGTAATTTTCGTGGTCGTTGTTTAAACTAGGTGAAACTCGGTTCCCTATACATGCAATTCCGGTGTCAGGCGAATACGCACCACACCACGATTGTTTTGTGTATTTATCTTGCATGTTAAACGCATACAGCGTTCCTGCCATACCTCGTCTGTGGTTTCTTGCCGCAAAATCTTGAACAAACTTTGGATGAAAAACTGGGTTTACTTCATCGCCATTGCCGGCATATACTCCAGTTAAAGGGGTCATGATTTTTGCATCTGGAAAATCTTTTTGTTCTTTATATAAAATTGCTTGGAAATCTTTTCTATCTTTATCTTTTGTTAATTCATTTGTTCCATCAATAAGTCCTCTAAAAAGTGTTACTTTTGGTTGGTTTTCGCTTATGATGTTTCCTGCTTGTCTTATATATTCATTGTATTTTTTTGTTTTTTGGTCTACATCATATTTTTCGTGTTCTAGTTTAGTGATTCTTTCATCTATGCCTGCAACTTTTTGTTGAAGTTCTCTCACTGCTCTTTCTGCCTCAGCACTACTAGATGTTCCTCTAATTTGTCTAATTTGGTCAACTATTGCATTTCGTTTTATGTCGGCATTGTGAATTTCTTCCACTAAATTTTTGCGTTTTGTTTCGTTTAGCTTAATTCCAGAGTTAAAAATACGAATTGTTTCTTCTGCATCTTTTATCGCACCTTCAAATCTTTCTTGAAAAGAAACAAGGCTTGTTGCTGCAGTTTTTGGTTGTTGTGTCACACTAGCCCCCTTTTAAAACTTTTAAATTAAAATTCAGTGATGCCCATATCACGAGCTTCTTTCTTTGCTTTTTCTAATAGAGCTCTAGCGTCTTCCGCTATCTCAGCACTGTTTTTCATACCTGCAATGCGTTTTTCTTGTTCTTCCGCTTCACTCGCTATCTCTTTTTGATATTCGTCGTTTATCTTTTTCAACTCAGGGTTAGATGCAAGCAATTTTTGAAACTCACTACTTGTCAATCTTCTCTGTATAAGTCCACCCGTCTCTGGGTGTCTTCCTATAATGTAGGTCGCCTCTATTTCACCTTCGTATTTTTCAACTTCGTTTTTATCACTCATTTTTGATTCCTCTCTTTCCTTTATGTTTATAATAACTATTTTAGCATCAAAAACCTAAATAAAAAGCCGTTTTTACCACAAAAAAAGCCATGCGGCTTTTTCTAGAACATCATTGCACCAGCTTGAAGTTTTGGAGTTGAAGGCGAAACTTGCGTTTGCTCTTCTTTTTTCATTTGCAAGATTTTTTCTTTTTCTATTTCTGCTTGTCTTTGTCTTTCTAGTTCTTGTTGCTTTTCTGCTTCTTTTCTTTCTGTAAGTGCTCTAACTCTTTCTTCTGCAAGTTCTGCTGCAGTCCTTTGACGCTCTGGCATTTGAACTGGAGTTTGCTGCTGAGGTTGTGCCGCTGGTTGCTGTGGTTCTTTTCCAATATTTGAAGCGCCCGCTTGAACCATTCTAATCATTTTCATTGCATCTGTTTCAGGTGTGTTTGGAGTTCTGCCACCTTCCTCTATTGCAGGTCTTCTTTTTGCATCGGCTAAGTTTCTTAGAACTTTTTCCAGTTCTTCATCGTCTTCAAATATGCCCTTCAAGTTTTTGAAGTGCACATTGTTTTTCATATAGTCTTTGTCTACTGCATTCGACATAGACATACGCTCGCGGTCGTGTTCGTGAAACTCTTCTATTCTCACTTCTTGATGAATTGCAATAGGCTTTGGCATGCTATATACATCAGGTCTAACCATATCGTGAACGGTTGCAACGCCAGAACAAAAGATTGCAAATCCAATTGCAACGCCGGCAAATTTTCTAAAAAAGCTTCTTTCACTCTTTGGCTTAATATAGCCTGGTGTGCCTTTCACTCTGTTCATAGTGTTAAAATACCAAATTATGGAAAAAAAGCAAAAAAATTTGCTATACTTGTCTTTAGTATTATTTTTCATAAAAACAGGAGAAAAACATGTCAGTAGAATCAGTTAAAGAATTTTTTACAAGCATTGGTCTAGCAGAAAGAGTTGTGGAGCATGCCACGGCTTCAGACACAGTGGAACATGCTGCAGAACTTATTGGTTGCAAGCCAGCAGAAATTGCAAAAACAATGTCTTTATATATTGGAGAAGCTCCAATTCTTATTATTGCTGCGGGCGATGTGAAAATTGATAACCAAAAATATAAAGCACAATTTATTCAAAAGGCAATCATGATTCCATTCGACACAGTTGAATCACTTACAGGTCACAAAGCTGGCGGCGTTGGACCGTATGGTGTTAAAGCTGGTGTGAAAATTTATCTAGATGAATCTTTAAAAAGATTTGATGTTGTGTATGTTGGCGGTGGAGACGACAAAACAACAGTCAAAACCTCGGTTGACGAACTTGCAAAATACACTGGCTTTATTTCTTGGGTCGATGTTTGTAAATTAAGAGAAGAACAACAAATCTAGGAGGCATGGTGAAAACAGAATTTGAAGTTAGGTTTTTAGGAATAGTTGAAAAAGAAATCATTAAAAAACTCGAGTCTCTCGGAGCAACTTTTGTTGGTGATTGGTTTCAAGTCAGAAATGTTTATGACTTCACTCCAAAGATTCCAAACCAATGGGTTAGGCTTAGAACAAACGGTGAAACAACAACTCTGACTATTAAAGAAATTAAAGCAGAAACTGTTGATGGAACAAAAGAACTTGAAATTGAGGTTTCCGATTTTGCAACCACAGATGCAATTTTAAACAAGCTTGGCTATGTTGCTAGAGCACGAGAAGAAAACAAAAGGAAACGATATATTCTAGACGGTGTTGAAATCGATATCGACACATGGCCGCTTATTCCAACCTTCATCGAAATTGAAGCCGAGTCTGAAGAACAAATCAAAGACATTTGCAAGAAACTGGGTCTTGATTATTCTAAAGCTTGCACTCTTAATGTTATGGCTATTCATAGTGAGATTTATGGCGTTGACCTTTTCACAAAGAAATCAGTGTTCTAAAAATCATCAGACTTTGTCTTGGTGTTTGTTTTTTTATTTTTCTTTCTGCCTTTCATCAAAACGATAGTCAGAGTGACAATCATGCCTAAACTTAGAGCCGCCACCGCACCAATGAGAATGATAATCATTGTGTAGTCCGAGTCGGAGTTGTTTGCAAGAGTTGCAACTTCTTGTTGAAGTGTTTGAATTTGTGCGCTGCTTGCATTGATTGTTTGAATAAGTGTTGGTGGAACAGTTCCTGCCCCTGTTGCTTTAAGCCAACTTATGTCTGCTTCAATTCCAGGAAGTGTTGCAAGTTGAGGTCTAACCTCATTTTGAAGTGCAGTGATTGTGCTGCTTTGCGTTAGAATTTTTCCATCAAAACTTGTTATTGCATTTGTTATGGTGCCAAACAAAGATTCTGCATTTGCGCTTACCGTGTTCATCTTACTTTCAAGACTGGCTATATCTGCCTGGTCTAATTTTTGATTTAGTTTTGTGTTGACTGTTTGGAAATCAAATGTTGTGCTTGATGCAAGAGATGCCAAATCTCCTTCCACCCTGCTAATTTCTGCTTCAATTGGTGAAAGGTCCACGCCACCTGTTGTTTGAATGTTGTCTATTCTATTATCTAATCTAGAAATTTCTGTTGGCAAGGAAGAAAAAATCTCAATATCACCTGCTTCAAGTTTGTTGTTTAAACTTGATTGTATATTTGAAATGCTGCTATTGATTGGTGTCAACGCACTGTTCTCTGCTTTACTCGCCATGCTAGACTGAAGACTTGAAATGCTTGTGTTGATTGGAGTTAAATCAACAACTTCTGGTTCTGGCAGTGTGTCTATTCTAAGATTAACCGCAGCAATGTCGGCTTCGAGCCCTGAAAGGTCCACAGTTTCTGGTTTTGGAAGTGTATCAATTCTTGTGTTTAGTGTTTCAATTTCTGAGTTTAGAGTTGTTCCCAAAGTCTCTATATCGGTTTTTATTTCTGTTAAATCAGAAAGTTCCAACTTATGCTCAAGACTTGTTTGAATTCCCGCAATGTCTGTTTCGATTGTCGTGAGGTCTATTGCCTCAGGTTTAGGCAAGTTATCTATTTTATTGTTGATTGTCCAGATATCTGTCTTGATATCGTTTAAATCGCTTGCCTCAAGTTTGTTGTTTAAACTTGTTTGCATATTTGAAATGCTGTTGTTTAGTGGAGTTAAATCAACAACTTCTGGTGTTGGAAAGTTTTTGATTTTGTTATCAAGGTTCTCGATATCTGTAATGATGCCAGACAAGTCAACTTCTTTTGGTTCTGGAAGTTCGTCTATTCTTGTGTTTAGTGTTTCGATATCTGTTTTGATTTCAGTTAAGTCCGACGCTTCCAGTTTATTTCCAAGTGTTGTTTCTATATTAGAAATGCTTGTGTTGATTGGTTCTAAGTCAACGGTCTCTGGTTTTGGAAGATTATCAATTCTAAGATTAACCGCAGCAATGTCTGTTTCAAGCCCAGTTAAATCAACAACTTCTGGTTTTGGAAGGTTGTCTATTCGAAGGTTCACCGCAGAGATATCTGCCTCAAGAGGCGAAAGGTCCACAGTCTCAGGCTTTGGTAAGTTATCAATTCTTGTGTTTACTTTTTCGATTTCTGTATTTATTGGATTTATGGCAGTTGCTAAATCACTTGCCTCAATCTTGTTTCCAAGAACAGATTGAATGCTTGTTATATTATTATTTATTGGCGTCAAAGCAGTTGTATCTGCTTTTCCTGCAAGACTTGATTGCAAGTTGCTTATGTTTGTATTTATCGGCGTCAGAGCACTTATGTCGGCCTTTCCGCTTAAACTTGTTTGAAGGCTTCCAAAAACACCTTCCAAGTCATCCATTTTTTGATTTGTTTCATCAGATATTCTTGCAAGTTCAGACATAATAACCCCAGCATCAATTTCCACTAGTGAATCAAAAGCCACAAAGTTTTTAACAGCTGTTGCAGATGTTCCTGTAAAGAAGTATGCTTTTGTGTTTCCCACAATTCTGTTGGTTCCATTTGCATGGTCTGGAAGTGTGACAAACCACACATTTTTTGTGTCAGCGTTGAATTCAATAAAAGTGGCACCCATTGTTGAACTTGGGTTAACTCTCGCATAATAATAAATTTTGTTGCCAAGTTGAAATTTAAATCTCGGCCAGTTTCCATATTGGTCGAAGTTTATTGGAGTTTCTGTTGAAACTATATGGTTTGTGTCTACATCTAACTCCATAACTGTGTTTCCAAAATCAATCACGCTGTTTGTGTTTGTTCCGGTGAAATAGATTTTTCTTCCAACAATATTTGCTCTTGCAAGTTGAATGCTTTTTGGAAAAGTTACTGTGCTAAACTGTCTGTTGGTTGTGTTAAACACATATAATGTTCTTGCACTTCCAGAAACACCGCTGATAAAATAAATTTGATTTTCAAAAGCTGTTGCGTTGTTTCCAAAATATATTGCGGCTGGTGCGTTTATATTTGTAAAAGCACCTGTTGCTGGGTCGAATTCCATAAATCTTTCTGCCACTGAATTGTTGGTATAGCCAAAATAGACCTTCCCGCCAGCACTTAGAGTTCCAGTTGAACTTAAATTTTCAGGTGCTGTAAATTGTCTAAATGTTCTGTTTGTTGTGTCGATTTCAACAACAATGTTGCTGCTTGTGCTGGTTATGAAATAAAGTTTGTCATCAATCGGTTGAGCATTGCTTGTAAACATAACACTCACTGGAGCTCGCATCTCTCTAAACTGTTTTGTGACTGTGTCAAATTCAACAAGGTCTGGGTGGTTTCCAGACGACCTCGAATAGATAATTTTATTGCCTACAACCGTTCCACTGCTTGCAGAAAAAGTTACGGGTGCGACATATGAGTTGAATGTTGTGTTGTCTATTGTGTCGAATTCAACTATCGTAGTCATTGCCAAACCAGTTCTCACCGCATATATTTTGTCTCCAACCACATAGTGTCCAGCGGCACTTATGCCTGTTGAGTTTTCGAATTCAGAAAGCCTGACATCGTCTAGCCTTGGTTTTATTGAATTGCTAATTATTCTTTGCAAATCTAAATCATATTCCGTGATTGCATTTGTTTGCATTATATTAAAACCTGCTGTTGCAAAAAATGCAACGCAGATTATAAGAATTAGGCTTAGCCCTAAATATTTTTTCATACTACTCTCCTATCGAGTAGTTTTTGAAAGATTAAAATTTTTATTCTAAATCTATATAAAGTGCGTAGTGGTCGCTATAGTATGGTTTGTGGATGCTGTCTGACTCTTTAAGTTTTTCTTTTAAAACTTCACTAATAAGAATATAGTCTATTCTATATAGAAAGGCGTTATAGCCGCCTTGATAGTTAAGTTCTTTTGTTCTGTATGAACTCCATGTGTGCTTTTTGCTTTCTGGGTTTAAGTGTCTAAATGTATCCACAAGGTTACAAGTTTCCAGAAGTCTGCCGAAATATTCCCTTTCATGTGGAAAGAAGCCTGTAAGTTTAGACATAACTTTTGGGTGACTGCAATCAAGTTCTGTGTGTGCAACATTGATGTCGCCAGCTAAAATTATTGGCTTTTTCTTCTCTAGTTCAGAAATGCCAGCAATAAACTCTTCAAAAAATTTGTCTTTAACTTCTTGTCTGCTTCCACCATGCGGGACATATGCGTTGACTAGAATAAATTTTTCATATTCCAAAACCAAAATTCTGCCTTCGTTTTGAAGCAAAGTTTGGTGTGGAAGAACCAGCGAAACAGAGATTGGTTTTTCTTTTGTAAGCACTGCAACACCGGAATAGCCAGCACGAGAGGTTGCGATGTTTTGATAGAGATGAAATGCAGGGGTCGCATCACTATGCGACCCACGCGGGCTGCATGGTGATGCAGCCCCTACATTTTTTTCTGCAAACATACCAATTTGTTCTTTCTCTTGAATAATAATCGGTTGAAGCACTTCTGCAACAACTTCGGCTTTGGCTTTGGTTTCTTGCAGGCAAATGATGTCGCCTGCGGTTTTTAAAAAGTCAACAACACCTCTTGTCGCTGCTGCACGTATTCCGTTTATGTTTAGTGAAACAATTCTCATAAAGCCATTTTAGCACAAATTTTGCTATACTTTAGACATGCAAGTTTTAGGCGTAAGCAATGTTTCTAAAAACTTTGGTTATGGTTCGTTATTTGAGAAC
>Ga0131853_10008767_pt1 | contig 18447 bp, 10 predicted proteins | sample TergutLab28metaG_FD_92764 | JGI IMG/M metagenome (GOLD analysis project Ga0131853, IMG submission 92764) | Labiotermes labralis P1 segment gut microbial communities from Petit-Saut dam, French Guiana - Lab288 P1 (version 2) (version 2) | ecosystem: Host-associated > Arthropoda: Insects >... | reverse complement strand
TACAACTACCGTGACAGTTATATTATATTGCCCTGAGTAGTGCGCAGTTCTACGGTCGCAACGGTTATACCTCTTCGCCTATCCTGACAGCCTAATCCATTTCGATCGCTCCGCGTCGCTCTCGTCGCGTCGCTGTTGTCGGCGAGATACGCATTAAATACATGACGTGTCAGGCAGGTATTGGCCAGACGCCTTAGGCGTCATTCACACTGCAACTCGAGCCAAGCTGAACAGAACCGCCTGCCTGTGACTTAATTGTAATGCTAGAAGTGACGCACAATGTCCGCTGCTTTCGGGTGCTAATGTACCTGGTGTATTTTTTAATATTTACATACACTGATATTATTCTAGCTACTAGGTCCACTTCCGTTTCCACGGGATTTTCATAAATGTGGTTCATTTAGCGACCCCCAAATCATTCTACCAAATTTTAGAAGCCCCCCCTTTCCTCTCACAACCTCTGTAAGTGTGTCTGAACTTTTCAGTAACACCCTCTGTATTTATACATGTGGGACGTTTGTGGTTACCCCAAAGCAAGAAATCAAGCGGACCAGTTACTGAGTTTGATCGGCGTTATTGTCTGTGATGTATGCGCTGGAAACTGATATGTGATGTTGGAATTTTTGGTCCCTTAGTGTTAAGTTCTGTATTTTTCGTATATTTCATACTATTTGTCGGTTACCTTGATTGCGTCTTTTTAGCGTAATTATTTTCTAAAAGTTCGCCACAACTATCGAAGTCGCAACTGATTTCACTGTAAAACTTAACATTGATGCACCCTCCGCGTTCTCCTGACAGGGCACCCGCCGTTTTGTGAATAATTGCCCAATCAAATAAAAAAAATTCCCAAAACACACCCTTCACTTTCCACATCTTTTCTCATATATGTGGTCCATGAAGCGAACCCAAAGCATATTATCAACCCTAGAAGCCTCTGTACCTCTCTCTATCTCTTATAAAGTTTAGGAGTTATTCAGTAAAATCCTGCGTGTGTATGCAATTGGGACTTTTGAGGTAACCTCAAAGAATTTACCAAGCGTTCCCATTTCTGAGGTATATCATTGTGTGCATGTGACACGGTAACACCACGCCCCATTACAACTAATCTTATTTCTGCGTTCAGTCGAATACCTAAAGTACAGAGTAATGTTCGCTCATATCTCAGCCAAATAGACTTGCTAGTTTGAACTAAACAAAGCGCTTTTTTTGGTATTGTTGCTACCAGTCTGTTATCAGGGATTTATTACAATGGAGGAGGTGCGAGTGAAATTTAGGCTATGAAGACTACTTGACATTCAGTTCGGACCTCACAGAGAACACCTGGTGCTTTGAGTGAAAACCACAGTACATGTGAGTGGCTGTTTATTGTAGGATAGTGAATAATTAAATAACATTACAAAATGTGGAGTTTTCGGTGTTATACCTGACTGTGCGTGTAGTACCAGCAGGGATAGAAAATATTTTTTACTGAAAATCATTAACATGGGCAGACTGGGTGTATTTATATTTTTGTTTTACGTAAGGGTGCACGGGTCAGTCACACCCAATTTATGTTCAGGAAATTTTCCCCAATTTATGCCGTTTGTGCGTTTAAATGTCGAGAATTATATTATGCGATTCTAATGGATTAAAAAAAAAAAATGTTATGGGAATTTGTTTCTGATATTAAGCGTGGCGGTAATTTTAGTAACCGCTGGGATTTAAAGCGATTTACGAATATTTACTATACTTAAGACTTAATTTTATTACTTTTAATTTGTCTTCATGTATATTTATTTTCCATTTTGGTGAAATTCTTTAGGCCCTAAAGGGCATGGAACAGGATGCTGGTTGGTTAAAATCAGCGAAGGACCGACCGTAATCATAGGCACAGAGGGCCTCCCAATTTGCACTCATCAGTCTTAATAATTGGCCAGCATGAGTTCTTTCTTTGTGGGAATCTCAAACTTCCTATAATTATACATATACAGGATTTACTTATGGGTTCGGGAAAACTTCCATTTTGAGAGTAAAGGGGTTTCTATGTTTGACAGAATATTTAGGGGTCTCTTAATGAACAAAATTAATCAGAATTCTAGGGAAACATTAGTGGATCTGATAGCTACGATATTGTCAGTGTGTGCAAATATTCAAAAATACGCCAGGTACATTTGTGCCCAAACGCAGCGGGCATTGTGCGTTACTTCAAGCATTACAATGAAGGCACAGGCAGCCAGTTCGACAGCTCTTGTGGATTATTGGATAATATTACTACTGAAATGTACAACAATAGATGTATTCTTGAAATATGTTAACAAAAATAAGACAAACTGTAGAATGCTCTTCAGTCTGGTATTTTTTTTAAGTACTTGATGCCGAGAGATCCATGAGGTCCTTCAAAAACATGAAAGTATTTAGAATTTACATAACAGAAATCACCTTGAGCTTCGTTTCAGCTCTTCACCATTCAGATATACATGTCTGAGTGAAGGTAGAGCTTCACACTCACAAAGAATGTGGGCAGAGGTTTCATCCTCTGCTCCACACCTCTTACACAATGGACTGACAGCCCCTTTAGGTGAAGATGTCTCCTCAGGGTATTATGTCCAGTGAGAAGGCCAGTATCAGCCCTGGATTGCATCCTGTTAAGGGATAGAAACGTAGCCTTTGCACCCAAACAAGGTCCCAAAATCAACTCTTGAGCCTGTCTTTGGGTGTCACCAAAACCTCACCACCATACCCAATGCTGGTTAACCAACCAACGTCTAATCCTTCCTCATATATCCTGTCTAGAGACCCCCATGGCTGGCTGAGGTCCAACAAACTGTAGAACAGAGCCATCTCTTGTGAGCTCGTCGGTGATCTCATTACCTCGTAGTCCAACATGTCCAGGGACCCAATACAGCCCCACAACATGCCGGGCAGAGATATCATTCAATGCCTTTTGGTACTGTTTGACCAATGGAGATGTTCAGAGGACTGGACACAAAAGTAGCTTCACAAAGTTAAAAGCAATTGCACAATATGATATAATTTTGTGTTCTCAGTTGCCAGTATAATGCTAAACTTTAATTAGTAAAACATGGAGTTTGTGTGTTGTAATGTGGAGAGTCATTGTTTTGCTGAAAAACTAAGATACTGTACTTTTTGTACTATGATTTTTATTTTAGGAACAGTACATTTTGAACATACCATGGGATAAATTTCCTTGGCTGTGGCTTTCCAATAAAATAATTTCTATGTGATCCAGGTCAGAGACAAGTCTCATTCACTGACTACACAATGGACTCATGTCATTCAGGTTTATTAAAAGATGTGTTCTAGCTACCTTGACCAGAAATGTGAAGTCTGAATCATAAGATAGATAAAGTGCAGATGCCATTGCTCTTACCTCACATGAGGAGACTGAATGGTGTTTGGGATGTCTGCCACATTGTTTTGCAATTGCTAATATTGTACAGAGTGACCCAATTAAATATGTCCCAGTGCCTATGATGGCATATGGGGGAGTGTGGGTGTAGCTTCACACATTTTTCACCTTAGCCCTAGCACTAGTGCCTTGGTACTGGCTTACAGGCACCTCGGCCAGCAGTTCTGAAACCAAATGACTCTGTCATATGCTTAAGCAAAAAGGGTTGCCAAAAAGATTGGAAAATGGTCAAGGTGCAAGGGTCACTACGGTGCCTGCGCCATGTTCAAACATTCTGTTTAAAAAACCCTCAGCACTAGGTGGAGGTTAAGTGGTTGAATAAACCCTCTCTATTCAGACAGATGGTATTCCCACTGTGGAATACAGCCGAGATTTCTTCTAGACAAGGTAGAAACTGAGAGGGGTGGATTGATGTGCCTTTATGACCTGCGTCTGTGAAATTGCATGGGATGCAAATCTGGTAGTACATTCTCTACAGAAAGTTAGAGCAAAGAACCTTCATTTAATGCAAGATTTTTCCATATATGTAACCTTAAGGTACTGATTCACACTTAGTACATTGAAGTTCTTATTACAAGCCACATTGTCAAATAATGCAGTTTAAATTCATTTACAGGGCCAGACCACATGGGAATTGTGTTAGCACCATCTGTGAAACTTAAAAATTGGAGTTTTGATGCAGAACTTGCTGAAAGTGGTTATAAATGGAAAAACAATCCCACTTACTTTATTAATTATGCTCAAGGCTTAACAGGGGCACCATTTGAATTCTGGATTGATTTGGAGGTAAGGGATACTCATATATAAGCATAATTTGGTTGCTATATGAACACACAGTTGGCTGTCATGCACACACACAGCTCTCCTCACATATGGATTCTTAGCTCTTGTGCCATACATTTTTCCAAATTCTGTTGCTGTGTTTAGTATATACATGTTCTGCACAGCAATAATGGCATGCCTCTCCTCCTATATTTTACACAGAGTGTCAAAGCTAGTTACAGGCAAATTGGGACATAAAGGTGAAGTATGATGCATGCTGCAGGATTACATCTGTTGTGCATGATACACAGGTAATTCTTGTTTTACATCCTAGTGATGCTCCTGAGAAGATTGGTGTAAATCCATATGGCTAAGTCAGACATTATATTCACATAAGAAGTAATGGAAGGCAAGAATTAGGGTTAATTACACCAATGACAGCTCTTCACACCCACGCACATGCCCCCTTGCCCCCCCCCCTCCCCCCACACACACACACACACACAGTGCTACGCTACACGACACTTATATTGTGTTACTAATAGAAGTATTGAAATAAACAATTAATATTCATTTTTAACCCAAGTAACTCGTAAAGGAACTGTAAACTGGTGTACGCTTATGTTAAATAGTGGTTGACATGATGTGAGGAAGGTGTTAGTGCTGGTGGTAGCATTTTTAAAGATGATGGAGCAAAAGGGTCAGATGGATTAGATAATGTTACAGTCATAGTTACTTTTTTCAATTTTATCTGCATTGTTATGAATCGCTATGTATACTGCTCTTTGCTTGGATATACTAGCAGTCTGTTCACCTTTTTAAGCTGCTATATTATGTCTGATTTCTCCTCAGTACTCATTGCCTTGTGCTGTTTTTTATTGGAGTTGCACTGGGGGATGTAGATTTACGTTTCTCACTCATGTAATAAAAGTAGGACTGTTAAATAAAGGCAGATACACCAAGAATATCAATCTCAACTAAATGGTGAGTGGACAGTTTACAGTAAGTGCACTGTCTTCCAGCCTTGTTCTACCATGTTTCATACTCTCTCAGCAGTGTTCTAGTATTTAGCCAAACAAAGGGTGTTACCTGAAAATGAAAGATGGACGAAAAAGGACTACATGTATGACTGAACTGTAGATAGGATTAGTTCTTCGGTTTTTTGTCCAACAACAGACACAAAATGGTAGTGTATTTGTCAGCTTTAAAGTCATCAATCCAACGATGATGAGACACATGCATTTGAACAGGTATTGTTTCTCTTGTATTTTATTCTGCTCATGTACGTTTTATTTCAGATTTTTTAAAATTGGTGTCTTTCATAGTCCAAGACATGTTTCAGTGTTCTTACATAGACCTGATGTTCAACATTATTTGTGAACTCTAAGAACACATTTTCTGTGATGTGATTCTAAAGGCCCGTCACAATAGATCTGGCTTTGTGTAAATAAATTTCATTTGAGGTTTTTAAAGAATGAATTCAATGTTATTACTGCAGAGGTTACATGGTATTACATTCTTATTAGCTTGACCAGTGCTTTTTAGCATTAAGTACACAAATGGTAGGGAATGTCAGCTGCTTCTTCATGAAGTATGCAGATGGAAAGCAGCACCACCCCATAATTTGTAAAAACCAAAATATACAAGGTGGCAGTGACTTTCAGTCATAACATCCATCCAAATTTGTATGAAAATTGTTCAACAATTCAAATAAATAAGACCATATTTTCTCTTTCAACAAAAGAAAAACACTGCCCTTGAAGCTTCAAAAATAGAAATGACTGTGGTTTTGGACATTATTTGTTACTGTTTTCCTTTTAGGATGTTGCAGGTGCACCTGCTGTGCGTTTGGACATAGCAGTAATTGGTCATTACATGAACAGTCGTGAATCCATGTCTGAAGAATTTAAAAAGTTCCTGAGCAAATACCCCGACTGGACTCATGTAGCTGCTTGGGCCTCAACTTTCAAGGCTTGGAAGTTCTAGTTCATAATTACATCATTATTACAGGTTTTCAGAAGCATTTTAAATTGTGTTAGTTTGTATTTATAATGATCTGAAATATTAGAACAGGGCATACATAGTTCATGTGTAGTTAAACTGTTACTTTTTTTTACAGTTTTTATATTATATGATGTCTATGAATATTATTAACAGTTATAAAGGCATTTTGGTTTAGAAGTGTACATTTGTGTATCTAGATATATACTACTACACTTTTTGTTTCAGTTTCCTGTAATTGGGTACAAAGAGCTTATTATATACCCTCCTAATTGTTTTCAATTAACATAATATTTGTACTGACCTATATACAGTAGAATCCCAATTTAAGATCTTCCTGCATTTTAGGTTCATTTCTTTGTGGTCCCAGCCAGAATCGCATATAAAGAATGAATAATGTTCCTTGCTTTAAGGTTTCTCAATTATAGGTTTTTCCCGCATTTAAGGCATGAAAATTGGTCTATACACCCCCTTTGGACCCTTCATTTAGGGTTGATATTTACATCTTTCAGGTGTGGGTTACATTAATAACACTGTGATTATTTGTATTAGTACTGAATTAATGTCAGAGACGAATGTGAACTAATGCAGCACTCTCCTGTCGAGCATCAAGGGGTAGGGAGCCTGTGTTACAAAGGGCCATGACAAGTGCCTTTTACACAGAAGCACTGTTCTTGGTTCATTGTAAATCACTACTGTAAGCTGTTTTATGATTGGTCATCACACACCACACTGACAAAAGAATGGACTTATAAAATGTCTTCATTATTCAAGTTTTTTATGTCCTACAAAATAAATAAATCAGCTATAAATATAAGATGGATTGAAGAAAAACATTATTACATTTAAATTTAGAGGGGATGCAATGTTTTTGCCACCACAGCAGTAATATTCTGTTTGATTTTCACATAACCCCCCCATTTTAAATTAATCTTGATCTAAGGTACAAAAAGCTTGTTCACCCAGATATATCATAAATCAGGGTTCTACTGTATTTCCTTCTGTGGAGGTGTTTCTGGAGTTTCTATTGCCAAGTTGATTTCTGCACATAATACAGCCAGAATATGTAATGCAATTTACACAAAAGCATGTTACTTCTTGTTTCTTCACACTTGTACAATATACAGGCAAACTTATGTACAGGATTTTACACACATACATACACACACACACATATCACAACATGGAGCTCACTTAATCATTGAATGAATATAAATATGGAACATTCAGTCCGCACACTCCAAAAGAATAATGCCATCAAACCCAACTTAGTACATTTAAATAGAAAGAGGAGGTAGGAAATGGAGAGGACAGATTTGCTACCTTCATATTGCTTATGAAGATCCATCTCTATAGCTTTACTGATTCAAATTCTCATCTTCAAGTTCACTGAAATGAAAGAATGAAAGGGAAAACATGATACATGTTCTGTATTAAAATTCAAAATGATTTTTAATTGGAGGGATAGTCTTATTTTTGAGCAGCAGTGCTGCCTGTAAAGGTCATAAACTGCAGTTCAGTTTTGACTGTATTGCAAGGCATCCCTGAAATTAGTCAGATGTAGGAAGATGGAACTAGAAGCAGAGGAAATGTAGCCAGTCTATTCGTTTGGGTGTGCTGATTATTTAACAAGAACTATTTATTAGACTATGGAAATATTAACAGTTTAATTTTGGAGGGACATTTAAATATGCAAGAAATGAATAGGAATGTATACAGATAAAATACTGTGGGTGTAGTATTGAGCATAAGAAAGAGAGCAAATTCATGTTAACTCTCTGATTCAGTCACCTGTTGACTGGAAAATGGGCGTCTGAAACTGGCAGGGACAACTGAGTTTTCATACTAACATATTCTATCACTATTGCACATTCTACACATGACTATATAGAACACTGTCCTGTGATGAAACTTATACATGAAGTAAGGAATCTGCATAACAATTTAGTCCTCTAAGCAAAAGCTGCTGTGTATGTCCAGTTTTGACAGTACCCACAATGCAAGCCTAACACTGTCCTATTATTTGGTCTCATATCTGAAACAGAGTGTTATATGTAGAAGTGCATTGTAATTATGAATCACAAATTGTGTACGTCTATTTGCAGCGATGAATTTAAAACCTGTCCTTATACACTCCACTCATTCTTGACATTCTGAACAGGACGGCATTCTTTTCTTCAGCCACGCATCTTAACTTTGTTACTACAGAAGTGACATCTGTAAGTACTGGCTTTGTCACATCAAGCTGATAGCTGCTGCTTGTTTTCATCAGTCATCTGTGGTAGTAACATTTTCCCTTGGATCAGAATTATCAGTCTAGTAACCACTCAGGTTTGCCTGCTCTTTGTTGTCATTTGCTCTTTTGTGATTTCTTCCTTGGTTAAAGATTCATTTCAGCTATGTCCTAGAGAATTCTACTTATTGTAGTCCACATATACTCTCACCACTTCTCCTGAATACTTCCTCTGTGATGGCATGAAGTAGAAATCAGGTTGTAGTTCACTATGTGGACGAGGTGGCCCACGATGTCGATCTTGGGTATAGTAGCCATTATGAGGGGGACCAACTCCCCCTGCTTGATGAACTGTCCTGGGGAGTGAGTAAGTGGTTCGCTCTATGGGACCAGGCACTTGGTAACCACCGCGACCTTGTGGACGCTGCAAGGACCTTGTGTCAGCATAATGTCCTCCATTGTTTTGATAACCACTGCTATTGTGTGCTGCTACTGCTGTAAGTGGCTTGTGTGGGCCTCCCGCAGTCCGAGAGGAACCATTGTTAGGTAAAGTCCCTGGTGGCCCTGTAGGTTTCTCTTCAGATTCAAATGCTTCAAATGCGTAGTTTGTGTTGGCTGCAGAATAGTCCTTCCAGGCTGAATTTGGAATTAGATGATCCTAAAAAGAAAAAAATACAGCTCTTCAGTACACACAACAAATTCAGACGAAGGCAAATCCAAGAAACTGTGTTTCACAAACCGTCTTAACTGTGCAGTATAAAGCACAGGATTAAATTCTGTTCATTTTAAACCACCAATATACTCTTGCACCTCATTTTTTCAATAAATTTTTATATGCTTCATGCAAATTTCATAATTTATACCCTAAGTACTGACATGTATCAAAGAGTAATGCACTTCTTTTGACTTTTATCAAGTGACATTTCACAGCCATCACAAGAGACCAATGAATTAAGTTGCATGATATTCATTACAAATTTTGATAATTCTGTTTATCTTGGATCCAAAGAATGTATGTGGCAACTTACTTCATCCGTTACACCAGCAGGTTCAAGAAGTGAACCAAACACAGACCTCTGATGTGTATGTAACTTAAGGATTAAAATGCTGCCAATATTAATCTAACTGTAGCCAGTAGCACAAAATTGTGAAGCCTAGCAAGGAGAAACTGTACATTATGAGACAAATCAGTATTTTGCTTTCATCATTAGAGCTTTGCATGAGGGAAAGAGGAAGTTGTCATGCGGAAGTGGAGAGACAGAAAGAGAGAGAAAGGTGTGTGTGTGTGTGCGCGTGTCAGTCCTGTGAGCCATTAACTGCAAGAAATATTTATTTTGAGTTTAATGAGCAATATAATTTACTTAATATTTTCTGCAGTAAATTTTGAAAGTCAGGCATCCAGCAGAATATTGACAAAGGACAATTCTTGGTAGATGCATAAATATAAAGAATCTAAAGGCCTGAAATGTGAACAGTTTTTTGTAATAACGATGAAACAGCAAACCTCATGTTGCACTACGGTTCTACAAATCCATACCTGGTGTAGTTTCACATTTATTTTTTCTTTACAAAGGTATGTGCATCTTGATCATGTCACAATATATTTAAAGCCGGAGGAGCATCTCCCATCATTTATGAACATTTACAGCTAACCATTCAATGGATTTTCAACAGTATAATTTGTATATCGCCAGTGCCATATCTGAAGAGAGTGAATGAATTGTCTTCAAATAACAGCCACTGTAGAGGGATTAAAATGTTACAGTTTATGAAACATGCTAAAGAGGTAAATATGAATGATAAGGGAGTGCAAAGTTGTTGAAGATGTTTCGGTATTTCCTTCTGGGTTCTTATAGTTACTTAAGAGGTTAGGAAGCAACTTGACTTCACTCACCCAGTAATTACCAGTTTCTCCGGGCTGTGACAAAACTGGGCTGTTCCAGGCGAGAAGAAGTCCAGTTATCGGTGTAAAGGTAAGGTGCAGGGGAGTCACTGGGGTGGAAATTGCCTGGGGTCCCAAGTGGTATCCCATACACCCACTACGTACGGCATACCAGCCAACAGAGCACGGCCAAAAATGAGAATGTGATGATAATGGGATTAGTGTGAGTCTTTGTGCTTTAACCTTTTATCTCCCAAGTTCCAATTAGTGTAATTGCCTTCAGTCAGAATTCTACAGTAATATAATCCTGTGGTATGACATACACATAATCAGACTAGTGAAATCAAATACCTTTTATGCTGTGGTACACGTGGCAGTGAAATTGTGCTCCGAAGTATCTGGCATGGCTGTGAAATCCTCTCTTACTGTCATGTTGAATCTTGACTTTGTATTTACAATTCTTGTGGGGGGGATCAAAATTTTAAAGCATTTATGTGTATGTGTTTGAGTATTCTTTCTGTCCTCTGGGAACGTCTGATATTCTAACTGAATGTTCCTTGCGTTCTACTGGTTGTTGCCAAGGCTGAAGTATAGGGTAGTGTATATTCTTGAGTTTAAAGTTTGTCTTCTGGAGACAAGGCTATGGGCTAGGCGGCCAGGGAATGAATCTTGATGGGGGAAAGACTTTCAACACACCCATGCAAACCAGCCCTGGGGCCCACTCAGCCTCCAACACAACGGATACCGGGTCATTCCTGGCGGTAATCCGGCTGGGACATGGCGTTAACCACCCACCCCCATCTAATGCTAAGGTTAAAGAAAGAGCAGAGCTATACCTCTACTCCCCTCTATGACTTCATGGCAGGCTACAGGGTAAAATTTACCTTTTACTTTCTGGAGACAAATGTTAATTTGTTCTAGGCAAGATATTATGTGGGTAGATCAACATACAACCTCAAATAAATCCTTTCCCCAGTCCTGAACTTGTGTTTTTCAAACACGGCCAGGAAAGTTCTCTTGCTTGGAAAACTGTGTCACAAATAAATCTACAAAATGTACTGAATACAGACAAACCCCATCTGAAACACTGCATGCAGCTTCACAGAACTTATTAATGGATACTGGTGAGCCAAATATGTGCATGCATCTTTAAACCAACTGTTACCAAACCCTTCACTAATGTCCTATATTACCAAAATCTACTGGTGTTTCATTACCAGAAAAGAATCCAAATAAAGATTTGTTTTGCAGATTGGTGGCCCAGTCATGTAAGTGGAGTTACATTGTCCATTTGATGGTAAATCTTTGTGGTTTCAATTCATGCAGTTTGAGTACTGCATAAACTTTCACCTATATAATATGATGTGCAGCTCACCAAACTGTCCAAAGGGAATGTCTGAACTACTAATCGTCCTTGTATATAAGTCTTTTCCATATCATTGATTTTCAAGACTCATGACCCCAACTGCTCTTAGTGTATAAGTACCAGATAATTAAATTGGCAATCAGAATGTAAAGAGGAATAATGTACAAATTAATATATTTTTTAATCCCAATCTTCACCAAAGCTAAGAAAATTTATACATTAAATCCACTCTAATAATGGTACGTCGGCATACTTAAATGCACACGTTTCTGTCTCAAAGAATGTTAAAGGTAAAACTGTCCCATTATTTGCCAAGCGGGCACTGAAGGGAGGCTCTAACTTCCCATACCCACACTGAAATTTGGATCAAGTATTATCATCAGTGACACAATACAATTTTGCAGGTTGTGATGCTGTTATATGACATTCATCACCATTAAATTTTTGGAATCTGTCCACCATTCAGTGTTTAAAAATACAGATATTTTAAACTGCAACTGTTTTTTTTGAAACAGAGAACCAGTAACCAGTGTAACACTGGAAAACTGTTAATAGGTAGATAGATAGATATCATATTGTGGGCATACAAGGAAAACGCACTAAGCCCAACAAAGTTTTGAGAAATATAAATATAAAAGTTTGATCAAGGATTTAATAATAATTTATTTATTATATTCTGTGCATTCTCATTATTACATAATGAGAATGCACAGAATGGCATGAAATATACTGAATGTGAGAAAAAGACCTCTGAATGGAACTCAAAAAACAATGCTGTAAGCATTCCACTTACCTTGTGATAGGAAGAAGGATTTCGTACTGTCTTGTAGATGGTGCAACCAGCCTGAATAACAGCAATCAAGACCAAAGCCGCGATGCAGCCAATGACAATGTATAGTTTTGTTGCTGACAGCAGCGGGCCTCCTTCCTGGGACTCATCGTCCACAGGAACAGCAGATGTCACTGTAAGACAGTGTACAAATCACTGCAGTTATCTAATAGTGCACCCACAGCACACATTATAAAAGGCTGCCTTAATACATTTTTTAACACAATTTCTAACTTTTAAATGTACTCACATTCCTGTGGTTCAAAGACAAGATACCCTGGATCGACAGCAAGGTTTCCAACTTTGCCTGTTGCAACAGTTTCCTGCAGAGTTTTCTTCACTGGACTTATGTCCTCTTTGAGAGCCCTTCCTTTCTCATACTGTGCCTTGTCTATGATCACGTTCATTTTTGCAAGCACACTGTCATCGCGCCTGTTCATAAAATTACAAGTATATAATTCAAAGGACAAATAACACATAACCACTAAATTAACAATCAAAAGGACTACGATGATTATCAAGTAAGCAAGCCATACCAAAAATAACAGGGAAAATAACCAAACCAACCATTAATTCAGTTACATATTGTTGAGTTAATGAACAAAGTAAAACCTAGAATTCCAGTATAAGTAATAAAATTTAATTCATACAGTCTACCCTGTAATTGGGATCATGCACCAGTATGCACATTATAGTTACTTTTCCTGAACAGACTTTAATTTTGAACAGTATTTAGCATCAAGGCCAGTGCTGCACCACACAGCAGATGTACACAGTGTTACTTTATTAGACTTGGGCTGGGAACCCATTGAAGTGATGCAACACTGCTCTGATCTCAAACCAATGTGACAAGCACCCAGATGACAGAAATGGGTTTTAAGTCCGTAAAATTCATAAGCCAATTTGGATTATGTGAATTTAATAAGCAAGGTGTGAAAGTATGAATGCTGACAGAAGGTAACACCTGTACTGGAATTTCCCATCTGGTGAATGATGTCAGCCTGTAACCATGAAATATTTTAACTTAAATGGGTCAATGAATAGAACTTACTCTTGAAACTGGGTGACATGAAGCTTATAAAATCCAGGCAGCTTTCCCAAAGCACCACTGAAACCATTGCTAACTGTATTGGCAAGAATATCAAACTCAGGTGAACCAGATGTTGGTATTTGGAAATTCTCACCCAAGTTCACCAATTTCACTTCTACGTTGTAGGAGAGCCGTAGAGGAGAAGCAGTTGAGGTCACCAACCCTGAATTTGTGTCTGTGCAACATACATGAATACTTTCAGATGAAGTCACAGCATGTTTTATCATATATAATGAGCGACAGATCCTTCAGTTATGTACCATCATTGTTTTAAGTACAGTCCAGTAAAGCAGAGTAAAGTAAGGTCATCCTTGTGCAGACCAAGAAGGCATAACTGCATTCATTCTGAACCTTGGCAGTAGCTGAGGGAGAGAGCCCCTTTTATTCAATGACTAGGAGGCTGGGTGGGCCCCAAAGCTCTTTGAACTACAGAGGTATAGCAACTGGTGACATATGGATTGGAAGATGATCAAGAATAGCAAATAGTAAGGAAGGTGGTAACAGCCTGTCTGTCTTGGCACTGAATGGGCAGTATCAGAAACACCATACAGTACCTCAAGATCATCAATATTATGGCAGTTAGACTGCCCAGGTATCTGCTGAAAACAGGCCAGGTGCACTACTAATGAGATAACCAGTCAGTTTCTTGTGTTCAAGGATGATGATTTCTTCAGACAAATGTGTGGCTCTTTATTAGCCAACACTAAGACACTTCAGTTCTTTAAAGCCCATTGCCTACTGTATTAACTATGTAACTTGACATTCAAAAACTTTACATTTTGTCCACAGATTTCATTAATTGACTTCCTGTGATGAATGGGATTCTCAAAATAAATTATTTCCGTGAACAACACACACCAGTTGTCCTCATAATGTAAACACTCTGGCTTCTATGCAGCAGTTACTTTTTTAACAGACGTGTTATTCAGATTAAATTTAGCATTTACGGGTAACCATTAATGTCTCTCGCTTTCAAGTCACTGCACAAATATGTAAGTAGTTATAGATAAGTTCTATAAATAGTGACGTGTAAATGGTATTTATGCATTCTTTGCACAGAATGCATGAAATTACCTCACAATGAATTCTTGGAGGAAACTTTATACAATTCTGTATTGGGCCTCTACAGTAAAAGATGCTGAGCAAATTCAATTTTGATTCATATCAGTCCAATAAAACACCTGATTTCCATAATATCAAAACTATAGATTTTCTCAAATATGGTTATTGCAGAAAAATTTGTAGAATTATAAGGAAAAAAATTTCAGAAGTTATTTAGTCAGACCGATTTTTGATATATGTAATGGAAATACACGAACATCAATGGAGTACATGGCTTCACCACTCTGAACACAACTACTGGTCTCAATATATACTCTTGAGTCGTTAACAACAACATATTAATGTGCTCTGAAGTGACACTACACATTTTTCCTTGAAGAGAGCTGCAATGAGCTACTGTGAGCATCTGTACGAGACTCGTTCAAATGGAACCAATTCAGTGACGCGCAAAGGCACAGTGGCCATTAGCAACAGTTGCCATGAGCACTGGGGGAGGCGTCCCACTGAGACACCAGCTTATGGATCTCCTTAGCAAAGAACCTCTAGTGGTACTATTATTAAGTCCCCAAATTGTTTTCATTTGAGCAACCCTCATACAGTTCCTGTCTCCTTTGGTGTCTACCTCTGACACATGGCCTGATGCAGATCCTCTCTGCTGACACACTGGGCTCTATCTCATGTTTCCGTATTTTTTTGTTGACAGAATTAAATGCTCCACCCCGGACTGGAAACATGAAATAGAAACACTGGTCATCTGTGAAGGATATATCCTGAAAAAAGAAACAATATGCAGTCATTCCATGGCTAATGTAATGCCTATGAAAAATTCAAGTGACAGTTCTCATGTATGGTATAAGATGTGCTTTTAAAGAAACACAATGAAATTAAAAGCAGTCACAGAGAAGTTATAAAATCTTCAGACAATGATGCAGCATGCTGAGAAATGGGTATGACTTGCACTTTTGTTTGTAAGTAGTTTAATTATAGCATTTAAAGATTACATGTAGTGTCATTTTAACATTAAACACTGTTACAAGGGGAATGAATTCATATAAGGTGAAAAACAAAAACTTATGGGAATGGTATACCTAAAATTGATACTATGGTTACGCCAACAAGTTTCTGGTCTTAGCAGGAGCCACCTTTCTGGTTTCGAATGTCACAGCATTCTTCCTCATAAATTTTATCAAGGGCATTATGTTACTTGGGAAGTATGTGTTAAAAAATTAATGAAATATGCATGAACAATGTTTCTGATATGAGATGTAATTCGAAGTATGCCACCTTAATTTGCATTTCAAAGCCAGTCGAGTGAAGAACAATGCACACAAAAGTTACGGCTCTGCATGAATTACCTTTGAATCTGAAGACAACCTCTTCCTTGTAAAACTTATTGTACAGACACCATCTTGGATACGGCCACTTATGTTGTAGATATCTTGTGAGGCATCCAGCAGTGGTGATGTATAACCTCCAATCCACGTATCCATGACGAAAGCACGTCCATTATTGTCCACCCAACCCAAGATGGCATCTGTTTGGGACTGAACACAAAAGCTCACTTGAAGGTATACAGGCGTGGAAGTAAATCTACAAACATTCTTAACTTCAACACTAGACAAAGTTTGGCTATCTACTTCATGCTCCAGTTCAATGAAAGGTGCCAGATACTTTCACTGCTTAAGATCAGAAAATATAATGCAAGGCACACTGGCCATCACACTCTTATCTGCCCCATCCAACCCGCAGTTGAAAGTAACTGTCCATGCTCACACATGCCCATTATTCTACATGACTAACCATCTTTGTATCATTTGAGAATGCAATTCCTGTCCATGTAGTGGTGTGTTTTGTTTCAATAGTAAAGCGAACTTCATCCTTCTTGTGAAGGTGCTCCCACTTGGCATAATATTCACAGTTGTGCTGCTCAGGATCACAGTTTCTAGGTGTTCGCCAGTGACCACCACAGATACTGGGATCTGCCACTGCTGATGTCTCTGATTGACGAACTGACTCTTCTGTGAGAGTGCAAAATGAAAAACATCATCATTGCATCAAACTATTCGCATGACTGGTGTCAAGCAGGCTGGAATAATGGTAATGGTGTAGACAAGTAGCTAGGAGGTCCCTGACTAAATATGAGGCATCATTAAATGAACCAAGACACAAACATAACTATTATAGCACATCTCCTGCTTAAGCCAGATTTGAAGCTCACCGAAGAAGCTGAGTGTAGTATGTCCTCTCTGGGCACCATGACCATGGTACTTTAGCTCATCTTGACGATAAAAGTCTTTCACAGATGCGCGATCCCGTTCCAGGCCTGACTTGGGATTGTGGACATAACGGTTTTGCTCCTGTCCTTGGGCCCAGATGACATGCATCAAGTCCTCCACTATGGAGTGATCCGTTGGTTCTGTAGCTGAAATTCAATGGTAATACTTCTAAATTTAAGCACAAGGAACAGCAAAACTCTATTGTTCTAGCAGTGACATCACCCACTGCATCAACACTAATGTTACTTATAAGATGCTATAGAGAAAAATGGACACCAACTTTAACAGTATTAAAACACTTATGCAGTATAGTCATCACACACACTATCCAAAGCCATGCAAGGACCCTTCTAAAATAATCTGGTTACTCTCCTGTAGTAGTCTGTTTCCAGGGCTATATACTGAGCATTTTGAATACATATGATGTAAGTCTAGAAATTAAAGAAGGCTGAATGTATCTGACACTGTTCCACTTTGTGAAACAATGATGAAGCAAGTCCATGGCTGAACCAGGAATCACTAACTGGTACCACTGCAAAAAATTGTACCTTTATTTCTTCTTGGACACCAAACAACTCAAAATCAAATTTCCCACGCAAATTCCATTTGTATTCTGACAGGTCTTCACTTATCTGTATCAACTATTACACAAAATCATTAGCTGTTGCTGTTAGGGAACTGTACATGTATTAAAACACATTCGATCAGTTCACTGCAACACATTTATTTATCCCATCACCATATCATGTCAGTCTGCCATATTACTGCTCTTACACATAGGACTGTCTGAACAGGAATAAATGTACACAGCCTGCCTATACGCTGCAGAGGACACACATTCTTGAAGATGTGTCCTTATCATTAAATTCACTAATATGAAGTCTAAATAGCCACTGAACACCAAGTTACAACAGTAGACATATTCCTACAGATATTCTTGTTGCAATTAAAGCACACATTCTTACCTATCAGAATGATAAAAACATACCTTCTCAGATAAATTCCTGGAAATATAAGAAAACTAAACTTTAAGTAAATATTCAATGAGACTGTTCTGTATCAATAAATGTTTTACATTTACATTTACTTGTTAGGCATATCTAATTACTGAGAGGTCATTCAGTATTAGTTGTCATTCTGTGTTCTCAGCACGAGACATACCCTGGTAAGGAAGTATTGTCTAAAACATGTTCCATTTTAGAGAGGTTTTGGTGTACAATATTTTGGCATAACAGAGTAACATTACAAGTTCTCAGAAGGCTACAGCTGGTTTCATAGTTGTGTGACTGTGGCTCCGCCTATGAATGGTGTAAGATGCAGCACACCTTCACCGTGGTTTGTATTTACATATATAACTCAGTTAAAATTATTACATAATGGCACAGAAATGTAGTAACAGTATGAAGAAGAATATCCAAATTCGCACACACAGTTCACTTACTGCCCCCCCCCCCCCTTTTTTTTTTTTTAAAAAAAAAACTTACCCCCCCCTTCCCCATCTTTGTTTCAACTCCATAAAAACCAAACTCCACAACAT
>Ga0131853_10008766_pt1 | contig 18447 bp, 11 predicted proteins | sample TergutLab28metaG_FD_92764 | JGI IMG/M metagenome (GOLD analysis project Ga0131853, IMG submission 92764) | Labiotermes labralis P1 segment gut microbial communities from Petit-Saut dam, French Guiana - Lab288 P1 (version 2) (version 2) | ecosystem: Host-associated > Arthropoda: Insects >... | reverse complement strand
CTGTATATCAATATTTCCAAAAATCAATTTTGGAACAAATATGTTCTGTACCAAATCGCAACACCTTACAAATCACATTGCAAATTTTTAATAAATTACCAGTTTCTCTTAATATAATCTAAACCTATAATAACTTTAGTTTGTTTATGAACTTCCGTAGTCAAAACATAAACTGCGAGCGAAAGTGATCTGTGCAAATGTCAGTTGATCTGAAGCGTTCGAGATTTATTTCTGTTTCATGTTAAAGCAACCTTCAAATTAATAATCAATTCTGAGAGTGTCAGTTACGAAAGGCAACAAGCTCGCTTTTCAGCTGTAGCATGAGTTTCTATTTGTTAGCGGATTTTCACTGTACCTTCTGTTATGTTGTCATCGGCAGAAACTTTGTAACCAAAATCATTTGATGATTTCTATCCTACATATGCGTCCTTCTTTGGCTAAACAGGGTCCAAAGTACAACACAATAAATTCGTGAAAGACATATATAAGTTTAAATCAGTTGTTTCAGATGCAAGCATCATTTGTGGAGATTAAAGACTGTCCGAAAAAAAAAAAGAACGATGAAGGATTAGGATCCAGTGTAACCGAATGTAATGAAAGGGACGTGGCCTGCAGAATACTTGGTGTAAGCAGCCACATCACTTATGTTCTGTTATAACTTACTCCATGGTGCAGAGTCCTTCTTGAGAAGCTAACTGGTTTGCAGCTAGTCAAGAAATTCCCTGCATTTTATGGAACCCGAAGGTTCATTATCGCACTCACAAGCCTCCGCCACCCGTCCCTATCCTGGGTCAGCCCAATCCAGTCCATATACCCACATCCCACCTCCTGGAGATCCATCCTAATATTATCCACCCATCTACGCCTAGGTCTTCCCATTGGGCTCTTTCCCTCCAGTTTCCCCACCAAGACCCTATACGCCCCCTTCTCACCCATACGCGCCACATGTCCATCCCATCTCATTCTTCTAGATTTTATCACCCGCACAATATTGGGTGAGGAGCACAGATCATTTAGTTCCTCGTTATGCAATCTCCTCCATTCCCCCATTACCTCGTCCCTCCTAGTTCCAAATATTCTCCTCAACACCATATTCTCCATCAGCAAATAATAGTAATCTATAATTTACATGCTTTGTAGGAACACTTTGTATATTTAAGAATGCAGAGAAATTGTTCTTAATGTTAATATATGTATATTGTTTTTGTAGATAGATTTGGACAAATTCGATGTTTGTGCTGAATTTTTAATTTTATACGATATGGCGACTGAGGAATATACAGAATAAGAAGTTCTTGGGAAATCCTTCAGTTATACCTGCAAGAATCTGATTATTGCAGTGTATCTGCAGGCAGCCAACATCCCGTATTTATTTTTATCTGCCTGCTGAGTGCCGTGTGAATTGCAGTGACTGACAGTGGGCTTTAAATAAACTCAAAGTTTCTCCTTTTTCATGCAAACGTACGCTGTTGTAACAACGGTCCATTGTGCTCAGTCCATACGGCCATTACACTTTCTGACTGAAACTAAAATTACATTTCTGGGCATTATCTTTGTCCAAACACTGTAAAATATCGCTTCCATTCGTAATAGAGAAAGATGAATAATCTGTACTCTTCCTGAATTATACAGGCTTTTCCTCAAAACACAGGCGTATGCGTGTTTTATTGGGATTATAATAAATTTCATACTTACATATTATAAAATAGTCTATATCTACAAATTAAATTTTAGTTTTTATAAAAGCCGGTATCGTAAAAGATATTCTCTTGATACTTTATCCCACTTACATCTATGCTTTATAAATATTAACTTTTCAAAATCGACATTGTCACCCAAATTTTAATGAAATCACAGACACAGTATTGAATACAAATCTTTTTGTGTGGAATATAAATGCGCAGATGGGCAAGACTTAAATATTACACATTTGTTTTTGAAAAAATATTACAGCAAAATGTGACAGAGCGCCCAGCACACCTCCATTAAAACTCACAAAATACTATTGGTTTCAGAACTCTTCAGCTCAATGCTGTGTCTTACTCCCCGGGGACCTAACCAATACGGTTAATGTAACAACATGGAATAAATAAAAAATGACACCCTTTAAGAGTGTTCCAACCATTCCACACATTCAACTGCCTGGGCTACATAAAGAAACATGCCGATAGTGGGACTCAAACCAACATAGTTTGTTTCCGAAGGCTACTGCTAGCATGTGGCGTTCAACTCTCTGGGCTAAGCCTGCTGACTATAAGAACGGAACGGTCCGGTCGCCTCATCCATCCCTACCCTAGCAGCACAGCTAGCTAGCCTGTGAAAGTTAATGAAGTGTAATTTATGTTTTAATTTCAAATTAAGCAAATGTATTGTTGTCTTCGGTTAATATATACACGGTGTGATTGTAATGAATGGAAGACAGAGAAACACCATGAATGCGCAAGTATGGGGAAAGTAAAACGACTCGAATTATGATGGCAACTGTACGTCACGTGACTTCCAGTTCAGGATGTACGAAATATCAGGCTGATGGATTTTTGTTCGACTGAGTGTACAACACCGCATGCTACTGTATAATGTCTGTTCTTATAAACCACCAACACATTAATCCCACCCCTGGTAAACACTACTCCCTCGTAATTCTTTTGAGATCAGCAGAATGGAGCATACGGAATGGTGAAAGTCACTACAAACAGTAAGCAGGTGTAGCAATACTAACAACTGAAGTTCTTTGATATTACCTAGTCAAAACTAATCTTTTCTCCCATACTGTAAGACAAATATGTGAACTAATATAAGAGACTCTGTAACTGCTGGAAATTGACCTCCATCTTTAATGATATTATCTGACACAACATTTTTTATGCTGTACATACAGCAAAGTAAGACTTAACTGCTGGTTCTGCTTTGTGGTTTTACTGGACATGTAGTAAACTAGTTTCAGATGTAGTGGACCCTTTCTTTTTTGGTGTTATCTGACTCATAACTTTTTCATTTTTGTGCAGCATGATAGAACATAAAAAGTAAAGAAGCAATCCCTCTTCAGTCATGGACAGGTCCTGAGGGTTCCCAGATTTTCACACAATAGGATTATGAAGGTGGTATGGTTGTCAGCCCTATGAACCGGCCACCTTTACCCCCCCATGAAATAATCCCGGTACTCATTTGTCAGAGGCTGAGTTGACCCCAAGGCCATAGTGCAGACAGAATGATTCAGTCAATGGAAAATTCCAGTGACACCAGTCGGAAATTTAACCTGCAAACTTTCAGCTTGTAGGACAGTGCTTCAATCAACTGCACCATCGTGTGCTCCATGATCAAATAGGTGTATAATAATATTTTCCATACAAGTACAGATGAATCTATTAAAGCAATACATATGACAGGTGGTTCAAAAATAATCTTACAAGGCAAATGAGATTGCTAAAACTTGTCAGAGATTAGTTTTGTTGCAATGTGAGCATGGGTTTGCAGTTGGAAATGTTGCACTGAAGGCTGTCACTTTGTATGAAACATGTGGTGAAGGCTACTGTTTAAACATGGTGATTCGACTGCAACAGCAGTCCAAGATTTAGATTAGGACAGTAATTTGGTTTTTGAATACAAGGATTTGTCTGCAGCAGAAATTCATCTGCTGGTCAGAGTTGATGGGAACAAAGTGAAAAGTCACCAAGGAGTGGCAAAATGGTGTGCAAATTTAAAAACCAGAAGAATCAGCGCAGAAGACTGTGAGAGAAGTGGCAGTCCCACAAGTGCCAGCACAGTTACTCCAATTTATGTTACAAGGAAGACAGGAAGACCCTATTGTGACAGGCCCATTATACACTAGTCTCTATCGCAGGACAGCAGAGACTAGCCTAACAATGTAGGATCTCCCTCTCTCCTTTCTGCTGGAACATGGAGCAAATCCAGTCTCTGGAAAAATGTAATTTTTAGCCCACATATAATTACTGTTTCATTCTAAATCCATAACATTTTATAACAGAAAACTAAATTTCTTCCACTGTCTTTTGATAGTTTGATGTGGAGAGGTTCAGCCTCAAAAAACTAAGTTAGGTGGAAGTTAGGGGACAGTACCAGATTAAAATCAAATAGGTTTGCAGCTTAGAAGAACTTACATGACAGGAAGGACATAAATATGGCTTGGGAACATAGTAAAGAGAATATAAAAATCTTAGCTAAGAGACTAGGTCTGTATGAATGAAAGTAGAACAAATTATGGTTTGATGAAGAAAGCTATCAATTTTTAGATCAAAGAAAGCAGGCTAACAGCAGTGATTACAGAACCCAAACCAAAGTAACGTAGATGATCTGAACACTGTAAGACACAAAGCTAGTCAACATTTCAGGAATAAAAAGGGAAAATATTTGGAAGGTAAAATTAATGAACTTGAAACACACAGTACAAACAATAATATTAGATTTGTATATGGGTACCAATGAATTTACGGAGGGTTATGAGCCTTGAACAATCTGGTAAAGATGAGAAGGCTGATTGCTGGCAGGTTCCTACAGTATTTTAAACAGGTGGAGAAATAATTTTTCTCAGTTACAGTATGAACATGGACTTAGTGTTTGTAAGCAAACTGAAATACGTCTGAGCCAAAAGTGTCTAAGCCCAGGGCCTCTGAAGTTGAAAAGGTAGTTGAAAAACCAAAAAAATATCACTAGGTAATGATGAAATCACAGCAGAATTAATTTTAGCAGGAGGCAGGATAATTCTTTGAGATCCATAAACTTATTAATCCTGTCTGGAAAAAGGTAGAAGTGCATCAGGAGTGGAAGGCAGATATCACACTTAATGACTACACACAACTATCTTGATGTATGTACCGTCCATTTTGTGCAGTTTATTCAACACCCACCTGTCAAAGTTAACTCTATATGCAGACGAAATTATATATGATCATCAACATGGGATTCAAAATAACAGTTCAATGACTGATCATACACTCTGCATTTGTCAAATACTATACTTGAGAAGAAATTGGAATAAAATGGGGCAGTACATCATATATTTGTAGATTTCAAGAAAGCCCATAATTCAGGTTGGAGGAAGGTCTTATATAATATTCTCACTGAGTTTGGTATCCCTGTGAAACTAGTAAGCCCAAAAAAGTGTCTAAATAAAACCTACAACAGAGTCTGGGTAGGCAAACAATTGTTTGACGTGTATCCTATTACAAACGGTTTGAAACAAGGAGATTCTGTATCGCCACTGCTTTTCAACTTTGCTACAGAATATGCACACCAGGAGGACCTGATATTAAATGGTACTAATCAACTTCATGGTTCATGCTGATGACATAAATTTATTGGGTGAAAACATACGTACAACAAAGAAAAAAGACAGAAGTTCTGTCAGTCACTAGTAAGGAGACTGGTCCAGAAGAAAATGCTGTGAAAACTAAGTATATGTTCATATCTCATGAACAGAATGCAGGACAATACCACAACATAACAACAGGGTATAAATCCTTTGAAAGTGTGGAGCATATAAAATATTTGAGAACATCCCAAACATGTCAAAATTCCATTCATGTAGAAATTAAGAACAGATTTAACCATGGGAATGTGTGCTACCACCCTCTTTTCTATGCAAAATAAAAAGATTAAAACTTATAGAAGTATGATTTTTTCCTTGTTTCACATGGGTGTGCAACTTAGTCTCTCATACTGAGGGAAAAAAATAGGTTATGATGTCTGACAATAGGGTGTTGAGGGAGATATATGGGCCTAAGAGGATTGAGGTAACAGGGGAGTAGAGAAGACTGCATAATATGGGGCTTTATAATCTGTACTCCTCTCCAAGTTATTCAGGTGATCGTATCAAGAAGCATGAGATGGAAGGGGCATATAGCATGTATGGGAGAGAGAGGAAGTGTGCACAGGTTCTGGCTGAGAAACTGCAGGGGAATAGTCACTTAAAAAATCTAGACATAAATGGCATGATAATACTAATATTAATCTTCAAGGAGTTGAACCTACAAGAAGTGGAATGGAAAGTCATGGACTGGATTGAGCTGACTCTGGATGGGGACAAGTGGGGGGGCTCGTGTGAATGTGGTAATAAGCTGCTACGAAAATGCTTGGTATTTCTTGACTAGCTGAGGACTTACGAGCTTCTCAAGAAGAATTCTGCTCCCTGGAATTAGTTAGTTAGTTAGTTAATCAGTTAGTCAGTCAGTCTTTCAATAGTTGGAGATAGACAAGACTTTACAGCAGTAGAAATTATGAATTACTATTCACATATACCAATAGAAGAAAATGTTTCATTTTTGGAATTATTAAGGCATGTAATCATCAACGTTTGTGCATTCTCAATAACATTTCAAAACTGGTGTTTTCCTGCTAGATAACTAGTGTATTAGCATGCAAAAATGTAGTTAATGTTAAACTGTGGAGTCCTTGCTACATTACCCTGTTGCTCTTGACAAGTATGTTTCAGCCCTCTGAGCTCTCCAGTCATTTCAGTTATGTGTTTGGTGGCTTCAGACAGTTCATCTCGCAGGTCTGACAGCTTCTGACGCAGCATCACATTTTCCTTCTCAATTGCCTGAAAGAAATTTCATTCTTGTTATTTTCAAGACTTTTCTACTATGCCCTATAACAATATCTTTGCAAAGTAACAAACATGTCAGAGCTCCTGGTTCACAATTATTATCTTCACAACTTGCTCCTAACTGGAGGCCCATAAATTTTCTGAAAATGAGGGGGGACACAAAAATAATGAGAATTTTTTCTGGAGGGGTGAGGGGTGGTACTTCCGTCTGCTCCTGCTTGGGTGTACATGACTGCCCTCCGCATCAGTTGGCCAAGCAGCATCCTTGAGGAAAGGTCTATAGGGTCCATGTGATTTTTTTTTTAGCCTTTGCCATTGTTTTTGTCAATTTTTCGATGGCAGACTTAAAAGAACAACATGTTTGTATCAGGTTTTGTTTCCTTTTGGGGAAAACAGCAGCAGAAACTGTCACAATGCTTCAAGAGGCTTTTAAAGAAGAAGCTTTGAGCCAGGCAAGGGTTTACGAATGGTTTTCTCAGTTCAAACGTGGTGACATGTCACTTGAAGACCAACTGTGATCTGGGCATCCTTCAACAAGCAGAACCAACGAAAACATGAAACAAATTCGTGATGCGATAATGTTTGATCGTTGTTGAACAATCGACGAGTTGGAAGCATTAACTGGAGTTTCGTGGAGCTCATGTCAACGAATTTTAACAGAAGAAATTTACATGAAACGAGTTACTGCGAAATTCGTTCCTCACTTGCTTTCAGAGGATCAGAGAGCCAATCATTTGGATGTGTGCCATGAAATGAAAGATCAACTGAAATCTGATCCAGACTTTTTTCCAAAATCATCACAGGAGATGAATCATGGTGTTATGGGCACAGCCTGGAGACAAAGCAACAATCAAGTCAATGGAAAAGTGCATCATCTCCAAGACCAAACAAGGCGAGGCAAGTCAAATCAAATGTGAAAACCATGTTGATCTGTTTCTTTGACATCAAAGGGCTCATCCACTTTGAATTCATACCATAACGTCAGACTGTTAACCAGCAGTTTTACCTTGAAATGTTGAAGCGATTGCGTGATGCTGCATGAAGAAAACGCTCTGAATTGTGGCGGTCAGGTGAGTGGCTTCTGCATCATGACAGTGCTCCCACCCACACAGCATTTTTTCCTGTTTCCAAGAATGAGGAGGGACCTTAAGGGAAAGCGTTTTCAGAATGTACAGCAGGTGAGGGAAAAAACGAAGGAGGCACTGAAGGCTATCACTTTGCAAGAGTTTCATAACTGTTTTGAACAATGGAAAAAGCAGTGGGATAAGTGTATTGATTTTCAAGGAGAGTATTTTGAGGGTGATTAAATTTTGAAAACGTTCAGAGAAATATAAGATTTAACAAAAAATTCTCGTTATTTTTGGGTCCCCCCTCATATAGAAGCCACCTCAAATTTCTGTGTCAGGAGAGTGCAATGAAACAGATTCCATCTGAAAGATCCACAAATATTAGGTGCCACCACAGAAAATGAAGTCACCTGGGCAACCTAGCACCTGAAATTTGTGCATTCCTGCCAAAAAACCTTGTTTTATGTAAGACAGGAACTTGGCATCTCAGGTTTAGGAAACACCATACATAGAATAAGTGTGTCTGGGAATCTTCTGTGGAGAATCTATTGACTTAAACAGAAACTGATACAGGACTGGAGAAAATTAAACAAGAGTTTAATAACTTCAAATGTTTGAAAGTGACATTAAACAAAGAAAAATCAAATGGAATGGTCATGTAGAATATACACAGAACCATGAGATCAATATAATTTTTAGTTACAAAATCTCAGAGACAGAAAGAACTTTGCAGCCACAGTAGTGAAATACCATTATTACAATGGATACACACACACACACACACAGATGGTAAAGATGTGTAGAATGAAACTTTAATGAGCGAGGTGAGCAATGTGGTCAAATATATTCAGGCTACAAATTCATACCTCAGCCTGGGCCAACAAGAAACCTGAGTTTTTCATGGTTTTTCTCAGTTTCTCCAAGCACATGCCAAGGGTTTACATCAAATTGGGCCACAACTGCTGACTTTTACATCTTTTGGTTTCATTATTGAAACAATTGTCATACCAACAAGCAATTCAAAGATAGCCTACTTCCATGACTGCCGAAGAAAGTTACTGTACTGTGAATGATTCTGGAAAACTGTGATAGTCCTACAGTAATGTAAGCCAAAGAATAATAATATTAACATTACAGTATCAAAGGATATGGTAAGAGATTTTAATGGTAATAAAATTTCAGATTGTGGTCTTCTGAGCTATGAGAATGGTTACCAACATTTTGGACAAATTACTGATAAATTTATTTCACCTGTGAGGCACACAGGCCTATTATGAACAGACCACGGGCCAAGCTTTACACAAAATACTTGTGTTTCCAACATCATGAAATACAATGGTATCCCAATTTAATGCTTCTTAACATATGACTTCCCCACATTTCAGATTTGTTTTCTGCCACCCTGGCCAAAATCCCACATAAACAATCTACAATTTTTTTATTATTTAGAGTTCCTCAATTTAACATTCTTACCGCATTTAATACAAAAAAATTGGTCCCTACACTGTTTGGAACCTCAATTATGCATTAATTTTCACAACTTTGGGGTATGAGTTATGTAAATAACATCATGATGTCCAACTCAACTGCAGACTATTGAATTAGTATAGTACTGATTATCAACAGTGAGCACAGATGTGACTGGTCAAAAAGCCTGTGGCAGGAGCCATTTACATATAACCATATTTCCAACTCTGCGCTGTTTATGTGTGATAATGAATCATGGATATAACCTACCTTATGACACATCATCATACATTACACAGCTATCAAGTGCTTCACTGCACTGCCTAGCATTCTTTTTCAATATCTGCTGTCAAAGGAGCAGACTCACACAATGTCTTATGCATGAAAGTGTTATTTTAGTTTATTTTTTAAGATCTTTTCTTGCATGACTCATAAAACATACACAAAAATAAAAATATAAAATTGATTAAAGAAACACATCATTAGGTTTAAAAGTAATGTAAATACAATGTGTTTCTAACCACAGTGGTAATTTTATGTTTTATTTTTACACAACCTCCACTGACAATTCTTCTCAACTACAGGCATAAAAAGCCCATCTTGCAGATGAATCTTAAAAAGTGGTCCTACTGTACATCACTTGCCTGCACTGACCTATCATGCTACACATACACTGCAAATTGAAGAGAACTGTCCCATATCATGTTACAGGTGCTGTACATGAGAAAACAGCAGGTCTATACACTTACACTTAGGCCTTCCAAAGACAAACAATATAATTTTCTGTCAAAACATAATATTTTGTGTGTTTTATTTATTTCTGCCAGTATAATTTCTCTGTAATGTTTATTAAGGTGAAATTATTAAAAAAAAAAAAATCTGAACAATGTCTCAGGGTAGACAAAATTGTTCGGGCTGTTTCAATTCCACAGGCTGTAATGTAGTTTGCTCACCCTTTTACAGGAGAAACCTGCTGCCTCCAGGGTTGACTGTGACCTTCTATACAGTGCCACAACTCAGAAGACAATATACAGAAGACTACTCGGCAAAATTAATGTGCAAATACAAATAGTACTGTAAAGGTATGTCCATGTGCATACCATGAAGGCACATGGGAAAGTGAAGGTATAGCATCACACATTCTTAACTCGAGGGGTGAGTGGTCAGTTTCACACCCCATATGCTTCACCTCCAAGCTAAGCACCTGTGGTACCCATTGAATAGGATGCTAGGTGGGCTCCCAGTCCAGTCTAGAGTTTTGGAGAAGAGAAAAATTTCTTGTCTGTGCTGGGAGTCAAGCTCTGAATCATTGAGCCCATCACTACCAGCAATATTAACTTGGATCCCAATATACCACACACATACACATACACACACACACAAGAACACAGTAAAACCCTGAATGCATGTTCCTGATTTTGTGTTTTCCTGGGTTTTATACACTTTTCCACAGGACTGACCCAATGTCCATAAGCACAATATTTCCTGGATTTCAGACCATGTTTAGGTGGTCCCTGTAGAGATGTAAAAGTGGGGTTTTACTGTGTTGTGCTCAGAACAGACTCTCAGAGAGAGATGGGGAGGAAACTGTGGGACGTTAGACTTTCTGTTAGTAACAACCCTCAAACTCAACAATGAAATATGTATTTCCAATAAATATAGTAATGGAATTTATGTACGAAAAAGCAGTTGGCCAACTCATTTCTCAACCCAAGTTATGGTACTAAATATAATCTTACTGTCTTCAATCCTCCGAAACAGCTAAAATTCAAAGTCTGATCCTTGCCGACAGATCAGATTACAACAAGGCAGTACTCACCGAGCAGAAGTCCGAAGATCAATATCCTCAATGTGATTCAGACAGCTCTATCTCAACCAATGGCAGCAAACGATTCCTCCGACCAACCTGATTTAGTCATCTTTACATAAGATGCTTCCAAGGATGTTTCACATGGGTCCCACACCCTAAGGCTCGATTCCCATTGGTCAAGAATAACATACTTCTCTAAAGAAGTTTTTTACCAAAGAGTGATATCAGCATCATTGTTCGTATTTCTCATCTGGTGACCTAACTGCTCAACATCCGGCCTGTTTCCCATGTCCCCAGACTTACAACTTAATCCTTAACCAAAGGAGAGGAAACAAGGGGTGTTTTGGGTGCACAGCACAACTGTATCTGATAACTGCCTCATATGCTAAAAAACATGCTGACAATCTAACATGTTCAGCCCAGTAAACAGTGCTGCATCATACCTCGACATCATTTAGGAGTTGTGAGATGTGCCTGTTCTTCTGCCGAATCATGTCAGCCATCTTGTGCTGTTTTTCTGCGCTAAATTCAGGGGAATCTGTCTGCTGTGTTGTACTGTGCTGTTCACTACCTTCAATCTGCAGTGCCATCAATTCCCTCTGTAGTTCTGCCTTTTCTCTTTGAAGTTCAGCCACTTGTCCGGCAAACTAGAGTCAGAATACTCAAAAATTTCAAAAATAATATGGCTCGTAAGCCACACTACCATGACAACTGCATAAATGGGCAGGACAATCCATGAGCTATGGTAACTTTTTTTTTTGCTGAACTGTGGCAACATTGTAAATGACACATCATACACTTGAACACGCGTCATATGTACTTCTAAATGTTACCATCAGATGGGGGTAAAGGTACAGGAGCGAACAGTATTTTTTATGCCAACTTTATTGCTCTTGCAATCTTGTTCTGAAATGGAAATCTCAAAAGTAGAAGAGTGTATGTACTTGAAAACAGCAGTTTTCTGCCGAAGAAAGACATGGGAGTGCCATGCACAGCTACATGAAGCACTTGAAAATGCTGAATGGTTGCAAGGTAGGCACAAGCATTCAGACGTGGAAGAGCATCACCTGCTGACATGTATCGCACAGGACCTATGTCCCTTCATATACATATGCCAGTGGCCATAACTGAACAGTGCATGGATGAAGATGGATGCTAGACAGTGAAGGAATTAACTGAACACACAGGGAATTCTGGGTATACAGTTCTCCAAATTTTATGACAGGACTTAAAGATGTGCAAGACTGCTGCCAAATGGGTGCCACATAATTTAAATGAGGTTCAACAGTGTTTACACTATGAGACAAGTCCCATCAATCTGGAATGCTTTCATCATGAAGGGGACATGTTAAATGAGATAACTGCGATCAATGAAAGTGGTCAGGGGTCTATGTGACAGCCCTCTGAATGGCATCATACACATTCAACACAAAAATGTAAAGTTTAGTAAAATCTGTCTCACAAGAAGCTGATTATCATTTTGCCATATTCCAGGTGTTCTTCTGTGTCATCCCATTTAATAGTGTCAAAAGTGTGAACGCCCAGCATTACAAGTCATTTGTATAGTACCATCTATATTGTGCAATTAGAGAAAAATACCTGGAATTAGTTAAAATTGCTGTCGTCATACCTGATGAAACCATGATCCAAAAGATGTGTGGTTTGCTTCCCTCCTACCAGTGGCTCCTGGACATTATACCCCCATTTAATGGTAACATTTACAAATACATGTCATGTACTTTGAAACATGTATACACCATTTCCCATGCTGTCACAGTTTGCCCCACTGCACCCCAAATCCCCCCCAAAAAGTTGCCATAAAGTAGGGAGCGACCCTCGTACAATAAGACTCATCTCCATACTGGACACGCTACAATGAAACATGATTTAATATTTCTGATGGAGCTAATTAAACTGAATGCAAAATAAAAAAAAATGCAAATGAAGGAAGTGAAAATCTCAGTAGCTAGTGAAATCAAATATACCAAGTTAAGGTTTAACACATTAAAAATGAAATAGTTCACATGTACCCTGTACAGAATGGGGTGGGGAGAAAAAAAAACATGGCTCCCAGGAACATAAACCCCAAGCTTCACTGTACACAGATCCTGGAATGTTCCAGAAAGGATATGTCTCTTAAAGCCTAATCTTCTTTACTGTCATGAACGTCATTAGGTCACATATCCAGTTATCATAAATGAAGCTCTGGCAATCATGTTTTAATGGCATAGACACCACATCTCACACTAAGGAAATACACCTCCAAGGTTTACAAACGTTTTCATCAGTTAGCAAGAAGCTGCAAAAATGTGTTTATTGTCTTCTCCATGTCCATGTGTGTTTAAAAATTGCACTTCATTTCAGAATACTTGAACTGATTTTCATAAAATTTATTGGAAAGTTTTAATATAATTGTAATCACACTGGAATTTTCATTCAAACCAGCAAATACAAATAATAATGAATATTTTATGTCAATATGTACATATTTTTCTGCATGACTCTCAATTAAATCTGATTATATACTTACCAGAACAACAGATTTCCAAGTAAAAGTCACATGATTTAAAAAATAATTAAATTAAAATAACTTCAAATTCACTTAAACTTGTAAATCAAAAACCATTACACTAGTTATACCACTTTTATTCACCCTGCCAGTTTTATCCTATTATTAAAAAGAGGGCATTTACAAATAAATACTACAGGCAACAAAAGAACAAATTAAGCAATGTTAAAATAAAGATAAAATTCCTAACCTGTTAAATTAAGATTGTGATAACCTTAGTGGATCTGCAGATATAAAAAACACCTCACCTTCTCAGCCTCCCTTTTCTCTACCAGGATATCCCTCTCATGGGCCTTAAGCTTGGTCAGCAATTCATCATTGTGCAGCTCACACTTCACTAACTCTCGTTTCAGGTCTTCTATTTCTGGGCCTGAAAAAATATGTACCTCAGTTGAAATGCATATCCCAATATGCTATGTCTAAATTTTCCAAACAAATTCTTCATAATCTTGCAACCACTATTGGTCTCACATACATTTATTTTGGATGCTGGGTGCTATGTTGCTGTGGTCAGTCTAGGTTTGAATCCAGACTGACGTACAGAAAAATGTGTCAGTCAGTGAAATAACTTTTTGATTCCTTGTTTCTAAATTTAATGAAGCCATCCGACAAGTAACAGTCTGAGCTATGGGGAATTCTTACAAGTAGGGATCTTAGTCAACAGACTGTGGTGTGTTATAGTGAAATGTTGAAGTTAATAACAGCACACTAGTTAGCTGTCAAAATTGTAAAGTTTTGAAATTAGAGTTGTGTTGTGAAATTCTGGGAAACCAATTAGATTCAAAACTTCAAATATTTGGATTTAGCATGTGGAAAATTTGTAAATTTCTACTTGGCCAATATGGACAGTTTCTGGTTTGGGGGAGATTTTGATACTCATGGAAACAGCAAGTGAGCAGAGTTGTGGAAAAAGTTATTTTATTTGGCATTGTTTTTGGAGTTGGATGTGCTTAAATGGACAGTCTCCTAATGAAATTTATTACAGCAAAATTAGAACTAGACATTACTTAATTAATTCCAAGAATTCTAAATTAATAATTGAAGTATAAGTGAAAGTGTGTAACTGGTTTATAACATTACAGGAATCATCTTTCAGTATAAATTAGTAGAATAGATATATATCTTGAAAGTGAATTTTATTTAAGGGCTGCTGAACATTCAATACTTTGCATCTGCTGCAGACAGTACTGTGTATACTCCCATGAGAAATGACCTCCTTCCTTACCAAGTCTAAGTTAATGTTTGATTCCTTCCCACACAATTACCTACTAAACACATTACATCATGCAATACTCTCTTGGAAGTAAAGTTATACTGCCTGGTGCCCACAACATGACAACATAAATTGACTTGATATCACATATCACAGTAACACATCCTATATATCCTCACATTCATGTACTGTAAAGCAGGTAATTCAGGAAGTTGTAAATCAATGTTGTCAAAAATCAATGCTGGGTTCAGGAAAAGGTGGTTTCTCTGACAGCAACAAGTGAACTAAGTGACACCAAGCTTGCAAAACTGAATCCAAGTGACATAAGAGCAGAGGATATCAAGGGCAGTGCCATAGGTGGGGCATTAGCAATGTGAGTTTTAAGATCTCACAGTGGAGAATACCAATGTTACAAGCATCTGGGATATAAAGCTATGCAGCACTAAAGTTGCAGATCAACATACAGCCTCAATCTAAATGATACAAAGTGCATGCAGCCTATGAGATGTTAGTACATGTCTACCTAATTATACAGCATCATTTTCCATATGTCTGTTATTTTTAACTGCATATTAATAAAAACCGGTTTCAAATAAATGTTACAGATTTCAACGACTTGCATTTTAAGTAGTATTTCTACTGCTTGTATGAACTGTGTCTGAAGCACCGACTTACTTTGATATCTCTTTCATGCAAAGCAGATGTTGCAGTAGATAAACAAAGACAAAAATGAAACCCATTTGACAATATACACAGGAGATTAACGTCTATTAAAAGTATGACATCTCTCTAACAGACTGAATGATAGCAGATTGGGCTGCTTAGGGGAAACTAACTTCTAGTAAAAGTATTACATTTGACAGTCTACATATCAGGGGCAGTCTCCTCAATGAATGTATGAGAATCATTCTTATAGAATAATGAAGTTATTTCTGTCCCTCTACTTTTCTGCCCAAGTTTCACCTTCAAAACTGCTTAACAGATTTCTGTAAAACTTGGTTTATGGAGAGTTAAATGCCAATGTATTCATAAGCAGACCTGTCCTTCTTTCATTTTAAATGTTCATTTCTGTGCATGTTCACATCCACTATATTTCACTTATTTGTGATGCTAAACCTTCAAATAAGAACACGTCCACATAGCATGCTTCAAATGCTTGAATATTCTGGCTTTCGATTTCTGGCACAGACCACAGATTTTTTTTTAAAAAGGTCCAGGCCCTCTGACCTTCTATTCATGGTATACTGGATGCTACTTTCCCTGGGGAAGAGTGAGCAATGTACAACATTGTCCACTCATCTCCATGCAGTGCTGTGGAAAACCTCCATTACTGTTCAAATTCCAATGTATTTGCAAGTGATCCTGCCCCTTTTTCATTTTAAATGTCCAATTCTGTGCGTGTTCATATCCACTGTATTTCACCTCTTCATAAAACTAAAACCTTAAAACAAAATGCACATTCTTTCGAGTGCATCTACCAACCGTGTTCCAAATTTTGAAACGATCCCCCTATTTTATGTAGCTTAGTATACCCCCTGGTTAAAATCTGATTATTTTCAGATTATATGGATTGCTGAAAGAATACACCACTCGTGTCAGCTTATGCAGTGTTTTCTTTGTGGAGTGTACATTCTTTGCAGGCTTTGTATAATGTGATGAAACTCACATGTCAGTAAACATATTTCATCTCTGCTTTCAATTGAGCATCATAGGTTGCATTACAAGCTGCAGTGTAATGACTGAACAGTCTATTGCTGGTGAGAAAGATGTGCAGACAAGACAGCAAAGTCACTAGATGAAAATAGCACTAAATAAAGTTTTATTAATTCAGATAAACCACAAAAATTCACTTCACAGCTCTTAAAAACTGTACTTGTTTTAACTTTCACAGTCAAGGAACATGTAGACAACGGCTGGAGTGAATATCTTGTTCCAATGTTTCTTAATTCTGAGCACGTATATGCAATTCTTGTGTTATAATTGTAACATTAAGACCATTTTGCATTCAGCTCATTTCTCTTGTCCAGACAAGAAACACTGAAGTGAAAAAATGCAGCTCAGACACAATGTGTCTGCATATGTGCAGTTTTGCTAGAATGATGTACTATAAGAATGGGCATTCTAAAATGTCAGACTGAAACGTGAATAAAATAAAATGGATTTTTGATAATTTCTATAAATTTACTTTGTGTATTTAGGCAATAAAGATCTTTACTGCATTTTTAAGATGTGCTCTAAACTGCCCAATTTGTTACTACACAATGCCAGTTACATCACAAATTTAACTCTTTTCACTCAAAAATATATTAACCTTTTTCACGAAACTTGTGCTAAAAATTAACAGCCCCCATACAATTGGACTCAGGATTGGGCATTTAACCCTTTAAACACCGAGTTAAATCCCAAATGTAAGTCCCAGCTCACCGAATTTTTCTGCGGGAGTATTTAAATTTTGCGCATGATATTCGCAAAACCTGAATATTTCGAGACCTAAGCGGGATAAATTTGTGAAAAAATAAAAGCATTTTGTGGGGAAGGAAACAGACATTGCTCAGAATGCCTTAAAAATGCTGTAATTTCCTTAATGCGTAATGGAGAAGATAAGTTTCTAAACGAACTTGTAAATATCCATGTTCTTTCACTTACATTGCGGTCAAAGGCTTCAACTGTTTGTATGGAGCACGGACGAATAGATGTATTACAAGTTGGTCTTTGTATGGTAATCTTCAAAACGATCAACACAAAGCGCCATGTCACACTTGACACATCTGAATATCACCGTTTGCTTCACGCCCCCCACTGAACACACGCGACATCACCGTTTCGTGTTACTGCGGCCAGGCCAGTGCTTATTGTGACGTGTATCCAGTCTTCTGGTGTTATTAGAAGCTGAGGCTGGTCTCCCTACAGACATAGATGGTCGTGGCTCACGCCCAGACCGTGCCAGCATCTCTCGGATAAGGGTGAGTTGAAAATCTCTGTGTGAGATTTTCTTCCCACCACATGAAGATAAGAGGATGTAACTGTTGACAATGGCCAGGTCTAACAGGTGGAAAAAGAGCTTTTTTGTCCATTTCCATGTTCGGCGGCTGGCCGTGTAGCTATTGGCCATCCTCTCTGCATTATCAACATGCCCCATGTGACGATTATAATCCGCCACAATTTCCGGCTTTATCGCGTTCCCATGTTCATCGCGATAATTGCCTTCTCTGAGTGGATCATGAATGTTTGTCAGGAGGCACACATCCCTCTTGTCCTTCCACACCACAGCTGTCAAGTCACCCCTGGTCCTTACTTGAATGTCACCATGTTTCAGTCTCAGTGTCTTGGGTTTGAGGTCCTTGGGCATGCCCTTTCTATGTAGTCTCAAAGTCCCACAACAAGAAATTTTTTTCTGGGTCAAGTCATCAAACAGGTCAGGGGAGGAAAAGAAGTTGTCCATATACAGTTTATGGCCTAATCCTTCTACACCCCTTGTCAGATTAGTCACTGTAGCATGGGTTGCTGTCGGGTGTTGTACCGCCCTTTGTCTGTCTTTACCGAGGTAAACATTCATGTCATATGTGTATCCAGTAGAGTTGCATAGTTTGAACATTTTGATGCCGAAACGTTTGCGTTTTTTCCGAGATGTACTGTTTGAATAATACCCTTCCTTTGAATTTCACAATGACTTCATCTACTGCCAAATGTTCGGAAGGGTTGTAAAATTTTGAAAAGTTTGTCCTTATAATTTCAAACAAGTCTCGTATTTTCCACAGT
>Ga0131853_10008765_pt1 | contig 18448 bp, 15 predicted proteins | sample TergutLab28metaG_FD_92764 | JGI IMG/M metagenome (GOLD analysis project Ga0131853, IMG submission 92764) | Labiotermes labralis P1 segment gut microbial communities from Petit-Saut dam, French Guiana - Lab288 P1 (version 2) (version 2) | ecosystem: Host-associated > Arthropoda: Insects >... | reverse complement strand
GGCGAGAGTTGGATGAGGCGAATTGCAAGCGACAGTCTCTTTCGTGCGTCTTGAGACGCTGCCAGTAGAAGAGGGCTTTGCCCGCACAGGCAATACCACCGGCTATGCCGGTGGATATTTATTCCATGAGCTTCAAGAGCTCCGACATTTTCCGAATGGTAATGGGGACAATTTCACCGTTTATCATGTTGATTTCGTTATTTTTCTTATCGACACCCTTGATCTTGGTGGTATTCACGACGAAAGACTGGTGGCAACGATAAAAGGCTGGATCGATTTTTGCCACATCACTGATAAATCCGCGAAACTCTACCAGTCTGTTTTCCATGTGCAAAATCAGCTTGTTGCGTACGGCGGGGTGAGTCTCGAAAAATAGGATTTCGTCATGGGGGATGTTCAAAACTTGGTCGCCGGTTTTGATGATGAAGGGTTTGCGCCGCAAGGTTTTGTCATGAAGGCGACGCTTATATGCCACCCGGAGACATTCTAGGACCCTTTCCTCCATTTCCTCTGGTTTGTCTTTGAGGATGTAGTCCATGGCTTCAATTTTGTGGGTGAAGACCAGGTAAGAGAGTTCGGCATGTGTGGTGATGAATACGATGGCCGCGGAGGTGTCCATGTCCCTGATGTTTGCGGCGAGGGCGATGCCATGGATTTCATGTTGCAAATCGACATCTAGGAAATAGAGCCCGCCTTTCACGAACTGCTTTTCTAAGTAGGCGAACATATCCGTTGGACTACCAGCGGATAAAACTAGCTCCATATCGCACTTTTCTGTGTCGATGTGTCTTTGGATGATGGCTTCCATGCGAGACCTCTGGATTGGATCATCTTCACAAATCAATATGTGTACCATTCGGATTCTCCAATCGTGAGTTTCTGGACAAATTTGTTGGTTGTGATGGCCGTGTCGAGGGTTATGTTGGGGTAAGCGTTCGCGATTTCTGATAAATTGCTTAGGCCTAGGCCACGACCTTTTCCCTTGGTGGAGAAACCTGTCTGTCTGAGTTCATGGAGCTTTGGCATGTCCGAGCGGCAAGTGTTTTGCGTGACAAAGGTGATGGAGGTTCCGACGCGATAACAGGCGACCTGAAGCTTGCCTTCACCTAGGGTTTCTAGTTCTTCAATGGCATTGTCGAGAATAATGCCGAGCATCCGCACAAGGGCTACGGAATCCATGGGGATATGGTCTATTTCATCAGTTGCCTCGAAGGTGGTGTCAATGCCCAGATTTTGTGCCAGCATGAGCTTTGCGGCTAAAATGCCTTTGATTTCTTTCATCTTGATTTTACTTAGGTTTTCCAAGGCAAAGTCGCTTTTTGTAATGGTTTCCGAGGCCACTTCGATTTTTCCAGTGTAATACCGCTCAAGTCCATCCAAATCTTTCTCTTTGATAAAGTCGTACAGAGAGTACAGAATGTTTTGATAATCGTGCTTGAATTTCCGCATGGCGGCTTGCTGTTGTTCGATTTGTTGTATGTAATATTGCAGGGCTTCTTGCTCGGCCTCTTTTTGTTGTAGAGCCATTTGTTCTCGCAAAAATCTTGCGTAGAGTGTTACGCTCACAAGCACGAAAATAACAATGCCGAATAGAGGAACCGTCCACAGAAATTCGAGTGTAGCTCCAAGATGGCGCCATAAATTAGAGGCAATTACATTGACAACCATACTGAATAATGAAATACCTGCCAAAATCGTCTGTGTTCTGTTGCTTTGATTGATTAGGTCACGTTGTTTTTTGGTCGCTTTTACGACCAGAAAAGTAGCGAGAACAGAAAGCGTATAGGTAAATAATATATAGGCTGCAAATTGCAAGAAAGGGTTGAGTGAAAGCCCTACCGGTAATGGAAAGTTCGGAATGGAGGGCAAAAAGGACGGAAAGAAGAAATTTACAACAACCATAACAAAGACATCATTGATCGTAATAATGAATGCGGAAATAAATGTCAACGTGAAGGTTTTTGCGATAGAATAACATTTGATTTTATAGAAGTAGATCATGCAAAACAATGGAATCGCGATGCTGCTAATGGTACCATCGATATTAAAAACAGTAATACTAATGAGTATTCCAATCGCCATGGATAGGCTCGTGGCAATGATATAGAGGCCTTCTTTTAAGTGGAGCACCTTATCCCGGATTACTATTTTTGCTACGACGAAATATTGTAGATATATGATCGTCCAGGTGAGAATATCGAACGCTGTGAAGGTCATAGCAAGCACTACTTTCTTGGGAGGTTATACTTGTACAGTTTAGGACTCGCCAATCGTGAGTTTCTGGACAAACTTGTTGGCAGTGATGGCCGTGTCGAGGGTTATGTTGGGGTAAGCGTTCGCGATTTCTGATAAATTGCTTAGGCCTAAACCACGGCCTTTTCCCTTGGTGGAGAAACCTGTCTGCCTGAGCTCATGGAGCTTTGGCATGTCCGAGCGGCAAGTGTTTTGCGTGACAAAGGTGATGGAGGCTCCCACGCGATAACAGGCGACCTGAAGCTTGCCTTCACCTAGGGTTTCTAGTTCTTCAATGGCATTGTCGAGAATGATGCCAAGCATCCGCACGAGGGCTACGGAATCCATGGGGATATGGTCTATTTCATCAGTTGCCTCGAAGGTGGTGTCAATGCCCAGATTTTGTGCCAGCATGAGCTTTGCGGCTAGAATGCCTTTGATTTCTGGAACCTGGATTTTGCTGAGGCCTTCTAGCACGAACTCATTTTTTGTGATGACTTCCGAGGCCACCGCGATTTTTGCTGTGTAATATTGGGTGAGTCCTTCCCAATTGTTTTCTTGGATGAAGCCGTATAGGGACGTTAGGATATTTTGATAATCGTGCTTGAATTTCCGCATGGCGGTTTGTTGCTGTTCGATTTGGTGTATGTAGTACTGTAGGCTTCTTTGCTCGCTCTCTTTTTGTAAGATGGTGAGCTTTTGCTTTAACATCTTTGCATAGAGAAAGAAGCCTAGCGTGGAAGCCAGAATGGAGCCAAGCAAGAATAAGGTGTTCCAAGAGAGATGGGCAAGGGTGTCTCCTGGTTCGTGCCAGGAAGCGCTCAAGATTTGTATCGAAATCAAAATGAATACAGAGATGCCCACCAAAATCGATTGCAGGCGGCCGTCTTGCGCGATCAAATCTCGCAGGTTTCTTGATAATCTCAGGAAGGCAAACGTAGAGAGGATGACGGTAAGGCCGATCAGGAGTACATATAGGACGAGTTGCCAGATGGAATAGTGGTCAAAAAAATTCGGAAAGAAGAAGCGGGTAACAAAGCCGATCAAATGTTCCACCGAGACGCCAATCATGCTGGCGAGGAACATGAGAATGAGAGACTTTTTGACAGAATAGGCTTTCATTCTATAAAAATATAGAAACAGAAGCGTGCGAAGAACGGCGCTTCCGAACATGTTGAGGGCAGGCAGTGTCATCGCGTTCTCCACGAGGTCGAGAGAGGTGCGGCGAAGGCCAATGTGAAAGGTGAGCGCAAGGGCAAAGCCAAGACAGGCCAAGGCAATATAAAGGCCTTCTTTTGCTGTGAACTTCCAATCTTGGGTCAGTATTTTGGCGATGATGAAAAAGGGTAGGGCTAGGAGGACGAAGGCGAGGGAATCGAAAAGCGTGAGATGGAGCAGAGGCATAGGGACGGTTCCTTTCCCATTTGGGATTTGCGGATAAATCCTGACATCAAATTGCACACAGCGCTTGCATCTTTGCACAAAGGGGTGGTTTCCTCTGGCATCTATTTGTATACTAAACAGGCCGTATTACTGATGTGGAATCAGTATACTTGAAAAAATATATGAACGCAACACGGAAAATACAAGGCCATTCATTTTTTTGTTGCAGACACACAAAAATGTGTCTACCTGGAGCGTGAAAATGCAATATGTCGACGGAAGTGGGAAGAGAGATAAGATTTATGGTTACAATAGACAAGATACCATGCGGCAGCGGGAATTGCTTTTTAATCCAAGGAAATGCCGGTGCTATTTTAGTAGATACCGCTCGGACGAGGTTTCGAGATCAGATTTTACAGGTTTGCAAGGATAAGAATGTGAAGCTAATCATTTTGACCCATGGTCATCTAGACCATACGCAAAACGCCGCGTATCTTTCTGAACAGCTAAACGCTCCGATTGCAATCCATAAAGACGATTTGGATTTATCAAAAGATAACACGCTAAGGCCCTTATTTGCGGACGGCATTTTGGGCAAGCTGCTGCTATATCAATCCAAGAGACTGCTCCAGAAGGAGAGGGTAGAACCTTTTTACCCCACGAGATTTCTTCAAGACGGAGATTCCCTCCAGGATTTGGGTATCAATGCCAAGGTCGTTGGATTGCCAGGACATACCAAGGGTTCTATTGGCGTATTGGTTGAGGACTCAGACTTTATTGTGGGAGACGCGCTCATGAATTTGTATCGCCCATCCAGGGCGGTATTGTATGAGGATAGGGAAGCAATGGAAGCAAGCGCTGCCAAAATAAGTTGCTCAAAGGTGAAAACTCTCCACTTCGGCCATGGAGAATCTGCTGCGAACGGACAATGGTGATTTTTGCGGGGCGGTTTCATTTGTAGGGGCGAACTGTGCTCGTCCCTACCGAAGGCCACCACACCCACCTGGCAGTTACCTATGCGGGCGGGCGCATGATGAATTCTTCGCCGATGATTCTTACGACATGTTCATAGGCGCGGCGGCCCCAGGCTCGGAGGTTTTCGTCGGTTACGGCTTCTGGCAGTTCGCCGCCGAAGATGGGCATTACACTGATGCCGTTGACGATGCCCAGGGTGTTGCCGGTGATGTCTCTCATGCACAGGGTTGGCAGGACCTGGCAGAGGCCTAGGCGGATGTTGCCGCCGGGCTCTCTGATCACTTGCAGACTGACCAACATGCCATATTGGGTTCTGGGGATGGGGGGATTCAATCGGGTCTGATCGGCCAGGAAATTGCCCAGCGAATACACGATGAGGCTCCGGGTGCCATCTTCCCGGTAGTGCCACTCGATGGGTTGTATGACGTGGGCGTGATTGCCCATAATCACATCTGCCCCGGCCTCGCTGAGGCCTCTCGCGATTTGCCTCTGCATCTCAGTGGGGGCGTCCACGTATTCTGCGCCCCAGTGGAGAGAGAGGATGACTAGTTCCGCTCCCGCCGCGCGTATGTTCGCGATGTCCTCCGCCATACTGGGGAGGTCGTCTAACACGTGGGAGCGGAAGCGGCGTACGGCAAAGGGGCGCATCTCCACGGGCACTAGGGACTCTAAGCCGTTGACGGAGTCGGTATAGGCGATGATGCCTACCTGGATGCCGCCGACATCGAGGATCGTTGGGGTGTTGAAGGCCTCCTCATCGATGTACATCCCTGTGGCGGCAATCCCTGCCCGTTCGAAATTGCGCACCGTGGCGACGAGGCCGTCAAAGCCCCTGTCAAAGGAGTGGTTGTTGGCGCTGAAGAGGTGATTAAAGCCCGCGTATTGCAGGGCCTCTAGTATCTCAAAGGGGGCGTTGAAGCGGGGGAAGGTTGTAATGTCTCGATTCCCACCCAGCACATCTACTGGGGTCTCCATGTTGCAGATTACCAGGTCTCCGTCGAGAAAGGGTTCTATATCTCGCAGGAAGGGCCTGAAATCATAGCGATTTTCGCCGATTCTGGCGGCGTCTATGGGTCCTCGGTGTAAGAGGATGTCTCCCGCGAATTGGATTCTGATTTCAATGGGCTCGGGTTTCGATTCCACATCCGCTTTGGGGAAGGGGTCTGTGGGTCTGGGGACAGCTTGATCGGGTTTTGCCGCTTCTGGAGAAGCCTCTTGTGTGTCTGCTGGAGTGCTGGCACAACCGTGGAGTAAGAGCAGAAGCAAGCATGCGATAAGCAGTCGTTTCAAAGTTGTGACCTCCTCTGTTTTTATCTGTAGCATAGCCGGGTTTGGACTATTATATCATCATAGCATGGGTTTGGGGGACACTTTTTTCAAAAAAGTGTCCCCCAAGCCACCTTCAAAAAAACTTGATTAGGGGCGTCCTGAGGCGCCTAGTGGTGGGATTTCAATGACGTTGATGGAATCGCCGCGGTCGGTTCTCGCGGTGCGGGCTACTAAGTCAACGGGTAGAAGACCGCCCTCGCCTTCGAATACCCGTACGCCGCGTATGAGTTGGGGGATGTATCCGGGATGGGTAACCAAGATTTCGTATAAACTGTAGGCGAGATGGGATGTGTAAGGGCTTAGAGATAAGCTTCTGCTGGGTGCAAACAATGTAACGACTGTCGTCAACCCGTTGATATCCGTATCGAGTGTAAACACGATGTGTCCTAAGGCATCGCTGACTTTTACAGTTGCATCGAAAACGGGTATCGCGCCATCGCCTGTAGAAACTTTTATTTGAAGTGTGCCGGTAGGCATGATTGACTATCTCCCTTCTTGATCAGATTTCCTCCTATACTATGGCAAAGAGGGGACGGTGGTGCGGGTAATTGGTCAAGGACAAACTACAAACAGGGTTAGAAAAATGAAATTTTCATCTTTCTAGCCCTGTATCATATAGAGTCTTGGTTATTGCGGTGTGAGGCGGTTTTGCGCCCTGGCGGGCCGAGGGCTTATTATGCGCGTAAAATGAAATATACAGATACTCCCACCCCGAACATTCCTATGAGGAAAAAGGCGGCAAAAATGAAATTTAAGAGAGGGGAGTGAATGAGTTTTCTCTGCGCTCCGCTTTCCGAATCGCACTCTTCCTCTACCATTGTAAACAATGGTGAGACACTGGGCGATTTCGTCGGATTTTCCATATCTTTTATGATCTCTCTGAGTCGTCTTCTCACAACTGCAGCCTGCTGATCCAGCATATAAAAAACATAAGAAAATAACATGAGCAGTGCTCCTGCAACTGCCCCAAAAAGACCATGCAAAAGCTCCTTGTTTTGGGCGCTCGATAGAATTGTGAATAGTCCGCCCGTTAGGAAGATTGAAAACAGGATAAAGAAATTTAAGTACCGCAGTCGTAAGTCGAGATTTGTTCTATAATATGACCAAGCAATTTCAAATCTGGTTCCTTCGCTGATGTTGTTTCCCAATTCTTGTGAGTTCATAGATGATTCTCCATTTTTTGTTTGGATAAATTTGATGCGAGTTATTTCGCGCTCTCTTCTGGCTTATAGTGTTGCGCGTCTGCGAAGGTAACGAGGTAGGGACAATACTTTTCAATTAAATAAATTTTATAAAACCGTACGCCAGCCGAGTAGATACACTTGCTCCACAATGCTAGACAAAAAATTGGCCATAGGAATAATCCTGCCTCCGGAGGAATCGGAAGTGCGCCAAGAATGGGTGGAAAAACCAACATGGAAAGCACAGCCCAAAATCTCGAACGAGACATATATTCTTTGCTGTATCTTCTTGTATACTTGGCAGTGTCTGCAATGTGGAAAGCGCTTTTTTGTATGGACAGTCTGATCAATATCGGTATTAGAACCAGGCTTAGAAGAAACATAACGGAAATGATATTTGCTCTGTTCAGCGAAGGTGAGATCGGGTATAGTAACGGCACATCCGCTACGTTTAAAATTGCGATAGCCATGACCAGAATGCTCACCGCAAGAATATATAGCCACATCCCTGAGCGTAGAAGTCTTGTTTTGATTGGATCGTAAAAAAAGTTATTAGCATCGCTTAACCTACTTGTCAATAACCTGCCTGTCAAAATAAAGGTTTCGATGTTTTTGATGTCCATAACAATACTCCCACCAACCATGGATTACTCAATTAAAATCCCATGACTATCCGTCATAATCAAGGGGTAAAGTGCTTCCGGACAGCGATTGCTTATTATCTGAGCTTACTGGCCTGTGAAGAAAGATGTTCAATGAATTTTTCGATATGAAGCTCCTGATTCCCAATATCTCCAAAAACCATCTTTTTGTATGTTTTAATCCACACATCGTTTCCTTCGTGGAATTCGATCTGAATCACTAACTGACTTGGGAATCGGGATTTTTTTACAACTATTGATTTTATATCTAATGGTACACGAGTTGTCCATTCGCCTTTTGAAAGATTCCAATTATTTACAACCGTTATCAGCATTGTACTGTGAGTCAATCCAAAATAGGCGTAACAAACGTGGTTTTGCTGGCCGATTTTTAGAATAGCTCCATAAAAAGGGAATTTTAAGGATTCGCCAGGTTCAAGGAGTTCCGTCAATAAGCTTGTCATAAATTCCTGACGCGGAACAAGTTTCATAATGCTCAACTCCTCCCTTACTCCACACACCCACCGAAATTGCGGATCATATACAAGAAAATTGTACCACGACCAAGGCGGAAAGTCTACGCCGCCCTTGGTCATTGCCTGGAGAGGGGAAGGGGAAGAAAATTTTCCAAACAAGACACATTGTTGTCGTGTTTTTGTGCTAAAATAGAGTGAAAGCTCTTCTAGTATACCCTGGGGGGATTGTGTGTGAAACTGGACCGTTTACTTGGCATATTGACTGTTCTGCTCCAGCAGGACCGGACTACGGCACCCATGCTCGCGGAGAAGTTTGAGGTGAACCGGCGGACCATTGGGCGAGATATTGATGCCCTTTGTCAGGCTGGGATTCCCATTGTCACACAGCAGGGAATGGGTGGCGGCATCTCCATTGCGGAAGGGTTTAAGTTGGATAAAAGCGTTCTCACGACGGATGAACTCACGGATATTATTGCGGCGCTCAAGGGCATCAAGAGCGTGTCGGAAGAGTCGCAGATCGAGCGGACCTTGGATAAATTTCAAGGAGGGGCTGTCTTGTCTTTGTCGGAGCCTGTGGTGATTGATCTCGCTTCTCATTACAAAGGGCAACTCACGGGGAAAATTGAACTTTTAAAGCGCGCCGTAGTGGAGAGGCGCTTGGTCGAGTTTGATTATTTTTACGAAAAGGGTGAATCTCATCGGCAGATAGAGCCGTATTTTGTGATGTTTCATTGGGCGGCCTGGTATGTGTTCGGCTTTTGCCTAGAGCGGCAGGATTGGCGCATGTTTAAGCTGACACGCCTCTGGAACCTAGAGCTTCGGGACGAGCATTACCATCCCCGGGAGATTCCAGCGGAACGGCGGGATTTTAACGCGCGGTTTACGGAGGAAATCCGATTGGTGGCTCTTTTTGATCCGTCGGAAAAATACAAATTGATCGATGCCTATGGACTTGACTGTTTTAGCGAGACGGAGGCGGGTTTGCTGTTTGAGTTCGGCGCTACCAATGCGGACTACTTCATCAGTTGGCTGCTGGGCTTTGGCGGTAAAGTGAAGGTTTTGGAGCCCCCTTCTATCGCGGAAAAGGTGGAGGCCGCCGGGCGGGAGATTCTGGCGCGATATCAAAAGTAGGTCTTTTGTTTTGTGTATGAGGAGTTCCCAGGTGAGCAGACTCCTGATGTGAGCTGGCCGAGAACAAGAAAGGCGTTGTGTGATGGCAGGAGAGAATACAAACCCAAAACGCATCGTCCATGTAGACATGGACGCCTTTTACGCTGCTGTGGAGGTTCGGGACAATCCGGATTTGGCCGGGAAGCCGCTTATCATCGGCGCGCTTCCCCATGAGCGGGGCGTGGTTTGCACCTGCAGTTACGAGGCGAGAAAATTTGGTGTCCGCTCGGCTATGAGCATTAAGGAGGCCCATCGTCGCTGTCCCCATGGGATTTATATGCACCCGAATATGGAGAAGTACAAGGCGGCTTCTGACCGAGTCCGCGCCATTTGGGCGGACTTTACGGATATTTGTGAATATATCTCCTTAGATGAGGGCTTCCTTGACATTACGGCCTCGGCGCACTTGTTCGGCGGGGCGAAGGCTGTGGGTCTTGCGATTAAGCGGCGGACGCGGGAGGAGACGGGGCTCACCTGTTCAGTGGGGGTGGGCTATACGATGATGTCGGCGAAACTCGCCAGCGAAGAACAGAAGCCGGACGGTTTTTTTGAAATACTCAGTCCTCTGGATTTGCGAAATCTCATCATAGATCGGAGCGTCCGGACGATCTATGGGGTCGGTCCGAAGACCGCTGAGAAATTACAGCGCATTGGGATTAGCACCGTGCGCCATATCTATGAGAATCCCCAGGGGGTGGTGGCGCTCTTGGGCAGTAGCCATGGCGGGCAGATTGTGGAACTGGCCGAAGGGGTGGACCGCCGACGGGTGACACCCTATTCCGAGGCGAAATCCATCGGGATGGAGCAGACCTTTCAGGAGGACACGCTGGATTTCCAGTATCTGAAAGACGTGCTGCTCCTCACGGCGCAAAGATTGAGCGAGGACATCCAGCTCAAAGGGGTGTATGCCCACACCATCACCCTGAAAGTGACCTATGCCGATATGAAGTCCATCACCCGCTCAAAAAGCGGTGACGCGACAGATCGGGCGGCGGATATCTATGAGATCGCGGCGGCCATGCTGGATAAAATTGAGAAGCGTCCCATACGGCTCATCGGTATCGCCCTAGGGGGTTTGACGACCCATCTGCAGTTGTCTTTTTTTGATGGGTTTGTGGGAGTGACCTAGGATTATGAGGCCCGGGGGCCTCTTGTAAGGATGGGGGAGATGTGATAAAATCCTGGGCAAGGAGATTTCTGGAATATACAGGCCTTTGAGGGGAGTGAGCTACAGTCTTATGGAGGAGAAGACATGCCTCTATCGTCGCTGGGGGGATTTGCTGTTTGCCCTGCTGGCCCTGGTGATTATCCTGACGGTGCTGTTTTGGGGCAGCTCTGTAGGGCTTTCGAATAACGGAGATTTTGGCCGGGTCATGAACGCATCTTCCCTGATGCGCACAGAGACCCGTGCCTCTTTTGTCTTTGTGGACGAGTTTGAGATTCAGGTAGTAGAGAGCTCGCTCTTCTCTAATGTAGCCCGAGTTTTATTTTCTACAGAAGGGCTCAGGGACTATCCTTCGATCCATGTCCTCCTAGTCCGCTTGTCTGTGGCGGCCAATCTGGCGCTCAATCACCTCACCGGCGTATCGCTTAGCTTGTATCGGCTCGGGGTGTTGGGTGCCATGACGGCGCTTTTGTATGTGGGTCTCATTTTTGCCCTTTTCCGGCAGTTGAAGTGGAAGAATATTTGGGCTGAAATCGCAGTAAAAGCTGCGCTCCTTGTGATGCTGTGTGATATTGGTTATATTGCGTATTTCAACTCCTTCTATAGCGAGAGTGTACAGATTCTTGGATTTCTCATGATTCTGATCTTTGGGATTCGGCTTCTAAAAGGGCAGGGCAGCCTTGGGGATTTTATCGGGCTTACCCTGGCGGCGGTGCTCTTTGGGTGGAGCAAACTCATCAATCTCCCCATGGGGATTCTGCTGATTTTGGCTTTCGGGGCGATTTTTCTTCTGCGGCACTATGGGGCGCGTTTTGCCGTTTTGAAGACCTGCGGCGTGGGATTTCTTGGGATTCTGGTGCTCCTTGGGGTGTATTTTTCCATCCCGAAGTGGATGGACTTTGACACGAACTACAATTCTGTGTTTTACAGCATCGTCAAAGATGTGGAAGAAGAAGAGGCGATTCGCCGTTTGGAGGCTTTGGGGCTCTCCGGCGAAATGGCTGTGTTTTCCTCGACGAATATCTATGTGCGAGGTGTGCGAGCCAGTTTTCGGGAGGCGGGGTTTGAAGAGGAGTTTCGAGAGATCATTTCGAAATTTGGTCTCTTGCGCTTTTACTTGGGGCACCCTGGACTCCTCTGGGAAAACATCGAAATGAGTCTTGCCCACAGCGGGCAGATTCGGCCTTGGTATATGTCGAACTATCCTGCGGAATATGGGCGATTTGTGTTGTCGAACCAGTTTGCCACATGGACCAATCTGCGGAGCGCTCTGGCCTTTGACACGGCATATGGCAATTTGATGCTCTGGGCAGGGCTCTTTGCTCTCTTTGGGACAGCGCCGCTCACGAACCTGGAGGGGCGAAAGAGACTCTGGGCAAAGCTTCTTGCCTTGGGGGCCTTTTTTGGGGCCGGGGTATATGCGCTGGTCATACAAATGATCGCAAACGGCGAAGGGGACCTCGCAAAGCATCTGTTTGTCTATGTCCAGTTTGTGGACCTCATCGTTGGGCTTCTAGTGGCGGGGCTCTTGTACAGCGTGGCGTGTTTGGTAGAGACAAAGCGGATAGAGCCTATGCTCCGAGCGTTTCCCCTTGCCCTTGCGCTCTTGGTGCTACTTACGCCGCTTCTGAACTCCGCTGTCCGCACGCCGCGGCATGTTGTGCCATTGGAAGACGCGCAGGTGGGGGACCTTGTCCAACTGGGCAGCTATGGGGGTCAGGAGCTCCGATGGCTGGTGGTCGCTGTGGGGGAGGAGAGCAAGACCCTCTTTGCCATGGACAATGTCAGCTATTTGGCTTTTGACAGCGGCAATCGAAATGACTGGACGCATTCTGAGCTCAGAGTGTGGCTGAATACGGTGTTTTTGTATGAAGCCTTTGCAGATACGAGTGATATTATGCCGTTTCACCGCCCGATTTTCCTCTCCGCTGTCAACGATTACCGCAGGGAGGCGGGGGACCGGGAGCTCTATACTTTCCACATCCCGCGCTATGCGGCTCGGGGTTTAGAGAGGGCTTATCGGGAGTATGTGATAGATCGGGTACAGTTGCCGGACATTGCCATGGCCGCCCATCTTTTGGTGTGGGGTGGGAATATCGGCGGGGGCTTTTGGTTGGAGACACCTTTTTACGCCAATGGGGAAATGATGCGCTATGTCTCGCGAGATCGGTATATTCTCATGCGAGACGCTCTTGAATTGGCCGGGGTGCGGCCGGTGATTGAGGTTTCGCGGGGGCGATAATGGAAGGGAGGCCGAGAGGGATGGGAGAGGACCACAGCTTACATGATATCCTCCAGCGACAGAGGGCTGTTTTGACAGAGCTAGAACAGGAGGCGCGCCGCATTGAGGAGAGCGACCTGGTCCAGGAAAACCGCAGCCTTCAAGAAGAGCTAGAGCGGCTCCGGGTGGCATATGAGGCACTCTCGGTCCAGGTGGAGGCGCTCTCTGGTCAGAATGAGAACTTGAAGGGCGCTCTGTATGAGCAGATGTACAATGAAAAGCGGCGCATCGCGTCGAGCTTCGAGAGCACGGTAGACCTCTACTATCGCAAACATGTGCAGGCGGCGGAAAATGATCTCACGGCGCTGGAGAAGAAGATCCGGTCCAGAATTGATGGAGTGACGGCAGATTTGCGGCAGAGCCAGGTGGAGATCAGCGATGGGATTTATGAGAAATTTTTAGCCCTCTCCCAAGAGGCCAGCGTTAAAATCACGGAGGCGCAAGAACGGCAGGCTCAGACCAGGGGCGCTTTTTCAGAGAATGAGCGGGCCGAATTTGAAGCGTTAAAAGAAGAGCAGATCACAGATGAGCAGGTGCTCACGGTAGCGAAAAAGAACAGCCTGGAGCGGCTTGTGGGACTTAACCTGCTGAACATTGTGGGGATGCTCTTGGTGCTCTTCGGGGTCATTGCGATCGGGCGATATACTTATGTGCACATGTCTGACGCGCTGCGGAGTCTGATGATCTTTGCCCTGGGCGTGCTTCTGGCGGGGGCGGGGGAGTTTTTGAACCGCAAGCAGCCCAATATCGTCTCTATCGGCATGACCGCCGGTGGCGTGGGTGTGCTCTATATTGCCTTGGGTGTCAGCCATTTTGGCCTTGGGGTTTTGGGGATGTATCCGGCCCTTGGGGTCTGTATGTTGATTACGGCGCTGGCTTTCTTCCTCTCGTTGCGCTACAAATCACAGACCATCCTTGCCTTTGCCCTGGTGGGGGGATACCTGCCTATGTTCTCCATCGGCCTGAATCTGGGGATGATTTATGGCGCGATGGTCTATTTTGTTGTCCTCAATTTGCTGGCCCTTGTTATTTCCTTCCGGGAGAAGTGGTCTGTTTCGGCCTTTGTGGGTTTGGGGCTCAATATCGCGGGCTCGGTCTATATGATGGGAGAGGTCATCTGGCTCACGAGAGCGGGAGATATTGCGGTTTTGCTGCCTCGCGTGATTACGGTGGTGTATGTCTTCTTTGCGTTTTTGAACTACACACTGATTCCCCTGGTGAGTACTTATCGGAGCAAGTCCAAGTTTCGACGGCGGGACATTGTGCTCCTCTCTATCAATACGGGTGTGAGCAGTCTGATTTTGTATCTGCTGTTTTATGCCTTCCGGTGGGACGATTTTACGGGGGTCCTCTCTCTGGTCCTGGCTGGGATTTATCTCGGTCTCGGCTATGGAATCGGGCGGAGATTTCAGGGTGAAAAGACAGTGCAGGCTCTGTTTTATATCACTGGTCTCGTGTTTGCGGTGCTCTTTGTGCCCTTCCAATTTGACCGGATGTGGATTACTTTGGGCTGGCTCCTGCAAGGGGTTGGGCTCGCGGTCTATGGGATACTCAAGGATAGGCGGGGTTTTCAGCTCTCAGGCTTTATCATAGGCGGGCTCTGTCTGTGGAGCTTTTTGATCTGGGATATTCTTTCTCGCAGTGACCATCTCTTTGCCTGGAGGTATCTGGCCATCACTGTGGGGAGCCTTGTGATTCTGGGTGCCTTTATGCATAAAAAGACCCTTTCGACGAGGTTTCAAAAGGGTTATAAATACGCGGCTATTGTGAATTTGTGGGTTTACAGCCAATATGTCATCACAGAAGAGTTGCAAGAGGCACTGGGTGGAGTAAGTGGGCCTTTTGATATGGTCTATCTGACGGGGGCTCTGGCCCTGGCGGCTACGTTTTTCGTGGCATATGGAATACTGCGCATCAAGCTGCTCTCGGATGTGGGGACAAAGGTCATTGCCTGCGGCTTGTATGGCCTCGGGGCCTGTTTGGCCTTTGTGCTTCATACGCAGAGAAGTCTTGTTTTGATACCGGACCCTTCTCTGGCGGTGATGCTTGTTGAGGGGCTCATTTTGCTGGTGGTGGGAGCTTTCTCGGTTTTTGCGGTGTATGATTTGATGAGAGTACTTGTCATGGAGCGGAAGGTGGGGGTGCAATGGTATCCCTTGGTTCCCTCGGCTTATTTTGTCGTGTTCTTGACCCACATCCTCATCAGTCAGTATGACCTTTCCTTCCGGAGTCCGTGGATCAGTGTGATCTATGTGCTCACGGCTTTTGGATGGATTGTTGTGGGGTTTGTAAAGCGCTATGCCTATGTGCGGCACTTTGGATTGGGACTCTCCCTTCTCTCGGTTGCGAAGTTATTCATCTTAGACCTGCCGGGCCTGACCCTGGGGTTTCGGATACTCTCCTATTTTGCCCTGGGACTCACCCTTGTGAGCATCTCCTTTGTGTATCAGTATTTCAGCAAACGTTTGGAGTTGAGGATGAAGGATTTGGAGACGGTGGGGGAGAGGGAGACGGATTCGTAAGGTATAGGGGCAGCCCCTATCTATATCAGGACCAGGACAATGACCAAGAGCATGATGGCGATCAATGCCCAGTAGCTTCGGGTGAAGGTCTTGGACTCTTTTGCACAGGGTTCTTGGGGCCTTTGGTTTTCGGCCCAGAACTGTTTGGCGCAGATTAGGAGGGCGGGGATTGCGAGGAGGGCGGCAAAGGCCAGTATCCCTACAAAGCCGGGGAGGGCGGCCTCGAAATCGGCTTGGCTGTCAACGCGAAAGGCTGGGTGGAGTTGCCAGAGGGCATTATAGAGGGCGTGAGAGAGGGCGGGGGCCCAGATAGAGCGGGTATAGTAGAGCAGATAGGCCCATAAGATGCCGAGGAGGGTGGAGGCAGTGATTCCGACGAGGCCGGTATGAGTGAGGCCGAAGAAGAGACCGGTGACCAGGGCGGTCTTTTGAATGGAGACCCCTTGGCTTTGATATTCACTGTAAAGGACACCACGGATCAAGAGTTCTCTGCAAATGACCGCAATCAAAGCGGTCACCACCAGATGGACCCAGATGGGACCCATGGAGGGCATCTGCGGGGGCTCGAGTCGCAAGACTAGGGGGAGGCCGAACTCCAAAAGGAACTCAATGACGCGGACAGAAGTGGTGATGACGGCGATATACAGCACATTTGTCAGACTGAGGGGGGCCATGGACAATGCCGTCCTTGGCCGCTTTCTGGTGAGCAGGAAATAGAGTAGCACTGGAGGCAGAAATCTGAGGATGAGCATGGTGGCCGAATAGACAAATAAAGACATAGACCCGCTGTCGATGAGGGGGTAGAAGGCATAGGGGCTCAAGAGCCAATAGAGCAGGAAGAGAAGGGCGTAGATGTTTGCTCTTGCCGAGGGCCCTTGTACGCCGCTGAGGTCGCCCTTTGGGGCGTGTTTTGCTGTCATACTCTCCCTCCGCTTCATTCTTTGCTACGGTAAGTATACCAAAGGTTTCCTAGGGAATCAACAAGGCCACCCCGGTTTTTGGGGTGGCCTGTTGTGTATTTGTATTTGAACTAAGCCGCGGCGGCCGTGTGTAGCCCCGCATAGTCCATAAAGCGATGGAGGATCACTGCTACCTGTGCGCGGGTGGAGTTGTATCCGGGACGCAGGGCTGTGCCGTCTTGGATGCTAATCCCTGTGATAATTCCAGCCTCTATTGCCCAGGCTATGGCCTCTTTGGCCCATGGGGCCACGTAGTTTCCGTCTATAAAGTCGGCCAGGCGCGCTGTGTCTCCGGCGGCATATCGCCCGATGTGGCTAGAAAAGCGGGATAGGAAGGTGGCGGCCTGCTCTCTGGAGACGGGGGCGGTGGGCTGGAAGCGATTGCCGGGGAAACCTGCCACAATGCCCTGCTCCGCGGCCCAGGCCACATAGGAACTATACCAGGTGTCATTGGTGGTATCGGCGAAGGTGGCGTTCTGACCGGGTATGTAGCCGCCTGTTAGCCGATAGAGTCTGCCTAGAACTGTCACGAACATGGCCCGGTCCATGGTCTGGTTTGGGGCGAAAGCACCGCCACCGACTCCGCCGAAGAGGTCTTGGTCCGCCACCCGAAGGATGCTGTTGACGGCCCAGTGGCCGGAGATGTCGTGGAACCAGACGGTACCTGGCAGGGCCACGAGGAAACGGTTGATGTCTAAAACTCCGTAGCCGTACATTGTTTCGGTGCCCGGCCCCTGATGCACGGCGGATTGCCGCAGAACCTCCATAAACTCGCTGGTGGTCATGTATGGATTCACCACCCGGGCGGCGGCGGCCAGGGCGGCCACGTAGGGAGCGGAAAAGCTGGTCCCCCGGACACCGGGGTCAAAGTAATAGCCGCTGGGATGCTGGTGGCTGATGGTCACAAGGTTGACCCCGGGGGCTGTTATGGTGAGGGTGTTGTTCCGCTGGGAGAAGTAGGCCGCGTTTCCGTATTCGTTGAGGGCAGCCACGTTCACCACGTTGGGGAAGGAGGCCGGATAGACCGTGAGGGTCCCGCGCCCTTCGATGTGGCCATAATTGCCTGCCGCAGCCACCAGAATCACGCCTTGGGAATCGGCGTGATTGATAGCATCGCGCAGAGCTTGATTGGGGGTTTCGCTTGCGAGGCCAAAGCTCATGTTGATGACATCCACGTTAAAATCATCTACGGCGCTGCGGATCGCGAGGATGATGGGGGCCAGGTAGGCGCTGTCCCCTTCGAAGACCCGCAGGGGCACCAGAGAGACCTGGTCTAGGAGGCCCGCCATGCCAAGCCCGTTGTTGCGGGTGGCGATAATGAGTCCCGCGATTTGGGTTCCGTGGCCTATGGTGTCGTTCACGTTGGTGTCGTTGGTCACGAAATTAAAACCTTCGGCTATCCAGCGACGGTCTATGTCTACGTGATGGGAGGTGATTCCGCTGTCAATAATCCCGAGGCGTACCCCGGCACCTCCGAGACCGCGTTCCCAGAGGGCGCGGGCATTCATCTGCTGGAGAGCCCATTGCCGTGGAAAGAGCGGGTCATTGGGGGTGACAGACAGGGGCGAAACAGAGGCTGTAGAAGCTGTCATTGAAGAATCAGGCCACAAGGTGACCAGATAGTTGGGCTCGATGAAGAGGATTTGGTCTTCCCGCAGGGTTTGCCGGATTTCATCGATGGACTCAGCCAGGAAGAGGTTGTCCACCACTGGGTCAAGTCCGACGGACTTGAGGCTAATCCGGGGTCTTGCCCCTTCGACAACGCCGACTAAGTAGCCGTTGTAGTTTAGGCCATCTGTTGTCTCCACGGAAAAAAGGTCCAGGGAGGGCTCTTCCTCTGTTGCCAGCACACCCGGTAAGAACACCAGGGCAAGCAGTAGGAATGTCGCAAGAAATAAGAGTCGTTTTTTCATTCGAATACACCTCAAAAAAATTGCCCCAGGGTGGATTTTGCGCCTTTTATACCCCTGGGCCTTTCATTTTTGCCATCTTTTCTACTATAGCCATCTGGCGCTCCAGTTCAGTATAGAGCATTGCAATAAAAATAGCAAGTATATTAGAGGAAAATGGCAAAATTTGTCAAATCGCATCCGCTTGTGTAGAAAAGATTTACAAATGATAGCCAAAGAGGCTG
>Ga0131853_10008762_pt1 | contig 18450 bp, 14 predicted proteins | sample TergutLab28metaG_FD_92764 | JGI IMG/M metagenome (GOLD analysis project Ga0131853, IMG submission 92764) | Labiotermes labralis P1 segment gut microbial communities from Petit-Saut dam, French Guiana - Lab288 P1 (version 2) (version 2) | ecosystem: Host-associated > Arthropoda: Insects >... | reverse complement strand
CTATAGCCGAAATTATGCCGTCTATTTTTGTTACGTGATACCTATAGCCGAAATTATCCCGTCTATTTTTGTTACGTGATAACTATAGCCGAAATTATGCCGTCTATTTTTGTTACTTGATAACTATAGCCGAAATTATGCCGTCTATTTGTGTTACGTGATAATTATAGCCGAAATTATACCGTCTATTTTTGTTACGTGATAACTATAACCGAAATTATGCCGTCTATTTTTGTTACGTGATACCTATAGCCGAAATTATGCCGTCTATTTTTGTTACGTGATACCTATAGCCGAAATTATGCCGTCTATTTCAGGGACATAAGAATCGTCTCGCGGGACAGCAAGTAATTTAGCGACCGCCGCTAGTAATATTTACTGTAAGTCTTTGCTGAATGTATTCCGGCCTTTCTTAGGGGATTTCACACCATATTAAAAAAATTATTGGAAATGGACGGCCGTAACGAGTGTCTTGTAAAGAAACAAATTTTTTCCCTGCCAGACAGGTGTTTACAAATTGTCAGAATGCGTGTTACTTATCAGTGTAAGTTCACGCTCTCAGAAAAAGAACAGACCCAGCAATAGTAGTTGCACACATAGCACACCACACACCAAATGTTAACGTCATATAATAACTCCCCTGGGATTAATATTGTATTTTATACATACCGATATCTGTCATTCTAGGGATTCTCCACAGATGTGAAACTACGGTACGTAACGAACACAGTACCTCATAAAGGTACAGGTGACAACATTCGGAGTTGCTTCATCAATTGCGCCGCATCCCTGGGAAAAATGATGCTCTTACGTTGATGCAGTAGTTTTGTTTCATTTAGTGAAGTATGGCTGGTTAGTTAGCGCCGAACATTTTCTTGGGAATGTCTTCATATTAACCTAAGTTCTGTTCTGTTCCCCTCACTCAGCTTACGCTTCCACTGTAAGTGCAGCCAGTTAATCTCAATATTTCCGCTTATTTGCAAAGTTGTCTTCTATGTAACAATTCCTCATACGAAAATCCTTGTCTCATTTTACAACACTTTTTGTAGCACCTGTACTTAGAGTATACAGGGTGTCCCTGGATCTAAGACGAATAATTCAGTATTTGGTTACAGAGGTAATTCTGAATAAGAAAGACTGTTAAATGTACATTTACATATGGAAATTGTTAAAAGTGACGTCAATAGTCTGGATATATTTTCTAACTTGTGTGACCAGACAGCATGTAACCTTACGAAGAAATGGAACATTATTTTCCTTACTACGTTGATAATTCCTCTAAGAATTTTTTTCCTCGCTTTAAATTTGCATACATCCACAGCAGTTTTGATGTAACCTCACTGTAACGCGATCTAATCCGGTGACCGTGGTGACCAATTCTGTGTACCGCTGCGCCCAATCCATCCGTTAAGAAATTCTTAATTCGGGCAATGGCTGACGACCTGATTGAAATGTGTGTGTGCCCCATCGTGCTGGTGGTATATTTGTGTCATGTTCGTAAGGGAACGTCTTCTTAGAGGGCTGGCGGAAAATGTTACAAGAAATTGGGGTAAGAATCACCTGTCGGACACAGTCCGATGAACTGGTCACCAAAGATACAACACCTCGCGTTTACGGAAAGGTGATTCCGGTAGTTATTTCCTACAGTTGCAACTGGTTTGCCAAGATCCTACCGTAGAAATGGGCGATTTTATTTTGCATTATCGACCCCCCATCGCGAGTAAAATGGGCCTTCTCTGTAAAAAAAAAATGTCACGGATCATATGGGAGGGTTAGTATTAATCCAGTGGTAGAATTCCAACCAGCTAACCACGTCCACACGCTCAAGACGCTGAACGCCCTGTATATGCTAGGCATATAATCCTTCTGCGTGGGCCAGAGCGTAGACGTTATGGCGACTCGTTACGTGCTGGTACGTCCCGGGATCGAGTTTTTCCGCACCCTTCCAGACCGACCCTGGGGCCTACAGAGCCCCCTGTACAACGAGTGCCGGGACGTTCCTGGGGGTAAAGTGGCCGGGCCGGACTGGGCCGTACCCTTAACCACCCACCCCCTTCTAATTATCAGATTAAAGAAAAGTAGAGCTATACCTCTAATCACTCTGTGTGCATTAATGACAGGTTACGGGGTGAAATTAATGTTTTACGTCCCTGTGTATGACGTATTGCAGGCTCTGATGGGCGGAACATTAAACCTGGAGGACATTCTTCTTGTTCTGTCGCATGTACTTCGCTGTACAGACCGTATCAATTACGTTTTCAGTTTCCTCTGCATTTCGTCACACTTAACACTGAGCATGAATGTTCACAGTTGGAAGGGAGCCACTTCCTCTCAAGTATCGGTAAACACGGGTTAGTCACCGTGAAGGACTTCGTAGCCGATGTTCTTCAGCAGCAGAACTGGCATAACCGCTACAGTCCCCGTACACAAAAAGCAAATTTACGTCTTCTTCATGGCAAAACGGCATGTTTTCAAAAACTTACAGAGCGAATTGACGGTATCATTTGCTATTTCACGTACTACTGGCGTCGTTACGATTGCATTCGACGCCTGCACACATCCTCTATACAACCCACCTCCTGCCAACTCAGTAACTGATTAAAATCGGGCCCTAGTGTGACATTTATGTCTCAGAATTACCCGCAAATGGACTCTGTAATATGCACCTTACGGCCGCTCTCAAAAAGGACGCTACGTGCGACACGATGGCGATACGCTGACGACACGACACACACTACAGGATACAGGCCTCGCACACTGGAGGCCATCCACTCTAAACGATATTCACTGCTTCAAAGTAAATACGCCATAAATTTTAACAGAAACAATATCTGAGCAAAAGTTGCGGTTTCATATTCAGCAATAAATTACCTGCCGTGAATTAATGAATCCTTACCCAATATGTTCCCACAGCAGATCAGTTTTACCTTTTCTTGAATAACCAGTACATTTCCAGTCACACAAACCGGAATTTTCCTCAGCAGGCTTCAAAATTTCCACGTTGCTTCCTCGCTAGTGCGTAAATAACCTAAGACAGCAAAGTAAAGTCAGAGATAATTCTGCTCCGTGACACAGAAACTACATCTGTGACGATATGTCTGCGACCAGGCGACAGACGACACAGCATGCCGAATTGTTACAGTATCGTATGGGCCCTTCGTGAACGTATCGACATCGTGTCGTCTGCAGTGCTCGAGGTGTCCACTGAAACCAAGGGTATACACCTATCGCAAGCCAATCGTATCACCATCGTGTTTAACGTAATATCTGGTGTGAAAGTACCGTCAATATTGCTGCATTATGTAGGCCACACACAAAACCACACTGTGTTTTTGAAAGAGTCACACTTAAATCAAAACCTCTCCGAAGAGCAGCGCGAAAATGTTTGTTGCGTATACTACAAGCCACAGATGGGATGTAACTGGCTATTAGGGTCATTTAAAGTAATGATCCCTTCTTACAGTACATTAAACAGACCCTGCAAAATGAATACCAAACCTGACAGCCTTAATGTCTCTTTTTGGTGTATCAGTACTTTGATTATAAGGCTTTAAGTAAAAATGATATTGTACGAGAGAATAACTCTCAAAGTGGGGAGGCACAACGAAAGAAAAATATGCAAAAGAAAACAGAGGTGCTTGTTGCTTGCCCGGAATATGGCTTCTGCTAGTGCCACTGTCACAACACAGACCTAGACTAATTACAATATTACCAACTGGAGTACACTCACTTTAAAGAAACAGAAGAGAGTGTAAACTTCAGAGGCGACGAAACTAACCGTACACAAAAAAAGTAAAACAAAACTACATGCACCTTAAAAATCCGTGGCTATCTTCCATATTTTCTAGAGTACGCAGTACATTTCGTGTATTCGGTTGTTAAAAATTAAGTCAGCGAAAGGAGACAGAAAACTGAAAACACCAAACACTTATTTTTCGACAATTATCCCTAATATATATATATATATAAAAGTAAAGTGATCCCGTTACAGGCCCGGTGTGACCCAGAGGATGGGTAGAGGTATAGCTCTACTCTTCCATGACCGCGGCAGTAAAGGGAGTGAATGGTCAGCAGCACGCCCCGGCCGCACTTTACCCCTGGGAAAGATCCGGTACCCATTTTACAGGAGGTTGGGTGAGCCCCAGGGTCGGTTTGTGCGGGCGGAAAATCTCGTCCCCACCGGGATTCGATCCCGGACAGTCCAGCCCGTAGTCAGTCGCTATACCGACTGAGCTACCCAGCACCCCCCCCCACATATATATATATATAAAGGCTAATTAAACTTATATATATATGTATATAATTACAAATTCATGGCGAATATTTTATCCGTTCTCACAAGGACCATTCCATTAATCTAAAAGCGAAAGACAAATTAAAAATCCATAATTCAAATAAAATGGGGAATGTTCTCCATTACAGGGGAACTATCAGTCCTTGGAGATGCACCTAAGCGTCTCAGGCGTCTTTGACAAATCCGTTACGGGAAATTGAACCGCGAGATATCAGCTGAAGCAGACGGGCAGAGATGCGGAACGGCGAATAGAGAATCGCAGTTTTTCCGTCGAGATGTAAGCTTGCGCAGTAGCACTACTGCAGGAGGTGTGTTAAAATATAATGAATATCTGGTGTCCCTTTCTACTGCGTTTGGATTAAATGTCTAAACAGATCTCGAAGCTTTGGTTCGGAAAAGTCCCTCCCACAACCTTCTTCACCAGGTCACATACCGGTATTTATATCCTTCCCGAAGATTTAAAAAAATTCACTTAAATCACCTCATTTATTCTTTAATTTCAAACTCTCGTCGTGTTCTGAATGTTATATTCTTTAGTTTGGGTGATTCCCCGACGTCTAAATTTTATGTGCCGACGTTTCGGAACACTGTCTGTTCCGTCTGCTTAGGCGGTTTAAGCGGCAAGATGGAACAGAGTGCTCCGAAGTGTCATAAAATAAAATTCAGACGCCGGAGAATCACCCAAAAGAAAGAACACAACCTTATTTATTCTTTAAACAAATTAATACTATGATTACACTTGCAGGGTGAAAAAGAATCGAATCAGAAGCACACTACACAGACACACAGAACCATCAACACAATATCAGCGTTATTGCGCGTAACTAACAGAATTGGTCATTTCAGTGACTTGTCATTTTCATGTGCACAGACAGTAATACTTACTGTAAGTCTGTCACGCTGCTATACATACCGCAGTGCTTACAGTTGCACCTAGACATACTGAACGCTGTACTACTTCTGCTAGTACTGCTGTTTATACTGCTATTATTATTATCATCATTATCATTATTATCATCATCATCATCATCATCATCTCCTTTATGCAAGGTATTTATACTTATATTCCTGAGACAAACTATGCCCCAAGCGAATACAGTGTTGCAGCTATTCTGTTGTTAGTATTCATTGTGTTTATATCATAAGTCCCAGTGTTAAATATATTGTACTTTTACATTAGTACTCTCCGCAGTATGTGTGCAGTGCCCAATATGGCTGTTTTCTGTAGTTCCTTCACTTCATGTTTTCCTGGTATGTTGCTCACGTATTTTTTAAATGGCTTTGAAATAGTCCCAGCCCCCCCCCCCCTATTATTACTGGCATCACCTTTGTTTTTACATCCCAAATGCGTTATATTTCTATTGTAAGATATTTATATTTTAGAATCTTCTCAGCTTCCTTTTTAATCACATTTCTGTCTCCTGAGATTGCAACGTCTATTAACATACATGTTCCCTTTTCATTATCACGAAATATAATGTCTGGTTTGTTGGTCGGGATAGTTCTGTCAGTCTGTACTTTTTGATTCCACAATATGGTTACCTTGCCTCCTTCACTTTTATTATTATTATTATTATTTACAGGAGAAGCCAACATAAATCAGCAACCATTCGACATGTAACTCGTGTATGTCGTGCACCAGCTCAGGGCGATTACACCATCGTCACAACAAAGTGGCCAACATTGTCCATAAAGAAGCGGCTATCAGATGTGGACTGTCACAGGGACCAGCAGTGCCGTCTTGTGAGCTACAGACCGTGGTAGGGAACTGTATTATGAAGCGCCCATAACAATAGACCAGACATAGTTATGGTTGACGACACCATAAGAGAAGCATACTTGATAGATGTAGCAACCCCTAACAGTCAAACCTTCACAGCACCATGACCAGGACTCCCCAGAAGTACGCAAACTTGAAAGAAGAACTCATAAGAATGTGGCAACTGAAAACGACGTGCATAATGCCACCAGTACTGTCCACAGCAGGTATTGCCCTAAACAAATTGCACGACAGTCTAAAACTGCTTACTCTTCTGTCTGCTCCGTATGTTACAATGCAGGAAGCAGCAATACTTCATACACACCGTATAGTTGAAAGTTTTTGGCAGAATATTGAGTAAGAAGTGCTTGGTCAGTCACCCGTAGTTTCTGAAATTACCTAACCCTTGTGGATTCGGAATAGTAGTAGCAGTAGTAGTAGTAGTAGTAGTAAACGGGACATCATAATCCGTGATAATAAAATGGAACATGCACGACAATAAATGTTGCTATTCCTGGAGACAGAAATATGATCAAGAAAGAAGCCGAAATTATTTTAAAATACAAAGACTTCGTAATAGAAATTTAGCGCATGTGGAATGTGAAAGCAAAAGCGTTACCCGTAATAATATGGGCGACTGGAACCATTGCAAAATCACTCAGTACCTGAACCACATACCGGGAGAGCACGAAATTAAGGAACTGCAAAAAACAGTCATATTGGACACCGCACACTTACTGCGGGAAGTGCCGATGTAAAAGTACAGAACATATTTCACGGGATAAATAACATTACATGTAGCACAGACTGTAAATATAGAACAGCTGCAACACTCTATACCCTAGAAATATGGTTTGTTTCAGGTATATAATTAAAAATACCCTGCCTAAAGGTGATAATAGGGATAACAATAGTATCAGTTGTGAAGACAAAAGTGATACCAGTAATAACACGGGCAACTACAACCATCTCAAAAATCATTCAGAAAATACCTGAGCACCGTACCGGGAAAGCATGAAATCAAGAACTAATAAAATCAGCCACAATGAGTATTTCACACACATACTGCAGAACGTGCTGATATAAAACAACAGAACATTCAGCACGGGAAATAATTTTACATGTAGCACAGACTGTAACTGCAGAACAGCTGCAACATTATGTAGCGTAGAAACATGATTTGTTTCAGGTATATAAATTAAAGTACCCTGCCTAAAGTTGACAGCAAATAATAATAATAATAATAATAATCTTTCACTTGTAAAACCCAGACATAGATGGAAGGATAACATTAAGATGGATCTTCAGGAAGTGGGATGTGGGGGCGTAGACTGGATCGAGCTGGCTCAGAATAGGGAGAGGTGGCGGGCACTTGCGAATGCGGTATGAAGCTTTGGGTTCCATAAAATGTGGGGAATTTCTTGACTAGCTGACAACCAGTTAGCTTCTCAAGAAGGACTTTGGTGCATGGAGTGAGTAAATAAGTACTACAAATTTCGTCAAAGAGCAGTAGGGTTTGTACCGCGATATTCTAGGTTTCCCTAGCGTTTCCCAGTAGATTTGAGTAATACTATTACCCGCACTTCATTCGTCCCTGGTAATTCGTTACCCCTATTACAATGATCCAAATGTTTTCAATGGTACCCAACTTACCATAAACCGGTACAGTTAACTCATTTAGGCAGTCGCTCTAGAGTCGTTCCCATAGCGACATAACTCGGTCATCAAAATGTCTTCCAGATCTTCAGGCGGTGCCCCACTGGGTACTGCCAATGAGACTGACGGACGGACAAACTCGACTATTTACACATGCCTCTTGTTTCCCTTCTGCTGGTGCGAGCCATATAATACCGAAGATTGTGAATCTGTCGTACATACGAAGCCTTCAAGGAATAAACCCTTTTCTAACACCAGCACATCCGTAAGTTTCTTCCACAAGTTTCTTGGACCGCGTGCCCAGTCCGGATCTAGCTGGTGTGTCACCATTGCCGCGCTCGGGTCATCCGTCACCCTTTGGCTTCCATACTTTTAAATCGGAAACGCACTACGTCAAACTCAGAGGCCGGTTTTTCTAGTTTTGAACTCCCTTTGTTTCGCAGAAGGCTAGGGAATAATAACACTCCCCCGTCCTACTATTTTGCATTGCGAATTGGTGCAAAATTCAAACCTCGTAAATGTTTGTCCAAAGACCTTCGCTTTTACTGGCGCCAGAGAAGACATGGAATAAACTGTAATACAGAAATAAGTAATGATGATGAACACTGAAGAAGTTTAAGCATAGAGACCCAAAGCGGTAAAATGAATTCAAATCTTCTCGCAGTTCTGGTTGATTGAAACAATATAAAACAAGACAATGTACTTTTAACGCAACACTGAGGCGCGTTTGTGCAACCATTGTTGCTGTGGACAAGCAATAGCATTACATTTTCTGTGCGTGTGTTTGTCTGCAGCCTTAGGTATCCAGCATGCAAAGCGCCTGCGCCTTATTGTCATATGTGACCTGCCCAGCTCTACTATATTTTTCCATATTCTCTCATAAACGGCGCGATTTTCTGAAAAAGTTACTGAAAATCAATTGTGTGTTTTGATTTTCTCTACAACTTTTTTCCGAAACATTTCTCATTTTAAGATGAAATGAGCGAGATATAATCAGAAATGTAAACTGGTCTTAATGTAAAGTATCTATTATTCTTGCCAGATTTAATGATACTTGAATATTCTCGACATATTTTCTAAGAATACTAAAATATAAAATTTCATGGGAACTCTGTCCAGTGGGAGCCGAGTTGCTCCTTGCAGACAGACGAACAGGCCGACAGAAGGACAGACATGACGAAGCTAATAGTTTCTCTTCGCAATTTTGCGAGCGAGCTTAAATATGGAATATCTGTTGTTCGTTCGTCATATAACTTCTTTCCTCTGTACATTCTACTCTCTTCTTCGACGTCATCTCTTCATCTTGGTTTTCTGCTCGTTCTTCACTTTTAATGCCTCTTATTTTCTTTCTGTTTCTCTCCCTCTCTCTCTTATTTCAAGGCGGTTTCATGGCTACTGCAGGAAAACGATGAAAAGTTCAACTGAAGCAACTCCGTTCGGCAGCTCTACACTTTACTGATCAGAATGGAAAACAAATGTACCAAGCAATAAGAAACTCGCCCATATTCGATTATGAAAGCGTACACGGAATTATTAGGTGAAGTACAAAAAAAGAGAGAGAAATCTAAGGTTCCCCGTTTATGATAAATGTACCGAATCGGACAACTTGGGGCAAGGATGACAGCTTGGTTTATGTTTTATGTTGTTTGTATGTATGTGTGAATGCACAAAGACGACTTGTGCAGCAATTCCCAAGAGATCCATAATTTTGTCCTCCACAGTTTCTGGCACTATGAATCAATCCTCTGTGTCCGGTGCAAGAATGATATATCGAGTGGCAACAAACAAAGCGCACACTCCTTATGCCTTACACAGCATGTAAACACCTTATATTACAGTTTCATTTTACTGCAAAAGGGTTTACGTATGAAATGTCTTAACATATCTTGGTCCCTCAAAACAACACTCAAAATTTCGGAAATCTGCAGCACAGAGGTCTCTCTGATTTTGTGGTGAATTTAACGACATTTGTCGATATACCTTACACTAAGTCACCCAAATACAGATCCCGGTGACTGCGCTGTCTTAGGCCTGGGTCTGCGGCCGTTCGCTTGCTGGGCTTGTGGGTTTGAACACCGCCGGAGGCATGGATGTCTGTCGGTTGTGAGTGTTGTGTGTGTTGTCAGGTAGAGGTCTCTGCGTCGGACTGATCACTCCTCCAGATGAGTCCTACCGAGTGTGGTGTGTGTGTCTGGGTGTGATCGTGAAGCTTAGATAATGAGTAGGCCCTGGTCCACTAGTGGCTGTTGTACCATGAAAAGAAGTGTCACGAAACCGGGTAGATGTACCCAAAGATTGTATGTTACTACACTCTACCATGGTGCTATAAACTTAAACTTGGAATAACAGCACAAGGAATCCTTAACGAAATGACCGGGAATTTAAATGGTTTAGAAGCTGAAAGGCAGATTCTAAAATGCAGTAAGAAGCCACATTGTTTGTAAGAATACTTGACACGGCAGAACACGTTTGGTTTGCTGCGTTGCTTGCAGATTACAAATGTGTAATCCACTCGCCTGATTAATTCATTGAATTTCTCACCCCTCCTTTCTACAACTTCTTCTGCTTTCTCCTCCCTACTCCAGACGTAACGCCCTGCGCTTTAAACCGGAAGGTTGCGGGTTCGATTCCCGATGGTGTCACTGCAATATTTCATTGACAAAACACTTCCGGCCGCATATGGCCCTGGGGAAGACCCTGTCTCTAACAGAAATTAGCAACAGAACTATTTCCTGAGGATAAAGGCGGCCGGTGCATAGGACTGACAAATTTACCACCTTTATGTCCCGATTGTTGTGACATGTAGGAGCCTCAAACTCCTGAAACCCTCTTGGCCTGTCCAGGTCTGTAAGAGATTGACTTACCCCAGACCTAACAAAACATCGGATGTATTATATAATGCACACCAAGTTCTTACCAATGTGGCGGGCAGTCACTGGTGTTAAAGAAACAAACTCTTCTACATTGCATTAAAGAGTTGTCTAGTGAAAAAGATCATTTTATATCGCCGTAGGACACTAAATTTTCCATGAAGTTTGGTAGAATTTTGTGTTCCAGAATTTCGGAATTTCGAGTGACGTAACAAGAAACAAGGTACTGTAAGAAAAGTGACCGTTATTTCTCTCTAAAGAAAAGAATCCATCATTACGGTAGCGCTTCGGGTGCAATGCAAATCCACGTCGAAGTGCGTCTTAACCCTTTCCAGCCCAAATTATTTTTGGGAAATCTGACAGTCTGATCCAAATTAGTTTTCCAGAAAATCTCAAAATTTCAGATTTCAATAGCAGCCATTATATGGAATGGCCTTAAGAGGGAACCAGCATAAAGCGCTGCAAAATAGGGTGTCGATTTGAGCTTGACCGTGGACATGGTACAAAGGAAAGCGATGTCGAGCTTACCTCAGCACTAGCCATGGTACAACGGAAAACGATGTCGAGTGCAACTCGACATTGGACCAATTAGGATTAACTACATGAGTGCCTTGTTTTCCTAAGTGTGTCTCTCATTCCACTGTAATATAATTCATGTAATCCTGATAAGAAACGAAAAGTATCCCGGAAGGTGAAGGAATATGCAGACTTCTGTTCTCACTTAGAAATACCGAACATACACTGAAAATTCAATTTTGTTTACTAACCGGTCCATATATATATAGTGGCATATTGTGGCTATTAACAAATGCTTTATGAGCTACTTAAACAAATAGGGTTGTCTGTTGCGAGATTTTAGTGTTGCGCCACTCTGTGTTTGAGTTCCCCGCTCTACCTTCCTTGAGAACCAAACTCCACTCCAGTCATTCTCTATACACCCACCTGTCCCCGGCATCTTTCTTAGACTGCTGCACCCTTGAAGATGGGACCGATAAGTTGACTCGAAATGTCGATAATTACGAACAAACGCTGTGTAACATCCCAATCAGGGCGTCGGCTATGTCCTAATTTAAGACTTCACCTGGATACTTCACTAGGGTCACTGAGCGAAATAACAAGAAACTTCAGTAGTACAGCTGGAATTCAGGGAGAGATTTAAACCTAAAAAGACCGTGATGTTCGTTGTGCCATTCTGAACGCCCATATGAATTTCTGAGTGTTCAAGTGGCCAAGCGCTTGTATTCTACCAGGTCAGGATCAGTGCCCAGTGACAGGCGATGAATACATAGAAGAAATGGAATTGTGTCCAGTAACAAAAATCCTGAAGAAACTAGCTGAGAAACCTGCCCCAGTGTTACCCTATGTCCACTATGAAATTATACTAGATAAAAGCAGAGGCCAGGCAATAAGTCATTACGAAGTTTGAATTTTAATTCGAATTATTTTATTTAAATTATAAGGGGTTAAATAATTTTCGAGTTGTTTTCAGTCTTACATGACTTAGTCGTAAATAATGTGTATTATTTACACAATATTATAATATAAGGATAGAGTATATCAAGATAGGCAAGGTACGTATATCGTAAAATTGAGGGCGTTCGTGCAACCATTGCTGCTGTGGAAAAACAGTAAGTGTTATATACTCAAAACGTGTATTTGTAGCCTTAGGTATCCAGCATGCAAAGCACATGTGCCATAATTGTTGTCTGTAGACTGACCGGCTCTACAATATTTTTCCACATTATCGTAAACGGTAGAATTTTAGAAAAAAAAGTTACTTCACACAAAATGTGAGTTTTGATTTTCTTTACAAATTTGTCTAAAATATTACATATTTTAAGAAGAATGGAGTGAGATGTGATAAAAAATGTACATTGTGCTCATGTAAAGTACCCGTTACTATTGTCCGATTGTAATGAAAACTTAATTTTCTGAAGATTTTTTTTTAAATACTCAAATACCAAATTCATGAAAATACGTCCAGTGGCAGCCGCGTTGTTCCTTACGGACAGACAGACAGACAAACATGACAAAACTAATAGTCCTCTTCGCAATTTTGCGAACGCGCCTAAAACGAGGTGTGTTCTTTAAAGCGTAACAGGAAGATAAACTGATATTTAATTACTTGCTTACTTACTTACTTACTTACTCACTCCATGGAACAGAGTCCTTCTTGAAAAACTAACCGGCTTTGGGCTAGTCAAGAAGTTCACCGAATTTTATGGAACCCGAATGTTCATTACCGCATTCACAGGTGCCCGCCATCTGTCCCTATCCTGAGCCAGCTCGATCTAGTCCGTACCCCACATCCCACTTCCTTAAAGATCCATCTCAGTATTATCGTCCCATCTACGCCTGGGTCTCCCAAGTGGACTTTTTCCCTCAGATTTCCCCACCAAAACCCTGTATATACTTCTTCTCTCCCCCATACGCGCTACATGCCCTGCCCATTGAAAATGTTATTTAGGAAACTGAATTTATTTCCGTCGTTGTGAATGACAAATAAATAAATGCCACCAGCTCAACCAATCAAATTAAGCTTCTAGGCACAATAGAACAATACTATTTCTTTGGTTAATAGGAATATTTTCAGAATTACTTATCTTTTATAGAAAACAGTAGAATGGATATTGTGTGACAGAAAGAAACGTCAGTGTGTGGTGCTATGCTCGAATATACGTTTTCAACGGTGTAAATATTTTAATTAAAAAATGTGAATTATAATCTTGATAAATAAATAAATATAAGATGAATGAATATATTTGAGCATTAGAAAATTCCTTAAATAAACATTAGATTCACATCTACTAAGCAACTTACGTGGGGAGAGACTGTCATAAATGAAACTGAATATTCAGTACTTAATTCACAAGACAAAGTGACTGCGTGACCAGTACATTCTAACAAATTTGACATATCATATTAAAAAAACCTTAGCCATATTGTTGTCCGTCCACAGGACCAAGTCAACAATCAAATTGTCTGCTACTTAGCACGCTATTCCACAGAACAATCGGCGATATTTTAACACGATTGAATAATTCTTCTAATGTGTCATGTCACAGAACAGTAGGTGATATTTCAAGAACTATGGAACATTAATAACAATAAAAACTGTCACCATCTGAGAAGAAATGACTAATACATAAAGGCAAATATCTGTATTCCTTAGGAGTAAGAACTTGTGCTACCGGGTGACACAGAGTCATTTTCGCAAAGTCCACAAATTAAGAATTATATATTAAAGAGGGTCCTTGAAGCCAGCTAAGAGAACAGCAAGCATACAAGAGTAAACCCTTAAGAATGTAGGTGACATCGATATGACAATAAATGACTTTGGATTATCAGCCATCCTAATAATACAGGATTAAAATTGTCGAATTCCGGTCGTGCATGAGACACACGCGGACTTGACATTAAAAAAAATCCTTTACATAAATTTATATAAATGCCCCAAAAGCCTACTGTAAACTGTGCAAATAATCTGGCGACAAAACCAGTGAATAAAACAGCGATGCACGACCTGACGCGAGTTCTGTTGTAACAGATACCACAACAATAAGACCACCGCACCGCGACTCTTCATTTAGCTTCATTTTGTTCTGCATCATTTAGCAATAAAATACAAGGGTTATGAAAGACGAATCATTTGAGGGTGTAATATCCCAACTTTTGTTCCGCTTTTCGCAAGCAGCAGTCGGAGTGTCGCTTAGGCTTTCCGCTCTGCAGAGGCTTAATCCCTTTGATTTCCATTATCGCCCCCACCCCTCCACCACTGGCGCTGTAAAGCAGACAAAGTATATACACCCATCGCGCCACTTGACCACAAGCCGCAGCGCGAACTATCGGAGAAACAATACCCACGATAAAACAGTCTTCACACTCGCACAGAAATACACCCAGCTTGTGAGCCTGCGGGTTGGGTAGCCCGTGGGTACGTAGCTGTACGCAGCACAATTCTACTTGAGAAGATTATGGTCGTTCAGCTAATTGTGACATTCGCGAAATTCATGTGATGCAACACCATATCCAAAAAAAACAAATGCCCGGCTGCGATATGCAGACTGATTCAGGTTCATCCCAGTCCACTACGTAACTAAACATTTTTTTGATATATTTGGACAACATCGTCCCTTTGTGATGGTCAGTCACAAGCAAATACAGACTGTGGACTGTATTTACTAGTAGTTTCTTTGACAATTATTTTGTCTTCGCATCTTATACTGGATTTTTGTAAGAAATATTTTCTATTCATATTTTCCCACTATTTTCGTGTATATCTTATCTCTACTGTTGTGCTACAAATCAGCGACTTTTTTTCTCTCAGATCTGATAGCCCTAATAATATTTTTGAAGTGTACAAACTGGGAGGGGACCGCGGTAGCACAGTGGTTAAGGTGCTGTGCTACAAATCGGAAGATCGCTGGTTCGATTCCAGCCGGTGTCAGTGGATTTTTCATTGACATAAAATCCTTCCGCACTATGGCCCTGGGGTCGACTCAGCCTCTAACAGAAATGAGTACGAGTAGCATTTGCTGGGGGCAAAGGCGGCCGGTGCGTAAGGCTGACAACCTACCACCATCCTGTGCCGTTGTCACGAAATCTGGGAGCCTTAACTTCCTGGAACCCTCTGGGTCTGTCCAGGCCTGTAATGGGACTGCTTCACCTTTTTACAAACTGGGAAGCTTCTCAGTACGTAATTTTCTCCATCCTCCTGTCACTTCCAATTACGTCTATCCTCAAAGCACCCTGTTCTAAAACACATCTTGTGTTGTTTCTTTAAAGCGAGGGTTCAAGTTTCGCTGTGTTCTTTACGATAAATTACTCGCCATTAGCAATGCGTAGAGAAGAAAACCAACAAGATGTTTCGGGCACTTACACGCCCGCCATCAGGAGCTCGAGACTATACTTGTGTTACTGCCGCATATGGTGTGTAATGCCTTGGTTGCTGGTGTTCGGCGGTCAGGGGCAGGACAGCAGGCTATGGGTCCGGGATGAGGGAAACTGATCGATCAGCTTCCCTTATCTAGTTGGATTTCTTCTCTACGCATATACAACGATGCACGGACAAACATACATCAAATGGCCATAAGCTGTCTACTCGTCATTCTTCAGGCGCCTTCTTCATGCCCGTCCGTTTGTCTATATGCATGTTTAAGCGCAGCTCCCACTGGACAAATTTTCGTGAAATTTGTTATTGGTAACATTCATGAAAAATCCGCCGAGAAACCTCAAATTTGGAAATACCGGACATTTCACATGAGTACCTAAGTACGTTTAGTTTTGCCCAACGACATACATTCGCCAAACATCGTTTTTGTGCAAAGATCAATTTTTTTTATTGCCGACAGTGACATGGAGTTCCAACAATACACGGAGAAGAAATTGTTGCTTTTCCATTGCTACAATGGTCACGCGAAAGTATCACAATATTACTTTATACCTATATTACCTACCGTTTACATGACACATATTCTGCAGTTAATACACAGTATACGAGCAACAAGTGCCCTACATTGACACAGGCAACTCTGACAAGAACGCTCTATCACAGGCCTGCTCAAAGCACAGCTACCGCGCAACATGACAACAGAAAAGTTCTTTTAAACATCTCATTAGCAAAGCCGAGAAGCAACTCCGAGGTAATTTTGAAGCCTTGTCAGCTCTGTACTTATTGTTATATTTCTAGTTAACTGTCACATTACTAGCAAATTTTATTACTTTACTAGTTAATTTTGTTATATTACTAGTTAATTTTTATATTACTAGTTAATTTCATAAAGATGTGCTAAAAATTCCGACACCTAGTCCATGCAATAAATTGTCATTTAAATAAAACTCTCCTATTATTATGACTAGCGTAATTTTTATTGCACATTAAAGTACAGAAAAATACACAGGCAAAATGTTATATATTAATATTCTACTCACAATAAAAAGACCACAAGAATATATATATATATATATATATATATATATAAAGGTAAAGCAGTCCCATTACAGGCCTGGACAAGCCCAGAGGGTTCCAGGAGGTTGAGGCTCCCAGATTTCAAGACATTGGGCACATGAATGTGGTAAGGTCGTCAGCTCTATGCAGCAGCCGCCTTTACCCCCAGGAAATATTCCTGGTACTCATTTCTGTTAGAGGCTGAGTCAACCCCAGGGCCATAGTGCGACCTGAAGGATTATGTCAATGAAAAATTCCAATGACACCATCGGGAATCGAACCCGCGACCTTCCGACTTGTAGCGCAGTGCCACGAGAGGACATAGCTTATATACAACAAAAGGCTCCATCCAAGAAGCAAGAACAAGGAAAATAATATATTTCATTGAAATAATTTTGAAATTTTACTTCTCACGCGAGTTATATTGTTATACGAAACCCATGTACGTATGCTCATACATGATAATCTTGATATATGTACCGTGTATTTTGTAGAATTTCACTATATTTGTCCAAGAAATGCACAACATATATTAACAATATCTGTTTTTTAAAGCACTGCTACATGTTTCGATATTTGTACAACCACCTCAGACAGTCTCTTATTATGCACGCTAAAGTTATAAAATTAATAAAACGGGAACATTTATACAGGTGATTGTTCCAGAAAATCAATAGATCGAAACTTTTAAAAATTGGTAAACTATATCAGATTATTTGTAACTCTTAATATGCTTGTTGTATTAGAGTACATAAAACAGGAAGTTCTACAAATATGGATTGAGCCCACAAGAAAGACGATTCCAGATTCAATTGATTGCACATATAGCCAATAACCACATAACAATGTTCTATGTACTAAAATTAAACAAGCATATGAAGAATTACAAACTACCTGAAATAACCAATGTACAGTTTGTGTGCACTCGTCTAGCACAACTATATTTATTGGTAGAATATAAAGTATGTTCTACATAAGGTACAACTACATGTTTCGGCACTCGATAATGGCCATCTTCAGTTTGTACATGAAATACTTATTAAGCAGTTATACAAAACATACAAGGGCTGTTTATATGGGGTATGGAGGGAGTAAAGTGGGCACGAGATCTCGTATCTGTTGGAAAGGTTGGGCGGTGTGGGTTACATTGGGGGGTCCATGCTGTTACCAAGCTATGTCTAAGTTTATTATATTTACATCTATGGTAGATATCATATTATGCGTATGTGTGCTGTGTAATTACACTCTACATTAGTTATTTCATAGAACCCAACGGGGATGACGAACCTCATGAAACAACCTGATACCTTTTTCCAATTTTAAAAGTTTGTCTATTGATTTTCTGCAACAATTAACTAAATGTTTCCAATTTATTAATTTTGTAACTTCAGCGTACAAAAGAAGAGACTCCCTGAGGATGACGTATAAACATCGAAACATGTAACAATGTTTTAAGAAACAGATATTGTTAAAATATATTGTGCATTTGTTGGACAAATATATTAAAAATCATACGTGACAATATTTTTAAAACGGAGCCTCCTCATTGGTTAATTATTTACTTACGCAAGTCTTTGTAATGACATACCTGAAGATGGTCTTGGTATGGAACGAAACATGTAGTGTACATGTAAAGGCATTAAACAGTTATATATAACTTGTGTCAGACTGAACGTATAAACATTGTCATTAATTAGCACAAGGGGATGGTATCCAACAAGATATAAATATCAGTATACTCAATCTTGAAACTGAGTATTGAATTTCATGTTTCCACAGCCAAACTTTGCAACACCACACGAAGTGTCGAGAAGTTCTGCCCTACAGTCTTATACAGACGTAATAAATCTTGTGCCTTAACGCTGAGAATTTAACACTGATTATGAAACTTACAGATTTTGCCATCGCCATTCGCGAATTTTGT
>Ga0131853_10008760_pt1 | contig 18452 bp, 9 predicted proteins | sample TergutLab28metaG_FD_92764 | JGI IMG/M metagenome (GOLD analysis project Ga0131853, IMG submission 92764) | Labiotermes labralis P1 segment gut microbial communities from Petit-Saut dam, French Guiana - Lab288 P1 (version 2) (version 2) | ecosystem: Host-associated > Arthropoda: Insects >... | reverse complement strand
TAATAATAATAATAATAATAATAATAATAATAATAATGACCCTGAATACCAGAATCGGAAACTATAACGAGGAGTTCTTGAGAAAACTTTCAGGCGTCTATGTCACTTCACTTCAAATTGTTGCGTCCATGAAATTTAACCATTAATTTCTTGTAAATATTGTCATTTACGTAAGAAACTGCAAATATCTTATTTTAAAGTGACGTAATTCATGGTTTGGCACTTTGACACTATATATATATATGCTATATTGCGGATGTTTCGGTAGATTTCTTACCATAACTTCCTTCAAGGCTAAACGACTACCCTGTTCTTCTGGCTATAATTATTATCCAAGTTCTAGTTGTTAAAAGAAGCAGAGTGTTAAGGAGACTACACACCTTAATTTAATTCCGATATTATTAGTACATTAAATTATACATTCCCTCCCAATAAAGGTCTTAATAGCATGTGTTTAATTTAGCTGAATTAAGATCCGGAGCAACACAGACTTTCAGCATGTAAACACATACGAAGGCTTTGTGTTCAGATAGCCAAGACTTGATTAGAACATTATAGCTGGAAGGGATTGACGTGGGTGGAGTATCTCGCACACATGAAATGGATGTGACGCGCGCGCGTGTGCATGCGTGTGTGTGTGTGTTTGTTTGTGTGTGTGTGTGTGTGTGTGTGTGTGTGAAGTATGGTTGGAAAACCTAAAGGGAGGGAGAGAAACTTGTGTAGGTATAGGCGCATATGGAACTTCGGATATAGCTGGGAGGTATGTGTGCAGTTTATTTAGATCACAGTAGGAGCTGCTAGCAGTTTGTTCTGAACACTGTAACGCGCCTTTGGGTAGGTAAAATATGTGAAATTTCTTTACTACTCTAATAAACACTATCTCCTAAACAACAGACTTTCCACGTAGTTCCGTGCACTGATGGAAAATCGAATGGGTTTTCTGGGCAGCCTATATTCGTGAACGGTCGGGCGGGACCTGGTACGATTAAAGATGGCCATGTAAAGTGATGCTGACAGGTGGCGTTGATGGTGTGTCGAGAGAAGGGGCGGGGTAGCGCGTGCAAATTCAACGATATTGATGAAGGTTGCGGATATCCGAATGCGTGTACTGACTCACACGAAATTAGGCAACTTAGCAACGAGAGCACATATTGTTTTGACTGATTGTTTCTCTATGATTGATTGGAGACTTCCGTGTGTAAAGCGGAGAATGGGGGACTACACATTATCACGGAGGTACAATAACTCATTATTTTCTCTCTTACAATTTGTGTCTATATCAGGCGAACGATATGATGAGTTACCACTTCTGTTACCTGTAAGATTAATCGCTAAAATTATCCGCCTCCCACTTAGAAGTAGCTAGATAGATAACTCTTTGGGAAGCTAATTTAACCGAAACAATATTTAAGCAACTAGTTTTAATCTCGCAGTAAACAAACTGAAATCTCATTCTGACGAGGAATACGTTAGATCTGTTTTGAAAAGTACTGGCTGTTTTTTTTTGAAAATATACGAAATTTAAATACGTTCTGTGGGCAAAATAAGGGTTGATAATGTTGTGCCAGGCTGTACTTCAACAGTCCTCTTTACCACTGTGCATTTTAGACGAAATGATTCTTTACAAGTAAAGAGTACTTTAGCTTCTAGCAAATTACGATGTTAGGCAGAGGAACTTCTACAAGGAAGCACTTTATTCAGATTTTATAGTAAACACGCAACTACGCACAATGCAGTGCCAGGTCTCTCAGTCGAAGAAAAGATGTTCTGTAAATCATTGGATCTAAAAAACCTGAAAGAAAGAAACTACTTTATAAAATGTCAAAACGAGAAGTTTCGTAATCTTCATTAATTACCAGATATGGTGAGTAAAATTAACTTTAAGAGGTGAGGTGAATGAGATATGTAGCACGCACATGCACTTTACAAATGCAGACGAAGTTTATTTGGAATGCGTGGCGGAACGTGTAACTTAAGAAGTCTAACAGCAGTTGCAAAGATAATTAGAGGTATTTTTTTAAAAATATGTGTTGTTATGGTGTACAGAACATTTCAATGGTTCGAAATTTGAACCAAAGAAACTTTTATGCACTCTGTAATGAAAATAGCTGTGCAACTAATACTCAAACAATTCGAAACCTGAATAGTGATGTAAAATGAGCAAAGAAATGAAACAAATTAAAAAGACTCGTAACTTGTTTTTTAATTTGTGGTTCATCTGATTCCGCTATCTGACTCAGAATATATATATATATATATATATATATATATTTATGTATTTATTTATACGGTCTGAGATGCACCAATATCATTCTTTCTGTAGTCTGTCTTACTAAAGGTCCGTAACCTCTTCAGCATGCGATCTACTTTTACCCCTTTCAATTTCCAGTATCCTTTTCTTTCCTCAAGATTATACAGTAGTTGCTTACATCTTCTTCCTCGTCTTCCCATCACTTTATCCTTCTGTCTTTCCTTCATTAACTGATTTAGAAGTCAGTTCTTATGCAAGCTGTGACCAATCCATTTAGCCTTGCCTCTATTTATTGTTTGTAGGATACTACCGTCCCTGACTCTATACAATAATTCATTTCTCACATGATCAGTTCAACTGATCTTCTCCATCCTTCTCCAAACTATATCTCAAAACCTGCTAGGTATTTCTGACCTACTGTCCGAAATAGCCAAGTTTCAGCACCATATAAAGCTCTGCTCCAAATACAGCAGTTGAGTACTTTGTTCTATGAATTTAAGTCCAATTTGATGGTGACAATTGTCTTCATTGTAGCTGAATGTTTCTTTTGGCATGGCAATCCTGTATTTAATTTTACATTTAGATATGAAATGTCTAATGATGAGAAAAATAATAAATTGTGAGTTGGAAAGAATGTGGAAGAGACCATAATTTAATTTGAGATGCTACTCTGGAGGGAATGAGGAAAATCACAAAATCTTAATAAAGAGGGACTGTCTTGTCGCTGAGATTTGAAGCCGGGTCCTGTCGTACAAGGCGTAAAAATGCTACCTAATCTAACACGAAGTGTGGTGGTTCAGCCTGGGCCGCAAACTCAACAAACCCTTTTGTAAACTTCGTGGTAGGCTAGTAACTTATAAAAGCGTGGTAAATTTCGTGTTCAGGTAAGAGATTCTGCGGTTTAATGTAACACACACAGAAACAGTATGAGTATGAAGAACTTTGAGTTCAAAATCAGTCTCTTTACATGTATTTAGACTGGAAAGTGTTTTGGCAATACGCGTATATCCCGTTGGGGTATTTCTTTTGTAAGAAACCCACGAACTTAGTGTGCATTTGATTGCAATAACGTTATCTGCATTGTGCCCGAATAAATTTACATGGACAGTTTCAAGTGGTCAATGTCTGTCCTCGCCAAACCCCTCTCGCTTACTGGCTTGTGATTCAAAACAGTGTGGTTTTAACACACAAGAAATTTGTAGTGACTACGTATAGGACTGGAATTCAATGTGTGAGTCAGTGCAGCTGAGATTCACCATGCAGTTTGTTGCGATATTTTAGATTGTGATGCCTTGATGTTTCAAAGGAATGTACTGCCATCATCTTAAGTTCCCAAAGTGAACAGATTTTTGAATGCTCGATGCTATAATTTATTTGTTCGTTTCAATCCTGAAGACTAAGTTTTTTCACAGTGCTATGAAAGGATAAAAGAAAGTCTAAAGTTTTATTCAAACTTTGAATTTTGTCGCTATTTTATGTTTCACTGTGCTTTTTTTGACGTCGACTTGGTATCAAAAGCTTATCGCACTTCCTTTATTTTATCGCATTTCATGTGACGAAATATTAATATAAGTAATTTGAAAACTGTGAAAAACAGATTTCGTCTCGAGAATAGTTTAGTCGCTCGGCTACACGATAAGTTTTCCTTTCTTCTGGAGCCAGAAATTTCACTACCGTCTTTACAAAACTCCACCAAAATTGACTGATCTCAACCAGTAAAATCATTCGACACCCATCTATTACATTGGCGTTAAGTCCCATTTCATTACTCTCTTCTCATACCCGCTTAGGCCTTCCAAAACATCTTTGTTCTTTTAGGACTATGGACAAAGCATACTATGCAGTTCTTGTCTATACCACTCTTGCTACATGCACCACTCATTTAATCCTTTATGGTGTTATAATACAATATCGGAAAATAACGCTTAAATAAAACTTAAGATTTTTAATTTTATCCGTACTTTTTGTGTTTGCAAAATTAAGGATTAAAACATATACAGAATTTTCTCCATAAGAATGATGTGTTAATCGGATAAGTGTAGTTAAATAATAAATCCACTTGACGACTTTTATGAAACTAAGTCCTACACATCATATTTCGTAGAGATAAGTTGCGTAATTTCTAATTTGAAATAACTTTCGAAAAGAAAGGCAACGCTATAAGCCTCACACTGCAGGGTCGGAATGCATTTGTATGAACTTTATAATATTTAGATTTGATATTTCTCATCGGCTGCATAGCAGTATGCCTACATTTGCATCTGTGGTGGATATGACGTGAGAATGAGTGAAGGAATGTTTGAAATCTATTGTAAAATTGTTGATGAATTCGAAGGCGCATACATCCGTGGTCTTATTCTTCACCCTTCAATATTATGTGCACATCTACATCTTTCGCCACCTAATCCATTCCTCCACTATTTTCTTCTTTCTTCCATGATTATATTCTATTTACACAGCTTCCATTCTGGCAATACTTTTGCTTTATTATAATAATCTCAATAATTGTCGACGCATGTTTCTCACACCAAATCTGTGTATGTATATATTCGTTAATTTATTTGGATCCATCTTTGCAGCTTGTATTATTGTCTTAGAGCAGTGATTCTCAAATATTTCAATTCGAGAAAGATCTGGTTAGCTCAGCGTGTGCAGTGATTGTGCTACGGGCGGGGTTTCGGAGGAATCGTGATTCGTCGCCGGTAGGGACTAAGGATTTTTCTCTCTTCCAGAGCATCCAAAATGGCTCTCCCCCTCTCTTCCAAACTCCTATCCAGCAGGTACTGAGGAAACGTTTGGAGGGCGAAACTCACTAATCTCCCATTCCAACCCGAGAGTGAGAATGATTGGAGCCATAACTTCGCTACGCTTTTAACTTCGTGGCGGGCAGGAGGACGAATTTGCCTTTTACCCGGACGTCATTGCGCTCACAACTTATTACTGTGTGCAGTATTTCGAAATAAGAGTACCTTTTCGTTTCTAGCGCAACAGCCCCCAGTGGGCCAGGGCCTCCTCATTCACGAGGTTTCTAGATTACACACATCGACGCATCACAGACGGTAGGACTCCTCTGGGCGAGTGATTAGCTCGTCACAGAGATCTCTACCTGACATCACACAACACTCACAACAGACAAACATCCATGCCCCCGGTGGGATTCGCACCCACAATCTCAGCAGGCGAGCGGCCACAGACCTACGCCTTAGACCGCGCGGCCACTGGGACCGGCAAGAGTATCTTTAGTAGCGGAAAATATGCAATATATTATAGGCACTTTGGGAGTGGCGGTATCAGAGTAGCTAAGAAGATAACTTTCTTCAAAACCCTGATAAATTTCCGCCAGGTTACATGGAGTCAATCGTAGCAGACAGAAATCTTCAGTAGGGTGCAATGGAAAAATTCGTGCCCAGAGCAATGACGCCCCATCATTAGTTGTTGTGAACAGTAAACATTGACAAGGAAAACGTTTATACCTATTTAGAAGATTTTCCAGTGATGAGTCTGGGAATGTGCAAGCCGTAGCAATTGGGCAATCCTCAAAGCATTGTTACTCTCTTTAAAGTAAGAACGTGGTTTCTATATTTTCGGTAGCTGCGGTTTTATAATTTTCTGTGTGTTTGTGGATCAAGTAGTATTAACACGAGTCTGCAAGAAAGAACGGTAGGCTGTTCGATACCATTTCTTGCCGTTAAAACTATCGCCAGCCAAGCCATCGTCACATGATAATGCGAGGCGTCTTTGCTCCTCAATTTGGTAAAGTCGCCCGACTCATTTTTGAAGTGATGTGGTTGAATTTTATTCAAGAATCAAATTGTTCTCTATTATCACCGATGTGTAAACCATGGATAATAGAACATGTTACTATTTGTAGTATTGTTAAAGTTATCAACACTAAGACATAATTTGTTGATGGAATGCGAGCAGGATCTGAGAAGTTTGTGAAACATAAGATTTTTTACCTGAACTCATGTTTATTTAAGACTTGACTGAACATGTACTCTTACATGGAAAAGTGAAAGTGTAATGTTGTTAATATTAGATGGACAAGTACTTCATTACGGTGAATTTCAGTTGGTAGACTGCAAAAAATAAAAATTGCGTTCCGCTTCGTGCTTACGTTCTCAGTACAAATTGTCTACAAATTCCGAGAGAAATCTTAAAAGGCATTGAAAAATTACTATAGTATTGCTCTGAGCAGAGTATTACTTAGTCTGTGAAAGGCTGCTACACGAAAACCTGACACCTCCTTTCAAAACCCTCCATTCACGCGGACGTTGCAAACGGTGGAAAAATCTTCAAAAACTTTAAGAATGTTACAAAGAAGTAACGGAGTGACTCTTAGTGGTAAGGAAAACATTATTATATATGATTAAAATTGTATTCATTACAGTTACATTAATTTATATTAAATTACATGTGGGGTATCTTTTACCACCCACTCTGCCAAAGACGTCCCTACATGTACAGTGCCTTCGTAATTTTTATTACTGTGAGAAAACGCAGTTAAATTTTATGAAAAGGAACTATTTGTTTATATTTGAAATCCCGCCGCCCATATTTCACGCTTAGGTGCAAATATTATTGCTATTTATAAGTAAAAATTAATAGAAATAATGGTGACACTTCATTGTCCGTTTTCCCCTACGTTAATAAACTTTACGCCTGTATTCCCGGCCCGATATCGAACTGTCAAAACATGCTGAAAATGTGGAAGGAATCGTGTACAGTCTATTTGAGTCACGTTTCTGCTCATGTTAACGTTTTTGCATTGTCAGATAAAATTATCGCAGCCGATTTTGACATCGTTTGATCTGACGGTTTGCTTTGTAGTGTGTTTAAATTGCTGAATGTTATTGTATGCACCGACTGCTGTCAGTACAGCTGGGACATATAATTTTTTCTTGTTATCGTTTTTCGTCACGTATTTGCTGCGTCCGTGAAAATAACTGGTTTTACACTAAAGACAATTTTGTAGCTGGATTAAAGGCTCCTGCAAAATTATATACATTAAATTTTTTGTCTAAAAGCTTGCAGATTATTGGTTCAGATTTTTTATTTCACACGATTTATATTGCAAAAGAGTAAGTCGATGGTTTACAAAACATGTTTTGTATATCCAATTTAAAAAGCTTTCAGTGAATTCAAAGATGGCGTAACAAAACTTTTTTTTGTGTGTGCTTTTTATTCATACGGTATTTCGTTATCCTTTCCTCATCACCAAGGTTATTCCTAGACTTAAAATATTTATACAAGTCAAATCTTCCATACTCAAGAACAAAGTTCATCAAATCTTCCATACTCAAGAACAAAGTTCACTCTGCTAACCTAAATTTGTCAAAAGCAAAATGCAGTATTTTTGCTTTGTACCGTAGAAATAGTGAATGTGTAAATGCATATACGAGATTGAAAATCATGAAATTTTATGTTTTCACGGCGAAAAATGGATACGTGCACAATGAGGGTCCAAAATATAAAGTAACAAACACTGTAATGCCGAACACGTTATTGCAACTTGGATGTATACATGACAATTGGTGGCAGATGTTACACATCAGACTTCTACTTAGACACCAAATAGTTTCGTTAATAGGTACCAACAATGTAATGTAAATTTTGCCTCCACGTGAAGGAAAAATATGCTGTCCTTTTGTGAGCATGTTTTATGTTACCAACAAACTTAACCAAAACTTAAGTTTTAATTTTTTGAATAGTATTTTATGATGTCAGTGACCGGAGATATTGTCTACTTGTAAACGAAATCAAAAGTATGTTCCAGTGTGTGAAAATATTCCGTTATGTATATGGAGACAATAGCTTTTCCGCAACATTAATACCCATCACCTCGTTTCGGAGAAATCCTGCTGTCACCTTGCTTACGGCATAGAAATAAGGTCTCCTTTACCCCGAAAACTGCGAAAACATGATCCCCTAGAAATATGGTAGATATTGATCAACTAGACTTCGTCTAATTCCAGACGAAATTAGTTCTCATTGTGTTATAAAAAGATATTTTAGGGTATATAATGGTAATTTATTGGACGAAAACATAAGCTACAAAAAACTACAAAAAAACAGGCGCTTTGTATTTAGCAGCTAGTTTGAAGTTTCGTCTAGCAGTTAATACGGAAAAAGACTACGTCAACGTTTATGTCCCTTGAGCATAACACAAGACATAATCACAGCATAAGATAGATAACAAGTCGTATGAAAATGTGGCGAATTCCAGCTGTCGGGAACGACGCCAGCAAATCAAAATTGAATGAATTGTGAAATTAAGAGCAGATTAAATTCGAGGAATGCCAGCTAGCATGCGATTCAGAATCTTTTTTTTTTACTGCTTCATTATATATTAATATGAAAATTGAAGGAATAAACACTAATATAATTTTGCATCTTGTTCTTAAAAGAACGTGAAAATTGACCTTGCACATCAAGGGACGGAACACACGTTGAAGGTTTTCGCGAACTGGATTCTGAGGAAGATATGTGGCAGTAAGTAACAAGATATGTGGCAGTAAGTAACAAGAGACTTGAGACATTATATAACGTGGAACGTAATAATTTTTTCTCGCCAAATATTACGCGGATGATAAAATCAAGGAGAAAGAGATGGGCTGAGCATGTGGCTGGCACACATAGGAATCAGGAGGACAGCATACACCGTCTTGTTGAGGATACATGAAGGGAAGAATTTACTGGTAAAACCTAGGAGTAGATTGGGGAATTAGATAAAAGTGGATCATAAAGGTATAGATTATTGGAGGTCGTGGACAGGAATACCTCGACTGAGGATAGAGATATGTGGTCAGTCTCTTGTCCACATGGTAAAGAAGTTCGGGTTTAATGAAATTCATGAATTTCTCGATTAGCTGGAGAACTACTAACCTCTGCTGGATAACTCTGCTCCAGTGAGTTTGTTACATAGTTGTAGTCGTGTACAAATTAAATACGTCGTAGTTATTGCACAGTACCAAAATACACAGAAATATGAACTGAAGTTTAAATAGAAATAAATTCTCACTAGAAATGGTAGCTGGTTTCAAGTGTATACAGGGAAAAATTATGTAAACAAGAAATGCTTAACACTATGAAGTAAAATACTTCCTATACACACAAACTGGTATAATATTAAAATGTATTTTTTTTCACAGAATAAAAATTGTTGTTTTTTTTATTAATTCTCATACTAAGCAGCGATTATTTCCTTAAAAATTATCCGATGTGAACTTTTAACGAATAGGTAATTTGTATGTTTTAATTTAGTCATCACGTCGTGTTATTTTTGGAAAGGTGTTATATGTCCGTCATTTACAAGCCACTTGTTTAGTTCTGTATGATTTATATAAACATATCTAGGCCACAGAGGCCCTTGTCAGGTATCACCGTAAAAATAAACAGAGAATTAATATGTTGGTGTATAATAATAACCTGTATCCAGAATGATATATCTTTGCTGCATATAAGGTCTATGTTTCGTAACGTTAAGATACTTTGTAATATAAATATCATGTAGCGCCTGTGCTTGCGCTGACGTTGTGCAAAACTTTTATGACTTTATCCTTTAAAAAATGAAAATGGATAATTGAAATTATGAAGATTACTCTATTCCAATTAAATTTTAAAAGTTTCCAACACGTTATTTAGTAAATTCCATTTTGAACGCGCTTCATTTCTCTTATTGTGCTTTAGGTTTTAGAATAAAAATTCAATAATCGATAATAATTTATACTATGATAAAATATATTTCGTGAAAATTACACGTGAAGTTAAAATACAATCTTACGTCATGAGCCCAATTATGTTACCTGGTATCTGAATCTCTTGATGGTTTGAATATTATCGGTTTGAAATATTGCCAATTTAAAATTGTCTGCAATTACACAAAATTTAATGTGGAGCTAGTATATTGATTTCACGTTAATACAGTTTGCGCGATGTTCTTTCTGGAAACTATGTAGGCCCGTGTTAAATAATTTAATGTTGGGAATTAAATTTTGAATTGAAGTGGTGTACAAAGCCTAAGGCATGAAGAAGATACAATGTAAAACTCAGAGAGAACCAAAGGTATCAGTTTTAACTTCTTTGTATTACTGTTTTACATACGAATTAATGTAATTAAAACATGTAAAAATTTACAAAATCCTTACTGACTCCAGAAATATTTCATGGCTAGCATGAAATCGACAAATTTAGAAGTTCCTGCTTTCAATTGTAAACTTTCTTCTGTATGACGTATATTAAATTAATGGCAAAAACAATTTTTTATGACTACGCAAACGTGTACAGAGCTTTAGAAAAGTTGCTGCTTAGTTAAACGCGTACTACATAATGCAGTGCTGTACACATGACTAAAAACAAAGACACACAAGCGGTGTTTACTCGCGATCTTGATGTTGTCTGTGCTGCCAGTTGTGGTGTTGCAACAGCAATGCTCTGCCAGTTGCACCAGTCTTACATTATTTTATAACCTTAGTAGAACTGCACAGTGAATTTTTGAACACCCTGTATAACAGTTAACTTTGTAACAATTATATTTATGTCCGCAATTAGTGGACATTAACGCTGATCAGATTTTTTAAATGGCTGAAATCTAGCTAACTCAGTGGAACAGATTCACTCTTGAGAAATTTATATCTGTTAATCACTCAAAAATGTCTCGCTTTTGTATAATCCGAAGGTTAATTAGAGTTCACAGCAGTCTGCTATTTTTTATGATTCCTAAGGCCTCTTTTTGAATAAACAAGCCTACGATGAGCTTTGTTAGCCCTGGGCACAAGCCATAATCTCTAGGCATACTCTTTGTCGACTTAATGCAACGTGTTATTAATTATATTCACGGTTCTTTTACATGTCTGCGGGCCATAGCCTTTGTTTTCAAATTTAAGGATGTGCCATGCTGTAGTTTCAAGAAATTCCTCAACGTTTTAATAAGGAATAATTGGCACACAACACTGAATACACTTCTTTCTTTGATCTGTTATAAGATATACCGCTTTAGCTTCTCTTTAGGCCTACGTTTGTATTATTCGGTATTGTTATTGTTTGAAAACGTACTGATATGTTAAAGGCTGTACGGTTAAAAAATTAAAATCTAGGTCTCCAGTCTTCCTTGAATTGCTTTCATTTATACTTTTCCTTTTTCCGATACCAATCTTTGTCTCCATTGCCTACAACTTGTGTCATTTCAAAATCTCTGTTGCAGTCAAACCCGAAGTTGTAACATTATCATTGTCAGGACATAGCAGTAACTATTTACCGCTGTTCGCTGCGAAGTTCCTGTTTCAATCCCAGAGTAACCCCTGCGTGATTTGTGGTGGACAAGGTGACAATGGGGGCAGCCCTTTATCCTCCAAATTCGGTGTTTCATTAGTACTACATGATAGTGCGTCATCAGAGTCTGGTATAATTAGTCTGTCAGTGGTCACAGCACGCCCCTTGAGTAACCAGTTCGGAACCACCAATACCAAAATTCAATTTCGGAAGAAAAATCCAGAGCAGTTTCTCTAAAAGTCGCTCAATCATTAAATATTCCGCAGAAGATGTTTAATTTTTTTGTATTACTTTTAAAACTAATATATCATTAGGACCAGTCGTTATTTAATTTAAGATATCATTGTCAAGAAACTTGTATTCAATTTGCAGACATTTCAAACGCTGTCATTTAAAGAAATCACGTACGTTTGCTTTGTAAAAGCAAAGTATGCTCGATATTCATGTGTCCGTGCATCGCTGGTATAATTTTAATTTTAATCTCAACCAAAAAGATACAACTTTTTGCCCCCTGTGGCGCTGCGGCCCAACGCGGGCCATGGCCTCCTCATTCTTGAGGTTTCTAGATCACACACAATGACGCATCACATTCGGTAGGACTCCTCTGGACGAGTGATCAGCTCGTAGCAGATACCTCTAACTGAAAACACAGAACACTCATAATAGACAAATATCCGTGCCCCCGGTGGGATTCGAACCCACGATCTCAGCAGGCGAGCGGCCACAGAACTACGTCTTAGACCGCGCGGTTACTGGGAAGGGCAACAAGATGCAACTATCTTCATTCGTTTATCTCTAAAATACTCTACATATTTCAGGCGGTCTCTCCGGCCGGTATCATGGCTGAGATGGAATCTCAGCCATGATACCGGCTAACAGTAGTACTGGTTGACAATACCGGAAGCTGTGTGTTCAGTTATGTGCTCCTGATGATGGGCGGAGGAACCGCCTGAAACATGTAGAGCGTTTTAGAAATAACTAAATCAAGATATTTGCATCTTGTTTAGTCTTGATTAAAATTAAAAACAAAACAAATCACGTTCATTTGAATGCGATTTGTAAATCAGTTATCACGAACAGGAATATGAGGCAGGACAAATGGCATATACGGAGACGATAAGAAGCCTGAACAACATTTTAGCCAGGCAACGTGCGGCAAATATGCCATTTCGAAACCCTAAGTTTAAACATTAAAATAAAATTTAAAAAAGATGATGTGAGCTTACGGTAAAATTAATCTGATTCAAAATAGCCGTTCAGTATCTGATGCTTGTGAAAATGGGAGTGACACTTCTGGGTTTCATAAAATGCAGGCAATTTCTGGACTTCCTGATGGAATAGTAAAGTCTAACAGATGCTGCTCCACTGTGTTTGTTTCTCGCTTGTTTAGTTCATATTACGTTATATACATTGCCAACAGAATTAAAATTCTACTGGCCACCTTTAATAGATGTACCGTACAAACTGTTACATACAGTTAGACTAGGGATGCACGATGCCGGATGTAAAGTCCCTTTATGTACTCTCTTACAAATAGCGTATAAAGGACGAATGTGCTTTTACTCTCTACATGGTGTTTTTCATGTTCAGATAATAAAATGCTTTGGATTTTACACACTGAGCGTATGTGTTTCATATGACTTTCGAAAACACAGATTTCTTCCCTAAACAATACTAATTGACCGGTCTTGGCAATGAGGTGCCTGTGTGTCGTTGGGAAATGTGATGTTTTAACATCAGGCGAGAATTTATCTTTAAACTTTTATTTATATATATATATATATATATACGTTTGCCGCATGGTATTGGCTGTAAATGTAACAGAACAGTGACTAAACATTCACAAAGGAATAATGATACAAGCCATGAACTGGTTTCGTTAAATTCCTGTTATGTGTGCACAGTGCCTTTGTCATGGTAATGGATTCTTTGAAGTGACATGAAATTGTCTCCTAAAAAGTCTGAAGCGAAACAGTTCATTGCTTCCACTTCGAGATCCGAAAGTTCCTATTCAACTGCTTGTCATTGCCCGTTAATTTGGACCTACCAGTAAAGTAGCAAAAACTAGAGAAACTTAAAATTATCGTGAGACTGCTCAGTCATGATCTACACGTAGAGTCGTCGAACCAGCTGCGTGGAGCAGAGTACTTCTTGATGAGACAGTATTCTTCCAGTCTGTCAAATCCTGTGACTTCAGTGGAGCCCGAATTTTCATTACCGTGTCCACAAAAGCCTGTTGCAGTCCTAAGACGTCTACAGTTATAATATTAAAATAAACTATTCAGATGGGCGGGACAGTTAGTTGGCATGAAGAGGAAAATAGTTTGAAGGTTTTGTCTGCACTAATATGGGAGTATCTGAATTTATTAGGAACTCGCTTTTAACTGTGTAACTTCGATTTTTGGAACTACTGTTTGTGACGAATGCAATAGGACATGGAAGGAAGCGGTGGTGAGATGTTTTAAAGAATCATTAAAAATTATTTCCTTGTTACTGAGCAAAACCATAAAGAGAATTGTATCTGGGACGGCTCAAACCTCAACAATAATTCCAGCCACTTACACGGGTGAGACCTGTACGAAGTTATGTATTTATTTACTTATTTATTTTTACCTTGTTAGTTTTCCTTTTTCGTTCTTTATTTCATCCATCCATCCGTCTATCCATTCATCCTTCTATGTATTGATTCACTCTCCCAATCATTCATTAAATTCACGGAAGTGGTATCGATATCACATTCGTGCGCGCTGCTGACCACATGACCACCACAGCACGCCAAATTATAAAGATAAAAGATTCGCCCCATTCTTACCTTAGTATCCGACCATAAAGTGGGGTGGGAGAGAAGAAGTATTGACCCACCCATCTGTGATCTCAGAATTAGACGGAGATTGGCCTAAGTTGTCAGCTTCCCACCCTGACTTCTTTAACCCCCAGGAAAGATCCGCCAGTATCCATTAGGTAGGAGGCTCGGTTGGTTCGGTATTTTGTTTGATCACTGTCGAGAAAAAAGTCTCTTGCTTCTGCCTGATAAATTACCTTAGTTTTTAGCCGTCCAGTTCGCAGGCTATTCTCTTTACCAGCTGAACTGGCTCATATATATAGTCGGAAAGACGCTAAATTGTAGAGCAGAGTTTCTCTCAACCGTATTGCTGAAGATACACGTCTTCTGGGACGTGCACCATATCAACTGGTAGAGTTACCGATGTTTCAAGGAATGTAGTGCCTATATCTTGAGAGTCTAGAAAGCCGTCTAATTATTATATCATAATATCGAGACAGACGACCCCAGGAATAACGGAGACAATAACTCCACTACAGTATTATCCTTGAATCCGATCAGATCATCACTGCTGGATTCAACAAGTTTCTATCGACCTAAGAAAAAGTTTCATACATGAAATGCAAATAACTTTTGGGTAACTATAAGCATAAAAATTTTTCTTTTTCCATGATATATTCTAGATTTCAAGCTGCAAATGAATAATAATATTGTTATGTATATATTATATTTCCAGATTTTAGACTACTAATGTATACTATTGGGAAACTGAACGACAATGAGATCTCGTTGAATTATAGTTTCGTATTTCCTATTTTATGATTCACACTGTATAGTATCCTAAAATTTATGTCTTGTGACCTGAATATGGCCCAGTGTAAGGACCGAAACATGTCGTCAGCATAAATGAATCAAAAAGTCATAAGTTAGTTGTGTTTTGACTAAAAAAAACCCTCCTCAATTGCATATATAACACAACGGGGATGGCGCATCTCAAAATCTAAAGATAAGAAATAAACTTTTAGGAATACTGGACACAGAAGATGAAGGCACTACCTTCTTCAGAAAAGTTACTTCGTAAGTATTTATCAGGGAATAGACTACGGTCTTAACATCCCGGAAGACCTGGAACTTCGCCCTAAAATGTAATTTGAAAAGTCAGCAGATGTTAGGATTAATGCTGGTGTGTATACCATAGGTATTAGTCTTTTTATAGGACAGTTTCAAGCTGTGAGCTGACTGAATGTGATTACCGACCGAGATTGAACGAATACTTAGTTCCGTTTTTCCCTCTTCGTTAGTCGCAATATGAATTTTACATTTCCTTTCTTCCGCTGAAATGTTTTGCTTCGCAAAGTACAGTATAAAGCAACAAATGAATAGAAAGCCGAACAGAACTTTCATTTGACTTCCTTTTTGTACTTTTTTATTCCTAAATTAAATTGCAATTAAAAGGCTTTTATCCCAGTGAAATATACGTTAAGTTACAAAACATCTGCGCCACTGAGAGCATTGGTTGGTTCAATGGTTTGAGGAATTCGCGCAGTTGTTTACACCGACTGGTTACCTCGGGTGAGGCTAAATGATTTAGGAAGTACGATGTGAAAAATGAATCCAATTCTTCGGCCTCCTAACATTTCCATCTTCCAATGGCGGTGAGTGCGTATAAGCCTGTATGTCATTAACAAGGTGCTGTGGTTGAGTAAGCATATCGACAAAGCTACGTTCTGGAGGAATGGGGTTTGATTCCTGGCACAGGCAAATTTATTTCTTCCCCAAAATTTTTCAGACTAACTCTAGGGTCCAACAAGCCTCCTGTTCAGTCGGTACCAGTGTCTTTTCTAGGGGATAAAGCGGCTGGAGGCAGGAAGTTAACAACTCAGTCCATCTAGAGCCCAGGTTAAGAATGTATGTCTTCGTGGCACAAACAGGGATAAATTTGCGCGACTATAATTATTGCCAAATAGGAAACATTACGAAGGGTTATTTTTGCAGTTTACGAAAAAGCAACAGCACACAGAATTTTCACGGTCAAACGTTTCAGAAGACAGAGTGTGATATCTGAGGATAACTCGACAATTAAACTTCAGCAAGGGAATTTAAGTCTCTGATCTTGAAGATATTGATTAAAACTTTAAATTTGGCAGTTAGCATTTAATTTATATATTGCCAGGCTGAACAGTAACATTGCCGCATTTTGTCCACAACGTTTATTTGCATATTCCATAGGAGTCTTTAATAAACATCCATTATTTTCCCTATGTTATTCACGGATTGTTCTTTCCAATGAAAACTCTCTATTTTCTGTGCGGAAAGTATATTATTTTTTGTCCTTAAAGCATTAGCTATTGTAGATATCTGCCGTCTTCTGGGAATCTGTGCTGCGAAAATTCCCAGAAGAGCGCGTATCTCATATAAACCGCTGCGGCAGCCTGAAAGCACTCATTAGCATTTCTAGTTATGAGCATAGTCTATAGGTCAATGCAACTCAGTGTCTTTCGTTATTCAGGTTTATAAATAGCTTTGGACATGTCATGGTTCAGGGTTGTAATGATTGGTCTGTTACCGCGGAGAAGGCCTGTGTTCGATACGCGGACTTCCAGTGTCAATTTTGTGGTTGAAGCAGTGACGCAGGCACTGGGGTTTCACTGTTTACCTCGATATTTCCCCGTCGGAATCATTACATCAGTACCACATTCTCATCTTCTTCTTAATATTACTGTTATCAGAAGATGAAGACGGCAAACCATGGGAAACTTAAAAAAATGGGGAGCACAGGAAAGAAAAGATCTTTCCCATTGCTTGTCATCCTGGTCCCTAACGGTACGGCACCTTGCAAGGGCGGACACCTGTCGCAAGGCTTCTGCTTACGAAGACTGAGTATATCCACTGTCTAGTACCACTATTCTGCGCTGACCACGAATGTGAATTGGCAGTTTGTATCCTGAGACATACTGGACTAAGAGAAATGTCTTTGGGGAAGGAATAAATAAGGTGAGAATTGGCTAGTGATAGTGAAAGAAGGTGACAACACCGTTGTTGCTAGAATACAGATCTTGAAAAAGGACATCGCCCTACAGCCCCACAAAGAAATGAAGCTGCTGTACTTCAGTCCGCCATAAGCAATACAGTAGTTCTTCGAACATCTTCATCTTCCACATGCACCGTTTCTTACCAAGAAACGCGCTCCCACTCTGTCCGTTTGTTTCAATGTCCAGTACGCAGTCTCTTCCCGTGACAACCGTCTAAGTTCTTTTCTCTCAACAGCAAAGGCATAGAGCAGTATGCAGTAACTAATAAAAGAGCAACAAAGTTGGCACAAGACAATTTACGTAGTGACCTTCATCCAGCTTTTCTCCGACGTTTTTCAACAAATGACAAATGCGAACCTCAGGCGTCCATACGCTGCAGTAGCGCACCTGCTAAGAAACAACAGCGCTCTCAGTAAATAATAAATATTTCGTCTTACGCCTCCAAGTCTTATTTTTACAATTCCAAGGTACACTTTCATAGTCAGGGAGGATTTAAAAGCCGCGAAACCAATTTCCGCGCGATAGAAAACACTTCACGTCTTCGACAGCGGCTGTTTATCCCATCATATGTTCGGTTTTTATTTATATGTATCAGGACTATTTCAGTTGTAAAAAATGTACGTGCTTGAAGTACATGGGAAGGTAAACCACAAGGGAAGGTTTAAAAATGTGGGCAGGTTTAATGTTTGAATTTCAGAGTAACATCCAAAGATTTTTAATACACATTCAGGATAGCTGGTCATTCGTGATAGGCCTAAATCGATTACGTTTTAAATACAGATCAGAATACTGTCAATGTGTTCGGCTGGCGAGCGAAGATAAACAGTGAGGAGTTTCTTTATTTCATTTAGGATTTCGTTTTCAGTGTGTTCCTGTAGCATCATTTTTGACAGGATGTTTTGCGTGTAGAATATAACCCACTGTATAAGTGAATGCTACAAAAAATTAAAAACAGAATTATAATTGTTGCATACTTCGTCTTCTAAGTGAGACAGCCGTGCCCTAGAAAGAACTAGAGTGCCAGTAAATTATAATTGTTGCATACTTCGTCTTCTAAGTGAGACCGCCGTGTCCTAGAAAGAACTAGAGTGTCAGTAAATTATAATTGATGCATATT
>Ga0131853_10008759_pt1 | contig 18452 bp, 16 predicted proteins | sample TergutLab28metaG_FD_92764 | JGI IMG/M metagenome (GOLD analysis project Ga0131853, IMG submission 92764) | Labiotermes labralis P1 segment gut microbial communities from Petit-Saut dam, French Guiana - Lab288 P1 (version 2) (version 2) | ecosystem: Host-associated > Arthropoda: Insects >... | reverse complement strand
TCGTTCTGAGCCAGGATCAAACTCTCCATTATTTATTTCCATCCGACTCTTGCGAGCCAGATAGCTTTAATTAGTTTTGTTTTGTCCTTAGCTTTTCTCAAAGTTAAAAACTGGTCATATTTACTCCACATTCCTGCTTCATAAACATATTGAGAGATTCCTCTCTCCTTGACCCGCTTCAGGTCCTTCTCTTATTCTCTGTTAAAGATCTAAATAGCTAATATTTATTATTTTGGTTAACTATTAACTGTAGGCCTCAAATGATTTTCATTGAAAGCGAAAATTAGTATAACCCTAAGAATAATATATGTCAACATTTTTTTTATTTTTTTATAAAAATATTTTATATATTAAAAGTATATTTTTGGCTTAAATATTCTGGAAAAATGGTATATTAAGACCAGTATGAGTGATAAAAAACCTGCTTATAATAGATGTGTTAATTGTGGTAAGTATATTGAGACAGAAATCAAAGATAAATCTCTATTTTGCTGCAATGAATGTTGTGAAAAATATTCACCCTGCAATATATGCACTCGATACTTTGATGAGAAGATAACACATACTGAATCGCTAAAATGCAAGGTCTTTTTTAGCCTTAATCAGAAAAAGCGGCCCTATATAAAATACACAATGCTTAAGATTTTTATATTTGGCAATCCCCTACTCAACATGATGATGATTTCTGACCGCTTGTCGAGTGTATTAAAACTACCCCTTTTTGTTAGTGAAAAATTTAGAATTGGAAGTCAGCTTAATATTTCTCAGATAAAAAATTATATTGAACAAAGAATCAAAGCAGAAAAACTTCAAGACTATTTTCTTTTTCTTTGCAACAGCTATGATACAGATTTTATTTCAGAATTACTTAATGAGATCTCGTTTGATAAGATTATTACAATCGATAGCGAAAATATTAACAATAATACTTCAGCATTATATGCATGTAATAGTTGTGGAAATATCAATAGTTTTTTTCAGACTGATGATGAAAATGAGAGTACATGTGCAATATGCGGCAATAGTTATTATAAAACCACAGAAGAGGATATATTGGTAACCAATAAGCTAAAAAGCTACCAAGAGTGCAAAAGTTTTATATCTTCAACAACAACTTATAAGCATATAGATTTTACAACTGCCCCAGAAACAGCGCGTGAAATTATAAAACACCTTGTTTTTACATAAATTTAGCGAAAATAAGCCCGTATCGGTATCAGCCTAATTAAAATAGTTTGCAGATTAACGAAGAAAGAAAATCTTATGCTATAACCACAAACCCCGTCCCACGACGGGGCATGAATTGACAATAAAAAAGAAGAAAAGATTGGAATTAAGTTTTAGTTTTTATAAAAATCCAAAACCTTACTTTTTTAATATAAAGCTTCCATAAAAAGCTTTAACCACCTTTAGGTTAATAGAATTGTTGTAATACCAGCTATTGCTACTACAATAATAACTATCACAATAATAATTTGCTTTGAACTCAAATTCATCTAGTTTCCCCCCAAATTGAAAATATTATTCAAAATCATGCGCTTTCCCCCTATTTTCCACTATAGATAAGCTAACATGATAGAATTCTAATCAAGCATAATTGTAAAACCGAGCCACCACGACATTGCCTTGGTTGTAAACATAGGCTTGGGATAAAGCTCAAGCCCCGGAGCTACTGTTGCAAAAAACTGCAGAAAGTTATCGATAAAAAAAATTTCAGCAGAAACAGGGACATTTACCCCTCCCATAAATCTATCTTCTTGATCGCCAAAAAAGATTTTGCAAAACAGCCCAAGCCCAAGGGAGGCGCTAAATATATGATTTAAAGGTCTTGAGTTAACAGCCATATATGAACCATTGAGAAAAAAATACTCTGAGCCAGATGTAAAGTCATATCCAACTTTTATATCATAAGGGCCAGTACGAAAAATAAGAACTGTATTTGGCATACCAAAACCTAAGCCCAACCTGGTATCTCCCCTCCATCCTCTTGCAAAAACATTGGATTGAGGTATTATAATAGAAAATAACAAAACAAATATTACAATAGTTATTCTTTTGTTCATTTTATGAAAAACTCCTGTTTCAAAAAGTAAATAGCTATAGATAATAATCGTCCAAAAATTATCAATCCAAAAGCCTTTCCGCTCTAAGAATATCAGAAATTCTTCTTGTCACTCCCCTTGGAGCATTTTCCAGCAAATAAGATGCTTTTTCCATATCAGAAAATCCTGCGGATATTGCCTGCCTTAGAAAAGAAATACCCCTATCAGTATCTTCTATTGCTGTAAGATATATAAAAGACATCTGAAATAATACATCTTTGTCTTCTTCCCTGTCTAATATTCGGGTCCCCATATCAACAGCAGAAGCATATGCACGAATTTCCACATAGGAGTTAAACAGCATTTTAAGGATTTCTATACTGACAGATTCATTTTCCGCTGTATGTCTAAGATACTCTATTGCCTGACGATGCTCGCCAGCATTGTAATAAATTTCACCTATTTTAGAATTTATTCTTCTAAGAACGCTTTCTTCTATTCTTCTTGTTTTAAGCATCGCGAGTTTTTCAAGCGCCTCTTCATGCGAACCTTCTTCGGACATAATAACAGCGCTGTTAAAAAGAGCTTCTATATTGCCTGGATCTATTTCAAGAACCTGTTCATATAACTCAAGCGCTCTTTCAAAGTCGCCAAATCTATATAAACAATAAGCTTTTGCAGATAAAATTATTACATTTCTGGGCTCGTCTCTAAGCATTCTATTTAATATGTTGATGGCATCAGAAAATCTATTTTCTTCCATATAAGATTTTGCCAGATTAAATGAAGCTACTCTCATTCTTCTATCATAATCAAGCGCTCTAAGATATGCTGTTATTGCTCTTTCATTTTGACCAAGTTCAAAATAAGCATTGCCAAGATTAAAGTAAAGTCTTGCTGCTTCTTTTCTTGAAAGCCCCCCTGCGCAACCGCAATAGGCAAACAGTAGCAGGAGTAAAAAAAATAACAGATTAAGTTTTAAACTTGGCTTACTGATCATAAAAACATTATATACATTTTAATTATTTATGGAAACCTCTAATAACCATATAAAATTAGCAAGAAATATGATATATAAAAAATGGAGGATTTATGGATTTTTTAAATAAAATTGTAGTTGTTACAGGCGGAGCAAATGGAATTGGAAAAACAATCTGTAATGAGTTTGAAAAAGCAGGCGCTAAAGTGTGCATAATCGACAAAGAAAAAAATGATTATTTTACAGGCGATATAGCTGATGAGAATATATTAAAAAAATTTGCAGAGAAAGTTATTGCAGATTATGGGCAGGTGGACTGCCTTATCAATAATGCAATGCTTAGCAGTGGTGGACTCCAAAACTGCAATTATGATGATTTTAACTATGTTTTGCGTGTTGGAGTAACTGCCCCCTATTTTCTTGCAAAACTCTTTATGAACCATTTTGCAAAAGGAGCAAGCATTGTTAATATATCATCGTCACGCGACAGAATGAGCCAGCCAAATACAGAAAGTTATACAGCTGCAAAAGGGGGAATCACAGCGTTAACTCATGCTATGGCAGTAAGCCTTGCCGGTAAAGTAAGGGTAAATTCAATTTCTCCGGGCTGGATAGATACCTCATTCAAAGCACATGAAGGCCCGGATGCTCTCCAGCATTGCGCAGGAAGAGTCGGGAACCCGCTTGATATTGCCAATATGACGCTTTATCTGTGCAGCAACAAGGCTGAATTTATAACAGGAGAAAATATTTGTATTGATGGCGGTATGACAAAGCTTATGATTTATCATAATGATTTTGGATGGAAACTGGAAAATTAATTTCCGTACGTTGTATTGAAACGATCTATACGAATTCCGGAATAACAGCATATTCAAATGTATTCACGCAGTTTATCCAAAACCTTATCTATATCAAGAGGTTTTCCGAGATGGTCGTTCATTCCAGCTGCGAGACACGCTTCAATGTCGTCCTTAAAAACGTTTGCAGTCATCGCTATGACAGGCAATTTGATATTTTGAAGAGCAGGCAGAGCGCGTATTTGACGTGTTGCTTCAAGCCCGTCCATTTGAGGCATCTGTATATCCATAAATACAATGTCATATTTATCGGGAGCAGCCTCTATCATATCCAATGCTTCCTGGCCGTTTTCAGCGCAGTCAATAATCAATCCGGTATTTTCCAACAACGCTATAAGTATTTCGCGGTTAATTTCTATGTCTTCAGCAACCAGCAACCTTTTATTTTTAAACTCACCTTGTACTGGTAAAGGATCTTTACCAGGATCTTCTATGCCTAAGCATTCATTGACGCAATCAATAATCATGGATGAAAACAGCGGCTTGATTAGATGCTTATCCACGCCTACTTTCATTGCTTCGTCTCTGATCTGTCTCCAGTCCGCAGCTGTAATCATAATCACCACAGATGGCCTTTTTGGTTCTATTGATTTAATTTTTTTTGTCAGTTCTATGCCATCCATGCCTGGCATACGCCAATCAATAAAATATATGTCATACACACCATTTTCTTCGATGACCCGGCAAGCATCAAGCCCATCATCCGCTGTATCGCAGTGCATGCCGAGCTGGTCGAATAGTGCTTTAAACAGTAGGCGCGTTTCAATCATATCATCCACAGCCAGAACCCGTATATTTTTATAGTTAATACCGGATGCAAGCATTGAACGGGAACTCTTTTTACCGCGTAATACTTTTACGGTAAAAATAAATTTTGCACCCTTTCCTAATTCAGATTCTACCCAAATACTGCCACCCATCAGTTCTATGATGCGTTTGGAAATTACAAGCCCCAGTCCCGAACCTCCATACTTGCGGCTTATTTCGCTATCTGCCTGCTCGAATGCCTGAAATAACCGCCCATGGTGCTCAGGCGATATACCGATGCCGTTGTCGGTTATTTCAATACGCAGCTCACAAACCCCATCAATTTCCTCGGTCAAAACCGCCTCAAGCAGGACGTTTCCGTTTTCAGGGGTAAATTTGACGGCATTGCCCATCAGATTTGTAATAACCTGTGCCAGACGTTGATCGTCTCCCACAAGAAACCGAGGTATGAAATTATCAATTTTGATGTTAACTATCTGCTTTTTTTCATCAGCCCGGAAATTGATAACTGACATAACTTTTTGCAGCATTTTGTCAAAATTATACTCAACAAGTACAAGCTCCAGCTTGTGTGCCTCAATCTTTGCCATGTCGAGTACATCGTTTATTATTCCAAACAAATGGGAAGAGGCGTCTCCAATTCTGTTCAGGGCGTGATTTTTAGCATCCAGTCCTACTGCTTGCTTCGCTATAATCGTCATGCCAATGATAGCGTTCATAGGTGTCCGCATTTCGTGGCTCATGTTGGACAGAAAATCGCTCTTGGCTTTGCTTGCAATATTTGCCTGCTCAAGGGCAGCTTCCAACTTCTCGGAGGTATTGCGAATGTCTAAAATCATTTTATTGCGGTGATGGGCATGAGCGAACAACAAGCCAACAGAACGCAGGGTTGATTCTTCTTTTTCAGAAAATATCCGCTCATTTTTGCGATCATCAAAACCAACAAACCCCCAAAACTGCTCATGCATAAACACTGGCATCATCATGATGGAGACAATGCCTTGCGGATAAAAATAATCCTGATACTTGGGGGACATTTCCTTGACAATGCCTTTGAGGCACTGTCCGCGTGAAAAGAGGTCTTTCAGCCCAGGCAAAGCTTCGTTATATGACATGTTCACCGTGTATTTATCATCCTGCTGCAACTCTGCTCCTGCAGACCACTCGCATATTTGTGTACTGTGAAGCATTCCATCTATCGTGTGATTCTTCCAGATATACACGCGGTCAACCTTTGCCGCTTCACCAATCACCTTCATACTTTGATGTAAATCTTTTATATAGGATTCAATATCAGTGTTCAGGAGAAAAGTCGCTGACTTATTTACGGCCTGCAGTAAATTATTATTATATTCAGTATTTGCTGTCATTTTTTTAGCTTGTTCTATGCGATTAAAAACACTGGCAAACATTGAGCCTGTTGAAGAGAGAATGACTATTTCATCATTAGTGAATTTGCGCTCCTTGCGGCAATCGTCAACACTGAAAAAACCTATAAAATTTTGATTCACAAACAATGGGATCATAACAATGGATTTAATTTCATATACATTCAAAAAATCCTGTTCTGCCTGCGGCAGTTCGGATAATGGCGTGTTTATGTATTCGCCACGTAAAAACATTTCTTTCCATCTGAAAATTTCGGTGTGTGAAAATTTCAAACCAATGGGAACTTCTGCTCTTTGCTGCCCAATCTCACTTAACCACTCATATCTATGGACAACTACAGGGACATTGTCTATTATCTCATTGAGCCAAATTTGAACGCGGTCAAGGTCCAAACAGCGTCCCACGAGCTCCATTCCCGCCATGAGTGAATCTAAACTGTTTTCCACATCATTAGTAAGCAAAACCTCTGCCGCATGGTTTACTGTGTTAAGCAAAATATTATTCTGCTTAAGCGTTTCCTGCATTTGTTTAGCATCGGTTATATCGACAGAATGTTGGATATGCACTTTTTTGCCACCGGGCCAATCAATGTATTTATCGGTATTTCGGTAGTGGCATTTTGTTAAAGTATTAAGTTCTTCCCAAACAACTTCTATATCCGGCTCTTTATCCAGCTGGTGGCAGGGGCACCAATCACATCTCTTGTCTATACCCTGATTTAATACTTTATAACAGGGCTGTCCGACTACATCGCCCTTGATTCTGAAATGCTGCTTCATATAATCGTTTATAAACAAGATCTTATCGGTTTCCAAATCAGTCACATAAATCATTGCGCTTATGCCATTTAGAATACTTGCCATCATATCCTGTTTTTGATTTGCGGATTCATTCATTAAGTTCACCCCTGCTTATTTACTATACACTATAACATCAGTTTTTGCAAGAGAACGCATTGTCTATAAATGATTTGTCAGCTTATTTTAACGCAGTTATGCGCGATATAATTTTTCCGTTATTTCGTTATGCGAAGCGTATTTGAATTTCGCTATTCAATTCTATAATATTATCGTTTATTCAACTTTCCTCACTTTATCCACTGGTATCCACCCTTCTTCTTTTTCATTTTCTGCCCACAACCAGCCATTTAATTCTTTGATCCCTTTCACTACAGCTCCACTATCTATATCCAATTCTTTTGCTGAATAATCCTCAATAATATATCCGAAATTATCCTCACACTTGATTATTTGGTTGGGAACCCAGCCTTTGTTTGATCCATCCATTTTTGCACAAAAAGTCCAATTTGGCCAATTTTCATCATATTGTGTTTCTCCTATGGTTTCTTCAGATGTTTCCCCTGTAATGACTTTTTCTCCCTTTTCCAGCTTTATTGGATTTGGAAATTCTGTTCTATGATCTTCTGTAACAATATATTTCATTTACTTTTCCTTTTTCTGTTTTGCAAATCCATATTTGATTCTCTCAGTAAAGCCAATATATTAACATCAATAACACATCGTTTATGGATATCTTAAATTAACAACCCCGCCCAAAAAGGCGGGGTTGTTGCTCTTATATAAGGTATTTGTATTCGGGGTATTAACCCCTTCAACACTAATAAATTTCTTCAAAACCTGAAACCACGATGCATTTATTCAATTTTAAAACGTGATACTTCCTTCATCAACGCATCAATGTTCTCCCGATTTTTCTCACTTAACTCATTAACACGATTCACAGCAATATTAATTTGCTCTGCTCCAATTGCCATTTCGTTCATTCCTCCGGAGATCTCCTGTGTCGCCATCTCAAGGTTTTTACTTTCCCTTATAACTTCTGTTGAACCTTCAAGCATTTCCATTGATCCGCTTTTTACCTGCTTGGTAATATCGTTAAGGTTTCCAACAGCTTCCAGTATTTGCTTGCTCCCCTGACCTTGCTCTTCCATTGCGTTACGGATGTTTTCTTCCTGTTCCGTTACTGTCTTTATATCCGCGTCAATGGTCTCAAACTTGGATAATACATTTTCTGTTGAAAGCGTGATCTTGTCGATAGATGCTTTTATCTTTTTCAAAACTGTACTGATTGTTTTGGACTGCTCCCCGGAGTTTTCCGCAAGCTTCCTTATCTCGTCAGCTACTACCGCAAACCCTTTACCAGATTCTCCGGCATGGGCTGCTTCTATCGCCGCATTCATTGAAAGCAGATTGGTCTGACTCGCGATGTTTTCCATTACCGCATTAATTTCCAGCAACCCTTCAGAATCGCGGGCAATTTCCTGTATGTCTGCTGATACTTCCTGTAATCCGTTACGGCCTACTTCAGAAGCAGATGTAAGGGCATTTACATTTTCCATGTTTTTAATAAGGGTTTGAGTAACAGACTGAACATTGGCAAGCATTTCCTCAATAGCAGAAGAAGATTGGGAAACAGAGCCTGACTGCTTTTCTACATGGTTGTTAAGCTTATTGATATTCAACGTGATCTGCTCCATTGTTGCGCTAGTTTCGGTAACGCTGGCGCTCTGGTTGATAACCCGCCCCTTGATACTCTGCACATTGGCAGTGATCTGGTTTACTGCCGCAGCAGTTTGGTTCATATTACTTGCAAGCTCATTACCCAGCTCGGACAACACTGCTGCTTCTTTTTTGATGTTTTTGACAAGATCCTTGATCTTTTCCATAGTGATGTTAAAGGAACGACTTATGTTGCCGATTTCATCTTTACTGTGGGATTCCAGGCTACGGGTAAAGTCCCCTTCACCAACATACTCAAACACCTGCTCCATGGATTTGAGAGGCGCTGTAATGGTACGGGCTACAATCAGAATAATAATGGTTATAATTCCAAGAATCGCCACGCCAAGTATTATAAAAATCGTGGTCATACGATACACCGTTGCCATTACTACTCTTTCCGGCACAATAGTTGCTGCAGACCAGGGCGTAACGCTGCCCCCGACTTTAAACGGCTGAGATACCAGCATCATTTTTGCATTAGTACCGGGTGCAGTTACTGTAGTATTATAACTTGTACCATCCTGTACTGTGCGCAGAAAATCATTCAGATGCGCTCCTAACATATCTCCTTCAGTTTCCTGCGCCCTTCTTCCAAGCCGGGATGGGTCTGGGTGGGCTACAATTAAGCCGGTACTGCTGAACACCCCGGATACTCCGACTCCGAACGGCCTAATCTGACTTACCATTTCCTGAATTCGGGAAAGTTCCAGATCTACCCCTGCTACCCCTATTACCTGGGTGCCTCTCCAGATCGGTACAGTAGCGCTGGTGATAAGTAAATCCCTTCCTCTTATATTATAGCGATAAGGTTCAATTATCGCCTCTCTGCCAGATCTGAAGCTGGTATTATAAAAATCTCCAGCGCTTCCCTGGTTATCATAACCAGTAGACATGGACAGGACTACCTGACCATTTTCGTATGTATAATAGCTTTTAAACCTTCCCGAAGCATCGGTACCAGGTGTGTTGGCATAAAAGGCATCCATGCCGTCAAGAGCATTGGGTTCAAAGACTGCCCATACTCCCACAAAATTTGGATTCTCCTTAGCCAAACTATAAAGCATAACTTTTAGAATTTCGCGTCGGTCTCTGGGTTCTCCACATTCATGTAGATGGGACATAAACTGAGCAAGCGCCCGAATTTCATCTAAAGGGACTTCCAGATATGACTTGACCTGAGCTGCTGTCACTTCTGTTATGGTACTGACTTTATCATTTGCCAGAAAACTGATTTCATTTGATGTAAGCACAAGAGAAGTTACAGTCAAAGCACCGATACAGACCAAATTAACCGCACTGATGATTAACACCAGTTTTATTCCGATTTTCATAGGATCTTCCTTATTTATTAATAATATACTTAGCTTATTATAATATTACTTTCGATGATTTGTACATACAAGTTAAAAAAACTAATGGGCTATCCTTATTGGAAACCCCAAGCAGACACAACTCTTGTGTAAGTAATTTTGGATTATGAGAAATTAAATATCATCTCCTAGGGGAGTCGAACCCCTGTTAGCGGGATGAAAACCCGCTGTCCTAACCACTAGACGAAGGAGACTTATAAAAACAATACTTAGATTTTAAGCATTGTATTGAGCCGCGATGGGATCGAACCATCGACCCACGCCTTAAAAGAGCGTTGCTCTACCTGCTGAGCTAGCGGCCCAAATTTATTTGGACTTTGGCAATTTATCAATATTTGTTATCTTTGTCAACAAGTAATCAAAATTTTTGTAATTAATCGCTATTTTTTGCCTGGCAAGAGCATTCTTGATGCCTTCCAATAAATCTCTATACTTAAACAAGTGAAATAAATTCTGCATCAAAGCTGTTTCCAGTATCTGCCTTGTGTTTTTTTACCGCACACTTAGCAATTAAACCTTTGAGATCATTCTCTGCAAAGTCAGGAACTCCGCTAACAACAAGCTTTAGGTAATTGCCGGAAAGAGCGCTCCATTTTTTTTCTGCTTTATCATAAATTCCTTCAACCAGCGCTTCAACTTTGCGATTTTCCCAAAGCAGTGCATAATTCGCAAAAAGCTTATCTGAAAGCAGTCTAAGCGCTCCTGCCCTTTCCCCGGAAACTCTTTCGGAAACAAACCCTTTCATTTTGCTTGCAGCTGTTCCCGGCCGTTTGGAAAAAGGGAAAACATGCAAATATGATAAAGCAGCTTGTTCCACAAGGCTGCAGGTATCTATAAAATCTTGTTCTGTTTCTCCTGGGAAGCCTGTAATAATATCAGCAGAAATCATTGGATCAACACAAGCAGATCTTAATATCTCCACAGCTTCAAGCACCTTATCTCTGGAATATAGACGCCCCATTGAAGCAAGAATAGAATCTGATCCTGATTGCACAGGAAGGTGAAAATGGCTGCATATCCTTTCTTTATCAATAATATCAAGATATCTTTTATCTATACTGTCCGGCTCAAGAGAAGAAAATCTTATTCTTATTTTTTTAGTATTGTTAAGAATTTTTTCTATTAACAAAACAAGATCAATCTTATTTGATTCATACAAAGAAATATTAACTCCTGTAAGGACAACTTCCCTATGCCCTGCTTTCTCAAGGTTTTTGATACTTGATATTACATCAGGATATTCCATACTCTTGGACTTCCCTCTTGCAAGAGGCACTCTGCAGTATTTACAGAGGTTATTACAGCCATCCTGTATTTTCAAAAAAGCTCTTGAGTGAAATGTATATTCGCTCTTTAATGTGTAAAAACTATTTTCTGTAAAACCCGGATCATTAACACCTTCTTTAAGAAGATTTATAAAATCTATTTTGCTAAACCCGTGATCAAATATAAAATCAGGCAGTTTAAGAAGCAGTTCCTTCCTGTCCTGAGGCACAACAAACAGATTATCAGCAATACTGCTTATTGCCTCTTTTTCCAGTTGCGCATAACAGCCTGTTACAACAATAGTGGAAAGGGGAAAGTCTTTTGCGATTTTTCTTATTATTCTTCTGGCTTTTTGTTCACTTTTTGATGTAACTGTGCATGTGTTTACTATATATATATCTGCGTTATCTTTTGTGGCAACAATATCTGCGCCCAACAAAGAAAATGAGTCTGCAATAGCTTCGCTTTCAAACTGATTAAGCTTACACCCCAGAGTAAAAAATGCAGCTTTTACTTTTTTATCAACCATTATTTTTAGTGGAAATTTGGAGTCTACTGCAGAAATTATGTGGCAAGTCTTAACTGCACTCTGCTTCTTCCCCTCATTGCTTCTGCATGTGTTGGACTAATGCGCAAAGCTCTGTCATACGCCTCAAGCGCCCAGTTAAAATCTTCTGCTCTCTCTCTTGCATACCCAAGTCTTGTCCACCATCGCGCATTATTTGGGGAATAATGAACAGCTGTTGTGAGCGCAATATCTGCGCGGTTAAACTCTCTTAGTCTTATAAATATTTCACCCATGTAAAAGTAGGTAACTGCAACTCTTGCGCCTGTTTCTACAAGAGAAAGGAATTCTTCAAAGAACCTAAGCGCTTCCTGGTTATTCCCAAGATAAAAATGAGCTTCTCCCATATTTTGTATAACTCTGGTATCAAATCTTGAAATCCTTAGCGCTGCCTGACCATAATTAAGCGCCTCTTGATACCTGCCAAGCCTGATAAGGCTCCAGCCAAGGACTGTAAATGAATCAAGGTTTCTGGGCATGGTCTCAAGTTCTTCACGGCATATTCTAACAGCTTCTTCATACCGCCCTTCGCGGAACATTTGAAGAGCATCTGGTCTCTCTTCTGAAAAAACAGGAAAACATATTGCAAAAATTAATATTATAAATAGAACTTTTTTCATAAAATCCTTCCGCTATTTTTTTTCCATAGTACATATACCATTCAGAATAGCGCCATTTTCCATTACGATTGTAGGGCTTGATATATCGCCAGTTATCTGAGAAGTAGAAAATAGTTCAACTCTTTTATTGGAAGTGATATTCCCTTCGATATTTCCCTTAATAGATACAATATTTGCATCAACTTCGGCTTTAATTACAGCATTTTTCCCTATATAAAGATCACTTAAAGATTTGATCGTGCCATTAAATTTACCTTTTATCATAAGAGGTTTTTTAAAAGTAAGCTCCCCGGTAAAATCAATATCTTCAGATAAAATAGTGTCGATATCTGCTTCTTCAACATTTTTTATATTTACTTCTGCCATAACTTTCCCACCCTTTTATAATCATAGCGTACTTGACCTTATAACTACTGTCAAGTCCCTCGTTACAGTAAGATGTTTTGGACAGTATCATTTTTAGCTTCTTTGCAAATTCCGGAAAAATAGTATATAATTTCCAGGTATCAATTATGAAGGGAAAAATACTGCTTTTATTATTTTTTATTTGTTCTCTATTTTCTGGCTGTGAGAGAAACAGAAACATCATCGAAATAGAAGAAGAAGTAGAAATCCAGGAACCAATAGTCCACAGACTTACCCTTGTGGCAGCTGGAGATAATTTGTTTCACCACACTATGATCCGCCCTTCTCCAGGGGGCTTTAATTTTACCTCCTATTATGCTCATATAAGGCTGCTTATCGAATACGCGGATATTGCTTTTATTAATCAAGAAACACTTTTAGCTGGCAAGGAGTTTGGGTTCTCGGGCTTTCCGCTGTTTAATACACCGCAGGAGGCTGGGATTGCTCTTATTGAGGCAGGGTTTAATGTAATAAGCCATGCAAATAATCATGTTATGGATATGGGGGAAAGGGCGGTTTTTACAACAATGGATTTTTGGGATAGGCATCCAGAAGTTACTGTTCTTGGGATCCATCGCTCTCAGGAGATGCGGGACAAACCTGTTGTAATCGAGAAAAATGGTATTCGGATAGGGTTTTTAGCATACACTTTTAGCACGAACGGGATCCCTGTGCCAAGAAATCGGCCTTATCTTGTATCCATGATCAACACTGATGTTATGGCGCGGGAGATTAACGCGCTTCGGCCTTTATGCGATTTTCTTGTTGTATCAATGCACTGGGGGGACGAGTATCGGTTTACTCCTAATGCTCAGCAGAGGCAGCTTGCCGATTTTTTGGCTGAACATAATGTTGATTTGATACTTGGGCATCACCCTCATGTGCTTCAGCCTATGGAGTTTTTGCCCCGGGCTGATGGCGGGAAGATGCTCTGCGTTTTTTCGCTTGGAAATTTTATTTCCGCGCAGATTCCGAACTATACGCTGTTGGGCGGGCTTTTATACCTCGAAGTACAAAAAAAAGACGGCTGCGTATCAATTGAAAAAGCAGGGATCATCCCTGTAGTAACCCATTACGAGCAGGGCTCAACCAATTTTCGGGTGTACCCTCTTTTTAATTATAGTGAAACGCTTTTGGAAACACACAGGAATAAATTGCGCAGTGATTTGACTCTTGAATATTTTCGCACTTTGGCTATTGATGTTCTGGGGGATGCGTTTATTGATTACAACCCTTTTTTGGGAAAATACCCAATAGAATGTTATAATGGATATCACTAAAAAAGATGTGTAAAATCTTTCTATAAATAAAATTAAATAAAAAGTTATCTAATAAGCCTTGCTTCTCTGAAAAATCTTACAGCGCCTGGATGATATGTAATTGAAGCTGGATTTCCATAAGGATTTCCTCTCATTGCCTGGTTAAAACCAAATTCTTCAGCTACAGGAAATACACTCTGAACTTCTGCAAGTCCTGGTCCAAAAACAGCTGACATATAAGCATAAACAAAGTCTTCTGGCACATCATAGTTTGCAAGAACAAAAGACCCAATGAATATTGTTTCAACTGGAGTATCTTGTCCATTATACATTCCACCTGGCAATGTATACCTTTCTAACCAAACAATTTCCCTCATAATTCTGTCTCTAACTCCGCCTTCGATTGGAAGAATTCTTATTGGGTTCCCAGCAGAAATCTCAATCAAAGCGCCTGATGGCTGGGATGTCTGAAAACCTAAAGAATCAATAATTCTGTCTTTGAATGCCATAACTCTTTCATTGTGTGAAAGTGGTCTCCAAATCATCATGTCTCTGGTAATTCCCCAACCTACTTCAAAAATTTCAAGCCAGGCAAATTCATCCTCAGATCCGGGGCTTCCTGGTGAAAAGCTGAATCTTCTGCCAGATACAGCAGCAGGGTTAAAATCACCCATATCTCTAATTGGTCCATCTCTATGAACAAGTGCTGTTACTGGAAGTGGATACATATTAAAAAGAAAGCGAAGGTTTTCATGTCTTCCACCTCTTTCAAAAGGGCCTGTTCCCCAATATGCATGATTTGCAAAATTTGGCGCGACAAGACCCATATGAAACAGGCCTTGTCTCATAAGTCTAATATTTTCTGCACTACCGCCTGAAGGTATAACAGTTATAACTATGTCAGTATGTATCATTGCAACAAAGCCCATTCTGCAGGCAAATGGATACCATGAGGCACCAGGACTGGAAGTTCCCATAATAATGTTTTGCGATTTTTTTTCTATCTCGCCAGAAGCAAACAAAAAACAGAAAACAATAAGCAACAAACCAACAATAATTTTTTTCATAAAGCCTCTCATAAATTAAACTAAAAATTATCTACCTAGAAATCTTAGATAATATATTCTTGCTTGTATAAGGCCAGGAAGCGCTTCTCGATACATCCCTCTTTGCACATAAAGTTCTGAAAGAAGATATATACTCTTTGCTCTACCAAATGGCTCTCGCGTCTCGTCTCTTCTGCCACCTCTCAACCATTCTGCTCTAAGTGCTCTAACTTCTTCATAAAGAGCAATAGCTACATCTCTATCTCTATTTGGATTCTCATCTGCAACAGAAGCAGCAGCTAAAATGCAGATAAGAACAATGACCAATAGATTTTTCTTAGCCATATTTCTCCTCCTGATTGTTAAAAAAATTAATATACGCAACCCTGTTAAGCACGATAAGCACCCTTTATTATATGTATATTAGCTTTTATATGGACAATTTGTATTGAAATTTTATAAAAAATGGCTGATATTAGCAAGTATGAAAACAATTATTTTCATATATGAACAAAACAATTTTAAGGAGATCTTATGGGATTTATTGATAGAATGAAAACAGAAGCCAGGGCAAAAATGCTTAAACTGGTTCTTCCGGAAGGAAAAGATTCGAGAATTATTAGCGCTGCAAAGATTCTTATTGATGAAAATCTTGTTTCTGAAGTTGCGCTTGTTGGAGAAGAAGATGTAATAAAGAAAAATGCAGATGCTGCTGGTGTAAAACTTGCGGACAGAATTGTTATTATAAATCCAGCAAAGTCACCAAAACTTGATGAATATGCAAAAGAGTATTATGAGCTTAGAAAAAGCAAAGGGATCACATTGGAGCAAGCTGCAGAAGAGATCAAAGATGTTCTTCACTGGGGCGCAATGATGGTAAGAAAAGGTGATTCTAATGCAATGGTTGCTGGCGCTGAAAATTCAACAGGCGCTGTTGCTTCTGCATCACTTAAAGTTATAAAAACAGCAGAAGGGGTGAAAAATGCTTCTTCATGTTTTGTTATGGATAAACCAGGCTCAGATTGGGGATACCAGGGCAGCATGATATTTGCTGACTGTGGTTTTATAATTGACCCAACTGCTGAACAACTTGCAGATATTGCTATTGCTGCTGCAGATTCCTGCAAATGCTTTCTTCTTACAGAGCCAAAAATCGCAATGCTCTCTTTTTCAACAAAAGGTTCTGCTTCTCACGAAACAGTTGACAGAGTTACAGAAGCTCTTGAAATTGTAAAAAAATCCCATCCAAAACTTGAGATTGATGGGGAATTTCAGCTTGATGCTGCGGTTGTTCCAGATGTTGGGCAAAGAAAAGCTCCTGGGTCAAAAATCGCAGGATATGCTAATACACTTATATTTCCTAACCTTAATGCAGGGAATATTGGGTATAAACTTACGCAGAGATTTGGCGGATTTGATGCTTATGGCCCGATTTTTCAGGGTTTTGCAAAGCCAGTAAGCGACCTTTCAAGAGGATGCAACATAAATGATGTTGTAAACATCTCTCTGGCAACAATAAACAAAAAGTAACAATTTATTGTGAAAAAAAGCACATAAAGCTGTAGCAAAAAAAGCTACAGCCTTTCTATTTTAGACTTGACAGAAACCACCTGTATATTAAAATATTACTATGAAGGTATTATTAGTAGGTTATGGATTTATGGGAAAGGAAATTGAAAAAATCGTCCTTTCCCGCGGACACACTATTGCCGGGACAGTAGACCCGGTTTCTGAAGCAAATCATAAAGAAATTACCCCCGCCATTCTTGAAAAAGCAGATGTTGTAATTGATTTCTCCACCCCATCATCAGTAGAAAAAAATTGTGATGTTTATGTAAAAGGAAAAACTCCTATAGTTATGGGGACAACAGGCTGGGAAAATATTAGGGAACAGATTGGGAAAAAAATTGATGAAGCAGGAATTGGCTTTATTTGGGGCTCTAATTTTTCTGTAGGCGCTAATTTATTTGTGAATTTTGTTGGGAAAGCAACTGCGCTTATCAACAAATTCCCTGAATATGACATATTGCTTCATGAATATCATCATAAAAGGAAAAAAGACTCCCCTTCTGGAACAGCTCTTATGACAGCAGAGGAGATAATCAATAAATCAGATAAAAAGAGCGCAATAGTTACAGAAAGGCTTGACCGCCAAATAAAAGCAGATGAGTTGCATGTTTCTTCAACAAGAGGTGGGGATATTCCAGGTACCCACATTGTTATGTTTGATTCTGTCGCTGATACGATTGAATTGACACACAGAGCAAGAAACAGAGGAGGATTTGCTCTTGGGTCAGTTATAGCTGCAGAATGGATAATAAATAAAAAAGGGTTTATCAAAGTAGAAGATTTTTTTAAAGAATTACTAAAATAAGGAATTTATATGAAATTAAAAGGTGTTTACACTGCGCTTATTACCCCGCTTAATGATGATAGGTCAGTTGATTTTGGAGCTATGAAAGATCTGATAGAGTTTCAGATCAAAGAAAAAATCACCGGGCTCCTTCCTATGGGAACTACAGGTGAAAGTCCTACAATAACATCAGATGAGCAAATAAAAATAATTGAAATGGTTATAAAACAGGTTGCAGGCAGAGTACCTGTACTTGCAGGCAGCGGTTCAAACAACACAGAAGAAGCAATAAAAATGACAAAGCTTGTAAAAAATTGTGGCGCAAGTTACTCCATGCAGGTTGCCCCTTATTATAATAAGCCAACCCAGGAAGGATTTTACAGACATTTTATGGCAATTGCCGATGCAGTAGATATTCCGTTAATGATTTATAACATACCTGGAAGATCTGGCAAAAACATAGAAAACAATACAATGCTCAGACTTGCAAAGCATCCAAACATTCTCTCTGTAAAAGAAGCAAGCGGAGATATTAATCAGGTTATGAAGCTTATCGCGGATAAACCAGATAGTTTTGATGTTCTTTCGGGCGATGATAATCTTGGGCTTCCAATAATCGCTCTTGGCGGAGTAGGGATAGTTTCTGTAGCAAGTAATCTTATACCGGGAAAAATGGTGGAACTTGCAGAAGCAGCTCTTTCAGGAAATATTGCAAAAGCAAGAGAGCTTCATTATAAGCTTCTTCCGTTTTTTATAGCGGAATTTATTGATTCAAATCCAATTCCAATAAAATATATGATGCATTTGAAAAAAATGACAAAAGAAGTTTACAGACTTCCGTTGTGCGAACTAAGCGATGATCTTAAAGTAAAAGTAAAAGCCACACTGGAAAAGATGGGGATGTTATAACACACCTTGGCAGCTTCCGCGCGCGTTATGCGAAAAAATTCACGCAAAGGCGCGGGGGCTCAAAGAATTTGTTTGATTGGTTTTTGGTAAAATGATAAT
>Ga0131853_10008757_pt1 | contig 18458 bp, 17 predicted proteins | sample TergutLab28metaG_FD_92764 | JGI IMG/M metagenome (GOLD analysis project Ga0131853, IMG submission 92764) | Labiotermes labralis P1 segment gut microbial communities from Petit-Saut dam, French Guiana - Lab288 P1 (version 2) (version 2) | ecosystem: Host-associated > Arthropoda: Insects >... | reverse complement strand
TGCAACAAAAGTGGGCGAAGTGTATTGAGTTATTAGGGGACTACATTGAAAAATAAAAAATATTTTTTGTGATAAGTTGTTTCTTTCTTACTCAGGTAGATAAATTATTGAACACCCCTCATATATCATTTCTAAAGAACAAAGTTTGTATACAATCCACCAAACTGCACACATGTAACACCTTCCATGAGGACAGAATATGGTTAGATGGTGAGAAGGATTGCAACTACAGTTACACATCTGCAGATAAACAGCTTGCCACATGTGACATTTCCTGGACAGATGGGCTGTGTGATAATTGTGATGGTGGTGGCAGCAGCAATGGGGGAGAGAGGGAATGGAACATTATCTTGAATCAGTAATGAGTTCTGCCCAAGCCCACACTGCTAACAAAACTATGAAATCATGCTCTCACCACTATAGCAATGGCACACACAACAAACAGAACACTTTCAGTTTGGAACTGATGCTGTTTCCTAAATGTGAAATCCCTGTATTTTGTTTTCACTTGTTTCGGACACCTTACTGGTTCTCCCACAAGTGCCATTTCGCTGCATTTTTCATCTGCCCTCCACACACCTTTGAGGAACAAAGTATTGAGGTTTCACAGCATTCCATTTGCTGTGCTGCCAACTTCTTGACAAAAAAATCAGTTGCCACGCAATATGGAGAGACCTGTGGGTGAATATGACTAGTGTTACTTACTACGCAATTCTTTCGTCCAGTCTGTCTGCAGTCCGGCATCATATTTTACATCGTGTCCTTGAACAATTTTTTCTTGAGGAAGGACACGTCCCTGAAACTCTACTAGTTTTTGAGCAAGCTTCATATTCCACAGTTTAAGGTCTTGCTGTACCTGAAAGAATTTGATACACACCATTGGTGCTGTGAAATCCACCCAACAAAGTGCCGAATATTACTACTCCACTACCATACTGAAATATCATTAATGAAAACTAGCCACATGCTTATTACTGGCATTCATGCACATCCTCCCCCAGATTTGCTTTCCTTACCAAACATAGGGATAAGACTGTTTCAAAGCTGAGAACATGAATAACTGTGGTAAAACAGGAGACCACACATAAAAGATTTTTGGAAGAATGAACTTCATTAGTATACAGAGGTGTTCAGAAGTGGCTGACCTCCATCACTGCCCAACTACAACACAACTTACCGCGCCTTCCCGCTGCAGGCGCTGATTGAAATTCTCCAATCTCTTTAACCTGACTGGAGGATTAATACGTGTATGTTCACCAAGATCTCGCATGAAAGTGAAATTCCCACGCATTTCGTCTGTTATGCCTGTCATGCGGCACAGTTCTGGTACAAGGTACACATATTCAGGCTCTCCAGACCTTCGCTCTCTGGCCTTTGTAAGACTGACCAGCAACGGTTGTTCTAAATCATGTATTTTCACCTGGTATTTCTGTAACAATAAACAAAATAAGCAATGTATACAAGTGATATCTCAATAAATAAAGCTTCAATAACATGAAAAATAGATCCATTACCAATCTCCCCCACCACAGAAAGCTACAATGTAATCTAACAATATTAAACAATTATGAAATGATTTAGTTTATAAACATAACCAATCCATGTTTCAAAACATAAATGCCTAAAACAATCATCATGGACAGTAACTGGGCATAAACCAACTGAACTAGAAGCACAGTGCATAAACTGAGTTTTTGGAATATTTGTGATGATGATGATGATGGTGCCTCAAGCCACTTGCACACCAAACAACTGCTAATTTCTCTATCTATGGTAAATGACAAAGGGCAAATCCAATGCACATACTCCATTTTGAAACCAAGCAATTTATTAACAATGTCAACAACCTCCCGGATCACTTGCTTCTGACCTTAAGATTCTAAACTTCAGCCACATGAAACCAAATACCTATTTAACATTCAATGTCACATTAAATGCAACTCTTCACAGTTGAAAAGGGAGAACAATGTCCCACGCAGGTGCAGGCATGGTCATTTAATAGCAAAATAACCCCACGCAGGTGCAGGCATGGTCATTTCATAGCAAAATAATCCCACGCCGGTGCAGGCATGGTCATTTAACAGCAAAATAACCCCAGGTATCAGCGGCTACACTGACCTTTAAAGGCTGGACAATGTTATGGGTAAAATCCAAACTAGGCCTATCCAAAACACACAACTCACCTGAAGGTAATAATCTACATAAGAGATTCTTGTCACATTCCCTTTCTTCCTAATTTCAAATGTGCTTTTTGGATTGACTTCAAAATCGACGTCATCCACACGATACGTCGCATTGTTATAGTCAGTCAAAACAACACATCCAGTAATTGCTTGAGTGAAGAGTTTCTGTAAGAAAATTAGACAAAGAACATGAATTCCACGTCTTCATTAACAGAATACTGTATTTAAACAGGCACAGGCCACACCTGCTTTACATTACAAAGTCTGGCTCTTTTAGTGCTACAATTCTGTCCCCTTAAGCATTATACTTCATATCATTTATGTCTCTCAACTGATTTAAGGTCACAGGTCATGGACACTAATGAACTAAGAAACAGTTGTACATTTCATGTAAGGCCCATGTACAACTGGGTTTTCACCTGCACTATCAAGAGTGAAAAATGTGTCCTCAGAAAGGCCAGTTCACACGCGCACGCACACTCTCTCTCTCTCTCTCTCTGAAATAACCTGCATTACGCCCTGTGGACAGTACAACTCATAAAGTAGTAGTCCAAGCACTCAAGATGACATAAACATTGCGCCCTAAAAGCTACAACACCAACCACAGAAAAACACGTACAAAAACTGTGATGAAGCTGAACAGAGTTTGTATCCAACATATGGCAGATGTAAAGAATCTGTACTTAAGAAATCAGTTCTTCACATAAATCCAGTACATTACAAGAACAACAAAAAACAAATACGTGGGATCGAAATCTATGCAATGAGAACACAGGCTTTAGGAGTTCTGTTCACTACTACTCCTTTAAATGTTCCTATCTCACAGTACAATAGGAACATTTAAAGTAGTAGTAGTGAACAGACTCATAAAGCCTGTGTTCTTATCATACTGGACGATACACTATTATGAACTATAACAGACTTCAAAATAATGCAATTAAATCACTTTCAGATATTATGAATATTTGGTGTAATATACATTCTAACGAATTATATACGTTTGTCATACTGACGTTTAACTATCATTAAATTAAGCAATATCCAGTAGAGTACATGCCTGACACACACAAAATATAAAATGTTCCTACAAACTGAGAATGAGACATACACCTGTTGCAAAATTATGTTCCTGAAAATGTAACATGTTACAAGCACAGTAAAAGTTACAAGAATGACCTGTAGCTCTGCAACTTTCAAATGTCTCACAAACTGTCTGTCCTACACAAACTGTTCAAGTAGTCACATATTCATACTAACAGTTGGACAGTGTGTCCGTAAAGGCAGGCCTTGTTTTACGACAGGGTTATGTTTCGGAAAAACGCCATGCAAATCAAACACAAAATTCCCATATAACAGTATACTTCCTGGGGGTTAGGGGACTGACTACATCCTGAATAGCGTATGACTATACCACTAGTGGTCATACGGACCTGTATACAAGTACTGTATACACAGTATATGACACACTTCTATATCCTATACATACATTTCTATACAATATATTTATTTCTATTGCAATAAAAATGTAAGAGACTCACATCCATAGTTATGGTACCATTCATTCCAAAAGAACTGTGTAGACAGGCTACATAAACACTTTAGATTCTGACTTAGCACTTTCTGTAATTCAATCAGCATTATCGCAAATAGTGTGTATGGTTCTATGAGGAAGTCTAACATTACAACCTACATCAATTCATTCACTTTTTCCAGGTTGGTGTATTATGTCTAATTTGCCTTCAGTACTGACTGACTGGACATTTTTTCATTTGGATTGCACCAGGGAATGTACATTATGCTGATGAAGAGGGAACTACATCAGCGGCGTGATCACGAACATTGTATACATCAAACTGCGTTCAACAAAATATGATCATGTGAATTCAAACAGTGATGCAAATTTTCAAGTTGTGTTAAGGTGAAAGCACGTGAAAAGAAATCGCATAAAACGAGACCTGCGCGTACAACTTTTCTGGCAACTCTGCACTCTATTTGGCTTATGTATGTTCCAGTCCTGTGCAAAGACACAAAATGACCAAAGCAAGCATTCTTTCAACCTTGCTGAAAACTGCAAATACAAACTTACCCCTAGCACATTTTTGCAAGGTTAAGTGCTTCTGCACATTACAGACAAAAAGGTAATGAACATTTGGTAGATGAACAAACAGTCACCCACAGCAGAAGTGACATAACACTCACCTTATACATTCTTTCATCACCACGTGTACAAGAAGTCAACAGCTCCAGTGCAGTTTCCTGTCGCATTATCTTGTGGTTAATTTCACAGCACATCAGAATGTTAGACTCATGCTGACGGATTGATGTCACATAACCAGGCCAAAGCTCCAGTTTGTGTGCTGGCACAATAATCTGTAACAAACCAACTAATTCTTGTAAAATTACAAAGTAAACAATGACAACAATGCTCACACCAAATACTTGAGCAAACACAGTGGGAGAATTTTGAGCATTATGTTCACCTGAGAATGAGTAGGGATTCCTGGAATGTGATGCTGTCTTTTAAGGTACAAATTTCCATGGCATTACTGATTAAATTGTTCCACTGCACTTTCATCAGGTCAAGAAACTAAATATGAAAATTAACGCAGAAAGATGAAATACCTTTGCCTTTGCATCAAAAAAGTTGCGCCCCACAAGCTGCAGGTTCAAGTGACTAAGACACTTTCGCATCAGTATGTTGAAAAACTGGATGTAATGTGCATCCCCTTGGGCGAGATCGCCTACAAGACGCACTGTGATGCGAATTCTTGTTTCATCTTCTGTCCGAACGGAAATGAATTCAAGTGGCTGCAATAATATAACCATTACACTGTACACACTATAACACATTTTATTAATTAAGATACATTTAATTTATGATCAAATATGCCAGACAATGGAGGAGGAGGACCACCACCACCTCATCCTCCTACAAAGTGCTGGTTGTTTTACACCTCATCACCTGGCTGATGAGATGTGATACCCTTCAGCATAGACTGGCATCTCTGAGCAGGAATATTCTTCAGGCAGGGTACAGTTATATCTCGCAGACCACATGACAGAAAAGGAACAGGATCAGTGAAATATCGTCAAAGATTGACACAAGGGAAAGAGGGGAAGCTTATAAAACAACAGAGTAATGATTTCAGATGAAATAATGGAACTGAAGTAGATGTGACATTTACTTACATCTTGAGGAAAGCGCACACTAGAGTACAGTATGGTGCCATCGAAGATGTAACCACCCAACGTAGCCCTGTGGTTACGCAATAATGCTTTGCGCACAATGGTTCGCTCCTCATCTGGAGCAAAATCCACCCGGTACTGGTACAAACACCAATCTGTGTGGGTCTCTAGCCTGAAGTAATTAGATTGTAGCGTGACTACGCGACCTGATGTACCTATTTCAAAATATCCAGCGTCACATTTAAATACATCTATTCAAACAACCCTCACCTCTATTGGAAGCTCAGTAACAAAATGTAAATGCCAAACATGTTACAAATGTTTCAAACAAGGGCCTAAAATCACCCAGCATGACTTGTTTATTAACTCGGTACTGAAACTAAATGCCCCGTATGATGTGCATAATACCAGAATTAAAATAATAACTGCATGAGCAATGACATTACATGTTATCACCAACACCTGATGTTCATCGTTTTGAGAATCTGCCTGCTTGAAGGGTATGCCTGACATGAGGTAGTCACTTTCTCACAAAATCAACATCAGGCCAAAAATTTGGTATAGACACACTGTTCTTTCAAGTCTGCCACTTTATGGCACGCCAAAATTAAAAATGGAACATACACTTGAACTTCCCAATGCATTATTCAACACCACACATGCTACAGCCATATTCCAAGAATTAAACCCAGAACATTCTACTCCGCTCTACGCTACATCTAATGAAAAAATTTTGTCTGCAATAATGTCATCCAGTGGTCAGTCCAAAAACTATGTAATCGCATGACATATGCCTCAATAACACAGGCCCTTCCAGACAGACATGGATCAAAACTATGTACTTGAAAAAACATAATAGGAGCCCTTATTACAGCCCTTCACTTTCGTTTACTGAAGCAACCATCGAATGGCTGTTAGCCTTCAATGAACATATTCCCAATATAATGTCAGAATAAAGCCTGTGTTTAAAGTGTAGCTCACCTTTCTTTGAATTTAAGGTGGCTGGTCGAGTACGCACACTTTCGACATTTACTTGACGACGCCCTCGCATGGCACCACGCCCCACTGGGGCGCCATTTCCATTCCCACCGCTGTCACCAGCCCCACCTAAGAAGCAAAATGTTTTACATGAAGGTTCACTTAAGCAGAAACAGCACCTTCTAGATCACCTGAATCCAGTAGAATGCACTGCTATATCCTTGCTCACACCTTTCACACCACTAGCTCAAACCTCCGTATCAGAGGCACGTACCATGCCAATTTAATGCTTGGTCAAACATTAGGACACTCATATAATCCATGGTATGTCATATACAAGGGTCAACATTTTCGAAAGATTATGCATTCACAACATGCTATTATTTCTTGGTATCCAGACACAGAAATGCTGTACATTTCTTACACTAGGCCACCATGCACTTGTACTTACCAATGGACAACTGCTTCATTTGTGCAGGCAGAATGTCCTCTCCAGGCTGTGTTTCTGTACGTGCGCTAACACGATGCAGTGCTCTGCCCCCACTCACTACAGGGACAACCTATAAATTTGCAACAGACATAAAAATGTGGATTTTAACCAGTTGGCAAGATATAAGGTGTTTGTATCTGTAAGTGCTTTTCAACACAACCACCCTTGGCACACTTCCCATTACTGCCATATTATTATCACTTGTCATTCTTGCTGCTGCCATTTTCTAGGGACAGGTACTGTGCAAACTGCAAGTATTTCCATAATGACCCTTTAAAACAGGATATGTGAAATGGAACATCATATCACTCAGGTCACAGCCAGTCAGCTGACTAACTCAACGGCCTCACACTTCAAAAGCGACGAAGGAATGGGTGGGGGGGGGGACCACTTCCAACATGAAATCACAGAATACACATTCAGGGATGTACAAACTAACATGCCCCGAATGCAACAAAGCGTATGTGGGGCAAACCAGCAGAAATTTTACTACACGTTTTAACGAGCACAAAAATGCATTCAAGACCAACAGCCACTCTTCCAAATTTGTCCAGCACCTTGTGGAACATACAAACTCCCTCGGTACCACCAACAGCACGATGCAAGTGTTACGATGACAGAACAAAGGAGCACACCTTAACACAGTCGAGAAGTACTACATTTACACGGAATACACCAAAGACAACCACATGAACGACAACCAAACTATCTTCCCTAACAAGATCTTTGACGCCATTTTAAATCCCCACCAGCCATATCCCCACCACCCACCCCAGTCTTTAGAGTGGTCACACAACCCATCACCCCACACAGGCACGTTTTTAAATATTAAGGCAAAACAGTTAAGAAGCAGCCGTAGCATCAGGCTACACACATCACACCCGGGGGTTACGCAGTGATCAGGTTTTTTTTTTTTTAATTCTAGTGGTATGTGGTGACTTAATAGTCGGGTACAAATAGAAACAGTACAATACAGATTTTGCAGATTATAACAAGAGGAGTGTACAAGAAGCAGCCGCAGCGCCAAACTACACACATCACACCCCGGAGGTACACACAGTGATCGAGTTCTTTGAAAATTCTAGTGTTATGTGGTGACTTAATAGTCAGGTGCATAGACAAACAGTACAATACAGATTTGGCAGATTATAACAAGAGGAGTGTACAAATAAGGCGACCCACACACAGAGCACTGACGCAGTCCCCTCGCATCATATATAGCACAAATGACTGGAGAACACACACAACATGACACGAGCCTCGTGATCACCTGTGGAAGACACCCACCCACCACACATAAGTACCATCATTACTAACCCAAGACAGATATGTCACACACTCTGCTAACACTCCACTCACCACACATTTTTTCTCTCCCTCAGAAACCCAGGGATACCAGACCTGGCATACCCCCCCACCTGTACAACATTGAGGCGTCAACAAATAGTGGTCCCACGGAAATCCCCAACTTTAGGTACACAGTGCCTAGCTACTAAGTATAGAATGGTAAACCTGTAGCCTCCACCTACTTGGCATAATTTTTGCAATACATATTAGTTACTAACAGAGCACCAAGTGATGGGATTTCAACATCTAGATGCAGATGTGCATAATGTATAAAACTACGGTAGCAGACAGATGTAACCTGACAATGGCCACTAGGTTGGCCGAAACATGTAGTTTTTATTGGTGATGCTACTACGTAGCTAATAAAACTTCCACAGTTGTGTTTTGACCATTTTATCCTATTTAATATGATTGTAGTACACAACGGAGATGCCCCAACTTAAAATCCTGAAAGCCCATTTTCTGTCTGTGAGTCCTGAATATATTGCTCACTGAATGCAATTGTGCCACAACCAAAAAATTGCCCATTTGGAGAATACAATCAATCTAAAAAATATAACTACACCCAAAAACAATGGTATCTAGCAGTGTATGTTTCAACTGACAGGTGTGCTGCTATTGTCAGACGCAGTTGTTATGTTTTTGAGGTCAACTGTGGCATTAACTCCAAATAGAAATTTTTGGGTTGTGCCAATATTGCATTCAGTATGCGTTACATTCAAACTCTTTTTCCGGACTAAAAATAATGTTTTGGAAGCGGCACTAGATGCAGGAACTGTTAAACTCACATTCTAATGCTTCTGTCATTACTTTATTCAGCCCATCATTGATTTCTCATTCCATTAGTTTACAAAATCAGTCGTTTCAAAATTAACCTCACGAGTATGTCAGTTCCTCTCTTAGTTGTGGACATTAAAAATACTTGCTGTCAGACTTCTTCAGTATATTAAATGTACAATAAGTATGTTACAAGTGTAGAGGCCATGTTTCTCACGACTCAGGACAGGAACTCCTACTAATCAAAGCCAGCATATCTGGCAGCTAATGTGTGACAGTACCAAAAATTCATTAAAAAAACAATGGAATTCAATTTTCTGCCACCCACCTCAATCTGCTGCCTCTTTTTGGAATACTACATCCTCAACTGCTGATTCATGGAAGTACCCTCAAATTTTAAACCAAATATCATCATGCTATCACCAAGCACCTTCAGTTCAAATTGAAATCCCCAGTTTTCTTGAAACAACAGCTAATGTCAGTTTTCCTTGTAGCATCTTGAAGTGCACTGCTGACATCAGAAGCAGTAACTTGCAACAAGTGCGAACAGCTCTTGGCTACAACCACTTGACATCAACCTTTATGGACATTTAAATATCAACGATAACTACATGGAGGTCTGATGTGTACCACCTGCTACTTATGTGCATGTATACACTAAAATCAGAATACAGTTCTTAACACAAGAATTTTTACCTTCTTTTTTGTACCTTCCCTGTACATGGGAAATTCATTAGAAATCAACAGTGACACCCACCCAATCAGCTTGCAGAGAGCAAGATCTGCTATTTTGATCATTTTCAAACCCCCTCTTCTTGTAATAGCACCCTAATGGTGCATACGTCATTACTCAAGCATAACTAAATAGCTGGTATCTCTCAAACCCCATACAAAAGGAAGTAAATGTACACTGAACTATCTGTAAAGGGCGTTACAGGAACATAATACAGCAGTCCCTTGCTAATCCACACAAATTTGGGCTAAACGTAGGCCTCTCTTTCTCCCTGGTAATCCGGAGATCCAGCCATTGTCCACATCATGAGAGGAAAATCAGAAACAATCCATACACTGAAACTCACAGCATGCACGAAGTGGAAACAGCCAGCCAGTCTTTTAAATCCTCAGCAGTAAGGACATTATGTCTCAAGTGTTGTAGCTCCCTTTCACTGCTATTTCACTATTAGAGTGAAACGATGGCAATGAACTGTACCATTATTATTATTATCATCATCATATCATCGTTATCACCTATATGCAGGGTATTTACAATTATATTCCAGAAACAATCCATGTTTCTAGGGTATACAGTGTTGCAGCTGTTGTGTATTTACAATCTGTGCTACATATAATGTTATTCTGCATGTTAAATGTTTTGTACCTTTACATTAGTACTTCCCAGAGCATGTGTGCAGTGCCCAATATGGCAGGTTTGTGTAGTTCCCTTTTATCATCATCATCATCACCATCATCATGTGATGTTAAGCGCAGTACTTAGGATTCAAGAAGTTATACTTTAGCTTTGTTGACGACATTTTGTATGTAACCTATACAACAGAGTGTCCCCTTGGTGATCTGGATTCCCAGGTAATTCGAATCGATGCTTCCCCCCAAGAAGTCCAGACTACTGTAACTAAACCTCCAACACAGTCACTGACAGAGTGAAATACAATATTCAGAATGAGTCCTCTACAGAAAACGAGTTCATACGAGTACACTAACTTTTTTTTTCAAAGTAACTCTTTCAACAGCATGCAAGACTCGAGATTCACCTGCTGTTGTGGTGGTGGTGCTACTGGTCTGGGTCTTGAATGTTGCTGGAAACCTGGTGGGGCGCACGGTTTGGTTGGTGGTATGGTAGCGTCTTCTCCTGGACGCCTAGCAGCCTGCTCCTGTTGTGGCCGAGCACGGCCACGAGCCCTGCCGCCTCGTGCCCATCCACCCTGTTCAGACATCCCTAAACAGATTAAGCAAAAGGACAGAACTAAACATCACATTCCAGACTTCACTCAATGAAATAAGAACACCAGTAAGTGTCACTTTTCATGTGTAATTTATCTACGTGGTGTGGCTACAAAATAACCAGACTGATGTTGGAACATTTTTATTAAAAAAATTACACAATAGAAATGGCGCCACCCTCAATGTACTCCCCTCCCCGATCCCTACACCACTCCATGTGAATCTTCCACTGCTGGAAGCAATGCTGCAGGCCATCTTCTGATAGCTTATTCATGAGCTCAGTCCCTTTCGCCTTCACTGTATCTATGGACTCGAACCTGGTTCCTCTTAACGCAGACTTGATCTCTGGAAATAAAAAAAAGTCGCATGGGGATAGGCCAGGTGAGTACAGTGGATGTTCCAACACGGTGATCTTGTGCTTCGTCAAAAACGTCTTGACAGCCAGGGCGTTGTGTGCCGGTGCATTGTCTTGGTTAAGAACCCATGAGCTGTTCTTCCACATTTCAGGTCTTCTTCTACTCACCCTTTCATGAAGGTTTGTCGAAACCTCCTTGTAGTAGACCTGGTTAACGGTCTGACCTTCAGGCACCAAATCTATGTGAACAATCCCTCGAATGTCAGGAAAAAAACGATCATCACTGCTGTAAATTTGGATTTGCTCTGCCGTGTTTTCTTTTGCCTTGGTGAACAGGGGCTCTTCTGGTGCATGGATTGGCACTTACTTTCCGGGACTTATTGAAAAAAAACCATGATTCATCACAAGTTATTACATTCTCCAAAAGTTTGGGTCTTTTCAATGTTTTGAAGAATGTCAGCACAAATGTTCGTTCATATTTCCTTTTGTTCAGGAGTGAGGAGTCTCGGCACCATCTTCGAACACACTTTTTTCATGTTGAAACTGTTAGGTAAAATCTGTCGAACAGTTTCCTTGTCAATGTTAACTCAGCAACTGCTTGAATGCTCAGGCGACGATTTTGTCGAACAATTTCACCGACTTTTTCAATGTTAGCATCTGTTTTTGATGTGCTGGGATGAATGGAGCATTGGCCATCTCCAGTCTCTTCCCTTCTCTCTTTAAACCTTTTATACCACTTTAAAACTTGAATATGAGATCGACAACCATCACCACAAAATTTCTTCAACAAATCATATGTTTCTGCAGCAGATTTTCCAAGTTTCACACAGAATTTCACATTGACGCGTTGCTCCACATTAACACTTAACATGAATGACGGAGAACAAGAAAATGATCCACTTCAAGCAAAGGCTACTGCCGAACTGTTTGCCACACGACCTTGAAATTGTAACCGTGAATGGAAGTGAGAGCACAAGCCAATACGACACATGGCTCGCTGCTGCCAAGTTTACAGGGAAGCTGGAAAAAATTAAGTCTGGTTATTTTACAGCCACACCACATACACTAGCTGTTACTTAAGGGTTGCCCCACGTCAAAGCACGATAGCAGTTGAAGCACTGACCTTTGATTCAAATGGAATTATCTAAGCCTACAGATTATGAAGTGCCCATACTTAATTCCTGTCCATTACTTTCCAAGCTGCTACATGATGTAGTTCAAATTCTCATTGAATTTTCCCACAATCAGAGTTACTAAAATCTGTGTAACTCTACCGCTAATTCAAGGTCCCATTTCTGGACCAAATGTGACCTGTTAAGTGGGCTATTCTGACACAGACATTTCTCCTTAATGTGAGAGATGTAATTATGTTTTCCCCAAAATATGTGATTCTTTAAATATATTCTGAGAAAACTGCATGCTAGTACATAATGGGTTTATGAGGCTCACTTTTCATACAAAGACAAGTTACACACATGTTGCTGTTGATTACTTACATTCAGTACCACAGTAGGCACATAAGAACTACATGATTAATAAGAAACATAATTCTTGCACCACTTCACCCCAAAGAAAGGCATTACAGCGTTTTTAAACACTGAGAACTATTTGCCCAATGACACAGCACAACCCACAACATGCACCTTGAGTTATATGTATGTTAAGGTGACCACACATAAAGAGACATCTCAAGTCCGCACACACATAACTAGGTAAGTCATTGCATAAGTCCTGAAACCTCTAAATCTGTACTGAAAACTGTGAGACATGCCACTACTCAATTTTTTTATATACAGGGAGACAAGTCTCAAATCTGTTACTGCCCAAACACTGGAAGACTTTTTATGCATATGCACATACTATGGCACTGTCCCATATACGAAATAACTTTTTTTATAGTTGTATTGTGTCATTTTACAGTGTGTTTACTGGAAGAAGTCTTGAATTTGTATTATGACGTGTACTATGTGCTGTGGCTCACCCCAAAAGATCGATGGAGTGTAAATACATTCTATTCTAGTCTAAATCATAAAATTTCTTTGCAGCAGTCAACAATATAATACTTGAAGATGACTGTGGAAATCGTTACATAAGCCTGCCTGTACAACTGGCATGGTATCTACGGGCTCCTCCACATAAGGGTTTGCAGAACTGCCTTTCCAGTTAGCATTTTGTTCCCATAACCCCATCACATACACCTGCTGTCATGTGATGTTAAGTGCCATTCAGCATCCACACTAAAATCAACTTCACGACACCACGGGTCGAAGGGCAAAACATAAAAAATAAAATCTTGGCCAAAATTTTTCAATTTAACAGAACGACAATGCAAATTTGCTGTCCAACAAATGCCTACAGGGTCATGCAACCAAACTTGCAGTCTTGTCATTTTCTTTTGTAAAGGCTGTAATCTGGCACCTCCAGAAACAAAGGGTTGCCAACTATCACAAATTTACAAATATTACAGCATTACACCAAATATATATCTTAAAGTGTACTCAGCAAATTCATGGGCATAACTAACCGTATGTTAAATATTAAAAGATAAAAACAGTATATGTCAAACAAATCATTTATTGTATGGGGCTACACGTTTCAACCCTTTACAGGGTAATCATCAGGCCTTCTTTGGAACCAAGCCAATAAATGCTGCGTACATGTTGGGATCCCAACTATGCTTACAATTAACACAAACGTAATGTATCTAACAATTACGTACATCGAAGCATTACAAGAGGCATTAAGAAAATAAGCCAGAGCCTCCCGCAGGTTCTACACAAGTAAGACAACACCTCATATCCATAACATTCAATGGTTACACAAGCTACGTCCCGCTTCTCCTAGACTGCCAGATGCTACTTATATCATCATAAAGCTCACGCTAACAAGGGACAATTTCGACTTCTTCAGAAGCCCACACAGACCCAAAGTGAGATGCTTTTACCAAAACCATGACTTTATGTATATGTCAAGATTTTCTACAACATCCAGTCTACATTTTACCTCTTAAAAATTTTAAACAATCATTTCTATTTTATGTAATTTAATTGTTCACAATTGTTTACACAGTTTGTCAGTAGTTATCAACCTCTTGTAGGCTACATAATACTGTCTACAGATTCATCTTCCTATCCCTTGCTAAATATTTTTTACCGGGTTCTTTGTTCCTGGACATACCGATCTCCCTTATACCAAATTGGCACACTATTCATAATTTTTGGCAAGTGTTGTGATTTCCTCAGTTCTACATCATTTCAGAGAATTTTTCCAACTGAAATCAGTCTGCATTCTCACGAAGGATACATATACAAAAGTATGTGTACCACTTGCTTCATCCTAGACTGCTTGTGGCCCCAACTCTGCAAACTCCACACAGTCAATAAACATATCAGATTCTGTTCCTTATACCTTCAGCAGGTTTCTTTGAGGTAACAGCATATAAATTGTTTCTGAAAATGAAGTTTTTTTGGTATGTGAGCTATTATATTCCTTTGTACCAAGTAAGACCCTGCTAACTGCATCAAATACATTAAAAATGTTCAACCATTCAGCTCCTGCAGGAGACAGAAAAACCGGAAATTAACATCTTAAGCGTAAATGGTGTTGTTCAGACATGAAATCACTCTAACACGAAAGCCTAGAGTCCACAGTGGACTGTGTTTACATTTATATCTGCAACTGTGACTTTATATGCTGACAGCCATGCACACATTCTTGAAGAAGTGAGATAAGCACAAAAAAAGGCTTATGTTATAATTACATTACCCTGATCACGCACACAAGTATACTGCTACTGTGAGAGAAGAGTACGTTGAAGTGTTAATAACTGAGGAACTGTTCACCGTTAACTGTTACACAGAAATTATGTACACCCATTTTCTATTGTGGTGTGGTTATTATAGCAGTCTATTTCTCTACCCTAAAAGTTCCATTACAAATTAAATCAAATTCACTACAAAGGATTAAACATAAAAAATCTGGGAAAATAATACCGAAACGATTAGTGAGGGATCTCAATTCTGCCATTAGCAAAACCAACACATGTAATTAAACACTGCCCAGCCATTAACATTAACTACTCAAAAACTACTTTCCTCACAACTTAATGCTCCAATGGACTTGATATTCATTTACTTCTGACAAGTCACAAGCTGTTTTTCCCACACACATGAAAACTGCAATTCAAATAAACATTTGGTGAATTATGCACTTTGATGAGGACTGACAAGGGACAACAAAGGGGTGAGACGGAAAAAAGTGTTGGGGTTACGGTTAGCACTACACTCCTGGGAGTAATTAAAAATTCAGTTAAACTCAATTCAGGTGTTAGTTGCAATGGGTGGTGAAGCTGTTTCATTGTAACATATAATCTTTTCAAATGAGTACCAATGGACACCTATAGCAACCCGGCTACCAGCTATGTGACCTAGACATTGAAGCCTGAGAGGGGCTAAGGCATTTTTCTCTGCCCCAGGACATCCAGACTAGTTCTGGATCCCAGACAGCCTCCTATTCATGGGAACCAGGATACTCTCCTGGAGGGGGGGAGTGGCTTTTCCTTGGAGTCCACCACTCACCTCCATTTAGCACTGAAGTGAAGAATGAGCAGAAATGTATCTCTAAACCCACAATTTGTCTTCATGGTGTGTGCACTGATTGTGCCATCTGTCAGGAACTTCCGGGTGAGTGACAAGGTAGAAGGTATCACTCAGGGAAAAGCAGCTTATGATGCTACACAATAGAATACTGTGGTTAAGGTCAGAGGAAAAATGACAGACCCATGCTCTACTGAAGTTGCCAAGTCGTCACAGGTTTTGAAACTTGTCAAGACTTTTTTATGACTTGCTATATCAACAGGAAGTCATTACTTTCACGTTAGTACATATTTGTAAGCATCCCTTTCAGGTCTTAACCCTTCAGCGTGGAGTGACGAGCACTGCTCGTCATAGCGAAAACATCACCTGTCGTGGAGTGACGAGCAATGCTCGTCATGGTGCATGCTCTCACTCCTTCGTCTATATCTCAACAACATAGGGAGCAAATGTAACCGGGCTGCTTCGTGCTTGTTCGTGAAGGAGCTGGCTCTCTTATGGTGTGGGAGACAGTTGCTAGAAATTATTTATTTTTTTTTCTGCTCTCGAATTTTGGGTTTTCTTTTTGCAGTCGTGGAGTGATGAGCACTGCTCGTCATGCTGCACACTCTCGCTCATTCGTCTATATCTCGACAACATAGGGAGCAAATGTAATCCGGCTGCTTCGTGCTTGTTCGTGAAGGAGCTGGCTCTCTTATGGTGTGGGAGACAGTTACTAGAAATTATTTTTTTCTCTGCTCTCGATTTTGGGTTTTCTTTTTGCAGTCCCTAATTTCACACAGTTTTATGCATCCCTCTAACAGTGAAATAAACAGGAAACGAATGTTATTGCTATTGTCATATACCTGAGCTATGTAGCTTTGAAATGGTGTATGACTTCACCCTCATATATCAATAGATTGTTCCTTCACTGCTGTTTTCGGGTCTGGATTTCAATTGTAGCTGCAGTCTGTTGCAATGATGGCGTCAAGTAGGAAGTGTTTGTTGGTGGATGAGATTGAACAAAGTTTGCTAGGGGAACTTACAGCTTCTGATCAGAGTAGTTGTAGTGACGACGATGACTCAGGTGGGACCGATGATTTGACTTAGTTGAAGTAACTGGTTCAGAATGTACTGATAGTGAAAGTGACGATGTGCAATGTGCCATTGCATCCAGTGCGCCTACTGCTTCGAGTGCTACATTTACTAGGGAGGACATGACGAGTTATGTAAGGCAAAGGGAACAATTTGTTGATAACTATGGGCCTCAAAATGAAACTCATTGTGCTAAAGTGTTCAAAATGTTTTTTGATGACCAACTGATGGAACTAATAGTGCACGAAACAAACACTCATGCAACACAAAAAATACAAGCCAGAAGTTTCATTCCATTGCGTTCCAGAATGCGGGACTGGAAACCTATCACTAAAGATGAAATGTATGTTGTGTTAGCACTTTTCATGCTGATGGGAATAATACAGAAGCCCACACTACGTTCATATGTTTCAAAAAATTATATTTTGGCGACTCCAATCTTTGCTTCTACTATTTCTATGGATCGGTTTGAATCAATTTGCAAATTTTATGCATTTCAACAACAACCATGTAGGAACATACCAGAGACCATCTAAACTTTTCAAAATCTATCCAGTCCTGTCCCATCTCAACACAAAGTTTCAGAGTTTGTACTTACCTGGGCAGAACATTGCAATACATGAGTCACTAACGCTATGGAGAGGAAGACTTTCTTTCATACAGTATATTCCCCTAAAGTCTTCCAAATTTGGAATCAAGTCATATGAACTATGTGAGTCCAGTTAGGGGTACTTGTGATCCTTTATAATTTATACTGGCAAAGACACTGTGTTCCAGACAGCATTCATTTCAGGTGACACAAACAAAACAGCAGCAATTGTGTTGTAACTTGTGGAGCCATTGCTGAAAAAGGGCCGCACGTTGTGGATGGACAATTTTTATAACTCGCCAGCTCTAGCTCAAAGGCTAAAGACCTTGAAAACTGTGTTGGAACCCTGCAACTTAGTAGGAAAGACGTTCCACAAAGAGTGAAAGAGAAGAAGCTAAAGAAAGGAGAATTGGTAGCTCTACATTCAGGACCAGTGTCAGTTCTGAAGTGGAAAGACAAAAAAGAAGTGACAATGATTTCAACATACCATGGACAGGAAACAAGAATGAAACTAACAAAATGTAGACAGGAAAAGCAAAAGCCTGTATCAGTTCTAGATTACAAAGAAAACATGGGTGGAGTTGATCTAAAAGACCATATTCTTCAACCCTATCTTTTGGAAAGAAAGAAAATGAGTAAATGGAACATAAAACTGTTTGGGAAATTACTCAATATTACAGTTCTAAACTGTATGGTAATATGCCGCACAAATTCAGGACAGACCAAAATAGACCATTTTTAATTCAGCATAGAACTGGTACAGGCACTACTCACTGAACATGGAAGTGGAAGTGTCAGGAAATTACAAGGCCATCATTCCACAGACAAAAATGTGCCGCAACTTCTTGAAAGACATTTTCCAGAAAGAATACCACCGACAGAAAAAAAGGCCAGGCCAACAAAGAGGTGTGTAGTGTGTTACAAAAAC
>Ga0131853_10008755_pt1 | contig 18460 bp, 16 predicted proteins | sample TergutLab28metaG_FD_92764 | JGI IMG/M metagenome (GOLD analysis project Ga0131853, IMG submission 92764) | Labiotermes labralis P1 segment gut microbial communities from Petit-Saut dam, French Guiana - Lab288 P1 (version 2) (version 2) | ecosystem: Host-associated > Arthropoda: Insects >... | reverse complement strand
TGATAGTCAATACTTCTTTTGTTGGGTGAGAAGCATTTAACAAACGTAAACCTTCTGCCGTTGCTTCTTGTACTTTCAAGATCGCTTCCGCTTCCCCTTCTGCGCGACGAATTGCTGCTTCTTTTTGCGCTTCTGCTGTTAGAATAGCTGCTGCTTTGTCAGCTTCTGCTTCAAGTACGCGCGATTTTTTCGTTCCTTCAGCACGTAACACGAGTGCTGCTTTGTCGGCTTCTGCTTCAAGGATTGTCGCACGACGCTCACGCTCTGCACGCATCTGCTTCTCCATTGCTTCTTGAATATTATTTGGTGGCACAATACTCTTTAACTCAACACGACTAACTTTAATTCCCCACGGATCAGTTGCCTCATCGAGTACCGCACGCATTTTTGTGTTAATGAGATCACGCGAAGTCAGTGCCTCATCTAATTCCATCTCACCAAAAATATTACGCAAAGTTGTTGCCGTTAAATTTTCAATGGCTAAAAATGGATTTTGAATCCCATACGTGAATTTATATGGATCCGTAATTTGGAAGAAAACTGTTGAATCTACTTCCATCTTTACATTATCTTTTGTGATAACCGCTTGTGGTCTAAAATCTAAAACTTGTTCACGCAAATTGACAACTTGTACCACACGCTCAACAAATGGTATCTTCATTTGAAAGCCTGCATGCCACGTTTTGCGATACTTACCAAGGCTCTCAATGACATAAGCTTTTGCTTGTGAAACAATTCGAATGCACGTTACACCGTAAATAAACAGCAAAATAATAATGACCCCAATCGTTAAACCTAATCCATGTGTGAATTCCATAACTAACACCTTCCTCTTTCTATTTTTATTCTACTATAACTGTATTTCCTTCAATGCGTAACACATTGGGTCGTTCACCTTCTTTATATAACCTTGCAGAATCGGATCGCGAACGCCAGATTTTACCTTGTAATTTCACCTCACCCATCTCATTCTCAGGAATATCAGCAACAACAACACAAGGCAATTCGATCAATTCTTCAATATTATTTTTCCGAACTGTTTTGTTGCGAAAATTATTAAGCGCATAGCTGCGTAATGCGATCATAAGCACAACAGCTACTGCAACAAAAATAATCGCTTGAATTAAAACAGAAGAAATGAATAATGAGGCGATCATTGCAGCTAGTGAACCAAAAACAAACCAAACAGAAATCAAACCAAAAGTTTCAACTTCAATAACCGTGAAAATAATGGCCATCCAAAACCAGATTGCTGTTGCCGAACCGAACAAAAAATCAAAGATATTGCTCATAAAGACACCTCCTATAAAGTTAAGCACATTATGACACATAAATATAAATTAAATGTTAATTTTTGTAAACTTTTTCACTTTTTTACGTCACCTTTTGCCCGAGGATGCGTCATCTCATAAACAGCTTTCAATCGATCTTTCGAAACATGCGTATAGATTTGGGTGCTACTCAAATTCACATGACCGAGAAGCTCTCCTACCGACCGAAGATCTGCACCATTATTGAGCAAATGCGTCGCAAATGTATGCCGAATCATATGAGGCGCAACTTTCATACTTTGCGATGTTCTTTCCGTGAGACGCTTTAAAATATCTCGAACACCCCGATCTGTTAGCATACCCCCACGATGATTCAAAAAAATGATATCTGTTTCAACTTTAGCCCTTCTCGCAAGCTCACCTCGTGCATCCCTCAAATACTGATTCATCGCGATCACAACAAACTCTCCAAGTGGTACATAACGCATTTTCCCACCCTTCCCAAAAACGCGTAACATCCCACCATCAAAATCAAAATCAGATAAAGTTAATTCACAACACTCAGCAACACGAATCCCCGTTGCATAAAGCAATTCTAATAGCGCATAATTACGAATCCCCAACACATCAGTCGTATCAACCGCTTCAAACAAAGCATTCATTTCTTGCTCATAAAGAAACTTCGGCAATGTAGATGCGCCCTTTGCTCGCCTAATTAAAGTAATTGGATTAGCTTCTATCATCCCTTCACTTACTTGAAACAGGTAAAACATTTTGATCGCCGATATCATCCTCCCGACAGTTGTACGCGCTAATTTTTTATCGTGACACACCTGTAAAAACAACCGCACATCTTTATACGTAACCTCAGAAAACAAAAGTTCATTTGCCGTCAAAAAGTCCATCCAGTTCTTTAAGTCTTTTTCATAACTAGTAATCGTATGCTCAGAGTAACGTTTTTCATATCTCAAGTAATTAAAATACTGCTCTAGCACCTCATTCATGAGATTTGATCCTTATACATTTTAATCATTTCAATCGCCCGTTGCGCATATTTCTCTTTCTTCTCTTTCTTCTTAACCCGCTGCGCTAAATCTTCAAAAAGTCCAAAATTCACATTCATCGGTTGAAAATTTTTAGCCTCAGCATGCGTAATGTAGTGCGCCAAAGAACCGATCGCAGTTTGAGGAGAAAATTCAATCAACTGTTCTTCATTTAAAAATTTCGCCATATTAATCCCAGCAACTAACCCAGAAGATGCCGATTCGACATAGCCTTCAACCCCAGTGATTTGACCAGCAAGAAATAAATTATCACGCTTTCTAGTTTGATAAGTTGCCTTCATAAAAATGGGTGAATTTACAAACGAATTTTTATGCATCACCCCATAACGAACAATTTCGGCATTTTCAAGACCTGGAATCATCTGAATCATGCGCTTTTGCTCTGGCCACTTCAAACTGGTTTGAAAACCGACGATATTATACAAAGAAGCAGCGGCATTATCTTGACGAAGTTGCACGACAGCATAAGGATCTTTCCCCGTTTTTGGATCTGCTAACCCGACAGGCTTCATCGGTCCAAACAAAGGCGTCTGAAAGCCACGACTTGCCATCACTTCAATTGGCATGCATCCCTCAAAAAACACCCCCTTCTCAAAATCCTTTGGCTTTAGCACCTCAGCATTAATCACTACTTCATACCAAGCACGATATTCATCCTCAGTCATTGGACAGTTTAAATAGGCAGCCTCCCCCTTATCCCAACGAGATTTCAAATACACCTTACTAAAATCAATCGAATCCTTATCAATAATCGGCGCAGGTGCATCATAAAAATAGAAAGATGCCTCCCCTGTCAAGCTTTTTAATGCTTCGGCAAGACTTTCACTCGTTAAAGGTCCAGTCGCTAAAATTGTCGGTTCTTCAGGGATTTTGGTTATTTCCTCGCGAATAATTTGTACTTGGTCATGACTTTCTAAATACTGAGTGATATAAGTCGAAAAACCATCACGATCGACCGCCAAAGCACCCCCAGCTGGCACACGAGTTGCATCTGCGGCCTTCATAATCAATGAATCAAGCAAACGCATCTCCTCTTTCAACACCCCAACAGCATTCCCCAACCCATCTGCTCTTAAAGAATTCGAACAAACCAACTCCGCAAACTGATCTGTCGCATGCGCCCCCGTTTCCTTCACAGGTCGCATCTCATACAATCTTACTTTAAACCCTCTTTTAACAAGCTGATACGTCGCCTCACAACCAGCAAGTCCAGCCCCGATTACATTTACAATCTCCATTTTGTCACATCCATCAATTACTCATGGAATTATACCATAAATATAACGCAATTACTACTACACAATCATCGATTCCTTTACCCCTTTAACACTTATTTTTGATATCAAGATGTGCGCTTGACATCAAAAATAAGTTCAGCAAGCATTAGCGCGCTTAGGTGAAATTATTAGATCTGTTCTAAAACCCTGAAAAATAAAGTTTAAACCATTGATAAATCATACTTAATTTTAGGTTTGGAACAGGTCTACTCCCCCACCGCTTTCTGAATCCGATACCGCTCATAAATATAAGGCACTGCTGCCTGAAACTTACCGACAAAGATAGCCAAAATAATCGCAACAATAAAATACTGCTCCCACCTTAACGCAATAATCCCAGAAACAAAAATAAACAAAAAAATAATATTAGAAATTTTCATGACATTTAAGACAACTTTGTAATCAAAAATCACCCGCAACATTGCCTGCATCAGCTTACTCCCATCAAGAGGCGAAATCGGCAATAGATTAAAAATAGCAATCGCAAACTGTGTATAAATCAAGTTAGATGGGCCGTCAATTAGCAATAAAATAAAGCCAAAAAGCAAATTAAACACAATACCAGTAATCGCAACTAAAAAACACTGCAAAACCGGCTTACTCAAATCGTTTTTGAATGTTAAAAACCCACCTATTGCACTAATCTTAAGCTCTTCTATTTCCCACTTGAAAATCGATGCCATCACCAAATGCCCACACTCATGAAGAACTACAGCAATTAAATAAGTCAAGTAAACATCTATTTGTCGTGCAAATAATGCCAAAAGAATGGCGATATAAAAAGAAAAGTCAATTTTAATCATTTGAAGCCTCCCCCTCAGACAAGTTTATGCTGAAGTGTTATCCATCATGATCGTTTTGACTTTCTTTGCATGTTTTGGTTTTAAAAATTTAGTCAGTGGCAAATAAATGATAATGAGCAATAGTAAATTAAAAATTAAGGTGATGATTAATCGATACTGCACAAACTCTATTGTTCCGATCATCGATAGATTTCGAGCAGGTATAATGATCATCACAAGAAAATAAACGATTGTCTCAACAGTTAAAATCGAAATCGTGCTCACATAAAAAATTGAAACAAAATTGATCGGTGTGATCGGAACCACATATTTTTTGATTAAAAGCACGATAATTGGGAACATGACAACATATAACCCAAGCAAATTCGTCGCATACATGTCATAAATCAAACCAAATGCAAGCGCAAGCCAGAGTGTGTAGTTACTCTCATCATAGAAAACAGAAACACAGATGCCAATAAGTAACAAATACGGAATGAGGGTATAATTTCCAAAGACGGGTTGAATGGGGAAAAAGATCACAAGAATGTTATCAAAGGAGAATAAAAGAATTAGTGTCAAAATGGCTTTTATCATTCGTCCATCTCCTCTGTACCTGAGGGGATTGTCTCGCTGCTTTCAACATCCATTTCGAGGTCATTTTCCTCAATATCTGGCATTGCGCGTTTGATAATAAAAACAAATCTCAGATCATCATAATCAACACTATTCGTCAAAAACACATTTTGCGTCAAGCCATCTGTACTCATTTCGGTGCGCGTCACACGACCCGCTAGCAAGCCTCTCGGAAAAATACCGCCTAAGCCAGTCGTAATAACTTGCGAATCAATTTCAATTTCAACATCATTAGGAACTTGTCTAACAATTAATTCCCCTAATTCAGCCTCATAACCATGCAAATTACCACGTGATCTTGGAACATCAAGCACCTCTACTTGTGTCCGAATATCAGCATTATGAGGTTTCATTAAATGAACACGCGAAGAAAATTGATTCACTTCTGTAATTCGACCAATCACATACCCCTCTAACGATACAACAGCCATCCCCAGCTCCACACCATGATACCTACCTTGATTAACAGTAAAAAAATCATGCCAACTGTTGATATCATGACCAATCGTAACCGCTCGAAGCCGCTCGAAATCATTTAATGTATCGTCAACATCAAGCATTTGCCGAAGCAATTCATTCTCTTCTCTTTCAAGCGTAAGTGCAATCTCTAACAATTCAGCTTGATACATTTGGCTACGAAGCCGTTGATTTTCTTCATGCGTCGCAAACAAATCAAAGGTACTTTGTCCGAAATTACGAATCCCATGCACCACATCAACAATGGCACTTTGAGTAATAGAAATGCCATCATTTAACATTTTAACAACCGCATTATTGGTATCAACTCGCATGGTAAAGGTGATGATTCCCAAAATTATTACAACCACAGCTAGCACAACAAAAACCTTAAACTGATTTATTTTTTTCATAATGACACCACCTTTTACCCTTCTTTACCTATCCGCTATCCTTTATGCGCTTTTTATCACTCTAAATTGACAGTGAATGAATCACCTTGCTCCACAACACTATTAGGCGACAAGCTTTGACTAACACCAACACCTTGCCCAATGATCGTAATATCAAGGCCTAATAAGCGTTGATACTGCGTAATTTCACCACGTGTCCAACCTGTAAAATCAGGAACCCGATCTTCCATAGCCGTTTGGATAAACAATTTATCCCCTAAAGTAACAGTCGTCCCAGCTGCTGGCTCTTGATTAAAAACACCCGTTCCATTTCCAATAATAACAGGTATCAACCCTGCTTCCTCAGCCCTAGCCTTAGCCTCATCTATCGAAAGGTTAAAAACACGCGGGGCTTCTATTCGATCAATTTCAGGACCTGTCACATCATCAACTGTTACAAGATTCCCACTCAAACCTAAATAATTGAGCGTATTATTCATCACAGAACGATAAATTTGTCCAGCATAATAATGTCCACTTCGCGATGAGGTTTCTTCATCTTTTCGAACAGCAATAAACATCATAATTTCAGGCTCATCTGCTGGTGCAAAACCAATATAACTATAAATATACTCACCTTCTAGCAATCCACCAGAACCATCTGGAATTTGAGCAGTTCCAGTTTTCCCGCCGCTAGGCACATCTAACAGATAGTGAATACGCCCTGTCCCGATGTCGCTATGAACGACACCAATCATCAATTCCCGCATTTGCGCTGCAGTTTCGGCAGTAATCGGTGTTCCAACAACTTCACGTTCAAATTGGTGCACATATTCATTCGTATTTGGGTCATAAACATTCAAGATCAACTGTGGTCTAATCATTTCGCCATGATTCAAAATAGCCGAAGTCGCTTGAAGCATTTGGATCGGCGTAACGACAACACCTTGCGCGTATGAGGCAGTGAATGCATAAATCGGATGACTAGTCCCAGGCAAAGTCCCAGGTGCTTCCGCTTCTAAAGGAAAGCCTGTTCTTCGACCAAAACCAAATGCGCTTAAATATTCCAGAAAGCGACTTGGCGTAATAACAGTCTGAAGCAAATCAATAACAGAGCTATTCGTTGAAACGAGAAAACCATCATCAAATGTTCTAACTTGCGGACTAATCGCGTTATGATCTCCAAGTGGTATGCGATGTATCAGTCTTGGTCCAGACATAAAAGTTTGATCACCTTGGTAATTTCCTTCATTGATCGCTGCTGCATACGTGAAAATTTTAAATGTCGAACCTGGATCAAACGGATAAATAATGCCGTTGGCGTAAAATTCAGGATTTCGCTCATTCGGATCAAATGTCGGTCTACTCCCTGCTGCTAAAATTTCACCGGTTCTAGCATCCATAATAACCCCAACAATACTTTCTGGATTCACTTCCTTAACCACTTCATTCATTGCTGATTCTAAAAAACCTTGGATCGTCGCATCAAGCGTCAAAGTAATATCATAACCATCTAATGGATCAACAACATAATATCTTTCAGTTCCTGGTTGCAAAAGCGCAAGTCGATCTCGTTGAAATTGAAATCGGCCATCTGTCGCAGTCAATTCTTCGTTGAAATAACCTTCAATTCCCATTCCACCAACAATCTCACCATCATCATCAAAAAAAGTGTACCCAATCGTATGCGCAGCAAACGCACCATGTGGGTAAAAACGCGTTAAATCATCCCGAAAAAAGAGACCTGACAATTCCAATGCCTCAATGGCATTTCTTTCAACAAAAGACAGTCTTCGACCAGCAAGACCAAATTCTGTTACAAAAATCTCTTGTAACTCTTCTCCCCCATCTTCCGTTGGTACCATCACCTCTCGGCGTCCTAAAATATCAATGATTTGATTAACATCCATATCAATCACTTCTGCCAAACGTTGGGCTGTATAAGCCACATCTTCTAATGCCACATAGCTGCCCCAATTAGGATTGAAATTTGCAGCTAAAGTATGTGAAGGATGTTGACTTGCAATAACACCTTGATCACGATCAAAAATGGTGCCGCGTCTTGACTGTACAACGCCCCTTCCTAATTGTGCATCTAACGCCCTAGCCAAAAGATTTTCATCCCCAACCATACCAGTATGTGCAATCCTCGCAAAAGTAACACCAGTAACAAAAAATAAGACTAAAAAAATAGCCAACATAAATAGCAGCATGATGCGTCCTGTTGGTTTAAGTCCACGATTCAAATTTTGATGCGCCATCTATACAGCAACTCCTTCTAGCTCAATAACTTGAAAATATAACATACTTTTTATTATACCTCAAATTCCCGAAAATGAACATATGTATTTCCCTATAATTTGCAATTTAGTAAATTATTTGTAATTTGTAATTTCTTGCAAAAAAAAATGAGGATAAGCTACCTCATTCTTTCACTGTATTTTACTTCACCAATTCAATCACTTGTTCCCAAGCCACATTTTCACGACCAAAATGACCATATGCAGCAGTTGGTCCGAATACTGGTTTCCTCAAATCAAGCATATTAATGATTCCTTCTGGGTCTAGCTTGAAATTCTTCTTAATAATCGCAACCAATTCCTCATCCGTTAACTTAGAAGTTCCAAAGGTCTCGACTAGGATGGAAGTTGGCTGAGCAACACCGATGGCATATGATAATTGGATTTCACATTTATCTGCCAACCCATTCGCAACTATATTTTTTGCTATATAACGCGCTAAATATGTCGCTGACCGATCTACTTTTGTTGCATCTTTACCAGAAAAAGCACCACCACCATGACGCGCATAGCCACCATAAGTATCAACGATAATTTTGCGCCCAGTCAAACCGACATCCCCTTCTGGACCACCAGTCACAAAACGTCCTGTCGGATTAATAAAGAATTTTGTGTCATCATCAATCAACTTTGGATCAACGATTGGATCAATGATATGTTGACGCACATCCTCATGAATTTGGGCTTGCGTCACATTCGCATCATGCTGGGTAGAAATAACGATCGTATCAACACGCGCTGGGATGCCTGCCTCATCATACTCAATCGTTACCTGCGTCTTTCCATCAGGTCGCAAGTAAGCTAACGTTCCATCATGACGTACCTCTGCTAGTCGCTTAGCTAAACGATGCGCCAAAGCAATCGGCAATGGCATTAATTCCTCTGTTTCACGACACGCATAACCAAACATTAACCCTTGATCACCAGCCCCAACTAATGCCTCCTCGTCACGATTCACCTTATGCTCTAACGATTCATCAACACCCATCGCGATATCATTCGACTGCTTTGACATCTGCACGAGCACTGTACAAGTATTCGCATCAATGCCATACTCACTTGAAGTATAACCAATCTCTTTCAATTTCGCACGAACAATTTTCTCATAATCAACCTCAGCATTCGCCGTAACTTCCCCTGTAACTAAAACCAATCCTTTCGATGCAACGGTTTCACATGCCACACGCCCGTTCGGATCTTGCGATAAGATCGCATCCAATACCGCATCAGAAATCTGATCTGCCACTTTATCTGGATGTCCTTCCGTTACTGATTCTGATGTAAATAATTTTCTCTGTCTTAACATTTCTGCCACTTTACTTCACCTACATTTTTTCTTGTTATCAATTCAAATGAATTGCCGTAATTCTTTTAAGCTGTTTATTTCATAAGTTGGTTTGATGTTCGTTTGATTTTCAGCTCGTGATTCATTAAACCAACACGTATCAAGACCTGCCTGATTACCACCAGCGATATCGGCTGAAAGAGAATCGCCAACCAGCAAGATTTTTTCTTTGTTAATTTGCGGAATATTTGCAAAAACATGCTCGAAATACCTCATATCTGGCTTTTGAAAACCGATATGTTCTGAAACAAATGAAGCCGAGATATAATCCTTGATAAGCGAATGCTTGATTCTCGCTTCTTGAGTCGCTAAAATGCCATTTGTTACAATGAAAATCTGTTTGCAAGCAGCAGCAATTTCTTGACATATTTCAAGTGCACCTTCCATTAAAAATGCACCTTTTCCAAGTTCAAAAAGATATTTTTCATTAAAGGCTTTGGCATCATATTCAACACCAACCTCAGCAAACAAGCGCTCAAATCTTAATACTTGCAATATCTCTTTTGAAAGTTCACCTTTTTCAAAACGATCCCAAACCGCTTGATTGATTGCTCTGTATCGCATGCGTGTTTGGTCATCATAAGCAAAACCACATTGCTCAAACATCGACTTTAACGCATTCGCTTCTGCCATATCATAATCGTATAGTGTTCCATCTGCATCAAATAAAAATAGCTCATATTTCTTCATGTCCGCGCCTCCTGCTTTCATCCAAATCTCTCTACTTAGCCAAAATCAAAGCCATCTCTCGCAAAACCTTACAAGCTGTCGCAGTCGAAACACCTGATGGATCATGCCCAGGTGCTAACTCAACAACATCCGCGCCAACAATCTCAACATCAGCATCACGTAACAACAAAAAGAAATCTTCCAATTCACGATACGTAATGCCACCCGCCTCAGGCGTTCCCGTTCCAGACATAATCGACGGATCTAACACATCTAAATCAATCGTCACATAAACTTTCTTGCCCGCTAAACTTTCAAGCACACTGCCTACTGTATTGATTCTAAGCGGCTCCATATAAGTATGCTGCTGAACCCTCGCGAAATCAAACTCTGCTTTTGTACCCGACCGAATGCCGAACTGAAAAATGCGACCATCGCCCAAAATATCCCAAATACGCTTCAAAACAGTCGCATGTGACAGCTTACTACCTCCGAATTCTTCACGCAAATCTGTATGCGCATCAAGATGAATAAGATGAATATCCGAATGGCGCGCAGCAACTGCTTTAACTGCTGGGTAAGTTACAAGATGCTCGCCACCAATCATTAATGGAATCTTCTTATCAGCTAAAATCTGACTTACTGCAGCCTCTAATTCGTCTACAACCCGCTCAGCCAGCCCATAAGATAACTCAACATCACCAACATCACATACCTTTGCATCCTCTAAATCTAAATCCAAAAGTGGACTATACGTCTCAAGACCCTCCGACTCTAACCGCATCGCATTTGCAGCAAACTTCGTTCCCGCTTTGTTAGAGGTCGTACCATCAAACGGAGCACCAAAAACAACGACTTTCGCCTCTTCATATGTAGCATCCATCCCAAGCATCTGCGCTGGATTGACAAAATTAGTTTTTCCCTGCATCCTTATCCCTCTCCTTATGTTGGTGCATTTGCGTTACCGAACCTAAGTATTCATCAACTCGGATGCAATCGCATCTGCCAACATCTCCCTCACATAAGTCGGTAACGCAAATGCACCAACATGCAAATCTGTGTTGTAATACAATGCCTTCAGCCCTAACCCATTCCAACGATCTGCCTGAATATCCTTCACTGGATGCAACTTCTTTGAAGCAAATCCAAACAACCAATGTCCTGATGGATAAGTCGGAATATGTGCTTGATAAACTTCCGCAATTGGAAAAAGACTTGCAAGCTTCTTATGCGCACGTTTCATCTCTCGTGCATCTCGGTCAAAATACGGACTCTCATGCTGATTCACCAAAATCCCATTCTCTGATAAAATGCGGAAACAATCCATATAAAACTCCGTCGTAAACAACCCTGCACCAACACTAATCGGATCAGTTGAATCAACGATAATCAAATCATACGAATCCTCTTTTGCTGTTTGTACGAATTTCAAGCCATCATCAAAAATTAAATTCACACGCCCATCTGTCAGCTTTGATGCTGTTAACGGCAAATGCACTTGACAAGCACGTGTCACAACTTCATCAATTTCAACCATATCAATCTGCTCAATACTAGCATAACGCGTTAACTCACGCACTGTTCCCCCATCTCCCGCACCAATCACAAGCACGCGTTTCACATGAGGATTCGTTGCCAACGCTGGGTGAACAATCATATCATGATAGATAAACTCATCTTTCTCATTCACCATCATCAACCCATCAATCGTTAAGATTTTACCGAATTCATTGCTGTCGAAAATATCAATTTGTTGGAAATCAGATTTCTTTGTAAACAAATGTTCTTTAACTTTGATGCCGAATCTGACCTCATCAGTCCACTCTTCAGTATACCATAATTCCATTACTCACTTGCTCCTTTATGGCTTATTTCCCCCAAGTCAACTTTGGCATGCTTCCTAATCTTTGCAGTTAAACCACGCGGAATTTCAACCGATTCGCTAAACTCCGCTTTTAATACTTTCTCCAAATACTCAAAACTTTGCCACGGATCAATATCACCACAAGTAAAAAAATCAGCTGAGGCAAAGCCATACTCTGGCCACGTATGAATCGTTAAATGACTTTCAGCGACAATGACCGCCCCACTAACACCCCATGGATTAAAATGATGAAAATTCGACTCAACAATCGTTGCCTTGGCTGCTAATGCCGCTTGATTCATTTCGCGTTCAATAAACACCGGATCTTTTAACACCTCTGGATCACAGTTATAATATTCTACTAAAATATGTCTACCTAATGTTTTCAAGTTATACATTTCTCACTTCTCCTTAAGGGCACCGCCATTTTCATCACTTTCAAAAGTCAAAAAGTTCTGATATTACCTGCCATTAAATTCTCAAATGCTGCTTTTTGAAGTGTCTTTAACGACCCAGATATTCTCTAACTTGGCATCGACATTGTAAACAATGTCAATAAGCTACTCACATTACTTCTCTTTCACTACCAGCATATTCTCCAACTTGGCGTCGACATTGTCGACAATAAACGCCTTCTTCGCTTTCAAATCTTTCAAAAGGCAAATCACCTCTGTTGTCACTAATTCCCCTGGTGAGATAATCGGAATACCTGGTGGATAAGCCATGATCGATTCTCCAGCAACTCGCCCAATCGCATCCTCGAATAAAATCAATTCTTTATCACCAAAATGCGCTTCACGCGGGCACATCACCACGACTGCATTCTGAAATAATAGCTCCGGTGACAAATGACTTTCTTGCGTATTTTCAATATACTTACCAGCAATATATTTGCTTGCAATAGCCGTCATCGCTTCAACCAGTCTTTTGATTCCACGGGTTTCATCTCCTAAACTAATAATCGCTAAAACATGATCCGTTTCACACAGCTCTAATTGAATATTATATTCACGCCACAATAATTCATACACTTCAAAGCCTGTTAAAGCTAATTTTGACACATTAATAACCAATTTGGTCACATCATAAAACATTTCTTCTTCCACAACCCAAACCCCTGGTATTTCATTCAACGCTTCACGCGCCAACTTACTCAAAGCCATTGCTTTTTCTAATTGCATATAGCCATTTCGAACGAGATTATAGCGCGCCCCATCTAAACTCCCCATCAATAAATAAGAAACCGATGTGGATTGCAAAATATTCACAGCTTGCTTAACACGATTCACATCAATCCGATCCGATTTGATCACGAGTGCTGAAGCTTGGGTTAAAGCACCACCCGTTTTGTGAATGCTTATACAACTCATATCAGCACCACTAGCCATTGCAGATAACGGCATTGCTGGATGAAAAGGAAAATGAGCACCATGCGCCTCATCAACAAGTAACAAGACATCACGCTTGTGGCATAAATTCGCAATTTCTTTCAAATCGCTCACATGACCAAAATAAGTCGGATTCAAAATAAAAACAGCTTTCACATCAGGATTAAGATCGAGATGACGTGTAACCTCACCAAGAGTCACATTTTTCATCAGCCCTTCTTTCGGACAAAATTCCGGTGTCATATAAACAGGCATTGCGCCGCATAATATCAACCCATTTAGAGCAGATTTGTGAATGTTTTTCGGCATCAACACTTTATCTTTCGGAGAAAGTACAGAGATTAACATCACATGGATTGCTGATGTAGAGCCATTCGTGATAAAAAATGCCTCGTTGGCACCATAAGCATCAGCTAACAATGCTTGCGCTTCTTTGATCACACCAGTTGGATTGCCAATATTATCAAGTCTTGGCAAAGAATTGGTATCTAAAGCCATCACTGTATCGCCAAAATAATCGGTTAAAATATCAATACCATTTCCACGTTTATGTCCAGGCACATCAAAAGAGACAACATCCCGCTTCGCATACTCTTTCATCGCTTCTAAGAGTGGTAACTTATCTTGATTTAAGTGATACATATTAAGGCACACCTCTATTCATTCGATTTTATCATTTTTACTTGGAAGTGCCATACTATATCCTGTTTCGAAAATGAATTTTTTCATCAAAAAATGGTCTTCTAACAGCACAAGACGAAACCTTATATATTATAGTAAGTTACACCACAAATGTCAATGTGTAAACGGGGTAAATGTTTGACATCAAACAGATTCTGCCTCTTCTAGCGCTAAATCCTCGATAAAAAAGTCATATTGTCGCCCCACTTCATAAAAATCAAAGCCTTTGCGACCAAGCGCTTGAACAACTTTGTTTTTCAATTCGAAATCACTAAGATGCTTGCGCGCATAACGCTCGTGAGTTTTTCGAATTTCTTTTAGCATTCTGTCACACTCCGATTCTTGATCGAACAAATTCATTAACCCATCGATGACATATTCGGGTATGCCTTTTTGAAACAAGTCTGAAATGATTCGCCTTTGACTTTTCTTCCCTATTTCTAGCTGATTTTCAATGTAAAGCGCTGCGTAAGAAGAATCATTTAATAATTCAAGATTCATTAACTTTGCGACAACTTCGTCTATCACCTTATTTGTCATTTCGCGCTCCGATAGTTTTCTTCTAATTTCTTTTTCTGTATACAAACGTTTGGACAAAATCCCGATTGTGTAGCGGTAAGCTTCTTGATAATCTTTCGAATTCTCAAGCATGCGGAATGTTTTTTCGTCTAACTCTTTACCTACGACCAATCTGTAAGTGAGGATGGTTTCTTCATGTGCTGTCAATTCATAGATTTCACCCTCAGCATCGCTTAATTCTACTTGATAATAGCCGTCTTTTAAGGGGGTGCATGTGATCACAACAACATAAGTTTCAGTTTCTTTACTCAGCATAAATTTTAAAGCCTCCTAGCTCAGATATGAAAAAGTTGAGAATTTGAAGAACATTATACCGTTAATTTGCAAAAAATGCTATAACTTTATGAAAAATGTGGTATACTTGTTCTAAGAAAAGTTTTGATGTTTGGAGTTGGTTGTATGAAAGAAAAGTTAAAATCCCTCACCGCTATATTTTATACCCCAATGCTCATCTATTTTGTTTTTTTTGTGATCATCAGTTTGATTGCCATTGCCTCAGCAACTCCTGTTGCCCGCGTTCAATACCCTACTGGAAATTTTGTTGTGAGACAATTAATCTTTTTTGGCGTCGGAACTTTTGTAGCTTTTATTGTAGTGCTGTTTGAAATCAAGTGGGTTCGCTTTTTGCGCTGGCCTTTATACATCGTTTTCTTTGGATTACTCGTATTTATTTTCAGAGTAGGTGAACTTGAGCCTTGTATCAGTACACAAGGCATGCTCGTTCCTTGCATCAATGGGGCAACACGCTGGTTTAATCTTCCAGGCTTTCAAATTCAACCTTCTGAATTTATGCGCATTGTCCTGATCTTAATTGTTGCTGATGTAATCCAAAGACATAATAGTAAATTTTTACATGAAAACCGAACATTTAAATCCGACTTGTGGCTTATTCTAAAAGCTTTGTTCTTTATTGCGCCCCCGCTCTATTTGATTTATCTGCAACCTGATACTGGTATTACGATTCTAATTCTCATTACAACTGCCTTTATGCTCATCACTGCTGGAATCAAATGGACTTACATTTTATTAGTAGGTGCTGCGGCTGCTTTTGTCGGTATCACATTTATGAATATTCTCCTCAATGATCCTGACATTCTCCTCGAGACAGGTTTTTTCCATCAACATCATTTCGGACGCATCTATGGATGGCTTGACCCGTTTGGAACCATTTCAGATCAAGGTCGGCAATTGGCATTCGGTCTCATTGGGATGGGCTCGGGCGGGATTCGTGGCAATGGATTTCAGAGTTTTGCAACCTTTTTCCCCGAAGCCCACACAGATTATATCTTTGCTGTGATCGGTATGGACTTTGGTTTGATCGGATCAAGCATTGTTATCGTCGTTAGCTTACTATTTAATTTCTCCGTTTTAAATACCGCTGTTTTAAATCGTGATCACTATAACAGTCATGTTTGTGTCGGGATTTTTGCGTCGTTAATGTCACAACAATTTTGGAACATTGCCATGACCCTTGGTCTTCTACCGATCACTGGTGTTACTTTGCCTTTCATTAGTCATGGTGGGAGTTCCGTCTTAGCCAGCATGATCATGTTCGGACTCGTGATGAGTTCACATGTTGAAGGGTTAACAATTAAACGTAATACGACTGTTTTTCGCGAAGATATCAGTTATCTGGAAGAAAATGAAGTTCTCACCTAAACTTTGTGAAAAAAAAGTAAAATGTAACTCCATTTATTTGAAAATTGGGTTGTAATGTGTTATTATATTAGGATAGAAAGGTGGGATGAATATGCAACGCATACCAAAATCAACATTAAAAAGGTTGGCACTTTATCATCGTTATTTCCTCGATTTAAAGCAAGCGGGCATCATTAAAATCCAATCACGTGAACTAAGTGTACAAATGGGTATTGAATCAGCGACAATAAGAAAAGATTTTTCTTATTTAGGCGAACTCGGTCGTCAAGGATACGGTTATAAAATCGATTTCGTCTTAAAAGCTTTTGAGCAAGTCCTCAACATTGAAGAAAAACAAAAATGTATTTTAATTGGTGCCGGTAACTTAGGTCGAGCGCTAATGAATTTCTTTTCATCAGAACGCTTTAAAGAAGAACTTTCACATGCGCCAACTGAACTCGTTGCTGCTTTTGATGATAATCCTTCTGTAACTGGCTTAACAGTTAATCACATTCCAATTCTGCATACTGATCAGATGATTGATTATATCAAAGAAAATCATGTTAAATATGTCGTTTTGGCTGTTCCATCACACGCCTCACAAAAAGTTGTTGATGAGATTGCTGGTCTAGGCATTGAAGGAATATTGAACCTTACTTCAACCATTATTAATGCAGGCGATATCGTGATCCACGAAGTCGATCTTGCAATCGAATTGGAAACGCTCGTCTTCACTGCCATCCAAGAGCAAGTAAGTCGCAGAGAAACTACGATCAAAGACATTCTTGATCTGTAAAAACAGTCAGTCATCATCATGATTGACTTTTCTTTTCTGCAACGAATAGAATGATGAGAGAAATCTACTTTCAAAAAATCTGTGACAAAGGAATTTTGCTATGAATGCACAACGCGTTACTCAACTTACAAAACTAATTAATCAATACAATTATGAATATCATGTTCTCGATGCGCCAACAGTAAGCGATGCAGTCTATGACAGCTTGGTTCAGGAACTACTTGAGATTGAAGAACAACATCCACAGCTAAAATTGCCTCATTCACCCACCCAACGTGTTGGCGGGATGGTGCTTGAAGGCTTTCAAAAAGTGACGCACACTTCTCCGATGCTTTCCTTTTCAAATGCGTTTAGCGCTGATGATTTGCGAGACTTTGATCAACGGATTAAAAAAATGACGCCTGAGATAACCTACTTTGCTGAATTTAAAATAGATGGGTTAGCTGTTAGCCTTCACTATGAGAATGGTCAATTTGTAAAAGGTGCTACCCGTGGAGATGGAGTTACTGGGGAGGATATTACGCAAAATTTGAAAACTGTTAAGACTATTCCGCTTACGATTTCTGATGAGCGTTCACTTGAAGTTCGTGGTGAAGTTTATATGTCAAAATTAGTCTTTGAATCTTTGAATGAAACGCGCACACAAGCTGGTGAAACTTTATTTGCAAATCCACGTAATGCAGCAGCTGGTTCTTTGCGTCAACTAGATTCCAAAATAGCTGCCCAAAGAAAATTAGCTTTTCTCCCGTACGCTTTTGTTAATGCACATGAGTTAGGACTCGAAACCCAAGCAGATAGCTTACGTCAATTAACCGAGTTGGGATTCAGTGCCAATCAAACGTCTACTGTTTGCCAGAACATTGAGGATGTTATCAATTTTATTAAACCTTGGGAAGAAAAACGTGATGAATCTCCTTATGAAATAGATGGGATTGTCGTTAAAGTAAATGAATTAGACCACCGAGAAGAGCTTGGTAACACCGCAAAAGGTCCACGTTGGGCGATTGCTTACAAATTCCCAGCCTCTGAGGTTACAACCACACTTGAAGATATCATTTTTACGATTGGTCGCACAGGGATGATCACACCTAATGCTGTCTTAACGCCAGCTCGAATAGCGGGAACAACGGTTAGTCGCGCTACCTTACATAATGAAGATTACATTACAAACAAAGATATTCGCATTGGCGATGAGGTCATTATTCGCAAAGCAGGCGATATTATTCCCGAAGTTGTTGCCCCTATTGAAAAGCTCAGAAAAAGCACTGCTGAACCCTTTGAAATGATTACTTGCTGCCCCGAATGTCATCAGGAACTGACAC
>Ga0131853_10008754_pt1 | contig 18460 bp, 10 predicted proteins | sample TergutLab28metaG_FD_92764 | JGI IMG/M metagenome (GOLD analysis project Ga0131853, IMG submission 92764) | Labiotermes labralis P1 segment gut microbial communities from Petit-Saut dam, French Guiana - Lab288 P1 (version 2) (version 2) | ecosystem: Host-associated > Arthropoda: Insects >... | reverse complement strand
CCGATTAAAAATTCGGAGGTGTTTTTTTTAAGGACGGTGCGCGTGTTTTTTTTTTTTTTTTGTTTTGGTTTGGGGGTGTTTTTTTTTTTTTTTGTTTTTTTTTTTTTTTTTTTTTTTTTTTTTTTTTTTTTTATAAATTTCTGTGTGTCTTAAGTTGAGAATATTTTGTTTCGTTAATGAACAAACGTTTATCCGCATACAAAGAATGTCATTATTTCAAATTGCGTAATACATGTTATGTCCGTATCCTTGAATATGACTTGCATAACAATTAGAACTGGAGTGTGTAAGGAAGAAACTGTGCGTGCTGTAACTTCTTGACTGTTGTTTTGACCGCCATACCCGTTTACTCACACCCAACTCATTTTGTGCGTGCTAGCGGTGAAGGTCAAAATGTGCTTTGCCCTCGAACTGTACAGTTTATGTTAAAAAGTCCCCTTTGCCTGCTCAGTTCATCGCACCATCGCACGCACACGGTAGTCCAAATTACGTTCGGGCTGCTTAAAGACACGGTCGCTCTTAAAGACGTTTCTAAGTCATTAAACTTATAAATTGATGCAAGAAACACCAAAACATATACCAAGCCGACCTACATCATAAACGACCCAAGGGGAGACCCAAGGCTCGATGGAAAGATGAGGTAGAGAATGACGGAAGATAGCTGGTCATTGTTATTTAGAGAGAAATAGCTCAGGATAGGGATGGATAGAGGGGAGCAACTGGAGAACTGTGTCCACAGTAGACGAAGACGCAGAAATCTATCAATTATGTGACCCTCTCTGTCCCCGAATAAGTACATACAACACAAACAGTAACTCTCACGTGTGTCATTGAAATGTACCAAATTTTATTATTTCGGCGCTTTTGTTTATTTCTTGTCAAGTTGGAAGCTAAACGAACGCTTTGTGTTTTACTATCGCTATATTAATGTAGCAATTAAAGGACTACAGTACCTTCAAAACTTCGCGTGTTTTCGCAACGCATAAAAAGTTCATTCAGTTTCGCAAACGAAAAAGTAGAGTGGTATGTAGACCTACGTTTCACATAACGGCAGGCAGCGAGAGAAAGGACATGCACGTCGATAGGGCGTTGGTTTGTGACACCGCCAAATGTTGGAGGCCATTGTGCTATGAACGTCACTTTCGAATTGGGGCATGCCTCTGTCCATTGTTTAATAAGGTATATTATGATATTTATATACCCACCACGCCGACCTCTATTGGCAGTGGACGGCGACCTGCTGTCACTATCTGTTCCACGTTCTGTTAATAGTTATAAATACAGCAGCCGTGTCGCTCAGTTTGAACAAGTGTACAGGTGGCTGTGATCCGCCGGTGTGTGGTACAACGAATGTGCTCGGTGTTCTTAACACACATGATGACGTACTGATGTTTACGTGGGTTTAGAAACGCATTCATACCGTGCTAACATTTTGTCATTCCGTTGCACAAGTGACTGTATTTCGGTACAGTTTTCGCTACGCCTTGTAGTCTTTCAGTTATTTTCGAACAAATTATTTTTGCTAGACCTGGAGACTGGTTATCTTGGCGGTTTTTTGTTGGATTCTTCTGTCTCTTCAGACAATTGCAGCTATTTTTTTGACGATTTGCTGACCGTGCATCTCAGTATATTTATCTCAGTATTTAACCAACTTGATGCACAAAATTTGTTTCACAATAAGCTTTATTTCATGCCTCTACATGTTTCGAGCACATGCGCTCATCATCAGGAGGTCAAAATTGCATTACACAGCCTCTGGTATCATCACACCTGTAGGTGCTCGAAACATGTAGAGGCATGAAATAAAACTTATTGTGAAACAAATTTTGTGCATCAAGTTGGTTAAATACTGAGATAAATTGCAGCTATAGTACCGCAAATTAGGCCACGATCACTTCCATTCAGTCCTTTACAACTCCGTTTTCGCTTACCATCCTGTAATTCGGCGCTATTTATAGTGTGACATGCAGGCAACATACTGAAATATTCAGTAGGTCGAAATAAAACATGTGAATTAAAATTCCTTTCTCTTTGGGTTTCGTCAGTTTGTTTGAAATTTTCGCCGTCATGATTAAATTGAGTTCGTAGATAAAACATGAGAATGGACTGCATTGTCTAGCTTTAATATTTTCTTCCAGGTTATTCTTTGCTGTCACGTAATTGTCGTGTATTCTGTTTGTACCGATCATTGAGGTAGCTAGGCATTTTCGTTGCCGGGACGTATATTCAGAATGGTTGTCTCTGACGTAAATTACGATCTTGAAAGGAATTACAATTATTTATTGATTTTCTTATTATTTAAAATTTGTTGAGTGCGGAAAATCAAATTTATTCATTTAAAATATTACTTGCCGCTTCTTGGCCTCTGATTCCCGTGCGGCCGCACCACCCGCCCTCCCCCGCTAGCTATTCTTCTGGTGTAGATTATTGTATTTGCTTTTAACAAGGTCGCGAAAATTGTACCATTTGAAAATATTATGGAACTTATTTTTATTGAACGGGAGACTGGAAAAACGGAATGTAAAATGCTCCAGATCTTCATATTTTATGAGCGGTAACTTTCGTTTCTCCCGTAATTTTGGTTGCCATTAAATACCATGAACGTGGTTCAGTGGCGTAGCTACGTTTTCCGTCGTTTAGGACGATGGCCGCCCCTGTCAGAAATTATGAACTTTAAAAAACAATCGCTAGTTATTTATTGAATTTACTTTTTTTTTTGTCTCAGTAATTCAAAATTTATTTTCATTTAAACTTTTTTTTATTTAAAATATTCATCTTGCCGCCCCTTGGACTCTGCATCCCTGGGCGGCCGCAGCACTTGCTCCACCCTAGCTACGCCCCTGACATGGCGAGCGCTTTGTCGAATAGCTGTGAGCTGTTCATAATGCCCGGGCACCTGGATGAGCTCGACTGACAAGTTCATGGCACAGATACAATTTTATTCTCACACAAACTCTTGAAAGTGCAAACGCCGACCGATAGCACGTATTGTGCAATTCAGTTTTGCAGTTTGCAAGTGTATGGCAAGAGCGGAGGAATCGTTATGTAAGTCACACAGCGAATGTATAGCCTACAGCACCTATCTGTGCCTGTGGAGGATGCCTAATCGATTTGTTCGAATCCTTCGAACGTCTAGGCAAACGAAACGACTTGACGTGACGTGACGTGACGTGACTGACGTGACACATGATGCATGGTACTGTTTAGCGGTCACATTAAATGTATTGATATTATCACAGGCGAAACATTTTGTAGACGTATAATTTTTAGTGAAAAGTCTGTAACAAAATGAAAAGATGTAATGAGTAGGGACTGTAGGATTAGAATTCGTCTTGAGGGGATGGTTGTTGCGCGACTGCTACGCAACAAACTCTTCCAGTGTTATCTGGAATCTGGAACTTCTTTGCCGTGTTCACAAGAATCCACTATTCCACCCGGTCCTTAACCGGTTGAATTCAGTCCTCATTCTGACACCCTACGTCTTTAAGATCCATTTTGATATTTCCCTCCGACCCGCAATCCTCCATTGGCCTTTTCCTTTCAGGGTATCCGATCTAGATTGTGCATGGATTCCTCTTCTCCCCATAGGTGCTACGTGACGCCCCCATTCCATTCCCATGGACTTGATGACCCTGGTAACATTTAACGAAGCATACACACTACTGACAGCTTTCTCCATCCTCCTGTAATTTCCCTTCTCGTTCCAATTGTTCCTCTCGGCACTACATGCTCAAACAGTCTCAGTCTTTCTTACCTTAGGACGAAGATACATTTTCCCACCCATACACAGTAAGAGGTGAAAATTATGTTGTTTAGGATATATTAATATTTATGTTTACAGGTAGGAAACGAGAAGGTACACGGTCATTAACGGAATGGCAGCAGTTCAAACTGTTCTTAATTTCTTTATGAATGAATTATTTTCTTAATATCAGTTCTATTTATCTTAACTAAGCGACGTTTTCTGATTACGTACTTTCCACCCAGCCATGGCTGCTGTACGTGATGCTATGCTTTATTCGAATTCTTGTTTTTAGATTATGTAAATAACCGTGTTTGTGCCTCGTATCTCCTTCGCTCTCAGGCGGTATACGGTAGCGAGTGCACCCCTGTACCAATCTTGGTCTGTGCTGCTGTAGGCCTGCTGAGATTGATATCGTACCGCTTCGCCCCTGGCAAGAGCCTTCGTGTGCGTCGGCCAAGTAGATCCTGGCCCAATTTTGGCTTCGTTTCCTTCTTCCTGTACGTTTCGCCGTTTTATGTCCTGTGGCTTTTCAACCCTATAATTCAAGTTTAAAGCATTTTCCTCTCCCCATTGTAATTCATCTTCTTTATTCCTCAACACCTTTCATTCTCGTAGACTTTTCATTTGCGAATTTTATTTTTCGTTTCTTTGTCATACTTGTTATATAGCATCTCTGTATCGCTGCTTTGCTTGTTTATATTCCCACTTAATCCATTTAGATTATTTTATATGTTGTGTAAACGTAATGGTGGATGCATAACCGCTGTTTTTCTGCAGCACATGAACCAGAAAGCTCTTTTTGGTGCGTTCGCAACAAAAAGTTGCAAAAATGCATTAGCTTCGCCGGATCAGTTTGTTCGCATGTAGCAACTCGACAACCACTGAGCGGATTTTAATGAAATTTGATGTTGGGGTAGTTTAGAAAAAAATTGGTTTAAAGAATCCAACAAAATACAACAGTATGCAGATATTTATTTACTGCTAAATTACTCTACATGTTTCGGGCGTCCATCGCGCCCATCGTCAGGAGTACATAAAACTGTAGTTGCAGCCTCTGGTACAGATCACACTGAGAAGCAAGCTTCTTCAAGCGTGACCACGCGTGGTTGCAACTGCAGTTTTATGTACTCCTGACGATGGGCGCGATGGACGCCCGAAACATGTAGAATAATTTAGCAGTAAATAAGTATCTGCATACTGTTGCATCTTGTTGGATTTCTTCAACCTAGAATTACGATGCACGGAACTACAAATATAAAATTTAGAAAAAAACTGTTCACCGACAGAGAATTTGATGAAGGTCGGACATACATAACGTGCACTTTGACTGAAGAATTACAGACGTTTCTGTGAGCCTATCGAGCGCGACTGGATGAAGGTTATTCAGCCGAAAATGTTTTCAAACAAGCATTGTCGATGAAAACGCAGTACGCGTTTCATGACCCGTGTAATTGTACCGTATGTATTGCGGTATTCGCAGGCTACGGGCTGGACTGCTAAAGAATTATGGTTCAATTCTCGGCAGAGACAAGAGTTTTTCCTTTTCTCCAAAGCATCCAGACCGGCCCTGGGGCCCACCGAACCTTCTCTTCAATAGGCACTGCGTCTTTTTATTTTGGACCAAAGTGACGTGGGCGTGAAGCTGGCTACTTCCATCTATGGCCGGAGTTAAGAATGAGTCATTCTGTACCTGCATATTCCATGTACTTTTATGGCATATAGAGGGACTTGAATGGAGGCATCACGATGTGCTTCGATACGTACTACGATATTAATAGTGTACGTCAGCACAACTGTTTTTATTATTACACAAGGTAATTACATAGGCTACATGTTTCGACTATTGAATAGTTATCTTCAGGCCTATTCTTTACAGGTTAAGTCACAGGGTGCCATGCACACATTGGGATCCCATTGTGCACAGCATCCTGTGACTTAACCTGTAAAGAATAGGACTGAAGATAACTATTCAATAGTCGAAACATGTAGCCTATATAATTACCTTGTGTAATAATAAAAACAGTTGATCCGACGTACACTATTAATATCATAATATGTATAGGGACAACTTCACCTTTACCTGTACCTTACGGTTTTGCACCAAAGTTGTTAGCCCCATGCGTGCATTTCCTACGTTCGTGTTCGTACCGTCAACAGCACCAACTTGTGTACCGACGAAACACTGACTGCTTTCCGTGCGTTTTAATCCTTGTCAGCGTGTCACAGTCTGTGCTGATAATTCTTACCTAACAGTGGAGAATAATAGGCTGATAAGATGAATTATATTCACTTTTTTTTTTGGTCTGGCGAATTCTACGATTACGGCATAATCCATTAACACACGAACAGAGGCTGGCACTGAATCGTTTGTAACCAATACCGAATGGTGCGTAGCCTTTCGGCGGACTCAGGGCTTTGAATAGAGAGCCTTTAATTGGTTGCATTTCGTTAGCATATATCAGCAACACTTTGAACGACATTTCTGGTGGATATATATAAAGCTATTCCTGTTTAATAAAGTTTCAGAGGCGGAGGACGTAAAGTTACATTGACCCCGTTTTGAATACATTCATCTATTTTTCTGCCGAAAGAATGACTGTGGTTGCGCAGGGAGGTGCTTGTTGCTGCCACTGTTGAGTTCGCGTGCAATGCCGCGAAGATGGAAGCACTTAGTGTTCCCGAAACATTTGTACCCGCTTACATGACATCATAGCGCAGAAGCCAGCAGTGTGGATCGCTTGATGGTGTGCAATGCTGCGATGTGGAGTGTATCACAGTGGAAGGAAATAAGAGAAGGATATACTTTTTGGTTTCTTGCCAAACTTCGCAGCTTCGATTTATGTTTCTGTAGAAAGTCTATGGTGCTGTAGTGCTGAACGACCTCAGTGGAGGTTCGTGCGTTCGGAAGTTTTTTGCTGATCCTGAAATGTCATAGTTGTACATGTCGCTCGTTTTCTGTAAAATGTAATCTAACACGAATTCATTCAAGTCGTAGTCTCGACACCTTTGTCTACAGACATGGCAGAGTCGCTAAGAGCCCTCTCAAGTCAAACGGTTGTGTCGGTGATGACACTTTGGGTATCTCTCACACCCTAGATTGTTGTTGTATTGAACGACGTCTGATACTCCATACGCTGCTAAACATGTTGGCAACAAGGCCAGATCTCAGGTTCTCACAATGGCACTGATGAAGATTCACGTCTTCTGGCTTATGACGCCGTGTATGTTGGAATATGGTTATTAACGCTTCGGGGATGCTTGCTGCCTATTTTTTCAGAATATTCATTCTGGTATATGAAGCCGTACAGATTGGTGTAGTTGCCGACGTTTTATAAGTACTTACCGCCTCCTTCTTTGAAGAATTCCAAGAAGACTGTTCACGTACTCTGATGTTTGGGCCAATCTACATGGGGTCCTATAATGGAAAACGTGTATCTTCACTAATGAGGCTAATATGGAAAGCCTCAAGGTATAGGTCTGATGTTTATTTTAAATAACTTGATGTCTCTCATAACATTCTCGACAGATTCCAATTTTTATGTATCTGTTATTGTAAATACAAGTTCTCTTCGGTTATCAGTTAGTACCAGCAGCTGCAGAATATTCATATTTTCCTTAAGAATATCCGTTACCATCCCAATCTTGCCTCGACGAGGCAATGGAACTTGGCTGCATTCATCTTTATTTGAAGCAAACTTTCTCAACTTCTGAACCAATCTGAAAATTTCTTGAAGTAAACAAAAACAGGAGCTTTGGCACTGCTCGGTCAAATAGACCCTTCCTTACACAGTTCCGCCATAATCGCCTACAGGATAAGATGCAACCCTATTCTGGCCGAAGATTAATTTGGAATGCTTCTCGACTTGATTATATGGTGTCCAAGTTGTAGTGGATGAATGTGAGTTGAAATTAAATTCTCCTTAGAATGTGAGTGTAAGTTGGGTTGTGCTAGTGTGAAACTTGGTCTTCCTTATGTTTGTTGGACCGTGCATCATCTTGGTAGTTGAATGATGATAGACCAACTTGATCTCACTTGCTTTATTATTTCATTATTTACTGCTCAAAATGTTTCGATTGTTAATACATCCATCCTCAGGAGCTTGCAACTTATTTGTTATTTCGCGGGTTGTATTGCTCTGGTTCGATGTGTGTTGGTGTTACGGTGTGGTGCGGCACTAGTGCTTCAGCCTGCATCCGGATACCACACCACCCCAGCCGCACCACACCGTAACACCAACACACATCGAACCAGAGCAATACAACCCGCGAAATAACTCAACAAATAAGTCGCAAGCTCCTATGGATGGATGTATTAACATCCGAAACATGTTGAGCACTAAATAATGAAATAATAAAGCAAGTGACATCAAGTATCTTTATTCAACTATTGGTCTTCCTTATTGACGGAGGAGCACTGGGCGTGTCTGAGAGCAGGTTGCTGGGGAGAATATTTTGACGTGAAAGCGACGAAGTAACTGGTAGCCCGGGGGGGGGGGGACTGCATAATGGTGTATTTCATGATTTGTGCTGTTATAATGATTGCAGTGATAAGGAATTAATATAATCAGATCAAGTAGGATGCGCAGATGCGATGAGAAAAGCATGCCAAAATATTATGAAGAAATATGAAAGCAAAGGAGTGTGTGGATAGCTGGATGTAGGTAAGAGAGCAAGCCCAATAATAACGTTGATCATAAAGAAATTGAGCATGACGATGGGGATTGGATTAATCTGGCTCAGGATAGAGACCAGTACCGTACTGTTGTGAGTACGGTAACAAGCATTCGGGTTTCGTAAAAAGTGCGGAATAGATTGAGCTGGGCAACCATCAGCGCCTCAATGTGAATTGTAATCTCTGGAGTCAGCTGTCATGTTCTCGTTGCGTGTTACAGCGCCATTTTCTGTTAACAAGTCTGGAAAGACTGCATTGACATTTCATTGCAATTTGTGACTAGCATTTCTTGTCTGAGGATTGTTCCATTCTATTAGTAGCATATTGGAGAATGACGACAAACTTTAAATTGTTACCGGATTCAGACTGCAGGGTGGGGAACATTACATGTAAAACAGAAGCCAACATGCCGTAGATGAGATGGTTTATTTGTTGAATGTACGTTCCATGTTTTTCCTAGTGCCATTAAAACTTGCTGCCACCCGTCATTAGCACGACACGCACTGTCAATAGAAATGACGTCATTAAGATGCTGAGATAATGGCGTGTGTTGGACCGTCAGTGATAGGCAAAACGTGTGTGTGTGTGTGTGTGTGTGTGTGTGTGTGTGTGTGTGTGTGTGTGTGTGTGTGTGACAGAGAGAGTTACCGTTTGCTGCGACATTACTTGTAGGCACATTTATATCTATAAATAGCCTTATTCCAATTTTGGTACACAGAAATGAGTTTGAAATGGTGAAATGCGTCATTTGTATGGTATTTCCATTATCTACAAAATATCAGGCTATGTAATCTTCCCAAAACTTATGTGCAGGTGGTTTAATATTTAAAAAAAACAGTAGGCTATTCGACAGACATTCTAACGGTGGCACCAGCGCGTATCTTACTGCACGATCGTCTGCAGAGAGCGTGAAAAAAATGCTGCATTGCGTCGTTTACAATGAGTTGTAATTTTCGAAATTCATGTATTTAATGTAAGCAATACTGTTGTTTCAGTTGCTGAGTGTGTACTGTTTTGCGTGTAACATTACAGCTTATTTGTCTTCCAGCCTTAATTGCTGGGTGTACTGTTAAGGTACAATGTCCAAAATCGGAAAATAGATCAGAAGTACCTGAAAAGTTTTGAAATGTGCTGGAGAAGGCTGGAGAAGATCAGTTGGATCAATCATGTGAGAAATGAAGAAGTGTTGCAAAGGGTCAAGGAGGAGAGTAATATTCTACAAGCAATAAGAAGAAGGAAGGCTAACTGGGTTGGTTACATCTTGCGTAGGAAGTGCCTTCTAAAACACATCACAAAGGGAAAGATAGACGAGGGATACGAGTAACGGAAAGAAGAGGAAGAAGACGTAAGCATCTACTGAATGATCTTAACGAAAAGAGAGGGTACTGGAAATTGAAGGAGGAAGCGCTAGATTGCCCAGTATGGAAAACTCCCTTTGGAATAGTTTGTCGACCTGTCGTTGGATTAATTAATCAATCAATGTCGAAAAAAATTCCACAGTCCCGTTGAAGCATGTTTGTGCTTACCTACACGCCACTCAAAACGAATTCTGTATCCTTCTTTTGAAAACTGTAAGCTAATTTTACAGTTTTAATTCAAAATAAATCATGCTTAGTCGATCCCGGTGGCCGCACGGTCTGAGGCCTGTGTGTGCGGGCATTCGCTTGCTCGTTGGCTTGGTTTGCAGGTTCGAAAACCACCGGGGACATCATACGTTTCTTGTGAATGTTGTGCGTTGTGCAGGCAGAGACTTCTGCGGTTGGCCGATTCCTCATCCTACCGCGCGCGCGCGCCGGTGTGTGTGCGTGCGTGTGCGTGTCGTGTGCAACAGTAACTTCCTACACCTACAGTGGGTAGGTAGAAGAGATCCGACTAAGAAGGACTGAAAGAAAGAAAATCATCTTTATATTTAACGTTGTTAATGTTGAGTCTGCAGCGCGGCAGTTCTTAGGCGCGTTTACAACCCCGCGGAGTGCCTGTTAACATCACTCTGCCTGTTCACCTGCCCATCTGTACGCATGAATCAATTCAAGAACCGCTGAGTGTATTTTCTTGAAATGTTACATGTCAGAGTTTCTCCAAAAACTGTTGAAATACCCCAGTTTTTTGTTAAACTGGGATAAGGCGGTGGACACTCATGTACCTTAATGTTTGTACCTCGAACATGGGCCCCAAACACCTCAAATATTTATCGGATCGAAAAATGTTTCGACTCAAAGTCGTAGAGAAGCATACGTCGCGTTTTATAGGCATTACTCTTTCTGCGTATGTTCTGCACTTTTGGAGACAAACTTGAATTGTACCTTTTGTATTTAACGAGCAGCAGTGACCTACTGAGCACACAAATATTACCGACCTTTCTTACGATAATCACTAGACCGCAGCTTCCTTCGCCGTGAATGTATAAGTATATAAGCATATAAATGCCGTTCCTGTGGCCGCGCGGTCTAAGGCGTGGGTCTGTGGTCGCTCGCTTTTTGGTATTGCGGGTTCGAATCCCGCCAGCGAATGGATGTCCGTCTCTTGTGTTTTGTGTTCGCAGGTAGGCGTCTCTGCGACGGGCCGATTACTCGTCAAGAGGATTCCTACCGAGTGTGCTATGATTGTGTGTGATATCGAAACTTCAACAGAGGGGAGCACTGGTTCCACTAGCGTTGTGAATCCACAAAAAACATATATAGACTTATGTATAGATGTAATGAAAGCTTATCGTAGTATATAAATGCAATAGCTGGGGTAGCTTAGTCGGTACAATGACTGGACTACGGGCTGCCCTTGCAAGGAATCGTGGGTTCAGTTCCTGGTAGGGGCGATGGGAACGCTTCTGGAGCTCACCAAGCCTCCTCTTCAGTGAGTGCCGGGGTAAATTGGAAGAATCGTGAGCTGTCCACCTCTGTCTAGTGGGGTACTGAGGAACATTTCTAAAATCCCAATCAGCTTGGCTGGTGCCCCGGCCGACACTCGATCCTCGTCCGTGAGAGGTAACGGTTGAGCCAATTTACTTGGTGGCAGGTGCGGAGCCTTTCTGGACTCCAGAGTAATGAAGGCCGATTACAGTGGCCGCGCGGTCTGTATGGCGCATATGTTCTGCCGGTCGGACAGAGGTATCGGGCGTTTTAATACCCCTCGGCGCATGGATATCTGTGCTTCCGTTGTCTTGCGTAAGTAGAGGCTTACGACAGGCCGATTGCTCGTCCAAAGAACCCTACCAAATGCTTACAAACAAGATTCAGAAACCAGAAAACGCAGACCTTGGCCTACATTGGCTTGTTATCCCAGAAAGAGACACTACGAGAGGAAGTAACAGTAACGTAAGGTAAATTAGGTAATAAAAGCTTCATAATCTAGTCTTCACCATATAGGCCTACGTTTAACTTGATAAAATTAAGAAAAGTGCGGTAGTAAAGTCGTGAATAATTGATGGAAGTGTGTAAAAATATACTCGTAAAACCTAACGATAAGAAATCAGATTTCATATTCTCGAAACAACTCTTTCGGAAATAGTGTGACGGCGTGTGATCCGGATTCAGCTGGCTCAGAATAGAGCCCAGTGTCGGGTTGTTGTGAATCAGATAGTCTAAGGAACATCCATTTTCTATAAAGGGCGGGGAATTTCTTCACCAGGTTAGCGACTGTTGGATTCTAAAATATGACTTTACTGCATTCAGTTAGTGTTCCGTTCCTTTAGTCGTTCATAATGGTTACGTGTCAGAGACAAAGTGCATTGTATGTTATTACGTACCGTACTCTGCACAGAAGTAACGCATTTGCGGCAGACTGCATTCGCTGCTTAACAACGTACACGATGTCGGTGTTGTTTCATTATACTGATACTGCTTCTGACACTGGTGTGTGAGTGTATGTGTAAGTGTATATATATGTGAGTGAGTGTTTCTTGTGAGACGAGGTTTAGTTGTACACTGGTCACAGGCGTGTGTGATTGTCGCTTTGTGAGACAGGAATTCAAATTGGTGCAGAGGGTACTGCTGTGTGTCTTTGTGAGACAGCATCACATCAGATCGGTGCTGCAGACACTGATTGTGTGTCTTTGTGAGACAGCAGCACATCAGATCGGTGCTGCGGACACTGATTGTGTGTCTTTGTGAGACAGGTTATGATGTCGTTAAAGCAAAACTGGTGTGTGCGTGTGTGTGTTTATGTCTGTGTCTGTCTGCCTGTCTATCTGTAGACAGTACAGCGGTTTTTAGTGTATATGATCTCTGTGAGACGGGATGTGTAATCGGTACAAAGGGCACTGTTGTATCAGTGTCTGTTTTTAGGCGCGTTCACAGAATTGCGAAAAGCGTTTATTGGCTTCTTTATGTTTGTCTTGTCAGTCCTTCTGTCCGCATGGAATATTTCGGCTCCCACCTGACGGGTTTTCATTAAATTTGATATTTGAGTATTTTTCGAACATTTGTTGAGAAAAATTCAAGTTTTATTAAAATCAAACAATAACGGGTACTTAACGTGAAGACTTGTATACGCTCATGATAGTATCTCGTTGAATTCTTCTTAGAATGAGAAATGTTGCAGACAAACGTTATACAGAAAATAAAAATCCATCCTTTATGTACAATAACCTTTTTCCGAATGTGGAAAAAATATGGTATAGCCAGACAGGCCACAGATGACAATATAATGCGGCGTTTGCACTTGGCATGCTGGATAACTAAGGCTACAAACTCACACTCATAATTTTTTTCCACAGCAACAGTGGTTACGCAAAACTCCTCGATGTTACGTTATAGCTGCCTAGCTGGCCTTTTTGAGACTCGAGGTCAGAAATAACGCAGATTACGTAATTATAGTCGTCAGTGGCCGAATAGGACAATTTTAACGCCCAGAACAGTAAGGAAAATATTTTGTAACGCCTTAATTTCGGTCCCAGTGGCCGCGCGGTCTAAGGCGAAGGTCTACGGCCGCTCGCCTGCTGAGGATGTGGGTTGGAATCCCACCGGGGGCATGGAAGCTTGTCTGTTGTGAGTGTTGCGTGTTGTCAGGTAGAGGTCTCTGCGACGAGCTGATCACTCGTCCAGAGGAGTCCTACCGGCTGCGGTGCGTCGTGGTGTGTGATCTAAAAGCCTCGTGAATGAGGAGACCCTGACCCACTGGGGGCTGTCGCGCCAAAAACAAACAAAAAAGACCTTAATTTAACGAGGTTGTGTCAACCGGAACGCTTCTAGCTTTTTATATCAGCCGGAACAGCGTGTCGGTCCAGTTCGAGCACTGTATGTCACTTTACTACTTCTCAGCATTGAAACTTGTAGTTTGCCTTCTGAGGGATTTACTTTGTCAAGCGTTTTATGAATCCTGTTCCGCATAAACTGAACAAGAGACTGGCTGGTTGTGTAAAAAAGACAGTGGGTCATCTTGGTGTCTTGGGGTTGCAAGTAGCTAATTGTTCTGCGTGGCGACTGTGTGTGGTACAAAATTTGTGTTCAGTTACTGGTGGTTTAGTGAACGCATTTTGTTCTAAAAATTTTACTTGTAATTTTGTAAGATGACATTGGCGTCCTCTTCGTTTCAAGTTTTGCGTCACAGATTTCAGTGCACTGCAAATTTTGTGTTCCTTTTCGCCTCAAGAATTGTCGATCAAAGTATTTTTGGTACTGCATGTTTAACCTGTAGCTGCTGAAACTCTTAAGTTAGCCTCATTCGTTTGTGCATTTCGGAGGAGAAGCTTGTAGGCAAGCAAGATGTAGTGATGTCTTCCGCCTACTGCTGTGATGCGTTCGTACGACATACGCCCATGTAATTACAAGGCACACTATTTCACTGTGCAGATGTCGGAAGCAGCGTATAAAGACAGCAGGTATTTATTTCAATCATTGCATCCATCTGTGGCCCACACCCCCTTCTGGTCCCTGGCTTCCCTCAGAAGACGCCTACACTCTACTCTGTCTTCTGCTCCTCTCATTTATTTCAATATGACGCTTTTATTTGGAGGTGTGTCTAACGTTGCATAATTTTATTGTAAAAGTAATCATATTTACAATGGAGCGCTGAATTGCAAGTTGTTAGACCTTGCGTCCTCCGCGTGTTAGCATGGCTGGTGTAACAGTGAAAGTGCTTGGAGCGTGTCTTTGTGAGATATATGTCAACGTTACACGAGTTTGTAAAGTCTGTTTTATCTTTATATTCTGCTTTTAACCTATCACTCTCTCCAACAAATTGCACAGACCAGACGTGCTACTTTATGTGTTTACAAAATCCACACTATTTTCAGGCGACCCTAGACATAGTGGGAATGTGGAATGGTTAGTTGTTCCAGATTTCCAGTCGTCATATTTTTTGAATACGAATATTTATTCTACTGACGTACGTGTTTAATTTCACATGACTATAGTACCTTTGCAGTCAGGTTACTGGACATTACTTGCGATTGTGGGCTGTGGTCAGTTTGTAAGATTCGCTAGGTAGGTCAGTTCAATAATGTCGCATAAGTCTATTCAAGCCAACGAACTTAAGGAATATTTGGTGGTAAATAGGCGTGATTTCAGGCTTCAGCGTTCGCTTGAAGATGGGACTGGTAGGTTGTCCAGATACCTCGATAAGGAATTACCACTACTCAAACTTCAGGTGCATCATCCCCGTTGTGTTTTATTTACAATTAAATAGGGGGTCTTTTGAGTCAAAACACAACTATCTTATGTTGTTATCTTTATTTAAGCTGACGACATGTTTCGGCCTTTGCACTGGCCATCTTCAGGCCACAAAATATATAATTGAGGAGACTATACACTGTATAGTCTCCCCAATTCTATATTTTGTGACCTAAAGATGACCAGTGCAAAGGCCGAAACATGTCGTCAGCTTAAATAAAGATAACAACATAAGATAGTTGTGTTTTGACTCAAAAGAACCCCTATTTAATTGCCGCTACTCGATGCCTAGATGGGACCGGCAGGTTGTCCGGAAACCTCGATAAGGAATTGCTACTACTCGCTCCGCAATTACCCAGAAGAACGTAGTTATGTTCAAGTTGTAAACAGTCTTCGTAATATGTACATATTCGCGCGTGTGTCTTCATTACACATTAAATCTGTAAACTTGTTGGCAATCTTGTGTTTGTCTTTTTAATTTGTAAAGCGTACAAGGCCCGTCCGGAAAGTAATTTATACTGTGGTTGTTTTAACTTGCTATGTAATATGTGGGTGTGTGTATGTGTGGGTTTTGTAATATGTGGGTGTGTGTATGTGTGGGTTTTGTAATGTGTGGGTGTTTTGACAATTGTGTCGGTGTTGTTATAACACGTGTGCTTGTATTTACGGCGTTTTTGTATTTTTTCGTTTATGTATATTTATTCTTATTAGTTACTAGTGTAAGAAATATTGCCACGGAGTGGAAACTCAGTAGCAGTAAATTATTATTATTATTATTTTGAATACCTCGAGAACCGGTCGCGTGGCCTTCATGTAACTTGACAGCCAGTCAGAGGAGACCTTACTGCTCATCCGTGAACAGTCAGTTTCCCGTGGGGCTAGTCAGTCGGCAGTGAGGCGCCGTTGACTGAGCCTGTGTACTGTGTGGCCGTCGCATTCACAAATCTCCTCACTTTCTACGGCGATTTTAGCTTTGAGAAAATCAGAAATTCGCAGGGAGTCAAATCTGGGCTGTAGGAGGACTGCCAGACCTGGGTGATGCAATGTTTTGCCAAAAAAAGAAAGCCTCCATGTGAGCTGTAGAATGGGTAGGCGCATTGTTGCAGATCCGCTGATCTGATCGCTCTGTCATTTTGAATTCGGCGGTCACACAGTGTAGAAGCTCTGTTAACGGCGTCTCACTGCCGACATACTAGCCCCACGGGAGAGTGTTCACGGATGCACAGTAAGGTCTCCTCTGACCGGCTGTCAAGTTACATTAAGGCCACGCGACCGGTTCTCGGGATATTCAAAATGGCTGGATACTTTCCGGACAGACCTCGTGTCTTCCTGATCTGACATTGAAACCCTATAACTGTTCGTATCGGGGAGATCCCAGGAAGGTGATGAGACTGAGGAGAAGCTTACGTCTTCATGCGCTACGCTGCTACTCCAAGAGAATGAAGTAGGCCGGGCATACGGGCTTTTAACCTCCCCCCCCCCCCCCCCCGGGCTCATTAAGCTACGTTATCGATTGTTTCCAATCTTTGTTCGAGTGTTTCAGTATCAGCGCTAGGTAGGCCTGCCGGGAAACAATGTTACTTTTTACCCGTTCTTTACATGCATGTAAAGGAGGTAATATCTGTCCGCCTGTTTACATGTTTCGACTCTTGAGAACCCTTTGCCGAATTTCGATTAAATTTCATATGAAATATATGCTATTTTAGGCCAGTGTGAAGTAACAACATAGACTAAAGAACTTTTGAGATGGTAGCCCAACTGTCGCCACTTCTCAAATTCAGTAACCATTGTGACGTAGTTATACTTCGTATGGCTAACGACTTCATCAAAGCTCTTGGCAGAACAGTTCCCTGTATATCGTCTGGTAGTGGCGTTCTGTATTTTCACATAAAAGTGTCAGATACATTTTCAGTATGAGCGGTTGTCTGTGCTACTAACTGTGGGGCTTAGGTGTTACCTTGTTTTATGGAAATTATAGTCACGTGATGAAATCTAGGATTTAGAAATAGACCACTTGTGTGTCAGTCAACCCAGGAACAAACTAAATAAAACATGGCATACGATTCGGTGTACCTCGCTTTCCATAAAACGCCCACTCCCTGAGGATATTCAGACCGACGTAAAAGAGAAGTAATAAAAGGCGCAGCTCTCTTTTCCTTAATCAGAAAGTGAAACCTTGCTTCTTTTATATTTCATTGTTTCTTACAAGTTCTCTCCAAAATATTGTAGCCTTGGATTGCTTTCTGGAATCTGCGATTTTCGCTCTTGAATCATTTCTTTCGAAAATGACATATGGCGAGGAAGGGTGGCCTCGTGGCAGCCGGCATGGAGAGACGTGGGACAGTTTTCGGTGCTAGGCTCTGTATTCAGCACTCTGTCTTCCTGTTGCTTGTGGCCAGGTTGAAACACTCATACTTGTGTAACCGATCCTTCGATCGCTGAACTTGGTACACGACCCGCTGATGTACCGCAAAGTTTTGCCAAGTGTGCCGCAAGGCTTCGAATAGAGCAAGACTGCAAATGATGTAGCCCCTCACGTATTACACAGACTTGTCCAAGGGTATTCGTTACTTTCAAAGTGTTACATGGTACGCGCTTATGTGTACTTTCCTTTACTCCCATAAGAAAAGTGCGGCCTTTACCGCGCCGATTTTCACCAAGGTCATAAATGATTTATCGCATATGTGCAGTTCACGTGTACCGAATTTTACGCAGTTTATAGAATAAACGTGTAACGTACCTTACAAATTTATTTACATCCTAAATAAGGCACGAATGTGATTCACTGAGCCGATTTTCACGAAACTCCCGCTTGCTGGACAAATTTTTGAAAGAACCCCTGTACTGAATCATTTATATACACCAACGTATGCGCATAAATTGTGTAAAACTTAAAATTACCCGTTTTATACAATTTATACGCATGTATTTGTATATGTAAATGATTACTAACACAATGCACGGAATGAATAATTTTAAACACTGTGCCGAATTTCATTAAAATTGGATAAACAATTTGGTTGTTAATGCTAGGTCACAGAGAGACGGACGGACATAGTGTCCACATACAGGGTGTGCCAACAGTAGGTATACAGTATATAGTTAATTACTGTATACCTACTTTTTGCCCACCCTATATGTTGTTCCTTTTTACTTCCTAAAAATAAACTCCTAGAATGATAATAGAGTATGCAAATCACAATTTTGAAGATCACACCTAATAATGCTGCCCCGTACACTGACACGCACATATCCACAGGCACATGTTCACAGGCAAAGTGAAGAAATGGGATGGTGCTTCTGTGAAGTCTTTGGTGAACTAATGGAACCCCATAAGTCCATATAAATTTAGGAAACCCCTGCATTCATTTAAGCTTCTGAATTTGATAGTCCTAATTGTATCAAAACGTCCACATATTTCAGCTGTACGGTTTTTTT
>Ga0131853_10008753_pt1 | contig 18460 bp, 14 predicted proteins | sample TergutLab28metaG_FD_92764 | JGI IMG/M metagenome (GOLD analysis project Ga0131853, IMG submission 92764) | Labiotermes labralis P1 segment gut microbial communities from Petit-Saut dam, French Guiana - Lab288 P1 (version 2) (version 2) | ecosystem: Host-associated > Arthropoda: Insects >... | reverse complement strand
TTGATGTTAATGCAGCAATGTGATCCTTCCATGACAGTGAATTATCGATGATCAAACCTAGAAATTTAGTGCTATTGATATTAGTGTTTATTGAATTGGGAGCAATTATTTGAATTTTTCTTTCATTTTGTTTTTTAGTCAAGAATTGCATAAAGTGTGTTTTATTACAGTTCAGTGTTAAAAGATTACTCTGAAACCAGTTGGTTATTTCGGTCATCACTGAATTAATATTATTATTAAATTCATCTGGATAAGTGTTTGTTATAGTAATGGTCGTATCATCAGCAAATAGTATCGGGTTAGCTACTTTGTTTATGCTTAAAGGAAGATCATTTATATATATCAGAAACAGTAAAGGACCCAATATTGAACCCTGTGGAACACCATGCTTCACATATACCCATTTAAAAGATAGTTTATTAGGTTTACTATTATTCACGGATACTCTCTGATATCTTTTTTCTAAATAAGATTCCATTAATTTGTTAGCTATTCCAGAGATCCCATAAAACTTCATTTTAGCCAAAAGTATTTCATGATTAACGCAGTCAAATGCTTTTTGTAAGTCGCAGAATAAACCACCAACAAGATTCCTAATATCAAGCGATGGTAATACATTGTTTAGAAGTGTATATATAGCTGTTTCGGTAGATAATTTCTCTCTGAAACCATACTGATCACCAACCAGTATATTGTTATCATTTAAATAGTTATACAATCTTTTGAAAATAATTTTTTCAGTGATTTTAGAAAATGGGGTTAGGAGAGAAATAAGTCTGTAATTAGAAAATTCAGTTATATCCCCCTTTTTGAATAAGGGTCTCACTTCTGAAAATTTTAATCTCTCAGGAAGTATACCTGTTGATAGAACTTTATTAAAAGTGTGCGTTAGTGGAGTTAAGGCATAAGGAACACTAATTTTTAAAATTCCTGATGATATTTCATTATAGCCATAGGAATCTTTACATTTCAAAGAATGAATTATTTTGTCGATTTCATGCGTAGTAGTATTATTTAGTTTTATTGAAGAAGAAAGCTGACTAAGACTGTGTCGTAAGTAAGTTATTGGGACATTATTATTATTAGTATTCTTTCCAGAAAAGTTTTTGGTAAGGAGATTTTCAGCTACAGATGAAAAGTAGCTGTTGAAAGCATTTGCAATGGCTGGTGGGTTACTAGATAATTTATCATTAATATTCATTGTTGAAATAGTATTAATGGTATTTTTATTATTGGTGATAGTTTTAATATGTTCTAAGTAGTTTTTGTTTTATTATTAGATTTCAATAGAAGCTTATAATGGAGTTTTTTTGCTTCCATAATAACCATAGTCAAAATCTGAAAATATTTCTTTTAATATTCCTTGTGATTGGGTTCATTACTGTTTCCGAAAGTTAAATAAAGTTTCCTTTTATTGGCACATGAAATTTTAATACCATTAGTTAACCATGGTTTTGATTTATAGGAGTTTTGTGATTTAGTTATTGGTAAACTTGCATTGGAGATTCTGAGGTAAATGTTAAGGAAATTATTAAAAATTATATTGACATTTTCATCAAGTCATGTGTCATGTATAGAGACTGAATCACAAAGTTCAAATAACCACAGATAAGTCACAGATGCAATTTCAGGAGCTTGTATATTTATGCAGTGACTTTCAAGAAGTAGCAACATTATCTGGGCTGACCTGACTGATTGTAGACATAGAGATAAATCAGGAGATAACTGTATTGATTTTAGAAAACAGATAGCAGTAATGATAATTTCAGTCTCTTATAAAGACTGTATAGGTGAATGAGGACAGGATACCATCATATAGGAGAGATGAGAAATGTTTGCAAACTTTTAGTTGGTAAACGTGAAGGTATGTGATCTTTTGAGAGACCTGACTTAGATAGGAGGTTACTATTAAATGGGTAGAGACACTCATCAGCTTACAGCCACTTACACTTGTAACCATGATACAATCAATAAGTCTGGGAATTTGTCACTGTGGTTGTGTTAGAGTTATTGTTGTGTCTTGTCTCTTTGTTTTTTTCGTGGTCAGTAGTCTATGATACTGTATACAGTATTCTGTTTGGATGTTTGATCTTTGTTTACATTTTATTTTATTACAAATTGTTTTGTGGTTTCTTGCGCCCAAATGACAAATACAAAGAAAAGTGCAAGTAATGAAGGTGGTGATAAAGGTGCAGTAGATATAGCAATATATATATACACACACACACACACACACGCATGTACAATTGATACCACCAATTATGTATAATGCTGTGATGAATAATGGTAGTGGTCTGCTTGCCAAGACAGGTCTCCGTCTTGAATTGGGTGGCATGTATTAAAGAAGTAGGGTTTAAGGATTTGGAGTGAATTCATCATAGGATAGGATCCATTGGCAGGCTTTTGTGAATGTGGTAATGAATCTTGTTGGTTTTATGTTAAGGCAGAGAATTTATTGACAAGCTGAGTACCTGTTACCTGCTGAGAAAGGATTCTCCTCCATGGAGTTCATGCTTTATGTTTGTAAATTCTGTGGATGAGAGTAGAAGAATTCTTCATTGCATTGACCATTCTGGGGAAGCTAGCTAAAATGCTTCTGCAGGCCAAGGCCTGGTGTCCAAACATTTTAAAATAATTTGTTTGTAAAATTAATTTTTTGTTCAATTCTTGGTGTGAAATTTCCTTATGGCCTACTTAGTTTATTCTAAGGGGCTGGGTCATCCTTCTGGCAGTAATTGTGTATCCCTTCCTTGACATTTATTATTGCCTTCGGTTGTCAGGATTTACGGATATGAGACTTTGTAACTGTTGTTAAACTTTACCTTTGTTTATCTTCATCTGTCTTCATTTTCATGGAGTTTGGACTGACCTGAATAACAGGAATTTTCTGAATCTGTTTTGTTCTTCATTTCTTGGACATTTGATGTTCCCTGTAATTTCTAAGTAATTGTATTATGGTACTGTGAAATATTCGGGAATATTCTTTTTGTGTAATTGTAAAAAGTTGCCATGAATCTGTGCACTTGTTGTTCCATGAATGTTATTTTGTTAAGGTAAATACTACCATGGTCAAAGACCAGGCACACTTCTTTACTATTGTTACTTCCAGCAGACTTTTTGACCTACACTGCAGGTCTGTTATGAATTGAATGATATAACTCCTCTTCCCCAAATCTCTGCTTTCCCACGCTCACTCACCAGACACAAAGCTCACAGATTCACGCTACCTGCTGGTAAAACTTACGGCTAGATCAGTTTCTGTACTGTACAGGAATTTTTGTTTTATTCTTTATGGCCTTTATATTTTTACGCAGTCAACAGGCGAAGGGCAGGTTTGTGTCTGGTTCCTGTTCCTGCTGTTTGCTTGTCATTAGACTTCTATGTGTTAGTGTCAGTGAAGGTTGTGTGTCTTGCGCAACATAATCATTTTATCTGTGAAAACTGGTTTTTCAGTAGAATTTGATGGAAGAGTGGACTATAGTTCATGAATTCTTAGATCTGCTGTTTCAGTTTTATTTCACACCTTACTTCTTAAACTTATTTTATGCTTTACCTGATGAGGTGTTCTGGAGCAGGAACTCCATTCTGTAATCATTAGATTGACCACAACCATTGGTTCCATATCCACATTTTAAACTCTTAAAAATGAAACCATTCAAATTAAGTCCAGTTTCAATTAGGTGAATACTCGAATGTTTAAAATTTTAGCAGTACCTACATTTTGGTTTTGAAGTGATGCTTGATTTAAGAAGAGTGAAAATGTGAGAAAACCTCATTAGAGCATAAATGACATTAACAGTGATATGCAGTTAAATAAATTAAATATTTATGTGGTAAGTGGAAGTATAGATGATACCAGAGAGAAATGGTTCAACAACCTTACTGGAAGGAATGGTTATAGACCCCTACAACTTGACTGTTGGTACATTTCCAAAAGATATTGTTATAGCAGCACAGTCAGTTGGCAGTGATGCCAAAAGAGGCCTAAGGTTAGAAGTAGCAGCTTAAAATGAGAAGAATTGGAGTATAAACACACTGTCACATTGCATGTTTTGCATCCCAGTGTTAGACATACTAATAAAATGCAGTTGCCACTTGGTCATTGTAAAGCAGATGTAAAACTGCAGACAGAAAGTGTTGAAGCAAGTGTGCTATGGACAACAGTGTGGATAACCTATATTTTTTTTTAGATCAATATGAACTGCAAAGAAATTGGATGTTTGTGAATGTCATTGTAGGTCCTAGACACAATATCTTTTAACCAGTGTAAGTGGGAATTAGTCACTCTCTGTTGAAGTTTGTGCTGTGCATATGTACATGAAAGATAAAGGAAATATGCTTGTTGATCAAATAAACTGTTACACATAAAAGTGATGCATTGGGGAATGGGAGTAATTTTTTTTAAGGTATGAACATTGCTAGTCTGCAGATAGACAGGCATGCTTGCACTCTGGCTGGTATTGGCCATTTGGTCATAAACTGATTCACTTTCTCTGTCATTGAGCCAGATACTGTATAGTTGTGTGCCAGGCTGTATTTGATAGACTTTCAGAATCTTCAAACAGAAGAAGCCCCCACCTTCACTTGTTTGTGACTGCAGCTAAATCTGTTGACAAGGAACTGGCTTAACAAACAAGTATCTTACATTTTGGGATAGTCATAAGTTACAGTGAAATAAAAGCTGTGTGTGTGTATGTGTAGGTTTTGATAAATAGCTTTTAGTATTGGTGGCAGTCATTAATTATCTTAGTCTTGTGTCACATTTAATCCTATTTACATTTTTTATTTTTGCCTGTTTTTAAATTTCCAAGCAGCTTGTTGACACTCAGCTTTGGAAAATTCTGTGTGCAATAATTGAAGTATGGTATATGAGAGAGCTGCTGTTTATATGCACATTTTTGATTGCTGGGTGCATGATAGTAAAAATTTAATGTCATCATTATATTTAGCAGAAAATAGATATAGGGTTGTTGTGTAAAGGAACAGTCCTATGCATCAAGTGATTACCTGTGGTTGTTTAGTAATGTATAATCCAGACAAGGTATCCTGTGTATGTTTCCATGTGAAGCTTACTAAAACCCGTTTCTTGTCATATGTTTTGCATGTTTCATGAGACATGCTTTCGTAACACTCATAATGTGGGTGTTGACAGGTTTAAAGTAATTGCTTCAAGGACACACATCAGTTTTAAGTTAATTTATTTTACATTATTTGTCAGTGTATAATTTTATGTTACTTGTTTACATTTTGTTTGCTGTATAGTGAAAATGTACTTGAGGTTTGGGGGGGGGAAGACACTGAGCTCAAATTCAGGCTTGAGAATTTGGTACATTCCCCTACAATTAGGTCAGGGGTTTGAAGGGCCCACTGTTTAGGGATATTTCTGGTTGGGACATAAGCAGCAGACCTGTCACAGTGTTAAACACTGTATACTGTGTTTTTCTAATTATGTCACAGGCCAAAGTGCTTGATAAATACCGAAGTCCACTTCATGCAAAAGGAATGACAACATTATGGGTTTGTTTCAGAAGGATTGTGTTGTATGTGAGTTCTAAGTGGATGGAACTGAAAATATAGACTTACTTCAGTGACTTGGTGGTATGGGGAGTTCAACCATTTTATTTAAGTGAGTGTAGGATACATATAATATTTTCTTGGTGTTTTCCAGGATTTCCAGCCATTCTGTTACAGCATTGTCACTAATATGAAGACATACAATTTTGTAATTTGTAATAGCACATTTAAGTAACTCAGGTAATACAGTTGTTTTCCAAAGAATTTGTTTTGTAAGTGAGAAATTGCAAACACATGGTAATCCTGTAATGTACAGGATCATTGAAGAACAACTCCCTAGTCTTAAAGTTGAATATGGTAACAGCTGTGATATCTGGCACCTTCATCACCAACAATTTGCTGGATATTGTAATTTTGCAGATTTTAGAACATCATACCTAATGTGTATCGCAGTGTACTTAGTAACCTAATGAGCAGACCTGACCATTTAATTTGTCACTTGTTATCCTGTCCTGTTGTCCCTGCAGCATTGGGCTATGAACCAGACAGTTTTCCACTATCATTGTGTGATACATGTGGATTAGTCTGTGTTTTATAATCAGCATACAAGCCAAACTTCACATCATGTAATGACATGACAAAGGAAATGTTGACCAACTGTTCACCATAATACATATGCTGAATAAAGATTTTGGTATTTAGATTGTTCAGTGCTGGAGGCGAGTAGATCTGTGACAAATCATTGTTGATCTGGAATTTTAAAAAGGCAGAATCAGACATAAACAAAAAATAGTACATTGGAAAATTCTAGGCATTAGGACAGAATCTCTAGGCACCATGGTGACCAGGCGCCAGGGATTTGTAAAGGCCTGCTCTAAGACTTGCCACCATACTGCAGTATGTGACCAATGATACTAGATGCTTTCAAATCAGAAATGTGTGCAATTACATGATTTTCAGATATCAGTTTCAGCAGTTGTTATGGAGGGCACATCCATATGCATGCATAACTGTGTTCACCCAGCAGTCCATTGTCAGGCACGCATGGTTGGATGTCAGACTAACATTTGAACACACACTATTGTGTCTACTGGCATTGAAACTCGGAACCTCACTGAATAATTTTGTTTCAGTCTGTTCATAAGGTTTTTTGGTGTATGTATTGCATAATTTATATTTGCTCTGGTGTGTTTCTTTACTTTGGTGTTCAGATTGGTTTTTGGTGTGAATAAGAATGAGAAACAGTACTGAAATACTTTTTTTTAAGTTTTTCTCTTAGCTCTTATATAGTATAATTTTGTTCTTGTTACAGATGCTGCATTTATAGCAGTATTAAATTATGTTTTCTGCTGATGTGAAGCCAAGGTTTTTGAGACCAGGTATGTGCCAAATTTTACAAGTTCACAGATCCTGAAAATCATCAAGTGAAAAGTGGATTGACTTCCATAATTGTGTTTAAATTGAGTCAGCATTACATTTTATTCATGATGTGTGGACTTGCATGAAAATTCTAACAGAAGGCAATGAAGTCCCAGACTCTGTATTTGTAATAAAAGTTCACTGTATCTTTCCAGTGTTTGCGAAGTGGAACTGCACATTTTATTTCTTGGTTGACAGGTGAGAGAAGCACATGGGAAGAGGACAAATCAGACATTGATCCAAATTGTGCCACAGCTTTTGTATATAATCCTCGTTTTTCACTGTCATTTGAGCAACAGCGTGAAAGCCTTCCTGTTTTCAAGAATAGAAATCACATCTTATACCTGCTGGAAAAGTTCCAGACACTAGTACTTGTTGGAGAAACTGGGTGTGGCAAGAGTACACAGGTGCCTCAGGTGAGACTAACCCACACTGATAGAATTTCTTTACGAGGGTCACAATTTAAAGTCATATTTTACTAGTGTTCATTTTATCAGATTTGTCACATACTCTTAAGCAGGCATTTAATAGAAGGTTCTCTGCATTTACTGACTTTTTCATACAGTGATTTACTTATCAACATTTTTTAATAATTTTTTTATGTGAAATGCCACTTGTAAAATTGTCTTTTAGAAATAACTAATAAAATATGTTTACATGTAAATGTAAACAAGGTAAATAGCACATAGGATTAGCAGATGCAGTGTATTGTTTGTTACAAGTATGCTGTATTTCATAATATTACTGGCTTTGTGGTTTCTTTAAAAATACACATCAATTTGATAACATTAACATTGCTAATTGCATTATTGTAGCTTCATGTTATGTTCTTGATTTCAAACTTTTGCCATATTCGGAATGTTGTATGCTTTCTTCTGGGTAATTGCCCAGTGTCTGAATTTTATATGCTGACATTTCGGAACACTGTCTGTTCCATCTTCATAGGCAGGTAGGTGTGAAGAATGGCTAGGTTTGAGAATTGTTGGGATATTTATACAGAAAAAGGTTTGGCTCGAAAATAGCCTGAGCCAAAAGGAAGGAGGGTGACAGGTAGGGACGAGTAAGAGTACAGAAACAGGCTGTGGAGGTTAACGACACACATGGAGGCCATGGGATTGTAGAGGTCAGTGGTATGTTACCTTAATACAATAAAAAGGGTGATGTCTGACACCAGATGATTTGGAAAGCTCTGTTAATTGGCAGTTGACTGATAAGTCCATGACATTTCACTGTTTCACAGTCTGGTAGCACAGACCACCAATTCTGAGAGTTCAGCTGCTAATTGTTGGTATGTTTATATATATATATATATATATACACACACACCATATTGACACAAGTAGTGATGAAGAGGGAATATGAATTGATGGAAATTTGTGTCTGGTGGTCATTTAAAACACAACGTAGCAATGGCATGAATATTTTTGGTTTTTCCTGTCTTAATCTTCCTCATTTTGTGACCATAGTAGATATTGGTACGTACTGTAAACACATGCCATTTTTGCTATTGCTAATAAACGCTAATTAGGCCATACAGGAAATATTACTGGAAAGTGGGAAAGGTGGTCAGCAGCTTTATCAGAAACTTTAGAAATGTGAGGTACCCAAGGAAAACATTCTGGCTGTTATTCTAAAACTAATATCTTATGAAGCTTTTTGTAAATTTTGAAGTGCCTGATTGATCTTCCTTCTGCCATTTTTGAGAGCTTTAAGATGTTTGGATTTTACCATGGAGAGGAATAATTGAGCAAGCCAAAACTCACAAAGAGTTGTAGAGCTGAGGAAGAAGATGTTTGGATTTTAGAGATTAGTCTGAACAGAGCTAGTTTGTGCATTTTGTGTATGTTGCACTAAGTTGAGTCACATGTGAAATAAATTTTTAATGGAAGTGTGTTGTGATTGTAAAACTGTTGCACTCCATTATTGATACAGCACCCAGAAGGGAAAGGAAATCTTATACTCGTTGTTTCTTTACATTATTGTATTAATGCTCATTCACATGTCACATCAGTATGCTTTAGTAAATGAATAAGAGGTTAGCTGTTTATTGACATGTCATAACTCAAGCTTTAGAGATGATCAGAGTGAATTTAGATGAAGTGTGATTAGAAATTTGATGTAGTTTATTATATCATATACAATAATCTGGGACATTCTAAACACTGAGTGTATGAGTTCAAACTTGACCCAGGATGTGTGCCCATCTTGGCATAGTGTGTGTATGAAGACAATGAATTTAAATTTGTTGCCTATATTAGACAATAATTGCATTATTATAGTTTAGTGAATCATATTACATAACTTGTGTTACTTGCCTTTCATTGTCCTTTATTGTATAATTTATATACAGTATTTTATGCTGGCGTGACTACTTGTGCTCATCTGTGAAGTTATAGTTCTTTATAATTTAATATACGTGTTCAGTGGTTGCAAATGGGAAGAAAAAAATTTTTGACTGAATGGTAACAGGGTTACTGCAAATTTTATATACACGTAATTCACCCATAGACTCCATAGTTAATGTGTCCTGTTCATTGTCGCTCTCTCTTGGTGTACTCGCTTAGATAATGGAATATCCTAAAGCAAAGTTAAAAAGCAGCAGTGATCAAGCATGTCCTTGTTTGACACCATTCTGACTAGGAAATGCGTCAGATGTTTGCCATTCTTGATTTTCCTGCAAGTTCCATTTAAATGAATTAACCTAACTGGTTTCGTGGGTCTATGAAACTCGGTGAGAATGTTATACTAAACCTCCCTCCTGAGTCCTTAGACTTTCTTGATGTCTGCAAATAGCTGATGCACTGTTCCACCATTACACAAAACCAAATGTTTGATCATGTTTGCATTATTTTAAGGTGACAAATCTAGAAGGGGCTGGTAGTATAATACAATATCTCTTGACTACTTTATGTGTCTTCATTGTATTCCGTGTCTCACAGGATTTCTACCTTTGTGTGACAGAGTGGTTTCACATTGTGGCCTTGTGCCTTATCTTATTCCACCAGTAAATAAATGATTAAACTGAACAGTGTCAGGCAGTGTTGTCATTGATATCTGAGAGAGGCTATATCACATGATAGTTAAAAAGTGTCAATTGAAGTCAGTATAAATACCTTCTGTTTGAATAATGGACATTAGTGGACCTGGTGATTGTTTATATTGTTGTGCTTTTTTTCCCCCCCTTGTATGTAGTGCCTTTTTACCCTTCTGGAGCCTTACTTAATCAGTGTCATATTTTTTTCTGGTAATTGTAATTGCCTGGGTATGTGAAGTAGCATAGTTGGTTTTCTCTGCATTACAGCATAGAAAGCGAGATGTAATATGCCAGTTTGAAATGTTCATACTTTTCATGAGTGTTTCCTTGTTATTTCACTGATTTTTAATATAGTAGGTATAAGGAGAAGGGTGGTTCATATTTGTGTCTATAGCTCTATTGTTATTAGTTTATATTCCCTAGAGTCAGTTGTTTCATTCTAAATGAAAATAGTTCACACAGAATTTTCATACTTCAGAAATATTTTTTCTTGTTCCATTATTTTCTGTCAGTACAAAAGAATATTGTATTACCTTATTTCTTAAATAGGGCATCCATGACAAGTGGGTCCCTGTCAGTGCAGCAAGGCACGTTCTAAGGTTGTGGATGGAGGAGCAGCCTCCATTATGGAGAGTAGTGTGAATATATTGAATAAGCAGTCGCGGACAACCGACAAGGTGTCCTCCAGCATGGGGGTTGGGTGTCATGCTAACAACTCCTCACTGTAAAATAACTGGCCTTGTTATGAAAACAATACATGTGCCTTGGGCCTGGACTGATCCTTTGGTGCAACCTAAGCAATGGAAAAGGGACATGAGATTTGGTACATGGAATGTAAGGAGCATGTATAGGTCAGGTTCATGTAGGTAGCCAGAGAATTAGTGAGGTATAAATTAGATTTATTGGGTGTACAGGAGGTTAGGTGGGCATTGTAAGAGCAGGGGATTATTTTTTTTTCTATGGACAAGGAAATGAAATTCATTAATTTGGAACCGGATTTTTTGTACACCACCAAATAGTATCAGCAGTTAAGAGTGTGGAGTTTGTTAGTGGTAGGTGTCATTTATAGTTCAGAGAAGTTGCTGGTGTAATATCATTGTTTTGAATGCGCATGCACCAACTGAGAAGAAAAATGATGATTCAAAAGACAGTTTTTATGAGGCAGTAGAGCAGGTTTACAGTTATTTTCCCAAGAGCCATACGAAAGTTCTGTTAGGAGATTGTAGTGCAAAACTGGGGAGAGGGGATATTTTCAAAGTGACAGTTGAGTATTTGAGTCTACATCAGGATAGTATTGATATTGGTGTTAGAAAAGTAAACTTCGCCACATCAAAAAATGTTGTTGTTAAGATCACGTATTCCTACACTGAAACATTCATAAATACACTTGGACCTCTCCTGATGGGAAGACTCACAACTATATTGATCACATATTGATAAGATAGGGGATGACATTTGAGCATACTTGATGTATGATCCTTCAGGGAAGCTGACTGTGATCCTGATCACCATATGGTGGTTGAAAAAGTTCAGGAAAGATTGGCATTAAGTAAACAAGCAGCACAAAATTTTGAGGCTGAAAAATTTAATCTCAGGAAGCTAAAAGAGCTAGAGATTAGGTGACAATATAAGATTAAGATCACAAACAGGTTTGTAGCTTTGGAGAACTTAAATGATAGCGAGGACATAAATAGGACTTGGGGAAAACATTAAAGGTAATATCAGGATCTCAGCTACAGAGATTATAGGTGTGTATGAATTGAAGCAGCATAAATCATCATTTGATGAAGAATGTTCACATTTTTTATGTCAAACGAAGCAGGCTAAAATGCATTGGTCACAGCATTCCAACCAAAGCAATGAAGGTAATCAAAACAATGTAAGACGTGAAGCCAGTAGACATTTCAAGAACAAAAGGAAGAACTATCTGAAAGTCGAAATTGATGAACTTGAAGATAAAAAATAACAGAGACTTGTATAGAGGTATCACTGACTTCAAAAAGGGTTACCTGGCTAGAAATAATATTGTAAAGTATGAGAAGGGTGATTGGGTTACAGCCTCCCACAGTATTGTGGCTAGGTGGAGGAACCATTTCTATCAGCCATTGATTGTACATGGGGTTAATGATGTTAAGCAAACAGAAATACATATGGCAGAGCCACTATTGCCTGAGCCCAGTGCCTTTGAGGTTGAGTTGGCTGTTGAAAAGCTAAAAAGACACCAGTCACCAGGCATTGATCAAATCCCAGCAGCATTGATTAAAGCAGGAGGCAGAACAGTTCACTCTAAGATCCATATACTTAACTAAGTTTATTTGGAATAAGGAGGAATTACCTGAAGAGTGGAAGGTGTTGTTCATTGTACCAATCTATAAGAAGGTTGATAAAACAGATTGTAGTAATTATAGAGTCATATCACTTTTGCCACCTGTGTACACAATTTTATCCAGCATCCTGTTGGCAAGGTTAACTCCATATGCAGAGGAAATTATTGGGGATCTTCATTGTGGGTTACAGTGCAACAGGTCAAGTACTGATCATATATTCTGCATCCATCAAATACTGGAGAAAGAATGGGAGTACAATGAAGCAGTGCATCAGTTATTTATAGACTTTAAGAAAGCTTATGTTTCAGTTAGGAAGGAGGTCTTTTGTAATATTATCATGGAGTTTGGTATCCCCATGAAACTGGTTAGGCTAATAAAAATGTGTCTGACTGAAACCTTTAACAGAGTTTGGGTAGGCAAGCATTTGTCTGACATGTTTCCTGTTAGGAATGTTTTGAAATAAGGAGATGCTTTATTGCCTTTGCATTTCAACTTTGCTTGTGAGTATGTCATTAGGGTACACATCAGCTTTTGGTTTATGCTGTTGATGATAATGGATTGGGCAGAAGCGTACATACTGTAAAAAAAACACTGAAACTTGAGATAGAACTAGAAGTAAATGCAGGATGAAGTCACAATATAAAGTTGATAATAAATCCTTTGAGAGGATGGAACAGTTCAAATATTTGGGAAGAACCTTAACAAATCAAAATTCTATTCAGGAACAAATTAAGAGCAGATTGAAGTCAGGGAAAGCTTGCTATCATTCGATGCAGAATCTTTTGTCTTCCAGTTTGCTATCCAAAAATATAAATATTAAGAGATACAGTAGTATCATTTTTCCTGTTGATTTGTGTGGTTGTGAAAATTAGTCACTCACATTGAGGGAGGAACGTAGGCTGAGGGTGTTTGAGAATAGGGTGTGGAGGAGAATATTTGGGTCTAAGAGGGATGAGATAACGGGAGTAAGGAAAACTATGTAATGAGGAGCTTAATGAACTGTACTCCTCACCAAATATTATTTGGGTGATAAAATTCAGGAGAATGAAATGGATAGGATGTGTAGCACATATGTGGGAGAGGTGAGGTGCATGCAGGGTTTTGGTGGGGAAACCTAAAGGAAAGAGACCACTTGGAAGACCCAGGCATTGATGGGAAGATAAGAAAATAGATCTTCAGGAAGTGGGATGGAAGCATGGATTGATTGACCTGACTCATGATAGGGACTGGTGGCAGGCATTTGTAAACATGGTAATGAACCTTCATGTTGCATAAAATGTGGGGAATTTTTTGACTAGCTGAGAACCTGTTAGCTTCTCAAGAAGGACTCTTCTCCATGGAATGAGTGTCAGTATAATGACTAGGCTCTAGGCTGGATGATGTGGGGTTCAATTCCAGGCAGGGACAAGGGATTCTTTTCTGCTCCAAAATGTCAGGATGGCTCTGGGGCCCACCCAGCCTCCCATTCAGTGAGTAACGGCAGCATTTTCCTTTGGTTAAAGTGGCTGGGGCATGAAAATACCACTGACCCCCGTCTAATCCCATGGTTAAGAATGAGTATGCCTTTATCTTGAACAGGCAGTTTTGCCTATGTATATATATATGTATGTATATATAATGTGTATTAGTGTTTTATATATTAATACAATTTGTTCCTTTGTGAGAATCCATTATTTTAGCAGTCATTTCCTTGTAGATGTCATTATACAAGTTGGTTAGTAGTTGTATATGAGACTGGAGAGGGCTTACATTAGGAATTGTGCATGTTTGTTTCTGTTGTAGTTTGACTGTATTTTACTTTCTTCTTTATTCAGGTGAGTGGGCAACCTCTTGCTGGAGTTATATTACGTTAGAAAATAGATGAGTGGTTGAGAATTTAAACAACTTTGAGAAATTCCACCTGAAGCAAAATGGTGGGTCCATCATCGTTGTTTAGCAAAATCCTTGTGGGATGTATGTTTCTGTTGTTTTTGTATTTCTTATACATGGATATAAGTTTATATTTTCGAATACAGAACTTTCCTATAGGAAGAGAAGCTGATAATTCTACCTTACTGGAATCAGAATTATTGTTCTCCTGTGAACTTTCTCCACTATGTGATGTGACAGTAAAATCTATGATGCTAGATCATGGGAATCACTATGTATTGAGCCCATTGGCATCACTGACTGACAAACTTTTTGACATTCGTGATATAGAATACATAACACCAAATATGATAAGTGCATTTCATGTCCTTGTGGCACTTGCTTCTGCGAAGTGTATAGCATCTGATTCTTTGGTGACACGCCGAGTAGGTGTAGGACTCTTTGAACTGCGAAGTATGCTGGATGACCTGGACGGACATGTTGCTCGGGCCAGAAAACATATTCGAGGAGAAACGTCTGAGATAGGATCTGTAGGTTACATTGTGGATGGTTTGTGTGATGCATTAGGAACAATAGCATTACTTGTTGGTTGCCTCGTTTTTCTAAAGAACAATCCTCCACGTAGAGGCTATACACAACTGCAAACGATAATCCCACAAGTGCTGGACATCTCCAAGGACCAGGGTGCAGGTGTAACATATAAAGGAAAAGTTACATCAAAGAAAGTGGTGCATAAATTGAGTTGTTATGGAGCACAGTTGTTAATTAGCTCAACAGCATGGAATCGGTACATTGCTCTATACCAGGATCTTCTGGAGAGGAAAAATGTAACAGAACAACAGGCACAATGTCAAATCCAAGTTTTTCGATCATCTCTCATGTGGACTGTTGCGTGGTTATGGCGTTTATTGAACCCACATGCCCTTATTCATGCTTTGCTTATTGCCATATTTTGTGACAAACTATGGGAATTGCTTCGTGCTGTCCAATGTATTGGCTTTATTGTGTTACTAGGAATTATTTGTATGTCTGAGATGCATGTTCAGGAAGTTCAGGCATTTATATATAAGTCTGTTAGCAGTAACAGCACAACTGTGTGATGTAGTGGTTGCTGGAAACATAAAGTGGTGTAGTCACTACAGCTTGCAGGTTGATGGGAGGGTTTTAGGTATATTTTGACATAACATTGCATATGTGAAGTGTATGCCATGTGTGTGCTTACTTGAAGATTATCCAATGTGTATTTGTTTTGTTTCCTCAAAGAAGCTATTTTTAATGATACTGTTTGTACAGTTGGTCAGTATTTGACTGCAGAAACAAATTAATAGGTTACACAGTGCAGTGCATAATATTTGGCATGACGTATTCATGTATTTGGTGTCTCAAATTAAATAAAGTGTATTTAACGTTTAGCATATGGCATTTTAAATACCTGGTTTCTGCTGCAGCAGCTGGAGCACTATTCAATTTAAATGCCCACTGTGGGACACTGTTTTCCCTTTCATATGAAAAGGATGTGCTTTTGATGGGACAGCATTGTCCTGTTTGTCCATTCATTGTTAAAGTGAGTAATAGTAAATTGCACCAGCAGCACAGCTTGCCAGTGAGGCATGGCATCTTTCACAATAAATGTTGGTTTCATGTTAATTGCTCATTCATTAAGAATATGGTATTGGTTTGGACCCTTAATTCACTGACTGGGGTATCTCACTCTGTCAGATAATTTGTTGATAAAATGTGAATTACTCTTCTGTATTAGTTTTGTGAAGTTTTAAATATCTTGCCATTTACTTCATTTTACAATGTGACAGTATTGCATGTCTCTTATTCATAGTTGTTTGTTTGCAGTAATATGTAGACACACATAATATGTGGAAACTGAATGACATCATTTAGAATGTAATCTAAAATGCAGATAAAATCAATTTTTGAAATATCTTCCAAGATCTCAAATGACATCTTGCATTTGTACTTTAAAATTTAATATTTTGCACAGCGTTTCTTATAGATGAATTAGTTCTTAATTACATGTGTGCAGAAAAGCACACTTGCTCATTAGTAATCATATATAGCAAAGTAAGTGAAATGTGATACTTTTGATGTGGTTGATGCTGTAAATGTACATTGTATATCCTTTCTAGCTGTAAAACAATCATATGCCTTTTTCCAAGTTTGAATTATGAGATTGAAGACACTGTGATGTTTACACATCATTATTTCCATACTAAATTCAAAATGTGATATAAAACAAATTTGGGAGTTACCTGTTACATCCAAGAATCTGAAACAGATTGATTGTGCTTGTTAATGCTAGATCTGAGTTCAGCTAGAAGTTCCAGTTTTTTTCTTAGTTACATGACCATTGAAATTATCTGAAACCAGCATTCTGCTTTTCTTCAGAAGAGCACCCAGTATTCTGTCCCACATGTCTAAGAACCATTCAACTGTGAGTTCTTCTGTCACCTGTCCCTTCTTATTACACCTACATGTATTTCCAGTATGAAGGGTTTCTTTTGGATTGTTCATCTTAAGAAAAAGGTATGGTGTCAGGTTTTTCCCATCAACCAGGAGTGAAACATCACTGTTATGCTTGTGCTACATATGCATTTGTTGAGGCAAATGCTAATTTTGATCTTTTTGTATCAGTTGTAGTTTTGGACTGTGTATAGAAAGATTAGGGCTTCATCTGCACATCCGATTTGTCCTAAAATCTAATCACGCTTTTGGCACAGATTAATTGTATGGTGTTGGTGTGCTATTAATTGGCAAAGCAGTTAGTGGAAATGTTTTGCCTTAATGTTATTCTCTGTTGAAAAGCTAAACCTTTACAGTGCATGACAAAAATCTTACATCTCACCTATGACAGCCTCTGAAATTCTCTGAAGTCAGTGTTTTAACTTGAGTGCCTTCATTCATATTGTCTCTGGTAATGGGACGGCCACTTCTATGTTTTTCTAGTATATACTTAAGAGCTTGTTTTTATGTACCATTAACATTTCCCTGCTTGGGCTGATGAAATGCTCTCTGGTCTGAATTTGCTCCCTTTAATAATAGTTCTTATGTTTCTTCCAGCATCGTACTGTTTTTCTCACAACACAGAATTTCTATGCCATGGCACACCTGTTGTCTTCATCTGTGTTTTAATTACCATTAATATGAAATTTGCGTTGTGACTGCAGGACATACTTGTCATGCTTTTGATGCTGTTCTGCTCTTCCTCCCAGTTTTTTTTTTAACTGAGTGCTTTAACTTGAAGAACTCCTCGCTTCAAGACTTTATGGGCTGTTGGCATATCATTAATGAAAACAGAAGTATAAAATAATGTGTATAAGTACTGTAGTAGCTGTGTAATTTTCTGTATTAACTTAACCGTGTCTTGTACAAAAACATTTCACAGGATGCGTAGCATTGCGTGTGATTATAAGGTGACCTCCCATTTTTCAAATTATGAATTAGAGAAGAGAAAATTGTCACATATTTAGGTAAATATGGTAGTGTTGTGCAGGAAAGTTGAAGTGCCTCATGGTTTGGTGAAGCATTTGAGGTAAATAAAATATTCCATTTTAGCAGATTACTGATGAAAGGCAATGAAATAGAAATTCGTAAACTGCGTTTATAGAATTAAAATCTAAACCATATCAGCACATTTGAAATGACAAGTGGGACAGCAAAACTTGTGTCATGCTTGTTCTACTGTGTTTAAACAGATGTCAGTTTTTGACCAGGTGCTTGCAGTGAAATCATTTGATAACCAAAAACCAGATTGACCTATATATATGTATGCTTGTAAACCAAATATGAAACATTGTTGCGGTTGATGTCATCCCACATGATCTTTCAGCTAGAATGAACCATTTTTATGAACTGAGTGTGATATATGCAGTTTGCAAAGTGTTTAATTCTAGTTCTGATAAAGGAACATGGTCTCATCGAGTCAAAACCTAAAATAACAGTGAAGGCTTGGATCTTGTCTGACATACTCATGCTGCTGGAATTTGTGTTATTGCATTTGAACAACAGATCTTGACAGTTATTTATATAAAAAAGGATCAATGCTAAAATATTCAGGTGAATGGCCCTGTGGAAATACATATGGCCAAGTATGTCTTTTACCATATGGTACTGTGAAATGAAACAGTGGACAACACATGGAATGAGTCAAATCTATCAGCTGTTTTATGCGTATTGGACCGTGCATCATCTTGATATTTGAATAAAGGTTGACCAACTAGATGACACTTGCTTTATTATATATTGCTCAACATGTTTCAGACGTTAATACGTCCATCTTCAGGAG
>Ga0131853_10008752_pt1 | contig 18462 bp, 15 predicted proteins | sample TergutLab28metaG_FD_92764 | JGI IMG/M metagenome (GOLD analysis project Ga0131853, IMG submission 92764) | Labiotermes labralis P1 segment gut microbial communities from Petit-Saut dam, French Guiana - Lab288 P1 (version 2) (version 2) | ecosystem: Host-associated > Arthropoda: Insects >... | reverse complement strand
TAGTACCATCGGGAATAGAACCCGCGACCTTCCGGTTTGCAGCGCAGTGCCTCAACCAACTGCCCCCCCCCCCCCGCCCCAGCTGGGGCATACATCACGTCGCCGGAAAGGCCCTTCTATTCCCTGCTGGTATCGGTCCGTGACATGTCTTATCTTTCATTCTCACCATCATCTTTATATCTGCCCGCGCCAAGGTTTTTGCTTCAGCGTTGGGAACTGGTGATCGCCCGGCGACGATTTCTCCCGACATTCAATCACAGTTACTGCATTCTCTTCAGTTACGAAATTATATGCCACACAAAATTTACTTTCTGGCCGACCCTGGAACAGCTTTTAACACAGGATGATGATATTTAAGGAGTACGCGATGTGAGCCAATCAACTCCGTGTTCTGGTGCCAGTGTTTTGCCCCTTCTGAAGGCTGTCGATAGAACTCTACTAAGCAAGCGTAAAACATAAGTAAGAACGTTACTGCTATGTTTAGTTACATTAACCAATCCATTACGGTGTACTGCGAAGTGGGTGCATAGCTGTGGACGGAGATGAGGGGTCTGCTTCCTTCTGCGGCCGGCCGCTTTATCCCCTTGGGAACAGACCCGATTGCCGTCGTCTGGAATAGTGACCATTCGTTTAGTAAATCCATTTGGGCTTTGTGCAACTGGATGGGTTTTTTTTTTCTTCCCCAGTTAACTATAACCTCACCTGAAGCATGAAGCGGCGGTTTCGTGGCGGTGAATGTTCCTAATTTATACACCGTTTTACCAATACAATGCTTTGCGTGTTCCCTGTAGTACCAGTAGTGGAGAGCGACGTTCATTGTTGTGCGTTAGAAAAGTACACAATGCGCTGTGCAATTACACAGTTGCTGTGTACACTTCCTGTTCCCGGAAGTTTGAAAGCTACTACAGCCTTGCAGCAGGTGGTTGACATCGCTACAATTTCGCGAACGCGGTTAAAATATCGTACTGCCTGGCGTGCAACTGGCGTGTACTGTGTATATGGTACGAGGCAGTGATGACTGGTGGCCACTTTTTAACGAGTGCATGTCACTTCCTCACTTTGTGCTGATTACATGGAAAAAAAAAATGGGCAAAAATTGTGGAATGCGTCACAAGAGGTAACAGAAGTTGTCTACAGGTTCTTTGAACCCTCTGTGTGTAGAGGAATCCTCAGTCTGTCCCAGGGCGAATCCGTAATTAACGCGTGGTTTTGAGGTTCACAAAATGGTGACTGGTACATGACTCTGTGCAGTTTGGTAGGCGGCATCGTTTCAGGAGGAAATTATCAGGTTCATCAGTAACGCTGGTACCATTATACCACAATCCATTCGTTATATCCCTGGGAGCTGGGGACTGGATCTTGGGTAGACCGAGCGAATGTCTTGATGAAAGATCCGTTAGGACACTTAAGAATAAATTCAAGTCCGCTGGTAGAAGTTTAAATGATGTATTAAAATATACAGTAGGTGGTTCAGACGTTCTAGCGACGAGAGTTGAAACAAGTGTCCCCCGTCGCGGTATAATTACATGACGTTATATATAGCTTGGAAAGGTGTCGTGTGAAAAATGTACATCAACCTCGGGCGTGGCTGTGTGAAGCTATTGGTTGACATTTCTAATTATTAACTCAAAATAACATTTCGACTTATACCTCATATAGACGTCAAAGCTTCACACGTGTTGTTCAGCCCTTTGAAACGGACAAAGTCTCCTAGAAGCGCTCCCGGAATCGAGAGGCTATTTTCTTAATAGGTCAAGAGGTCGCCAGACTAACATCTCCAACTCCAAGTGTGATACAAGACTTGGTACTGGCGATGAAACAATATATTCTGAATATACCTGAATTCTAATTTATAGTGTACCTTTATAATGCAGTCATTGTCATATATGACACATTGAGCCCGTGCCGTCATTATTTCAATACAGATACGAATATGTACCATACTGTGCACTTCGCGTCTTCACGTGGTACGTCTCCGTGGTATGCGTTCCCGTTTCCTGTTAACAAGGTCCTGCAATCGATTCTAGGCCCCGAGGCCGGTTATTCTGAGGTTTATATGATTTTTCCCGGTCCTTAGGGACATAATCGGACACTGTTTTGTCGTAGAACACCATGATTTCTTCAGTGTTTTCCCCATTTGATTGTCGACAGTTATCCTCGCTTTCTGAGAAAGCAGTAAACCTGAAGAGCCAATATGGGAGGCCGAGACAGAGACTGGGATGATAATATTGAAGACTGCATTAAAGAAATATGTGTGAGGATGCGGACAAGGCTGATCTGGCTCAGAAGAGGGCCAAGTGGCCGACTTTTCTGAATACGACAATGAATGTTCACGTTCGATACAATATATTTCGTATCTAGGTGGAGAATTGCTACTTTCTTCATAAATACTTCCTTTCATACAGTCAGTTGGTCATTAATATTAAGTAATTTGTTTTTACAGAAGTTACAGTTAAATTACGTCACCTTGATTTTGCATCACAGCGTTCAGCGACACTCTCACAAAACTTACGGTCCTCCTGTCTCAGTCACATGACTAGAGATGTTACGTAAGCAGCAGAATATATGCACCACCACACTTAATCTACGCGCACTCCCCCGACTTGTGACATTAGCCTAGGCTCGCTAACGTTACCTACGTCTGCAGCTGGAGAGTTTCTGGAATTACTCCTGGTATAATATTCTGCTACATGTATTCAATTCGATGTTACAATACAACTCGCCCAGCTATTTTGCCAGTCACCAGGTGAAAGTAAAAAAAGTTGTAAATGAGCATTAAAGTACCAAAAAAAACAGATTGCCAGTTACTTATTTAAAATAGTGTCATTTACGTGGGTGTATTTATATTGTTATTAAGTGCTGTCGGTTAATGTGCTCCGAAGAACGTGGTATTTATTTTTAATTGCCGAGGGTGAATGTTTATTATTATTATTATTATTGCATTTTACTATTTCGAACAATGTCGATTACGTGCTCAGTTTGGCTAGAATGAATTGCGTAACTTTACACACTCTGCAGGCTACGCTTACTGTCCGACTACAATTCGGTATAAGCCAGGGAATTTCATTTTAGTGATGAAATCGTGCTGCTTTGTGTGTGTGTGTGTGTGTGTTTATGGTGTGTGTGTATGGGTGTGGGTGTGTGTGGTGTGTGGGTGGGTGTGTGTGCGTGTGTGTGTGGGTGTGCGCGCGCGCGCGCGTGTGTGGTGTGTGTGTGGGTGTGTGTGGGTGGGTGTGTGGGTGTGGGTGTGTGTGTGCGTGTGTGTGGGTGGGTGTGTGTGCGTGGGTGTGTGTGTGTGGGGGTGTGTGTGATGTGTGTGTGTGTGTAGGTGTGTGTGGGTGTGTATGCGTGTGGGTGTGTGTGCGTGCGTGCGTGTGTGTGTGTAGGTGTGTGTGGGTGTGTGTAGTGTGGGTGTGTGTGTGTGTGTGTGCGTGCGTGTGTGAATTCGGATACACGTCGTATTTCGGTCATATAAATTCTCTCTGGTCTTCGCGGTATCTGCAAAATTCTGTGCTCTTTAAATTTCCTTCCCACTAGCACGTGCGATCTCTAATTTTCACAAAGCTTCCCTTCCCACGTAACCCGGCTTACATTTCTCACAGCAGCAGCAGCACCAAACATTCATTGCACGGCAGTGAAAGTACGTTATATGCTGCCTCACTATTTGTGGTTAACAATGGCCACGTCACACTAAACGTCATTAACGGGCTGTTAATTCCAATTACCCCGTCACACATGTGAAAGACAAAGCCCACAAATCCCCAGCTGGTGCAGTAAGACATCCGGTAACATTAACAAGTGGGATGGTGTAGCAGCGAACACGTGCTCTGTGATGAAGCCAAGCTGAAGCGGTTTCATTACAGACGCTGGCGCCGAATTGGTTTAGGCCAGCTGGTTCGCTTTCGCAAACATGTGCGGAGCGTCATAATCTGAAAGCCTCATATTAAGGAAGGCACTTGAGAAGAAACGATTATGCTGTCACCAGACTGTCAAAATAAACAGGATGTTGTACTCTAGAGACCTCTCAGCGACTCGTTCACTACTCCTGAAATGACGAGGACCCGAAACGGGCCAAACCTGTACCTCAGCAGCCGGCAATTGATAATTCCATGTTTCACGGCGGTTGATTTACATTCGGCAGGTCTATTTTTTGTGAGCACTGCACACGGAATACATAAAAAATTAACAGAACACGTGACAGTTAATGTAAAATGAATGGCTGCTAAATTAATTATCTTATAAATAGTCGTTTAATACATGAAAAGAATCAAGGAACAGTACTGATTAATTTCCACGCGAAAAGAGATAAAAGCAACAATCGTAGGAACAAACATATGTGATACCGGTATCAGGAACTACAAACAGGCAGTGTGTAACATGTTACATTTAACTACGTAGGTCAAGTTCACACTAGAACAGGCCACGAAAGCCCAGAGGGGAAATATAGGTATATCTCCTCTTTCTTTAACTTCGGCGCTAGATGAGGGTGGGTGTTTAACACCACACCCCGGCCGCTTTACCCCTGGGAAGGAGACCCGGTACCTTTGTATGTGAGGCTGGGTGGGCCCCCAGGGTCGGTAAGGACGGGTGCGGAAAATCTCGCCTCACACCGGTTTCGATCCCGGGCCTTCCAGCCCGTAGCAAGACGCTATTCCGACTGAGCTACCCCGGCGCACTGACTGTGTAGATGCGCGCATTCTGTGTACTCATTGGGAAAGAATGAGGACGTTAAGACCTCCAGCTTATCCTTACACATGTCGTTAACATTCAGCCGCCAGTACTGTGCGTATCGCAGCTGCGCAAGGTGGAGCTTAGCGAGGGGAATGCGGTGTGTTAATTGTACTCAGACACACAGAATGCTTTGTACAGTAAATCCACGCCTTTCACTCCTGACAGTTGCAGTTTTTAGGTGCGTTCGCAAAATTGCGAAAAGCCACTATTAGCTACGCCATTTCCGTCTGGAACAACTAGGCTCCCACTGGATGGATTGTCATGGAATTTGATATTTGAGTATTTTTCGAAAATCTGTTGAGAAGATTCAAGTCTCTTTAAAATCTGCAAGGATAACGGGTACGTTACCTGAACAGCTACGTACATTACGATATCTCGCTCGATTCTTCTTATAATGAATGAGATGTTTCAGATCGAAGTTGTAGAGAAAATCAAAGCCCGCATTTTGTGTGCTTTAAGTCTCCCCCCCCCCCCGAAAATCGTGCCTTTATGAGATGTGGGAAAATAATGGTACAGCCGGACACGACACAGATGGCAATATAACACGGCGCATGCGTTTTGCATGTTGGATAACTTAAGATTACAGACACACACTCAGGATATGTAATACTTATTGCTTTTGCATGGCTACAATGGTTACGCGAACGCACTTCAATATTACGTTACACCTACACTGCCTGTCTTGTTTCTAAAATCTTCCGTTTTAACTGTGCGAATTATGTTTCATAAGATTCTTAGTTTGTATTTTTTTTCTCTCAAAATACTACAATAAGACTACATAAATGAAGCGTCCGAATGCGTTCTGGAGTTAAAGGACACATTACAGGCTGAGCGTGTGGCCGGCGTTTCTGCGTCAATGAGGAAGAGCTCCATCTCGTACTAAAGGTGAAGTCCTGTAATCGATATTTTGCATCTTTTTGAAGTTCCAAAGAGTGCGGGGGGAACGTCTTGAAACAAAGAGCGACTATCGGCTTCGCAATAGGAACTCTGTCCCATGCAGATGGCCAAAGAGAAGGTTCGATGAGGCAACTTTAATCCACAGTCATCTCGACGAGAATAAACAGCAATGAAGTGTGAAGGTTTCAGTTTAATTCGAGTTGTTGCAACTCTTTCACCCGGAACTTCCTCAGCATGACGCAGCGTGAAAAAAGCAAGAACAGCTGACTTAGTTCACGAACCTTGGTCTTATCGGGGGAGTGGATTTAGGAAGTCAACCCCCACCCACCCACCCCCCCCCCAATCTCCAAAGACGGACCCAGCTTTTAACACAATTCAGGGGCTGTGTAGTGAACGTCGAGGTTCGGTGATGTTGGGCCAACTGACGCTTCATGTTCTGGAAGTTTTCTCATCCTGAGCCCTTCAACTTCCCTGGCTCGTTTCAATCCATCTTCACAAATCATTCCGCACGTTAACGCTTTATTATCTATGGCTTGATACTTTCAACACTCTCTGTAGCCTCCAGCCAGTTACGTACGTAACTGAAGCAAAACTTTCAGCTTTTTGTGTGTGTTATGATACAAGCGCTTCGGCTCTACAGTTCCATTATCATAGCTGCATAATTATTAGAATTCCATACCAACGTAAACAATGTTAAGAATTTCATTTAAAACTAGTCATAACTAAGTACTCGGTAAAACAATGTTAAAATATTCTATAAATCTGCCTACTTGGATCCCAAGCTGTCTAGTATTTCATATTCTATTAATTTCTGTCCCCCCCCCCGCCCTTTCTTTTTCAGTTAGAATGCGCACAACTTGTTAATTTGTTAAAATTGCTTCCCAGTTTCACTTTAATTATCAACCAACAAATGCACTTACATAAAATTTCACATTAAAACATTTAAAATCGTTCCGACATGTTTCGATCCTAAGATCATCCGCAGGGAGCTACGTTGTTCCTTGCTAAAGTCATTTTAAAAACATTCACAAAACAATTCCATTAGTGAAAGACTCTCTCACTACATAACACACGACGCACGCCATAGCAAGACGTACTCTTACACAACACGATATGCTGCCACAACACCCTGCTAATATAATGGAATTATCTTGTGAATGTTTTTAAAATGACTTTAGCAAGGAACAAAGTAGCTCCTTGAGGATGATTTTAGGATCGAAACATGTCGGAGCGATTTTAAGTGTTTTAATGTCAAATTTTATGTAAGTGCATTTCTTGGTTGATGAAGTGATTCTACGAAATGCACGGTGCAACAACAAGGACACTTCCTAATTTATCTGCAGAATATTCTGTACTATGTACTTCTTACGAATTTTTATCATTTATTTTCCACGTGTATTCAAAAGAGTCGTTATTCGTATTGTGTCAATATTTGTGTACATTCCCTTGTATAACCATGACTTTATCCTAACCTGTTTACAATATAATCTTCTCTGACGCCGTTTTCCATTTTTAGTTCATACAATTGACGCCCATGTTGACGTAATCGCGACCGTAACATAATGTTACTCTTGGTTAACGTGTACATTTTTCACGCAGAGAGCAATGCAGGCAGACAATGTTCCTTTGAAGCAACATTTTGGCGCGATGGGTTAATCTTTAAGCCTCCTCGCCCATCCTAACAAGCTGATAACATTTCACTCACACACGGCGCGTTTAAGGTGACATTGTTCCCAGCAACAATAAACCGCAACGGGGTCTCGATATTTTTGTCCTACTCTAACCAAATTTGGGTTTTCTCGACATATTTCATGAAAATTCCCAGTATCATATTTCACGGAAATGTGTGTCCAGTGGGAGCCGAGCCGGACACACGTGACGAAATTAATAGGCGCGCTCTGCGAGTATGCCAAAGCCCCTACAAACGGAAGCAGTGACTCAGCGTTAAGTTCATACTTTAAATATGACAATAAAGACAAGCCTGTAGAAGTGCATGTAAAGGTAAAGCAGTCCCGTTACAGGCCTGGAGTGGCCCAGAGCTTTCCAGGAAGTTAAGGTTCCCAGATTACATGAAAGGATGGTGGTAAGTTTGTCAGCCTTACGCACCGGCCCCCTTTACCCCCAGGAAATTCTCCTGGTACTCATTTCTGTTAAGAGGCTGGGTCGGCCCCATGGCCATAGTGCGATCGGAAAGATTATGTCAATGAAAAATTCCAATGGCACCAACTGCGATCGAACCAGCGACCTTCCGATTTGTAGCACAGCACCTTAACCACTGTGCTACCGCTGTCCCCGTAGAAGTGCATGTACTGTACTAAACATAAAGTACAAACAACAACCAATTTAGAATGTCTCTGTAAAGCAAAGGATAAAAACCATAAGAACTACATATTTACACCATATTGTGATAATTTATAAACCAATACTTCATTATATCCAATAATATGTTACGAATATTCTTTGAGGGGAAATGAAAGGAAACACAACTACAATATAAAGAAAACTAATGAATCCAGGTGGAGAAACGTGATATTTAAATTCACTGATAACTGAATACTTATTCATGATTCAATTACGTAACTGTAATTATTAATCTGACGTTCAGGTGACCGCGCGTTGTGATAAAATCTTATAATAAAACTAGATGCACCAATTTCTCCAATTTATTTTTGGAGTAAAACTCTACATGTTTCGGGCAGTTCCTCTGTACATCATCGGGAGTTTTTCACTACACACACAGCCAATGCCTGCTCGCAAGCTGTCAGCAAACCTGTATGATGTATACCACTGCTGTGTGTACAGTGAAAAACTCCTGATGATGGACAGAGGAACTGTCCGAAAAATAAAGAATTTTAATCCAAAAATAAATTTAAGAAATTACAGCGTCTAGTTGGTTTTATTATAAGTAATTATTAATGGCATGCAATTCTTATCACCACGACACCAAGGACGGCTCAGTAGAGCCAAAGCATGCCCCGGCATGTGGTAATGAATGATGCTGATGTGACGTGGGTGCAGTTGATGTTTTTCATATGTAAGTTACTGCTTTATCTTCCGAGGAGCTGATAAAGCGTTACCGAACAGTCCTCCTTGAGAAGCTCAGAGTTCCTCACGTAATTAAGAAATTCTCCGCATTTTAACTACAGCTTTGAGACTGCTTTAACGAATTCCAGCCAGCCTTATCTCACGCGGCTGGAACCTTTGCCAAGCTTCAACGATCGCAGAGCTCAGCCCTGGACTGTAGTGAAATATGGCATATTATTTGCACATTGTTTTACTCATACATTATGCTTGGCAATGAAACTTGGAACTTAAAAAGTCTCCGCGAACGTTATCGTTGTAGATCAACAAGCATATTGAGTACGAGACGGGCAGTGTACGTATAACGTAACAATGAGGCGCGTTCGTGCAACCATTGTTGCAGTGGAAAAGTAATAAGCATTACACGACCTGAGTGTGTGTATTTGTAGCCCTAGGTATCCAGCATCTAATGCGCATGCGCCATATTGTCATCTGTGACCTACCCCGCTCTACAACATGTTTCCACATTATCTCATAAACGGCACGATTTTCGAAAAAAAAAAAAAAGTTACTCAACACAAAATGTGTGTTTTCATTTCCTCTACAACGTTTGTCTGAAACATCTCTCATTCTAAGAAATACTGAGCGAGATATGATCAAAAAGTCTAGTGCTCTTCATGTCAATTACCCGTTATTCTTGACCGATTTTAATGAAACTTGAATTTTCTCGAGTTTTTCGAAATACTCATATCATATTTCATGAAAATCCGTCCAGTGGCAGCAGAGTTTCATGCGGATAGATGGACGGACATGAAGTTAATAGTCGCTTTCCGCAATTTTGCGAACGCGCCTAATAAACGATTCGCGAACTAATATGTGTGTACCCTCGTTGTATTATTATTAATTAATTAAATTTCGTTCTTCCAACGAATGACAAGCAAGTGGGTTCGGTAGTGGGAAATAAGGAAGTTGAAGCGAGTTGCTTGTGTCTTGCATCACGGTCCCAGACTCTTACGTCATTTATGACCCCACACGGTTGGTAAGCAGGATGATTGTGACGTACACCCCCCCCCCACCTCCTTCCGTGCTTCCATAAGTGCCCTTGATCTTATAATTACGACTCTCTTAGGTCGTAGGTAGAATGTAACCCAACCACACCGTGTCTCCGAATTACAATCAGATTGGACAATGTTATTGTTTTCATTCCTGGACCCCAAATTTCCTGGTGATATTAATCCATTTCGCTAAGGGACGAATAAGTGCCTGTTTTGAAGGTGAAGAACTATTTAAGAAATATATTTCGTTAACAAAATATTCTTGCAGGAAATCCAAACAATGTCTCTCCTCCTCATTCTTATTCTTATTCTTAGGAACAGTCGGAACCTTCCAGAAATTCTTGATCTCGCACTGTTAGGGGAGATAATTACTTAGCTTGACGCTCAGACCGCTTCAATCTCGGGTACACATCCTGTAGCCTACTGACAACGACACGTGACGGATCCTACGCCAGTCACAGTTCAATGACAAGTAGCGCAATTCCTGTCTCGGCTTGCAACCCAAACCCGGTCATCCATCTCTTCCCTGGTCTACGAACTGCAATCCGCAGGGCCTTAAAAACATTTTTTCAGGTTGCCGAAGTAGCGCGCTTTGCTGGGAGCAGCGCAAAGGCCTATTGGTTTTGTGTGTTTTGTCAGGCAGAAAGATGCTGGCCGGGCAGAGGCGTATCGAAAGTCGCCAAAATATCTGCTTGTTTTTTGCACAATTTTCATTCTGACACGACAACTAATTATCTATCTACAAGAACGAAAAAACGCAACAGCCATTCGTTAAATTCCAGCCCTTTTACGTCACATGTACGGCACCACATGGGTAAACAAGTGCCGTATCTTCATTTGTACACACTTCCAGTTTTATAGCCATCCACACTTTTCCATACCTGACATATGTTAGCTATTTGTAATCTGATATTATCAACCTACGGAATGTGACGCCGTGCGCCAATGTTTTGGGTACACGTGCAACATTGTCTAACATGGGGTACGTTTCACGTGCTATGGACCAGACTACACGGCGTCACATCCCAGACAGTTATCTTCATGGCCACCTCCGTGAGGTCCTCAAATCCAATACATTTTTACATCTCTATTCCCGAGCAGTCCAGTCCCATGGATCAGAATCCTTTCGTAGTAGCTTGCTGTCCTTCACACACCAAGCGATACCACGCCTTTTACGGAATAGTTAGATTCATTATCGTGATGCAATTCTACTATGTAACAAGTCTTAAACGAACTTGGGCACAACGCAAACGTGTCTTCGATGGAAAAATTCTACAGTCTCAGGATTCTGGAACACTGGGGATCCAAACTTCGCGTACCTATCTTAAACGCGACCTTCCTTGAAGGTAGATAGATATAATTGTTATCTGCAATTGGAGTGACACTCGGTGGCATTAGTACAGTGCACATCTACACACAAACAATACACAGAACAACACAATTAATTTGGGAAGAGTGCGGGCCGTGCCCCGTCTTTGCGAGTTATACCCTGGCATTTGCCTTACAACTGAGGAAAAACACGGAAAAACCTCAGTCGGGGTAGAACCGGGTAAGAAAAAAAAAAAGTGCCTTGCGGTTTTGTTGTAGGGAAGTTTTACTGCACAAGGCTCTATCTTCGGTGTCCACCACGTAAGTCTGCACCTGTGGCCAGAAGCAGAAATGTCTTCTACAACGCGGTGTTTTAATAATACTCGTATAATAGACAATGGACAAAATTCCAATGAATAGGAGTTCCTTTGAAATCATTACCACGTTCGTTAACAGTCCGCCAATGTTACCTATCATGAGCCAGATAAATCCAAGAAAGATCTAAAGTTCCGAATGTAGTGAGTATGAAGGATCCTGAGATGTTCTTCCAGACGACACCTACACCCTGTTTCTTAAACACCCTGTGTCAACATCATCCTCCAACCTTCGATTAAAACAGACTGAATGGTCAAATGAGCGCGTGTCTTGAAATTAAGACAAAACTCGCGAACGTCAAGGACCAGCATTATCTAACGGGCCCTTCGACACAGGCAAGCGTTCGCCTTTATTAACCCCAGGAATAACTTCTCTTCTCACCCACACACACTTCTGGAAAGGAAATATGAACCGTGAGACTGTATGCAAATTACGATCGTGCTGCTAACAGCAGTTACACTGGGAGTGCTTTTTATGATCTGAAGTGTCACATTATCTGCCACAGGCACTATTTGAGGGATAGTTGGCAACAAGTGTATATATATATATATATATATATATATATATGACAATGAGTGGGCCGGGTAGCTCAGTCGGTAAAGCGACTGAGCTACGGGCTGGATGGTCTGGGATCGAATCCCGGTGCGGACGAAATTTTCAGCCCGTCCAGACCGGCCCTGGGGCCCACCCAACCTCCTGTACAGTGGGTACCGGGTCTTTCCCGGGCGTAGAGGCGGCCGGGGCGTGGGGCTGACCCCCACCCCCATCTAGTGTCGAGGTCCTAGAAACAGTACAGCTATACCTCTACTCACCCTAAGGGCCTTCGTGGCCTGTAAAAAGGGTGAAACCTACCTATATATGACAATGAAATTTTGACGAATTAAAAACAGTGATGTTTGAGGGTCATATCAGCCAGGTCAAATGATTATGAGTTGTTATACTCTACAATGTGCTTTACCTTCACGTTACATCTCCTTTACCTGTCCAAAGTATAAATATCATTGAGTCAACAAAGTGTAACCTTAAGATAAGAGTGGAACATTAAAAGTGAAGGGCAGGAAAAAAATCACAACTATATGACAGCATAAAATTATGAAAATAACCTGGAAAATAAAGACATAAATCATAAGAAACAAATACTGTATCATGTGAAAGCATAAAAAGGGAAGAAAACCCAGGAGTTAGGCGCAGGCGAAGGATAATATTCTTCATGAAAAGTGTACCAAAGTGGATGTTCTTCAACCATGGAACATTTGTGCTCCATAAAAGCTTGGACTCTTGACTAGATGAGCAAGCACCGTAATAAGTAGACATAAAAATGACATGCATTGTTATCATGTATGTAAATGAAGGTTAACAACAAAGCAAGATCCCACGTTATTTAGTAAGGTTATGCACAGACATTTTATAATGAAAAAGGATACAAAATCACAGTCCAAATAAAACATTATCTACATATAAATCGGCTACATGTTTCGGCTTTATACAGCCATCATCAGGCTGAATACAGAACCATAAATTAGAAAAAAAAAATCTGTAATACAATACAATAAAATTGTATGGACGAGATCTCGTCTTACTGTGATATACTGTTGTACAAGCTTATGTGTATAAAAATGGGGCTTGCAAGAAAACTGTGGGAAGTTATGGGGGTTAAAAAGCCTTCAAGAATTTTTTTTCAGAAAATAATAGTAGTACTGGAAATTAAAACCCCTTGTAAATTAAACTCTATTTATCTATCTTATATATATATATATATCCGAAACATGTAGCTGATTTATACACAGATAAAATTTTGTTTGGACTGTGATTCCGTATCCATTGTCCTTATGCACGTATAATTAAAACATAATACAGTTGCCTTCATTGTCTTTAAAAAAAAACGGACATTTTACTTTATGTCTGCCAGTCACACATTTCGTGTAGTGGGTGTAGGTGGCTTGGATATTTTGTTAGGTGTTCATCTGAAGGGATCCGAAACATTTTACAAGGCACCAATTTTTATCACACAGGAAGCCCACATTGAAGGTCACTGAACCCACACGAGGATCTGTAATTCAGAGCATTAATAGTCAGTAAAAATAACTGATCGTGCAAGAAGTAACTACAGAAGGAAGAGGTATGGGAAGTTACGGACTGCTACGTTTGGTTCTGGAAAACTCACTGTGCCATTACAACATTTAGTGTGCAAACTGTACTGTATACCTACCACAGGCGCACCCAGATTTTTTTCTTTGGGAGGGGGGGGGGCAGGAGCTCACCCTGAGGCTACACACACACATATATATATATATATATATATATATATATATATATATATAATGTTTGATTTTTAAAAACTATGTTACGAAAATCATGTCAAAATCTCCAAGCCGACGTCTAGTTGGGTTACAGGAAAAATTAAAACTGAAGGGAGAAAGTCTACATATTTGCAAATTATTATTATTATATTTTTCAATGCCCCAATTCACTAATCATCAACCGATTTCAGTGGCTAATTTAGGCTGAAGCGTAATCATGCAAAACCTTTGATATCATCGTGTCTACAAAAATGTGTGTTTTTAAATTTCGCTTTGGTGGAGGGGGCCGTAACTTGGCAGCCCCCCCCCCCCCCAACCCGGGGTGCGCCAATACTTATACTCTACGCGCCCAAGCTCTTCACACTACAAAATTCTTATTGCGGGTAACAGGAAGGTGGGGTGGGAAATTTACGTATTATGCACTTCCGGTTCCGATTCTTACCCGTACGTGACGTAGGAGGTAGTCTATCAGAACCTTCTTCTTGTTGCATTTATCCTCCTCGCGACACATTCCAATGTTCATGCCCATGACGATGGACCTCATGAGGCCACCCTCTACCGCGTCCCAAATGTATTTCGGTAGATAACACAAAAGTGCTTGGAAGAACAGCACAAAACACACCCACTGATAGTACGTGTAATATTTTTTGTGATCCTCTTCACCATAATCATTGTCGACGCCTGGATGAGCAACCTGACTCCCTACTTCTCTCAGGTACGCGTCAGGCATCGTGAATGTAGACGTGATCCAACAGTACGTATTGATCGCATGGGCAGGAAGCCCTTTGCCGACAATACACTGTATGGGGTTGCCCACATACTGTGTGGCAGTGATGATAAGAGAACACGTGAGCAGTAACACAGTGGTGAATAAATTGTGCAGCCTGAACACTGCGTTGTCTGTCACTATGTCTTGCCATTTGAGGTAGTCCTTCAGACCTCCTAACAGTTTAAACATATTGCCACGGTACCACTTATATCAGGACCACATAAACACAGAATCACCTTGTAATTGCTCCGTCACTTCTGCAACTCGCCTAACACTATCAAAACACGAAATACTTCAGTATGGCGGTTTTGTGGCGGGGAGGGGGTTTATGTACACCCTCCTCAACCCCAAAAACGGTTTATTCTGTTCGTATGAGCTGACTGTCTACGAAGTTCTCCTGCTAGTAGCGGAACGATCGGCCCCAGTCATCTTGCTTGCTTTCCTTCGCCTCTGCCACAGTTTCCTTGCCTCAGGCCCTATTGCCTGTTTTAAATCCCTCTTCTCTGTCTCTCACTCCTCCTTTTACCTGCTTCTCCCTCTTCCTCCTCTACGTTGTTTTCAGTGCCCAGAACCTGGGCGCGCGTATTCGTTTCCCCTTGTTGTTTAGCCTGCAGCAGGACAAGGCCAGACACTACCAGAGCACTAGCAGCTTGTAATCTAAGTCCTACACTGCACAGGATTTGCCTTCCCTACAGTACCGGTTGCCTTCAACAGCTTTTCCCTCCAACTCATTTTTCAACTCCCCTCTGCTGTAGGCCGCCACAACCCCACTCACAAGTGTGCTATCCCCTCCACTAGACAACCCTCTTCCACGGTACTCGCTCTCACTCGCACTACTCTCTACCACGGGTCTCCAAGAAATGGCGGGAACCACACTACGGCCTTTGGTTAGGATGTCGTTCAAGTTACCGCGGTTGCACAAGACGCGAAAGGTCATCAAAATGCATTCCTTTCTTACTTTTACTTTGTCTTGTGTTTTTATTTTGTTTTGTTTTGTTTTGTTCGGACCTAAGCGGCACGAAAAATGTGTAATGAAGCGCTTGCTACAGTATATCTCTGTTCATCTACAGCGTGTTTTCCAACCGTGAAGCTGGAGGCAACGGATCCGTCTGAAACGCCAGTACTTATCGACGAGACTAGAAGGCATCACGTTCCACAAGAGAAGCGTAACACGAAGACTAATATTAAAAAATACTGCGTTCTGCCAGCAGTATTTATGTCCCTTGTTTGGATATCGGAACTAAAAAGTATACTTTCCCTATACAGCACTAGTTTTTTACAACGGAGACGGAATGTGTTCACTGCGCGGTACGAGCTGAATATAATTCAGACATTCTCTTTAAATCTCACCAGGGATGCCCGGGTTCGATCCCAGTTCAGTTCATCTGAAATTTGTAGTGGACGGTGGGGCAAGGGACAGGTTTCTCTCCCAGTACTTCGGCTTTCCTCTATCATTATCATTCCAACGATGACCCATTCTGATCGTCGGCTACACGTTGCTCTTACCAGATGAATAAACAGGCGAATTCAGGGAACATTCCAAAAAGCAGCGCTTATTCGGAGATCGGGGACCATTGGTTAAAAAAAAAGTGCTGTCTTGTCTGTAAAGGGTTAATCTTCGCATACACCGCTGGAGAGAATCAAATTTAACAGTAATGCGTCTTTGGGGTCAGTGAAAAAGGAACTACATGAGCAAAATGCAACCTGACATATGGACATTATTACATAACACTAACGGGCCAGTTTTTTTTTAAAGCATAATAGTTACTTTTATGACGTTTGTTTGACGTGTGCGGGGAGGATCTAAAATGTTTGGACAAACTTCAGGAGTGAGTTCCACACACCAGCACGAGGGGAAAACGTTCATATCAGTATACGTGTGTCTACAAACATTTTGCGGGGAGTATCTAAAATGTTTGGACAAACTTCAGTAGTGAGTTCGCCACACCAGCACGAAGAAAAAACGTTCATATCAGTATAGTGTGTCTACAAATATTTGGTTTTAGATGTACAGCCCCCACGTCCGCCCGACCTCAATTATTTAGTTTTTTTTTATCTGTGGGACACGTAAAAATCCTAGTTTTTTTCAGCTCCAGCTGAACGTAAAGAAACACTTCACCATCGCCCTTTTTATGCCTGTCAGACCATTCACAACCCTCCCGGGATATTCGAAAGGGTACGACACTTTGGGCACTTGTTGCGAACTGTGACTTGATAAACAATAAGAACTCGACAGTTATGAAATTGCGAACGTGCATAGTAAATGTATTTTGTCAGCTGTAAGTAAAATATTACTATTGAAGGTATTTATTCGAGGTATTCAATGAACCCCCCCCAAAAAAAACACTTATTTCCGGAAATATCTTTACATGGCCTTCTTTCTTTGTTTTATGTGAAGGACTCACTATTGAGGTTTGTCCAAGCACTGTAGGTACTCCCTGCACATAATTGATCGTAGAAATTTGAAAAACCACCGTGATGATAATTTCATGGTGAATCGAAACATGTCGGGTAACAAGCAAAGTGTATGACAGTTATCTTGTGTGCTTCGGATGAAAAAATTAGCTCTGTAGATACAAGCGCAGTCAAAATAGTTCCATGAGGGTAGCTGAACCAAACAACAGACCTTTAGTGGCTGTCCGTAGATTGAATGCAGTTCCAGTCGGAAAGAGATCAACTGGTTAATAGGAAAAAAAAATCCCATCTATCTATAGAAAACAAATTACTCATCTACAAAGCGGTAATCAAACCGATATGGAGCTACGGAATAGAACTGTGGGTTTGCGCCAGCAAGTCCAACATAGTCATCATGCACAGATCACAATCCAAAATTGTCAGAGCCATACCAAATGCACCCTGGTATGTAACAAATCATACTCTACATACAGACTTCAATATCCCTTACGTAAGTGACGTAATCCATGAAAGAATCAATAAACATCACAACAAACTGGAAGCCCATCCCAGTCCACTATTACAGCCACTATACAACCTGTAAACACTAGGAGACTAAAGCGATGCTGGCCTGTTAGGCTTTCAAGGTGCCTGAGGTGACATCGCTGGATGAATACCCTACCACGTCATTGTAGCGTACGTTGTATAATCATCACATTAGCTTATAGATTGTATTCTTTCTGATTGCTAATAAATAAATAAAAGTTCCAGTAGGTTATTATACAGGGTCATTTATTCAATCTAACGACTCTTTGTTGTCATTTACTGTCAACTACCGCCCACACGCGCAGCGGAGTAGCAGAGGATAGTGACATACAAAGATGTACTGAGTTAATGTGTAGTTGAATGGGTTAGGAAATGATAACGGTGCGGAGCCGCGGTAAATTACTGTAATGTTCTCGTATAGAACTCCTCTGGTGTGACTGAGAAAAGGAAGGCACGAAATGCGTGGTGTGCTTTGTCAAAACGGGTGAATCCTGCATGCGAGACAGACGTCTGGCCGTGATTGTGGACCTGGCAAGGAGCTGTTGTTATTGTCGTCTTTCAAGACATTACAATCCTCACAATGTGAATCGTAGACGTAAGTGGGACAAGAGACAGTGTTTGCAAAGTGCCGTGATAAATATTTTGCTACGACCTATTGACCTTTCAATATGAGAGAGCAGCGTTCTTTCGAAACGTCGGGTTCGGTTTACCCATTGGTTCCCGTTTCTTGTGGATAGTGAAATGAGGGAGAAATAATGGTTGAGCACGCAGCCAGGATGCGAGCACAAGAAATAGAACACCACATGAAAGAACATGAAATCAAGAACACGGCATACCCCAAGGCAAAACAAGAACACGTTGTGACAGTTCGGTTACATTACAAATCGAGGTTAAAAAAGGACAGAAACACGGGTTATACGTAACATTGTAAATCAAAATACACTATTATTATTATTATTATTATTATCATCATCATCATCATCATCTCCTTTATGCAGGGTATTTATACTTATATTCCTGAGACAAACTATGTCCCTAGGGAATACAGTGTTGCAGCTATTCTGTT
>Ga0131853_10008750_pt1 | contig 18463 bp, 13 predicted proteins | sample TergutLab28metaG_FD_92764 | JGI IMG/M metagenome (GOLD analysis project Ga0131853, IMG submission 92764) | Labiotermes labralis P1 segment gut microbial communities from Petit-Saut dam, French Guiana - Lab288 P1 (version 2) (version 2) | ecosystem: Host-associated > Arthropoda: Insects >... | reverse complement strand
TTATTCGAACAAGCGCCCATAACCCTAGACCATCTGTGCATCAGTTGCGATGCGCATTTTGTACAAGTGCAAGCGTTGCTGGGTAACATGAATATCGCGTTTGTCACTAACCCACGCATGGTGCGTGGACTAGATTACTACACCCACACGGTCATCGAATTTGTGTCGGAGGCCAAAGGCCTAGACAGCAACCCTGTGCTGGGTGGCGGCGGACGTTATGATGGGCTGATTGAGCAGCTCGGCGGCACGCACACACCAAGCTGCGGCTTTGCCATTGGGCTAGAGCGCGTGCTGCTGCACCTGCAGGCCGATGAAACTCCCCTGCCCGAACGTGAGGAATGTGAAATTTATCTTGCCACGCGTGGCGATGATGCCCTTGCTGTAGCAGCCAAACTGGCCAATGATTTGCGCGCCGAAGGCATTGCCGCGCAGTTCGACATCGTTGGCCGCAGCCTAAAGGCGCAAATGAAATATGCCGACAAAATTGGCGCATGCTACACCTGCGCGCTGGGCGAAAGTGAACTGGAAACCGGCGCTGTCCGTCTGAAAAACATGCAAACCGGTAGCCAACATGCCTTCGCATTGGCCGACTTGGCCGAAGAATTCGCGCATTTTTTGGTGCAACAAGCACACGAGGAATTGACCGCGATGTATGAAGCCTAAGCAAATAAAGGAGAATAGCGATGTTCTCATTTGATTTTCAGCTGACAACCGGTGACCAAAACATTGGCACGGTTTATCTGCCGAATGAGCACGCCACCAATCTGCCAGTAATTATTTATTGCCATGGTTGGGGCGGCAACCGCCAGCTTAGTTCAGCGGCAGCCGCGATGCGCAACGAAGCCATGCAGAAGAATTTTGCTTTTGTTGCATTTGATTTTTATGGTTGCGGCGAAACCGGCGGTGACTACAGCCTAATGCGCTATGGTCGCTGGAAAGATAATTTTGCTGAAATTTTTGCTTGGTGTATCAACCAATCTTTCGCTGATAAAAACAGAATTGGCTGCTATAGCGTTAGTTCAGGCACAATGACCGCGCTGCGTTTTGCCGCAGAAAATCACGATATTGCGTTTGTCATTTCGGTGGCCACTGCCATTAGTTTGGTTTGGCTTGCCAAAACGCTGGCGGAACATGCAGCCGAACTTCTCGCTGGTGAAAAATATGAGTTTTTGGGCACCGCGTTCGGCATGGAATTTTTTGCAGACACCGTTGGCAATTCGCCGATGTATACCATGACGGAAATTGCGTGCCCGGTGCTGTTTTTGCAAGGCGGCGATGACAACCCGTGGCGCTGTGCCGACGCAAGGCTGGGTTATGATTTGATGAAACGCAAGAACTTGCCCGTCACCCATATCGAAATCCCGGGCGGCAACCATGGACTGGACAACGTGGTTGACCAAGCAACGCGCCACACATTTGACTGGCTTGCAACTATATTATGAGTAATTTGAAGGAGAACCATGTCAACGTCCGTGATGATTGAAATTCGCTCCACACAACACATGCAGGGCGAAACGCACCGCACAAAAATCCTATGCAATGGCACACTTGAGCAACTGCCCGATAGCTGGCTGCTCAAGTATATTGAACAAAGCGAAGGTTTGCAGGGCTGCCAATCAGCATTGCATGTGCGCGACCGCATGGTAGTGCTCACCCGCGAGAGCAAATTTCCACTAGAGCTTAAGCTGGAGCAAGATATACGCCACCAGTGCACCTATCCCACCCAAGCCGGCAGCATGCAACTAGGCGTATTTGCACAACTAGTGGAGTCAAACCTCTCACACAAAGGCGGACAAATTAAACTTAACTATACCCTTGCTTTTGCTGCCGGCATGACCAACAGCAACTGCATGGAAATTGATATCACCACCCAGAAAGGCAACACAATATGCTAGACCAATTAAGCACAATCGCCGCTGCGGCATTCGAGCAATGCGGGTTCGACCCCGCGCTGGGGCGTGTGATTTTATCCAATCGGCCAGAACTATGCCAGTTCCAGTGCGATGGCGCAATGAAAGGTGCCAAGCAACTGCGCCGTCCGCCACTTGAAATTGCGAAAACCGTGGCAGAAAAGCTGATTGAACATCCCGCATTTAGCAAAGTAGATGTAGCCCCGCCAGGCTTTATTAATTTGAATGTGACAGACGAATTCCTACTGCAACATTTAACATATGCAGCGGATGATACTCGTTTTGGCGTTCCCACAGTGGAAAATCCACGCACCATTGTGCTGGATTACGGTGGACCAAATGTGGCAAAATCGTTGCACGTTGGGCATTTGCGTTCGGCGATTATCGGCGAATCGCTCAAGCGGCTCATGCGCTTTTTAGGGCACAAGGTGGTTGGTGACATTCACTTGGGCGACTGGGGGCTGCAAATTGGCTTAGTGATTGCCCAGCTGGAAGAACTTGGACTAACGGTTAACGATATTAATGCGTCGCTACTGTGTGAAGTCTATCCGCAAGCCAGCGCACGCAGCAAAACCGACCCTGATTTCAACCAAAAAGCACATGATTACACTGCCGCACTGCAGCAACGCGAATCCGCGAAAATCGCAGTGTGGAAGAAAATTCTTGAAGTTTCGCGCGCGGATTTATCAGCAAGTTATCGGGATTTAGGCATTTCGTTTGATTTGTGGTATGGTGAAAGCGATGCCGATGCATTCATTCCCGCTGTGTTGAATAAGCTACGTGAACAAAACCTGCTTCGGCTTGATGATGGTGCACAAGTGGTGGATGTTGCCCGCGATGATGACAACCCTCCCCTGCCGCCATGCATCATGGTCAAGCGTGATGGCGCGTTTATTTATGCCACCACCGATGTGGCCACCATTCACCAGCGCATGCAAGAGTTTGTGCCACACGAAATTTGGTATGTGACAGACAAACGGCAGGCGCTGCACTTTGAACAAGTGTTTCGCGTAGCCAAGCAAGGCGGTATTGCGGCAAATGATACCCAGTTGCTGCACTTGGGGTTTGGCACCATGAACGGCAACGATGGCAAACCCTTCAAAACACGCGACGGCGGCGTGATGAACCTACGTGACCTCATCGACCTAGCCACCACACAGGCCATGGAGAAAATCGCTGAATCCAACTACATTGCCGAAGCCGACAAGCCCGAAGCTGCCCGCAAAATCGGCACAGCGTCCATCAAATTCGGCGACTTAATCAACCACCGCACCAAAGATTATGTATTTGATCTTGGCCGCTTTTTATCCTTCGAGGGGAAAACAGGTAGCTATATTTTATATACCCTAGCGCGGATTAATTCAATTTTAGGCAAAGCGAATGACAATGATGTGCAGTTCGCACAACTCTCCTGCAATGCCGAGCGCGAGCTGGCGATTAGTCTGTTGCTAACTGGGCAGCAGTTTGCTCAAGCTGCCGCGCAACAGGCACCCAATTTCGTGGCCGAAAATGCATACAATATCGCTGTGGCATTCGCGAAATTCTACCACGACAGCAACATCTTGAATGAAAGCAACCCGCAATCGCGCGCCAGTCGCCTTGCCTTGTGCAAGCTCACGCGCGACCTACTTCTGTTGCACTTGGATATTCTAGGCATTGAGGCCGTGGAGGCGATGTAATCATGGCGATTGATGCGAAATACCAGGGCGATGTGGATATTATTCTCTCCCATCGACATGACTTGGGGGCGGATTATTGGACCACGTCTGACAAACGGCTGGCGAAAGGCTCGCCCTTTTCGTGCATCAACAGCGCGCTGATGCTGCTGGAGCTTGGCATGGAGCCTAGCGACCCTGTTTTGCAAGCAGTTGCGGAATTATTTCTCAACGTTTGGCGCAAAGACGGACGGTTCAAGCTCTACCCGTCCGGGGGGATTTTTCCCTGCCACACAGCCTATGCTACCAATCTCATGTGCCGCTTGGGGTATGTGGAAGACGAGCGCATGCAAACCACATTGCGGCATTTCTTAGCCACGCCATACACTGATGGTGGCTGGCGCTGCAACAAGTTTTCCTTTGGAAGAGGGCCGGAAACGGAGCACTCCAACCCGCTGCCCACGCTTAATGCGCTTGATGCGTTTCGCCACAGCGCCTATCTGAATAACGAACCAAAGCTAGATAGCGCCGTGGAGTTCCTGCTTGCACATTGGACGTTCCGCACACCCATCGGCCCTTGTCAATACGGCATGGGCAGCCGGTTCATGCAGGTGGAATACCCGTTGTGGAATTACAACCTGTTTCAGTATGTTTATGTACTTTCTTTCTACGACAAAGCAAAGAAAGACGAGCGCTTTTGTGAGGCGTTTCATGCTTTGCAAAGCAAACTGGTTGATAGCATGATAGTGGTGGCGCGCAATTCTTCGGCACTGGGAAAACTAACATTTTGCAAGAAAGGCCAGCCCAGCGAGTTGGCCACCAAGCGTTATCATGAAATCACAGCAAATCTCCACGAATAAATGCATAATTTACCAGCCCCTTTCGCATACTAACGGAAATATGCGAGGGGGCGTTTTTATATGAAAGCAGTTATCATGGCCGGAGGGGAGGGCAGCCGCCTACGGCCGCTCACCTGCAACATGCCAAAACCATTGGCGCGCCTGTGTGGCAAGCCAGTGTTGGAATATATCTTCGACCTGCTGCAACTGCATGGCGTGAGCGAAGCTTGTGTGTCGTTGGGCTATTTGGCCGAGCAAATTATGCAGCGTTACCCCGATGAGCAATACAATGGCTTGCCGCTTTCGTTCGTGAAAGAAGAAAGTCCCTTGGGCACCGCCGGCGGCGTGGCACTGTGCGCACACAGCTGGGATGATGATTTCCTCGTTATCAGTGGCGATGCCATGTGCGACCTTGACCTCACACATGCCCAGCAAGTGCACAAACAAAGCGGCGCTGCGGTGACAATTATCGGCATTGAGGTAGATGACCCGCGCGAGTACGGCCTAATGCAGGTGGACGGAAATGGCTATATCACAGGCTTTGTGGAAAAACCTGCCTGGGGGCAGGTCACCACCAACTTGGCCAACACGGGGATTTATCTTATTCGCCCTGATGTGATGAATTTGATTCCGCAAAGCAAAAAGTTTGATTTTGCACAGGATTTATTCCCTGCCCTGCTGGCGCACAACGAGCGAATCGCCTGCTGCCACAGCGCGGGATATTGGTGTGACATCGGCGACTTGCCTGCTTATTTGGCTTGCCAGCGCGACATGCTTGACGGCAAAGTGGCTTGCGAAATGCCACCGCATAACGCGCCGCGTGGCGATTACACTATTATTCCTCCTGTTCATATTGGCGAAGATGTGCGCATTGGCGCGGGTGCAATCATCGGCCCGCATGCTGTGTTGGATGATAATACACAGGTGGGCGAACGTGCCAAAGTGCGTGGTTCGGTTGTGCTTGCGCATGCCGATGTGGGAACCGATGCCAGCTTGACCGGAGCCGTGGTTTGCCCGGGCGCGGAAATTCGCTCGAGAGCACAATTATTTGAGGGCGCAACTGTGGGCCAGCAAGCCATCATTGGCACGGGAGCAACGCTTGCGCCCGGCGTAGCTGTTTGGCCGCAAAAGCAGGTTGAACCCGCTGCGCAGGTGAACACTCACGTGAAATATGGCCACCAAAACGCTGCACTATTTGAAGACAATGGCATTGGTGGCCGCGAGGGCATGCGCCTAACTCCCGAGGCTTGCGCAGCGCTTGGCTGTGCCATCGGCAGCGTGAAAAGCTGCAAAAAAGCCGGCATTGCACACGATGATAGCCCCCGTGCTCACGCCCTTGCCATGGCGCTCACCAGTGGATTGCTAACAACCGGTGCGCATGTATGGCAGTTTGGTGGCGAAAGCTTTGCGGCACAACTATCGTTCTACACCGCATTTTGCGGGCTTGGCGTGGGCATTTTCGTCACCGGTAGTGAAGACCCTACTATTTTGCTGCGTGGTGAGGGCGGCTTAAGCGTGCCGCGGCAGTTGGAACGCGACATTGAAACCCGGTTGCGCCGCAGCGAATTTACCCATTGCGACGACGAAGAGTGCCACGACATCGCTGATATGCGTGCCATTCGCATAATGTATACACGTGAACTGATGCGGCAAGCACCACAGGGGCTGGCAAGCGTGAGCGTACACATCAGCAGTGCAAACCCACACGTACAAACTGCAATGGAACACAGCCTAGAGCGCCTGGACTGCGCCGTGGGACACGGCAGTTTAACGTTACACATCAGCGATGATGGCACACAACTTGCCGCACATGAGCATGACACGCACTATACCCACGAGCAATTGCTCGCAATTTGCTGCAAAGCCGAGCTTGCGCACAGTGACATCGCCCTGCCTTATGACGCGCCCGAAATGCTTGACGAATTGGCCACACACGAGGGCCGCACCGCACTGCGCTACCTCAGCTGTCCTGCCGACCAAAGTGATAACAAAGCACGGCAACTGGCAGCTCGCCAACACTGGGTGCGTGACGGGTTATTTTTGGCGGTGAAGCTACTTTCTATTGCAAAAGAACGCAAGCGCAGCCTGCCGGAATTGCTTGCCGAATTACCGCCCTGCCATGTGCAACGCAAAAGCTTTCGGCTTCCCTGCTCGCCCTCACTGCTGCAAAACGTGCTGGGCGAGCATAGCCATGAAGTCACCGCTGCGCGCGAGGGTCTTGTGCTGCGGCGTGAAAACGGGCGTATACTCATCACGCCAAGCAAAAGCGGCCGCCGCGCCCATGTGCTTGCGGAAGCCACTAGCGCAGAAACTGCACAGGAATTGTGCGATTTTGCAGGGAAACTACTTGACGTGGCATAGCGGTTCGTGGTACAATGTAGGGGAAGAACCCTACATTTACATAGGAGAATAATTATGCTAAAGTTTTGGCAGTTTACCGACACACATCTCTACACTCGCAACCCCATGCCCACCGAACCCCTAGAAGCCGACCAAAAAACGCGACTGGAAAGTGTGCCGATTATCGACAAGGCACTAGAAATGTTTCTGGCCGAGCCTGACTGCGATATTTTGCTCATCAGCGGCGACATCACCTGCAACGGCCACGCCGATGAACATAAAGCGCTCATTCCTCGCCTGCGTGCCGTGCAGCAGGCAGGCAAACGTGTATTGGTGATTACCGCCACGCATGACTATGGCCTCACCCACCCTGCTACCCGCAACGAAACCGGCCTGCCGCCGCTTGAACATCCGGAAGGCCGTGTGTTCCGCCATGAACTTGCAGGGCTTTATGAAGAATTTGGCCCGCGCGATGCCACTGCGGATTATGCACCCGACCCGGGCTTGAGCTACGTGGTGCAGCTTGCCCCGGGCTATCGTCTGTTATGTTTAAACGATGATGGCAATGGCCGCAGCTTTTGTGGCTATGATGAGCCGATGATGGAGTGGATTCTTGCACAAATTGCACAAGCAAAAGCCGATGGGCAAATTCTCATTGGCACTACACACCATCCCACCCTGCCGCCTTCACCGATTTATCCCGTGATTTCGCAGCGCGACATGCTGGGTAATTGGCAAGAAACCACCCAACGACTGGCCGATGCAGGCCTGCGGGTGATGTTCACCGGGCACACACACATAATGAATATCTATCCCATCACCACGCCCGCAGGCAATCCCTATACAGAAATCAACACAGCTTCGCTGGTGGGCTACCCCGGAGGTTTTCGTGAGGTGACGATTGACGGCCGCTATATGACCGTAAAAACCCGCTTTATCGACGACCTGGGTATAAACACCGGCGAGCTGACGGCTAAAGAATATCTTTCCACACATTTTGACTACCTGCTGCGGTCTATTGTAGAAAGCGCAGCGAATGACCGCGAGGCACTGGTTGGCCACGCCGTTGGCTTTAGCGTGGACCGACACACCATTGAGAAAAACTGGCGCATTATCAACATAGCCGGCAAATACATCAATCGCGCAACACTAGGCAGCGTAGCACGCCTGCTGTGCGTGCGCATCCCCAAAGAGGCCAAAAAAGTTAAATTCAAAGAGCTATTTCTTGAGCTTGCGCGCAACATCTATGGCGGTGAAGAGCATTACGGACCCGACACCCCTGTGGGACAAGCCGTGCGCATCGCCATGCGCCGCATTGATAAACTCATCGGCAACAAATTGCCAGCCAAGTTGCGCCCACTTGACCAATTCGTAGGTAGCCTAATTTATGACCCGATTGACGACCATTATGCAGAGATTGAGCTGTGAACCTTAGTCTAACCCATCGTCTGCAAAGCGGAAAAGCGCCAAGTGCCCTGTGCTGCTGCTGTTTGCGGTAGCGTTAGACAGTGTGACAGGATGGCCAGAGCCATTCACAATGCGAATGGTGGTGCCTTCGGCAAAATATCCAACGCGAGTGAGCACAATTTGCCCAATGTCATTCTTATTTGCTGTGCCCGCCACGGCAGAAGAGCCATTCAACTCAATATAAAATGTGTTGTTGCCTTGAGTTGTGTCAAGCGAAAGCACGCAATTAAGAGAATAAAGCCCGGGATAGCGAATGGTGAATGTGTCGGTTCCATCGTAGTCAATTCCTCTGGCGTACCATTCTCCTGGTGCCTCACCTAAGGCTGGGAATGTTACCGCATCACCATTTGCGATAATTTGAGTTCCCTTGATATTTGAATTGAGGAAAGGTTGCAAGATTGGCCCAGTTGGACCGGTTGGACCCGTTAAGCCTGTTGGACCAGTTACGCCATCTTCACCATCTGCGCCAGTGGCACCTGTTGCGCCGTCTGCTCCATCTGCGCCATCTGCGCCGGTGGCACCTGTTGCGCCTGGTCTGCCGGGAAAGCCCGGTTCGCCTTGCGGCCCTGTCACTCCCCCGCAGCATCGACAACAGTTTGTGCAATAGCCGCAGCCGCTACAATAGTCGTGATAACTGCATCCGCATGTTGATTTCATCATAAACCTCCTTATTTACTTATATCACACTACTATATGGGATAATCATAAAAAATAGACCTTTCCAAAAAATTGATGGCTCTTTTGTGGAGATAAACCTGTGAAACGCATTGATGAACTGCGCAAGTTAATTGAATATCACAACCATAAATACCATGTTGAAGACGCGCCAGAAATTGACGACCGCGACTACGACATGCTGCTGCGTGAGCTGGAGCAGCTAGAGGCCGCCCACCCCGAGCTGGTGATAGCAGACTCTCCCACCCAGCGCGTGGGCGGCGATGTGAGCGCGCAGTTCACGCCGGTGCAACATGCCGTGCCGCTGCAAAGCCTGCAAGACCTGTTTGATGAAAACGAACTGCAAGGCTGGCTGAATGGTATATTAGCCAAACAGCCCACTGCGCAGTTTATCATTGAGCCGAAAATTGATGGACTTTCCGTAGCCTTGAGCTATGAAAACGGCAAGTTTGTGCGCGGCGCAACACGCGGCAACGGCCAAGTTGGCGAAGATGTAACCGCCAATTTGCGCACGATTAAAAGTGTGCCACTACGATTGAATACCCCCGCTACACTGACCGTACGAGGCGAAGTCTATATGCCGCGCACCGTATTTGCCCAGCTGGAGGGCTTTAAAAACCCGCGTAATGCGGCGGCCGGTGCGCTGCGGCAGAAAGACCCAACTATCACCGCGCAACGCAAGCTGAGTATCTTTTGCTTTGGCGTGCTGCACAGCAGCGGTTTGGTTTATGAAAACGACGAACAAGCCCTCACTCTAATGAAGCAACTTGGCCTGCGCGCGATTGAACACAAACTATGTGCCACTGTCGAAGAAGTACTGGCGGAAGTGCAACGCATTGGTGCTGTGCGCGCTAGCCTGCCGTTTGACATAGACGGCGCAGTTATCACAATCAACCAACATGATATTCGCGAAACGCTCGGCAGCACATCGAAAGCTCCACGCTGGGCAGCGGCGTATAAATACCCGCCCGAAGAGCAAGAAACCACTGTGCTTGGCGTGGAAATTGCCGTTGGCCGCACGGGAGTGCTTACGCCCACGGCCGTGCTGGAACCTGTGTTGGTAGCCGGCAGCACCGTTGCGCGCGCCACACTGCATAACCAGGAGCAAATCAACGAAAAAAACGTGCACATCGGCGCACGAGTGCTGTTGCGAAAAGCCGGTGATGTTATCCCCGAAATTGTGCGCGTGGTGCATGCGGTGAGCAGCGAAACCTACCAACTACCCAGCACATGCCCCAGCTGCGGCACGCTGGTAATGCCGGACGGCGCTGCGCTGCGCTGTGAGAATTTTGCGGGCTGCCCTGCACAATTGTTAAGGCGGTTGAGCCATTTTTGCAGTCGCGCGGCAATGAATATCGAAGGCCTCAGCGAAGCAATTTTGCTTAAGCTGGTGGAGGCCGGTTTGGTGCAGGACGTGGCAGATTTATATCACCTGCAGCCCGCACAGCTTGCTGCACTGGAGGGGCTGGGCGATAAATCCGCACAGAATTTATGCAGTGCAATTGAGGCCAGCAAAGCACAAGAACCTGCGCAACTGCTGTTTGCATTAGGTCTGCGTCATGTGGGCGAAGATGCCGCCAAGCTGCTACTGCGCGAATATCGCACGATGGCTGCACTGGTTGAAGCCACGCAAGAAATTATAACCGAAACCACAAAAACCGGTAAAATTAAAACAAAATATAAAGTAGAGGGTGTTGACGGCATTGGTATCACAATGGCCGAAAGTTTGCGCAGCTACTTTAATCAACCCGAGAATCTACAATTGCTTGCTGCGCTGCAAGTCTTTGGCCTGAACATGACCACTACCCTGCCTGCAAAAGCGGGTGGCACGCTGGCAGGCAAGACGTTCGTAATTACCGGCACGCTGCCCACACTGGGCCGCAAAGAAGCCGCCGCGCTGATTGAACAACACGGCGGCAAAGTCAGTGGCTCGGTTTCGGCAAAAACAAACTATCTGCTGGCAGGCGAAGCAGCGGGGAGCAAGCTTACCAAAGCCAAAGAACTGGGCATCATCATCATCAGCGAAAATATTTTGTATGAGTTAATGCGTATGTAGGTTGTCTTATTTCCATCAATTTTATTAAGAAAGGACTGTATTAATGGAGCCTGAAGTAATTGGTGCAATTATCAATGCAGCTGCCATAATTACAACTGGAGTTATAACGGTTGTGGGAAATATAAATCCCGCAAAAGCTAAAAGAAGGCACAAGAAAGGTCAAAGCATGGGGCATGCTAATGGTAGAATTCCGCCTTTATCAAACAACAATTTTTCTGCATTTGAATTTAATTTAAATGACGAAACACGCTGGTTTGCTTTATTTGATAGCAGCAAAAGTTTGTTTTTTCATTTAGAAAAGGTGCTTCGAAAAAATAAAAATGGAATTCTTTTTTGGATAGACATTGATGGCACCGACGCAATTAATAGAATATTTGGATTTGAAGTTGGTAATCAAATCATCCGAACGCTCATGCATATTATTGAGAACTATTTATGTCAGGTGCAAAATATAGTTCCTGCAAAAGTAAAACTACTTCACGCCGGTGCTAGAGATGAATTTTTTGTTTTTTTTGAAACAAATAAGGATTCTAGCCGCGAGTTATCTAAATTTTTGTGTGAACAGTTGGTCAAAGTGGTTTCAGAATTTAGATGGGAGCAAATTGTGGCAGGACTTTATGTAACTATAACTATTGGCCTCGCTACAAACAGCAATCCCGAAGATACTCTTCAAAATGCCCGTTATAGCTTAAACCAAGCAAAACAGGCTGGAAAAAACAGGGTTGGTTCGCTCATTCAAGAAAAAAATCCATACATTACTATTAGTTTAGAAGACTCATAAACTTAAACTACTTCATACAGACAATAAAAGAAGGGCGACCATGCTGGCCGCCCTTCTTTTTATTTTCGTTTTTTGCGCTGCATAATGATGAAAATCAAGCCTGCTGTTGCCACCACGACAAGCCCCGCGCCTATTAGCGCAAACTGCCACCACATCATACTAATCCAGAACATATCCACCGTCATCACCACTGGCCGTGCATCGGGATAGGTGCCATATGCCCAAATGCCAAAGGGCTGCGTCATCGCTATGCCGGTTTCGCTCACCAGCTGTGCGCGCACGTAGTTGTGCCGAATGTCCCCACGGTAGCTAAGCACAGAGAACGTGTTGCCTGTGTGCAGCACTTGCCCGTCCACAATCCACTCAATTCGGTCATAATTTTCCCCGGCAATGGTGATGTACCACCCATCTTCGCCTACTGTAATATTCGTGATGCGTGGGGTAGGCTGTTCCAGCAAAAACAAAGTATCGTCACTTGCTCTGTCGGGCTGGTTGGCATTCACGCCCTCACGCCGCGCCACGCGGGTGACGGCGTAGAACGCGCCGGTTTCCATGGCTGTGCGCACATTATCTTCCGTCAACACAGGCAACAACAGTACATTCCAGTTGTAGCCCACACAGTTGAGCGAGTGACTGTCGTCATTGCTAAAGCCCCATATCGGGCGATTATAGGGCATCAACCGCATGAGCAGGTTATCCCATAAAATGCGCTCGCTGCGCGTTTCGCGGTCAAGCCGGTTGAAGATTTCCATACCCAGCGCTACGTCAAATTCCAAAAACCAGTTGACATAGCGTTCAATGGCCGCCGGGTTATTCGAGGCCTCGGCTCCCTGCTGACCATCACGCCCCCCACCGGTGTAACGCCCCGGATGGTTGAGAATCGCCACACCACCCAGTTGCTGTGTTTGCCGCAGCACGCTTTCTACGGTGTCGCGCCGTGTGTTATTGAAAGTCGCCCAAAAGGTATTGATGTGGCTAACATGTGATTGTTCATTGGTATTGGTCAGACTAATCATGCCGTTTTGCTGCTGCCGGCGCAATTCAGCAAAAGGCGCTGGAAAAGGGCCGGTATATGTGCCGGCATGGATAGCCTCTTTTTCCTGCACAGTTAACGATTCCCGGCGACTAAAAAATCGCCTAAAGCTAGTGATGCGATGCTGCAAACTCAAGCCAGCCGGTTCATCCCAGCGATACACTAACACATTGTGGTCGGTGATGGCCAACACATCAAAGCCCAAATTATAATGATGTCGCACGGTGTCAGCCAGAGTAGCGTTGCCGTCACTGTGGTTAGTGTGCACATGCAATGCAGCGTTATATTGCCCGAAAGCTGTCCAATCTACATCAGCGTAAGGGTTGATGATGGTAAACGGTGGCGCCCAGTCCATCGCCTGCGCAGGAATGGTGAATAGCAACGCGGCAGCGAAGAAAACGATAATGATTTTTTTCATAATAAATCCCCCTTAATATCCCCATTATATCACGAAAGTGGAGGAAATTCAAGGGGAAATTCACAAATTTTCACTTCACCAGCTTAAACAACTGCTTGCTTAACTCAATGCCGAAAATCGAAAGCGCCATGAAGCCAACACTCACCAACACTTGCCAGCCATTGAGAGTCACTACACTAAACATATCTTGCAAAAACGGCACGTATATCACCGCTATCAAAATTAGCATAGACAACAGCATGGAAATATTCAAAAATTTGTTAGCAAACAACCCGCGCCCCATGGATACATCGGTTTTGCAGGGAAAAGCAAGCAGTAACTCCGCAGCCACCAGCGTGAAGAAACACATGCTCATGGCAATGGCATGGTCATAAAAATGCAAGCCATACATAAACGCCCCCAAGCACGCCGTTGCCAAGAAAATCGCACGAAAAGCCACAAGACCCATCATTTGACGGTTGATGATTGCCTCGCCGGGATCACGCGGCTTTTGCTGCATCACGCCTGCTTCGCGGCGTTCAAGCCCAAGACCAAACGCAGGGAATGCGTCTGTCAGTAGATTGAGGAAAAGTAACTGTGTTGCCATCAGCGGCATCGGCATGCCAAACACAATCGCCAGCAAGATGATGAGAATTTCGCCCACATTGCACGCGAGAAGATAGCCCGTGACTTTGCGAATGTTCCCATAAATCGTGCGACCTTGTTCAACTGCGCCGACAATCGAAATAAAATTATCATCTGTGAGAATCATGTCGGCAGCTTCTTTGCTCACATCGGTGCCGGTAATTCCCATAGCAATGCCGATATCGGCTTTTTTCAGGCTGGGCGCATCATTCACGCCATCGCCGGTCATGGCTACGATGTTGTTATTTTCCTTCACGGCAGTCACAATGCGAACTTTATGCTCTGGCGACACCCGAGCAAACACATTCACGCTTTGCACAGCCTCTTTCAGCTCGTCATCACTCATCGCATTAAGGTCATTGCCGTCAAGCGCACATTCATCACAGCTTTGGATAATACCCAGCTCGCGCGCAATGGCGCAGGCAGTGATTTTATGGTCGCCCGTCACCATCTTCACATTAATGCCAGCTTCGTGGCACTGTGCCACGCTTTCTTTCACGCCGTCGCGCGGCGGGTCAATCATGGCCAGTAGACCTGCAAAAGTCAGGCCATTTTCGCAACTGTCCGGCGTGTCACATTCTTTGTAGGACACGCCCAGCACGCGCAGTGCTTGACCGGCAAAGACTGCATTTTGCGCAAGCGCAGCGGCGCGGTCGGCATCGCTCATGTTGCAGCGAGCAATGACGTTATCCGGCGCACCCGTAGTGCACATAAGAATCTTGCTGTCTTTTTGGTGATAGGTAGACATCAACTTGCGCGTGGAATCAAAGGGAATTTCCTGCACACGCGGATACTTTACTTCCAGTTCATTTTTGTCCAAACCTAGCTTTGCGGCATACACAACCATAGCGATTTGCGTGGGTTCGCCCATAGCGTTGCCCGTTTTGCTATCATAAATAACATCCGTACACAATGCAGCGATTTCGGCGATTTGCGCGGCTTTACTTTCATCGCTTACCTGCACCACGGTCATTTTGTTTTGGGTAAGCGTGCCGGTTTTGTCACTGCAAATGACTGTCGTACTGCCTAGTGTTTCAACCGCACGCAGTTTTTTAACAATCACGTTCGCCTTCACCATTTTTTGCACACCAATGGCGAGGATAACCGTGGCCACAATGGCCACACCTTCGGGCACAGCAGCAACTGCAAGTGCCACCGCCACCATAAACATTTCTGCCAGTCCCATGCCGCGAAGCAGCCCAACACCCAGCACAATCGCACAGGTAATCATGCACACAATCCCCAAGTTTTTACCCAGTGTATTGAGTTTTTCTTGCAGCGGGGTAGCGGCTTCGTCGGTTTCGCTGAGAATAGTAGCAATCTTGCCCATTTCTGTTTGCATGCCAGTGGCGTGCACTGCACCCATTCCCCTGCCATACGTAACAACCGTGCCCATGCTGGCCAAATTGATTCTATCGCCCAGCGGAGCATCTTCTGGCAGCACAGCAGTGGCGTCTTTTTCCACGGGCACGCTTTCGCCCGTGAGCGCGGCCTCGTCAATCTTGAGGTTCATGCTTTCAATCAGCCGCAGGTCGGCAGGAATGTAATCCCCCGCTTCCAGCACAATGATATCGCCGGGCACCACTTGGTCGCTGTCGATTTTCTCCACTGTGCCGTTGCGCCGCACCTTGGCTTTGGGGCTAGCCATGTTTTTCAATTGTGCCAAGGCGTTATCAGCGCGACTTTCCTGCGTGATGCCAATAATCATATTGATCAACAAAATCGCCATGATGATAATCGGGTCTTTCAGATCCTCGCCAGTGATTCGCCCTTGCTCACCAAACAGCGGCACCAAAATAGAAATCAATGCTGCCACAATGAGCATGATGACCAGAAAATCCTTAAATTGCGCCAACACCCGCAACAACATGGATTTCTTTTTGGCAGTGGCCAGTTTGTTCGGACCATGCTGTGCCAGCCGCGCGGCGACTTCGTCTGCGCTTAGCCCCTGCACGAAGTTTACGTGCAAGTCTTGCAGAACTTGTTCAGTTGTTTTGCTATATATCTCTTTCATATCTTTTATCATTCTCCCATTCATCAAAAATAAACCCAGGCACAGCAAAGCTGCACCTGAGTCTGGTTCTTTAAGACAAACCAAGCCTTTAAAGGCCAGTGATTGTTGATTTGCCACGCGGCATGCCGCGCAAACTACTCCCTCATTACGCTTATTATATCATATCCATTGCGGTTTGTAAAGAGGTTTTGCGAAAAATTTGCAAGTTTAGCGCGTTTGCGCAAACAGCCACGGCAGCAACTCGCTCTCGCGGTGCGCACGGTACCAGCTCATGTGGCGCTCCAGCCAGTATTCCGTGTAGCGCAAGTGCGGCGCACCAACTGCCTGCAATGCATCGATCATGTCGCGCGAAGCCTGCACCGAAACAGTGGGGTCACGCCTGCCATGAAATACCCAAATGGGCAAATTGGCAAAGCGATAAGCGTAATCCGGCGTGCCCCAGCCGCAAATGGGCACAGCAGCCGCGAAAAACTCCGGATATTGCGCAAGCATGTGCCAAGTGCCATGCCCGCCCATGGAGTACCCTGTGACATAAACCCGCGCAGGGTCAATCGGATAGGTCACCAACACCTGCTCAAGCAAACCCATTACCGCCGCGGAAACATCAGCCCAGTTCTGCTCGGCCGGGCATTGCGGCGCCAGCACTACCGCAGGAAACTGCGCGCGATTTTCATCGGTCAGCAACACTTGCGCAATGCTGTTGCCGCCGATTTGTGCCCGGTTGTTGTCGCCGCGCCCGCCACTGCCATGCAGCGAAAGTACCAGCGGCAGCGCCTCGCCCTGCGGCACATAAATACGATAAGGCAGCACCGTGCCATCTTCATGCGTGAAAGTTTCGGCGCTCATGATTTCAGTCAGATCCAAAGTGCGGCCAAACAGCATATGAAAGCCGCCATGCCCTTCGATGAGGAAGTATACCCCCGGAATGAATAATATTAATGTCAGCAAAATGCAACCAATAATGAGCAGTTTTTTCTTCATGGCTTGTCCTCCTGTGTAATGAAAAATCGGGCGGATTTTCATCCGCCCCTACCAATTATATGAATTTCGTTTCCGTCACACGCTCACACCCCGGCGGGGAATACAGCCAATGGTTCATGCTGCCATTGTTGACAAAGTATTTGAGCGGCTTGCTGGGGTAATCTGCAGGGAAAGAATCAACAATGATAAGCTTTATTTTCATGCGCTCGGGCAAAATAGATTTGATGTACACACTGGCATGATAGCCCTCGGCTACGTCTTCACTAAACTCTGCAAGACCGGCCAGATTGGGAGCAAGCTCCACAAACACGCCGTATTTTTCTACGCTGCGGATAATTCCCGGCACCGTTTGCCCTGCTTGGAACATCGCGGCATTTTCTTCCCATGTGCCCAGCAGTTCTTTGTGCGAAAGCAGCAGGCGACCTTGATCATCGCGACCTTTCACCACGGCTTTAATCATCTGCCCTGCCGTGAAGCGCGCGCTGGGGTGCGGAATGCGCGACACCGAAATGGCATCAATGGGCAGCAGTGCGCTCACGCCCGCACCCACGTCACAAAATACCCCGAAATTCTCCATGTGGCTCACACGCGCATCAATGATATCCCCCGGCAGCAAACGGCTGATGTATTTATCCACGCAGTCGCGCTGCACGCTCACACGGCTCAGCCATGCAAATGGCTCGTCGTTTTCATTCACATCAAAACCAGCAATGCGCACCATGATTGGCTTGTTCACACGTGAAATTAGCGCAATGTCGCGCACTTCACCTTCGGCAATGCCCAGTGCACCATCCACGCGCGGCACAATGCCTTGCATCACACCTAAATCAACATGCAGATTATGTTCACCATCACACAGCAGCACGCGACCTTCCAAAATCGCACCTGCAGCGGCGGCTTCATGCAACCCGGCCTGTGAAGCCATAAAACGCTGATTTTCTACTGTTGCCAGCAATTGTCCTTCAGGCGGAAACTTATTCATAACATACATCCCTTTCCTGCTTGTTTTTTTCCTCTTGCTATTTCTATGGCCGCGCATGCGGCATTATTCATCTTTGTTGACATTTCTCGTTTGGTGTGGTATACTAATAAATGGATTAACGTGCACATAAACTTTTCCATATTATAGCACATTTATTGCACATAGTCAACAATTATTTACTGAACAATTTTCCCAAAATTTAACGGAGGATTCATGTTAGATAAACTAACGCAAGTTAAGCAGCGTTTTGAACAAATTCAACAACAGTTGTGCGAGCCGGATATCATTTCCGACATGCAACAATACCAAGCGCTGATGAAAGAAACCAAGCGACTGCAGCCGGTGGTTGAGGCCTTTTCGCAATACGAAGCCGCCGTGCAAAACCAGGCCGATGCCCAAGAGTTGCTTGCTGACCCCGAAATGCGCGACTTTGCACAAGAGGAACTCGATGCAGCCAAAGCCCTTGCCGAAGAAACTTGGGCACAGTTGCAAATTCTGCTGCTGCCGCGCGACCCCAACGATGACCGCAACGTCATTGTGGAAATTCGCGGCGGGGCAGGCGGCGAAGAAGCCTCGCTGTTTGCCAACTCGCTGTTTCGCATGTACAGCATGTACGCACAGGCCAAGGGCTGGAAAAGTGAAATTATCAGCGCACACGAAACGGAGCTCGGCGGCTTCAAAGAAGTCA